>JABAOG010004910.1_pt3 | contig 22660 bp, 27 predicted proteins | sample 7062131 | NCBI WGS metagenome assembly JABAOG01 (sample SAMN14538629, study PRJNA623070) | marine sediment metagenome | biome: marine biome [ENVO:00000428]; feature: marine pelagic biome [ENVO:01000023]; material: deep marine sediment [ENVO:00002113] | place: India: Arabian Sea | collected... | reverse complement strand
ACGTCGCGCCCGAGATCGTAGAGCACGCCCAGGTTGTAGGCCGCCTCGGCGATGTCCTGCAGCGCCGCCTGCTCGAACAGCATCGCCGCCCGTTTTCCGTCGCGGGGCACGCCGTCGCCGACGGCGTACTGGGCGCCGAGGTTGAACTGCGCTTTCGCCACGCCCTGCTCGGCCGCTTCCCGGTACCAGCGCGCGGCCTCCCTGGAATCCCTGGCCACGCCGCGGCCGTTGGCGTACATCACGCCGAGGTTGTACTGGGCCTCCGCAAGCCCCTGCTCGGCGGCCTGCCGAAGCCAGCGCACGGCCTCGGCGTCGTCTCCGCCGGGCTCGTCCGCGCGCGCATAGCGCATGCCGAGAAGAAATGCGGCGCGCGCATCGCCGCCCTCGGCGCGCCGCAGAAGAACGGTGACATCCTCCTCGGGCGCGATGGTATCGGCACGCGACGGGGAAACCATGCAGGCAATTGCGCTCAGGGCGAGAATGGCGGCGCGCAGCGCGTGCAGCGGGCACGCGCGACTTCGATGAATTTCCGGCATGGCTGCAGTTTAGTCGACGGCCGGCGCCGGGAGGGAGTGTTTGCCTGATCGCAGGAATTGCCCATAATGCGCCGACGGCGCAGGGCGGGAACCAACCACGATGACCGACGGCATCATCAGCTTCATCGGTGGCGGCAACATGGCCACCAGCCTCATCGGCGGTCTGATCGCCGATGGACGCGATCCCGCCTCGATCTACGTCACCGACGTCGAATCGGCGAAGCTCGAATACCTGGCCGACACGTTTCGCGTGCAGACCAGCAGCGATAACGACGAGGCCGTGCGCCTCGCCAGCACGGTCGTGTTCGCAGTCAAGCCCCAGGTGATGGGCCAGGCGGTGAGGGGGGTCGCGGCAGCGGCCATCGCGCACCGGCCNNTCGGCGGCATCGCCGAGGCGGCGGACGCCCGTCGTCCGCTGGTGGTCTCGGTCGCCGCCGGCGTGCGCGAGCCCGACATCCGGCGCTGGCTCGGTTACGATGCCGCCATCGTGCGCAGCATGCCCAATACGCCGGCGCTGGTCGGCAGCGGCGCCACGGCCCTGTACGCGAACGCTCACGTCAGCGACGAGCAGCACAGCCTCGCCGAGTCGGTGCTGCGGGCCGTTGGAATCACCGTGTGGGTCGAGCAGGAGCCGCTGCTCGACGTGGTCACGGCCCTCTCCGGCAGCGGGCCTGCCTATGTGTTCCTTCTCATGGAGACCATGGAGCGCGCCGCGGTGGCGCTCGGCCTGAGCAAGGACCAGGCGCGCATGCTGACCATTCAAACAGCCTTCGGCGCCGCCAAGATGGCGCTCGAGAGCAGTGAGCCGCCGGCGACGCTGCGCGCCCGGGTCACCTCACCCGGCGGCACCACCGAACGCGCCCTCGACGCGCTCATGACCGGGGGCCTCGAGCATCTGGTGCACGAGGCGCTTCAGGCAGCGTATGCGCGATCGGTTGAGCTCGGCGACGAATTCGGTCGCGACGTGGAAGCCAAGAAGGAAAAAAGCTGATGGGCGGCTCCAACGTCGGCGATGCCACGACATTTCTGATCGAGACGCTGTTCGGCCTTTACATACTCGTCGTCATGCTGCGCTTCCTGCTGCAGTGGGTGCGCGCGGATTTCTACAACCCGGTATCGCAGTTCATCGTCAAGGTTACGCAGCCACCGCTCGCGCCGCTGCGCAGGATCATCCCGGGATTGGCCGGCCTCGATCTGGCCGCGCTGTTGTTCATGTTCGCGCTGAAATTCGTCGAGCTGTGGCTGGTCGCCGGGCTTCACGGAATGTCGCCGCAGATCGGTGGCCTCGCGGTGCTCGCGATCGCCGAGCTGCTCGCTCTGCTCATCAACGTGTTCATTTTCGGGATACTGATCCAGGTGATCCTCAGCTGGCTCAACCCCGGCACCTACCACCCGATCCTGGGACTGCTGCACAGTCTGAACGAGCCGCTCCTGGCGCCCGCCCGGCGCCTGATCCCGCCGATCTCCGGGCTCGATCTCTCCCCCATCGCCGTCATCATCGTGCTCCAGCTCGTTTCCATGATCGTGGTGCGGGCGATCCGCGAGCTCGCCGGCTCGATGCTGGTTTGACTCGGCCGGTAAAGAGGCCGTCATGCCCCGCCCGAGCCCACCGCCGTTGCGATGGCAGGGGCAGACGCTGGTGCTGGAGATACGGCTTCAGCCGCGGGCGGGGAATAACGCCGTCGTCGGCATCGACAACGGGCGGCTTCGCATACGCGTGAGCGCGGCGCCCGTGGACAATGCCGCCAACGAGGCGATGATGGCGTTGCTCGCCAGGGAGCTTGGCGTGGCGAAGTCCCGGGTGCGCCTGCTCTCCGGGGCTACCCGGCGCGACAAGCGCGTCGCCGTGGCGGGCCCCGCGCGGCGCCCGGCATGGCTCGCCGGGCAGCGCTGAAGCGCTTTACCCCGCGGGCTTACTTGCGCTTGAAGAGTGAGCCCGCCAGGCGTTGAGTGACCGACGAGGCCTGGGCTTTACCGTGCAGCTCGGTGTTGCGCTGCTCGCGCTCTTTCTCGACACCTTCGCGTAGTTTTTGTCGAAGCGTTTCCGACATCTTCTCGCCGCTCAGCTCATCGAAGCGATTCGGCCGGCGCAGCACCAGCTTCGCGAACTCGTCCATGAGCTCCTCGTTGACTCTTTCCGGCTTGTAAGCATGATTGATGATGCCGAGCGCACCGAGATTCTTGAGCTTGAGACGGATGACACCCTTTACGGGATCGGCCTCGAACTCGCAGGTGACGGGGACGAAGGCCTCGACGACGAACGAGGCGCCGGCGCCGTTCTGGAGATCGCGCTTGGTGAATTTGAGATTGTAGTTCCAGAGGTTCTCGCGGTGCTTCTCGGCGACGATGGCGTTGGGAACCTTGAACTCCTGGCGGCCCGGACGCGAGCACGACCAGTGAAACGTGAATTTGTTAACCGAATCGGGCTCGTCTGTGGCGAGCTTGTAATCGCCCTGGCGAAGATTGGTGAGCGTGCCGAGCCCTTCGAGGAGATAGTCCCCTGAAACGTCCGGGGTCACCACGTTCAAATGATCGCAGAACTCCGTGAAGTACTTGTACAAAGCCTTCATCTTCGGCTCGAGCATGCGGCGCGAGCGTTCCGTGTCCGCCTGTGTCAGCTCCTGGGTGGTTTCCTCTTCCCTGGCCTTGAGCGAATCGGCTTCCTGCTTGAGCTCGTCGAGTAAACCCATGTCGTACACTCTCCATCGGCCTTGAATGGCGTCCCTCGGGTCCGCTCAGAATACGGCCGGTTCTCGTATCAGCTTTCTCTCGTGTTTGTCGCGATCACAACGTGCACCGGCATCCTGCAGTCACACGGTGGGGCAACGGGCATCGGCTGCGCGGGCGCGCCGATTGATGATGCCGCGTCACCCAGTTTATTACTTATACCGGGATCGGACTGTATGCACCGGGTACAGGTCACACTCTTGGGAATTCGGCCGTTCTGGGCCGACCTTTAGCCCCGAAACTTGCCCCAGCGCAAGCGTTAGCCCCCCGCGGCAACAACTTTTCGTCGTAGCCGATCGACGCGAGCGTCCCCGCATCCGCTTGGCACGGTGGCGCCGGTGTCGCTGCCGAGGTGGCAATGACCACCCGGAAGCTGTTAAAAGCCCTGTTCATGGCTCCGTATCAGCGTGAGTTCATCGCATTTGCCCTCGAGCACGGCGTTCTGCGCTTTGGCAGCTTCGTGCTCAAGTCCGGGCGCACGAGCCCGTACTTTTTCAACAGCGGCCTGTTCTCCAGCGGCGGCAGCCTCGCGCGCCTGGCGCGCTTCTACGCGTCGGCCATCGTCGCTGCAGACATCGAGTTCGACATGCTCTACGGCCCCGCCTACAAGGGCATCCCGCTGGTCGCGGCGGTTGCCATGGCGCTCAACGACGAGCATGGCCGCGATCTTCCCTACTGCTTCAACCGCAAAGAAAGCAAAGACCATGGCGAGGGAGGCATGACCGTCGGCGCGCCGCTCGACGGCCGTGTGCTCATCGTCGACGACGTGATCTCGGCGGGCACCTCGGCCCGCGAATCGGTGTCCATCATCCGCGCCGCCGGCGCCGCGCCGGTGGCGGTGGCCATCTCCCTCGACCGTCAGGAGCGCGGCGCCGGGAGCCGCTCCGCGATTCAGGAAATCGAGCAGGAGCTGGGGCTTCGCGTCATCAGCATCATCGGCCTCGAGGAGCTCGTCGAGTACCTGCAGGGCTGCACCGATCGGGTCGACGAGCTCGCGCGGCTGCGCGCCTACCGCGAGAGCTACGGCGCCACCTGAGGCCGCCGGGTCGCAAACGGCCCGCCCCGAAAATGTGCGTGGGTTGGCAAAATTCCGGGCACGGCCGGGCCGCGCACAGGGCGCGATCCCCTATACTTTGACCCACGGAGCCCGATTTGCGGGGCTCGCAGCGCCGGCCACCCTGGAACGAGCTCGATGTCTCGATTATCGAACCTCAGCAAGTGTGAATCGATGAATACCCGCCGAGGAGCGCCCTTTACCCGCGCGCTGGTTTTTCTCGCCGCTGCGCTCGGGCCGCTGTCGGCATCGGCCGGTATCAAGTGCTGGACCAATGACGAGGGCGTGCGCGAGTGCGGCAACGCGGTGCCGCCCCAGTATTCCCAGAAAGGCCATCGCGAGATCAGCGAATCGGGCATCACGGTGGGCACCACCGCGCGCGCCAAGACCAAGGAAGAGCTGCGCATCGAGCGCGAGGAAGCGGCGCGGCTCGCGGCCCTTCGCGCCGAGGAGGATCGCAAGATCCGCGAGCAGCAAACCAAGGACCGCGTGCTTCTCAGCACCTACACCACCGAGAGCGACCTGAAGCTTGCCCACGAGGGTCAGGTAGCCGCCATCGACCTTCGCATCGAGCACACCGAGCTCATCCTCAAGCAGCTCGAGCAGTCGCTCGCACAGCTGCGCTCCCAGGCCGCCAAGCTCGAGCGCAGCGGTAAGTCGATCACCCCGGAGCTCAAGAACAAGATCGCGCGAATCAAAGCCCAGCGCGACGACAGCAACGAGTTCATCGAGCGGCGGCGAATGCAGAAAGCCGAGCTCGCCGCCCAGTTCAACGAGGATCTGAACCGCTACCGCGAGCTGAAGGGGCTCGACACGACGGCACCCGACCAAACGACCAACTGAGTCCGCCCCGGCGACCGTCCCTAGAGCGCCAGATTTCCCTGCATCGACTCGAGCCGCTGCTCGCGTTGCGCGTAGTCCGGAACCACGCTTTCCACCAGCGCCCAGAACTTTGCCGAGTGATCCAGGTGACGCAGATGGCAGAGCTCGTGCACCAGGATGTAGTCGCAGAGCTCCGAGGGCAGCAGCAGCAGGCGCCAGTTCAGGCATATGGTGCCGTGCGACGAGCAGCTGCCCCAGCGGGTTCGCTGTGCGCGGATGCTGATGCGTTTCGGCTTGACGCCCAGCCTGCGTGCGTAAGGTGCAAGGCGCACCGGCAGGCAGCGCTTGGCCTCGTGCCGATACCAGGCTTCGACCAGGGCGCGTGGCGCCGTTTGAGTGAGCGACGACGAGACCACCTGTAACACGCTCCCGCGGCGCTTCACCGATCCCTCGCGGGTACCGAGCGCGCCCTGTATCCGCGAACCCACCCCGCGCGGATCGACGCGTGCGAGCAGGTCCATCTGCGCGGCAAGGCGCAGCTCCAGGCGCAGCTCCTCGTCGAGCAGCGGCAGGCGCGTGCCGGAGACCAGCGGCGCGCGCTCGACCCGGTTGTGAAGCGCCCACTCGAGCGCGTCGCGCACCCAGAGAAGATTCTCGATGACCACCTCCGCGGCGCTCTCGCGCGAGAAGCGCCATGGCGCGCGCACCTGAAGCCGGGCATCCTCGTCGACAACCAGATGCACGTGCTTGCGTCCCGCGACGCGATGCAGCGTGTACCCGAGGGTATAGCCTTCGATGCGAAGCTCGAGCGCGGTGGCAATGCTCTTCACAGACATCGGCTCTTTGCTTTAACCTGGCTCAGCCGTCGCTGTGCGGGAAAAGCCCGGCGTGCAGCACGCGCCACTGCTGCTCCCACGATTCCAGCGGCGAGTTCGCGAACCCGCTGCGGCTGAACTGCGTCATGCGCCCCTCCACCACCGCCATCAGCAGATTGGCGATCGCCGAGACGCTGGCGCGCATGTCGAGCTCCTTCGCCTGCTCGCCCTCGCGCAGGACCTGCTTGAGCTGGGTTTCGAATCGGCTGAAGAATTGCGCGACCCTTGCGCGCAGTCGCTCGTGCTCACCGACCAGGGCCTCGCCGAGCAGCACGCGGGTAATGCCGGGATTGCGATCCGAGAACGTCAGGAGCATGGCGAGAATGCGCTCGCATCGTTTCGCCGCCTGGCTCTCCTCGCCGAGTATGCGGTTGGCGAGCCCGAAGACAGACTCTTCGGAGAACTCGATGAGCGCCTCGAACATCTTCGCCTTGCTCGGGAAGTGCCGGTACAGAGCCGCCTCGGATACGCCGACCACCTCGGCGAGTCGGGCGGTGGTGATGCGCATGCCCGGATGTGTTTCCAGCTCCCGCGCCAGAGCCTCGAGAATCTGCTGGCGACGCGATGGTTTCGCGGCCTCCGGCATCGACGCTATCCGCCCTCGCGCCTGATCATCGTGCCGACGCCCTCGCTGGTGAACGTCTCCAGCAGCACCGCGTGAGCGACCCGACCGTCGCTGATGGTCGCGGTCGTGACTCCGTTTCGCACCGCGTCGAGGGCGCATCGCACTTTCGGCAGCATGCCTCCCTGGATGACGCCCTCGGCAATGAGCTTCTCGACCTCGCCGATATCCAGCGTCGTCAGCAGCGTTCCTTGCGTGTCCATCACGCCCGGTGTATTGGTCAGCAGGATGAGCTTCTCGGCCTGGAGCGTCTCGGCGATCTTGCCGGCCACCAGATCGGCGTTGATGTTGTAGGACTGACCGTCCTCGCCGACGCCGATGGGTGCGATAACCGGTATGAAGTCGCCCTGCACCAGCATGTCGACGACGCCCGAATCGATGCTGGTCACTTCTCCCACATGCCCGATGTCGATGATCTCGGGCGCATCGAGCTCCGGGGCGTGGCGGCGCACCGTGAGCTTCCTGGCCCTGATCAGATTGCCGTCCTTTCCTGTCAGCCCGACGGCACGGCCGCCGTGACTGCCGATGAGGTTGACGATCTCCTTGTTGACGAGCCCGCCGAGCACCATCTCGACCACGTCCATGGTCTCGCGGTCGGTCACCCGCATGCCCTCGACGAACTGCGTTTCCTTACCAATACGCGAGAGGGCGTCACCGATCTGCGGTCCCCCGCCGTGCACGATAACCGGGTTCATGCCCACCAGCTTCATCAGCACCACGTCCTTGGCGAAGCCGCTCTGCAGCGCCTCGTCGACCATGGCCGCGCCGCCGTACTTAACGACGATGGTCTTGTCGTGAAAATGCTGGATATAGGGCAGCGCGTCGGCGAGTACCCGCGCCGTCTCGGTGGCCGTGCTTGAGCTGATGGACATGCTTTGCAGGTCCTTAGAAAGGCAGCTGCAGATTCGGACTCAACGCGGCGACCGCTTTTTTGAACTCCGCCTGAATACGCGCCAGCGCTTCCTTGCTGTCGCCTTCGAAGCGCATGACCAGGCTCGGAGTCGTGTTGGACGCACGCACCAGTCCCCAACCGTCGGCGAAGTCGACGCGCAAACCGTCGATGGTGGTTCGTTTGCCGTTCGCGAACCCCTCGGCCTCGACGAGCTTCTCGACCAGCTTCACCTGCTCACCTTCGGCAACGTCGACGCGAAGCTCCGGCGTGCTCACTCCGGCCGGCAACCTGCCGAAAATCTCCGCCGGCGTCTTCTTGAACGCCATGAGGATCTCGAGCATGCGCGCGGCGCTGTAGAGGGCGTCGTCGAAGCCGTACCAGCGGTCCTGGAAGAAGATATGTCCGCTCATCTCACCGGCCAGCGGCGCGCCGCTCTCCTTGAGCTTGTTCTTTATATAGGAGTGCCCCGTGCGCCACATGACCGGCTTACCGCCGAGCTGCTTGATGACCTTGGCGAGCCGGTTCGAGCATTTCACGTCGAACACGATGTCGGCGCCGGGATTCTTGCTGAGCACGTCCTTGGCGAACAACATCATCTGTCTGTCCGCCCATACGATCCTGCCGTCCGGATCGACTACGCCCAGCCGATCACCGTCGCCGTCGAAGGCAAAACCGAGATCCGCGTTCTCCTGCTTGACGGTGCCAATGAGGGTGGTGAGGTTAGACGGATCGGAGGGATCCGGATGGTGATTGGGGAAGTTGCCGTCGACCTCGCAGAAGAGCTCCACGACGTCGTGACCGAGAGCGCGCAGCAGCTTCGGTGCGACCTCTCCGGCTACACCGTTGCCGCAGTCGACCACGATGCGAAACGAGTTGCCCAATGCCACCGGCACGTCTTCGCATACGCGGCGCACGTACTCGTCGACGACCTCCATGGTCTGCAGGTTGCCCTTGCCGCCCGGAAACTCGCCGGACTCGGCGCGCGCCCTGAGCGCCTGGATGTCGTCGCCGAACAGCGTCTCGCCGCCGAGCATGATCTTCAAACCGTTGTACTCGGGTGGATTGTGACTGCCGGTGACCATTACGCCGCTGCCGGTGTTGAGATAGTGGGTGGCGAAGTACAGCACCGGTGTGGGCACGCGGCCCACATCGATGACGTCGCGGCCGGTGGCGAGCAGCCCCTCGATGAGGGCCGCCTGGAGCTCGGGCCCCGAGTTGCGTCCGTCGCGGCCGACGACGATGGTCTGCTGGCCACGATCGTAGGCCTCGGCACCGATGGCATGGCCCACCTGGCGCACGATGTCCGCGCCCAGCCCGTCCTCGACGATGCCGCGGATGTCATAGGCGCGAAAGATTTCCGCGGGCATGTCCATGGATCCCGCCGTCTCCTCGACGACGATACCGCTTTGCTCCGAGAAATCCGCGCCGCCCGCCCCCGCCGCTTCGGCCCCCTCGACCGGGGTGCTGGCGGCGGCGGCTTCCGCCACGGCCTTGGCGGCGGCGCGCTCGGCGGCCGCCTGGGCCTCGTGCTCCCGCTCGGCCTCCAGGGCGGCCGCGGCGGCGCGCGCCGCGCCGCGCTGCCGCATGAGCGTGACCAGCAGGATGAGCAGCACCAGGCTGCCACCGGCCGCGGGGATCGCCCAGTCGGGCAGTTCCAGGAAGGGCGTTGCCGGATCCAGTTGCCCGCCCGGCCAGAACGCCACGCGCCACGGGGTTCCGGCGACCTTGAGGCGCGCCGCCGGCTGGCCCCGGCGGGCGCCCTTTTGACCACCCGTGGCGAGCACCAGCGGCTTACCGCCGCCCTCGCCCTGGGTCAGCTCGCCGAAACCATCGCCAATCTTGACCCGTGACATGAGCTCGGAGAGCAGGGCGACGTCGAGGGCCAGCACAAGATGCCCCGCGAGGGCATCGCCATCGCCGATCCGCCACAGGGTCAGCACGTGCTGATCTTCGCTGCCGAAAAGCAGGGCTTCCGGAGGCGGCGCCTTGCCGCTCGTCTCCGAGCTCGCCAGCATCTCCATGGCGGCGTACCCCAGCGGCGGCCTGGATGTCAGGTCCGGGGCGCGCACGCCCGTCTCGACCAGCCGCGCCAGCAGAACGGCGTCATGGCCGGCGGCGATCTGCGCCTCGCCGGCAGCGCGCGCGGAGGCGTCGCCGCTGCGCAGCAGGGAGGCCAGCTCGGCCTCGTCGAAGAGACCCGCGAGCGCGTTCATCTCGCGGCCGATTTCCCGGGAAACGTTCACCGCCAGGCCCTTGGCGGCCGCCTGCACCGCCTGCTGGCGGTCCGCCTCGGCCTGGGTCGCCTGGTGCTCCTGGAAAACCAGTAAGCCGCCGGTGCCGCCGGATACCAGCAGCACCAGCACCAGCGGCCAGCGCCAGCGCCGCCAGGCCGATGCAGGGGGCGCGGCGGCGCGGCCGGCCTTGGGCGGCGGTGCGCCGGCCTTGGCCTTCGATTTGGCCTTCGCGTCGGGCTTGGGTTTGCGTTTTGCCACGTGCGGAGGGTCTCAGGAGCGGCCGGAGTGGCCGAAGCCGCCGGCGCCGCGGGCGCTTTCCTGGAACGACTCGACCACCTCGAAGTGAGCGCGCACTATCGGTACAAACACCATTTGAGCGATGCGTTCGCCGGGCTGGATGGTAAAGGAGTCGGAACCGCGATTCCAGCAGGAGACGAATACCTGGCCCTGGTAGTCGGCGTCGATGAGGCCGACCAGATTGCCGAGCACGATGCCGTGCTTGTGGCCGAGCCCCGAGCGCGGCAGCAGCACCGCGGCCAGCCCGGGATCCTCGATGTGGATGGCGATGCCCGTGGGCACCAGGTGCGTGTCGCCGGGCTGCACCTGGAGCGGCGCGTCCAGGCAGGCCCGCATGTCGATGCCGGCGGCACCGTCGGTGGCGTAGTCGGGCATGGCGAACTCGCTGCCGATGCGGGCATCCAGGATTTTAAGCTGGATGCTTTGCACGAAATCGCTCTGCCACCAGTGCCACCAGGCGCGCCGCCAGCTCGGTCTTGGCGGCCTCGCCGAGATCCCGCTCGCCGTCGCGCCAGAACACCCGCAGCCGGTTGACGTCTGCGCCGAAACCGACGTTGGCACCGGCCACTGGATTGGCGGCGATCAGGTCCAGGGCCTTGCGCTCGAGCTTCTCGCGGGCGTGCGCCTCGAGCTTCTCGGTCTCGGCCGCGAAGCCGACCGTGAAGGGCGGGTGGGCGCGCGCCGCCACCTCGGCGAGGATGTCGACGTTGCGCACCAGGGCGATGTCCATGCCCTTGCTCTTTTTCTTGATTTTCTGCCCGGCGGGCCGCGCCGGTCGGTAGTCGGCAACCGCAGCCGCGGCGATGAAGATGTCGGCGCCCTCGACCCGTGCCATGACCGCGTCGCGCATCTCGGCGGCGCTCTCCACCGACACCCGCTCGACGCCGGGCGGCGCCGGCAGCGCGCAGGGACCGCTCACCAGAATCACCGACGCGCCGGCAGCGCGCGCCGCGCTGGCAACGGCATAGCCCATCTTGCCCGAGCTGTGATTGCTGATGTAGCGCACCGGATCGATGGCCTCGCGGGTCGGACCGGCGGTGACCAGGACGCCGAGGCCGGCGAGCCCCCCATCGCCGGCGGCGCCGAAGCTCAGCGTGTCCAGCTCCGCCGCCAGCTCCAGCGGCTCCAGCATGCGCCCCTCGCCCACCTCGCCGCAGGCCTGATCGCCGGCAGCCGGTCCCAGCAGCCGCACGCCGCGCCCGCGCAGGGTGTCGACGTTGGCCTGGGTGGCCGGCGCCGCCCACATCTGGCGGTTCATGGCCGGCGCCACCACGATGGGCGCCTCGGTGGCCAGGCACAGGGTGCTCAGGAGGTCGTCGGCGAGCCCATGGGCGAGCCGGGCGATGATGTCGGCGCTGGCGGGCGCGATCAGAACCACATCCGCCCAGCGGGCCAGCTCGATGTGCCCCATGGCGGCTTCCGCCTGCGGGTCGAGAAGCGTGGTGTGCACCGCCTGCCCGGAGACCGCCTGCAGGCTCAGGGGCGTGATGAACTCCTGCGCCGCGCGCGTCATCACCACGCGCACCTCGTGACCGTGCTCGCGCAGGCGCCGCACCAGGTCGGGGCTCTTGTAGGCTGCGATGCCGCCGGAGACGCCCAGCAGCACACGCTTGTTGGTCCGATTCGACATATCGCGCGCTTTGATGAGGACTTTAACTTTACAGTTTATCAGCCGCTTACGGCTGCGCCACGGAGTTGCCCATGGGCGTCAAGGACTGGCCGGCGGCGGAGCGTCCTCGGGAGAAGCTCTTCGACCATGGTGCCGAGACGCTCTCCGATGCCGAGCTGCTCGCCCTGCTGCTGCGCAGCGGCAGCCGCCGCCGCTCGGCGCTGGAGGTATCGCGGACGCTGCTCGCGCGCTTCGGCGGCCTGCGTGGCGCCCTCGATGCCGACCGCGAGGCGCTCAGCGCCGTGCCGGGGCTCGGCGACGCGGGCTTTGCGGCGCTGCGCGCTGCCCTCGAGCTCGGCTGCCGCTACCTGGAGTCGCGCCTGCGCCGGGGCGATGCGTTCGGCTCCCCGGCCGACACGCGCCGGTTCCTGAGCGCGCGCCTGCGCGGCCACGAGCGCGAGGTGTTCGCCTGCCTGTTCCTCGACAACCGCCACCGCGTGATCCGCTTCGAGGAGCTGTTCCGCGGCACCATCGACGGCGCCAGCGTGCATCCCCGGGAGATTGCCAAGCGCGCCCTGCACCACAACGCGGCCGCCGTCATCATTGCCCACAATCACCCCTCCGGGGTGGCGGAGCCGAGCCAGGCGGATCGCGCCATCACCGAACGCATCCGCGACGTCATGGGCCTCATCGACGTGCGCCTCATGGACCACCTGGTGGTCGGCGACGGCGAGATCGTGTCGTTCGCCGAGCGCGGCTGGATCTAGGCGCTCAGGGGAAAATCCCCGCAATTCCCGGCGCTTGCACCGCCGTCGTCTTGAAACGCCCGGCCCGCGCTGGTATAAAGCGCGCTTCCTCGAGCCAACGGTCCGACCCCCGATGTCCAAAGTCTGTCAAGTCACCGGCAAGCGTCCCGCCTCGGGGAATAACGTGTCCCACGCCAACAACAAGACGCGCCGGCGCTTCCTGCCCAATCTGCACACCCACCGCTTCTGGGTGCCGAGCGAGAAGCGCTTCGTGAAGCTGCGCGTGTCCGCCAAGGGCATGCGCATCATCGACAAGAAGGGCATCGAGACCGTCATCGCGGAGATGAAGGCTCGCGGTCAGCGCGTCTAGGAGGACTGGATACCATGCGCGACAAGATCAAGCTGGTTTCCAGCGCCGGCACCGGCCACTTCTACACCACCGACAAGAACAAGCGCACCACGCCGGACAAGCTCGAGATGAAGAAGTTCGATCCGGTCGTGCGCAAGCACGTCATCTACAAGGAAGCGAAGATCAAGTAACGAAAAAGACCGCCGGCAGGCGGTCTTTCTTTTGCGCTTGGTTGAAGCTCGAACCCGCTCAGGCCGGCTTCACAGAATACGTCGGGAGCGTGCGGGCAAACTCCTGCAGCGCACGGATACCGCTCGCCTCGGCGCCGCGGCACCACTCCTGCAGCGACTGCAGCAGCCGCTCGTGGCTTGCCGTGCGCTCCTGCCAGATGGCCTGAAGCCGCATCTTGTACTGGTAGACCGTCTGCAGCGCGTGGCTGTGACTGAGCGCGGCGTCGAGGCGGTCGCGCGCCTCGAGGCTCAGGCGTGACTCCTCGCGAACCAGCAGCGTCTTCACGCGTCGCAGCAACGAGCGCTTGGCGTGGTCGGCACGCTCGAGCTCTTCGTGGTAGACCCTGGTGAGAACGATTTTCGCGTACTGGGACATGACCTGCAGCCGGTTGCCGATGACGCCCTTGACCGAATCCAGATCGGCGAGCACTTTTCCAGGCACGATGATCGGCTCGGGCGCGACCTTCTTGACCCGTGCAAGGCCGAGGGTTTCGAGCGTGCGAATGTAGAGCCAGCCGATATCGAATTCCCACCATTTGCTCGAGAGCTTCGCCGAGCTCGCAAATGCGTGGTGATTGTTGTGCAGCTCCTCGCCGCCGATGAGGATGCCGAACGGCACGATGTTGGTCGATGCGTCGGCGGTCTCGAAATTGCGATAGCCCCACCAGTGGCCGACGCCGTTGATGACACCCGCGGCGGTTACCGGGATCCACAGCATCTGTACCGCCCATATGGTGAGGCCGATGGGCCCGAAGAGAATCACGTTGAGGGCGAGCGTGAGAAAATAACCCTTGTCCGAGTGCGGCGTGTAGACATGGCGCTCCAGCCAGTCGTCGGGCGCGCCGTGCCCGTAACGCTCGAGCGTCTCCTTGTCGCGCACGCCGATGCGATAGAGCTCGGCGCCCTCGAGAAGCAGCTTGCGGATACCGTAAACCTGCGGGCTGTGGGGATCTTCCTCGGTCTCCACCTTGGCGTGGTGCTTGCGATGCACGGCGATCCACTGACGGGTCACCTGGCCGGTGGTGAGCCAGAGCCACATGCGGAAGAAATGCGCGACCAGCGGATGCAGGTCCAGGGCCCGGTGGGCCATGGCGCGATGCAGATAGATGGTGACCGCCGCAATGGTGATGTGCGTCGCCACCAGGGTGACGGCGATGTAGCCCCACACGGGCAGTTCGAGTAATCCGGTCAGCATTTCTCCCCCTGAGGTCGGTGCCGAAAACTTTGCAGGCGCCTTCTCCGATTTCGGCCCGGCGAGTCTACCACCTGGCCACCGGAGGCGCATCCGATGGTGCCAATCCTGTCACCCTCGTTAATGTATGGCGTCACCGGGGCCGATTTTCCGGCGCCCCGCGGCCGAAGTTGTCGACTCGGCACGCCGACGGGCGCGCAGAACGTGATATCCGTCACTTTGGGGCGGAAAATGCCCCGATCAATGCCCCGCGCAGCCCCGCCGCCCGGCATCCGCGCTGGCAATCCACGCTGGCAATCCGCGCCGGCGCCGCAAATAATACCGCGCCATGGGCGAACGAAGCCTGGTCGAGGTCGCGAACCTGCATCGACGCTACGGCGACGTCCATGCCGTTCAGGGACTGAACTTTCGCCTCGATCGCGGCGAGGTGCTGGGCTTTCTCGGCCCCAACGGCGCCGGCAAGACCACCACCATGCAGATGATCTGCGGCGTGCTCGCGCCGAGCGAAGGCGCGGTGCACATCGGTGGCGTCGATCTGCTCGAAGATCCCATCGCCGCCAAGCGCCAGCTCGGTTATCTGCCCGAGCAGCCACCGCTGTACCGCGAGCTCACCGTCGACGAGTATCTGCGCTACTGCGCGCAGCTGCACGGGCTGCGCAACCGCGACGCGGCGGCGGCCATCGAGGAGACCAAGACGCGCTGCGGACTAGAGCACGTCGGCCGGCGACTGATCGGCAATCTCTCCAAGGGCTACCGGCAACGGGTCGGCATCGCCCAGGCGATCCTGCACCGTCCCCCGGTGGTGGTGCTGGACGAGCCGACGGTGGGTCTCGATCCGATCCAGATTCGCGAGATCCGCGAGCTCATGAGCGAGCTCGGCGACGATCACGGCGTCATCCTCTCGACCCACATTCTCGCCGAGGTGCAGGCGGTGTGTGACCGCGTGCAGATACTGCACGAGGGGCGTCTGGTGCTCGACGAAGATCTCGCCCAGCTGTCGAAAAAGCAGCAGCCGCGCAGCACGCGCGTGAGAATGCGCCGCCCGCCGGGCCGCGAGGTGCTGGCGGGCCTGGCCGCGGTAACGAGCGTCGAGGCGCTCGACGCGGAGACGTTTCGCCTCCATCACGGCGAGGACGAGACGCTCGGCGAGCGCATCGCGGCGGCTTCGGCCGCCGGTGACTGGGGGCTCTACGAGCTGGTCGGCGAGTCGCGATCGCTCGAGGAGATTTTCGTCGAGCTGACATTCGGCGAGGGACCGTGAACGTTTTCAACATCGCCGCGCGTGAGCTGCGCAGTCTTTTTCTCTCACCGCTCTCATGGGCGGTGCTCGCCGTCACCCAGGCGTTCGTCGCCTACGCGTTTCTCGTCAAGCTCGAGCTGTTTCTGCAGCTCAAACCCCACCTGCCCGGTCTTCCCGGAGCGCCCGGCCTCACCGCCATCGTCGTTGCGCCGGCCCTGAAGGCGGCCGGCATGGTCATGCTGCTGGCCGCGCCGCTGGTGACCATGCGCCTGGTGAGCGAGGAGCGCCGAAGCGGCTCGCTGACCCTGCTGCTGAGCGCGCCGATCTCCATGACCGAGATCGTCGCCGGCAAGTTTCTCGGCGTCATGGGCTTCTTCGCCATCACGGTGGCGGTGATCGTGCTGACGCCGCTGTCGCTGCTCGCGGGCGGCACCCTCGACTTCGGCCTGCTCGCCGCCGGCGCCCTCGGGCTGCTGCTGCTGATGGCGAGCTTCGCCGCCGTCGGGCTGTTCATGTCGACGCTGACCGCCCACCCCGCGGTTGCGGCCATCGCCACCTTCGGCGTTCTGCTCGCGCTCTGGAACATGGACTGGGCGGGCACCGGCGCCGCCGAGGGCGTGCGACCGCTGTTCACCTACATCGCCGTCACCTCCCACTTCAATGCCCTGCTGCAGGGCGTCGTCGACAGTGCGGATATCGTCTATTACCTGCTCGTCGTGGCCAGCTTTCTGGCGCTCGCGGTGCGCCGCATGGACGCCATGCGAGTCGGAAACTGAGTCGCGCCGATGCACATCACACCCCACACCCGGCTCGTGCTCGGCACCCAGACCGCGGTGTTCGTCGTGCTGCTGGTGTCGGCGGTGATCATGCTCGCGTGGCTGAGCGAGCACTACAAGGTGCGCTGGGACTGGACCGCGGCGGCCAGGAACACGCTCACCGAGCCCAGCCGCGAGCTGCTCGGGCGTCTCGACGGCGCCATCGAGATCACCGCCTACGTGCGCGAAGAGCCGGTCATCCGGCAGTCGGTACTGCAGCTTCTGGAACGTTACCGGCGCTACAAGCCGGACATACGGCTGCGCTTCGTCAATCCGGACCTGGTTCCGGACGAGGTGCGCGCGCGCAGCATCTCGGCCGAGGGCGAGATGGTGGTCAGCTACCGTGAACGCGAGGAGCGCGCCAAGACCGCCACCGAGGAAGCCCTGTCCACGGCCCTCGAGAAGCTCGCCCGCGCCGACACGCGCTGGGTGACCTACTTTTCCGGGCGCGGCGAGCGCGATCTGCTCGGCGGCGCGAGCTACGATCTCGGCAAGCTCGGCGCACAGCTGCAGCGCCAGGGCTTCAAGCTGCACCGCCTCGGCATCGACGAGGCCGGCGCGATCCCCGCCGAGTCGGCGCTGCTGGTGCTGGCGCCGGCACGCGAGGGCATGCCCGCGGAGCAGGCCGATGCCGTGCTGCGCTACGTGGAGGACGGCGGCAACCTGCTGTGGCTGGCCGAGCCGGGCGCCGCGGGCGGCCTGGAGGTGCTGGCGCAGGCGCTGGGCGTGCGCTTCGAGCCCGGCGTCGTGGTCGACCCGACGACCGGCGTGCTCGGCATCGCGCACCCGGCGTTCGTGCCGGTGAGCGCTTACCCGACCCACCCGGTAACCGCCAACCTCAAGCTCGTGACGGTCTTTCCCCATGCGGTCGGCATCGCGTGGAGCCAGCCCGAGGGCTGGCAGACGCGCGGCATCCTCAGCACCGGGCTGCGCGCCTGGTCGGAGACCGGACCGTTGCAGGGCGAGCTCGGCTTCGACGACGCCCGTGACGTGTCCGGCCCGCTCGACATCGGCATCGCCATGCAGCGTACCCTCGGCGACGGCGAGGACAGACAGCAGCGGGTCATCGTCATCGGTGACGGCGACTTTCTCTCCAACGCCTACCTCGGCAACGGCTCGAACCTGGACCTCGCCTCGAACGCCTTCAACTGGCTCGCCGAGGACGAGGCGCTCATCGACATCCCGGTGCGCAGCGCGCCCGATGTCGCCTTCGAGATGTCACGCACCGGCGCCGTGCTGCTGCGCATCGGCGTCATGTTCGCGCTGCCGGTGCTGCTGCTCGGCAGCGGTCTGCTCGTCTGGCACCGGCGCCGACGCCTGTAACGCCCGGTGAGCCGACGCACGCTCATCAACCTCGCGCTGCTGGTCGTCGTCGCCGCGCTCGCGGCGCTCATCGTGCTGGCTCCGGAGCGTGCGACGCGCGTCGAGCGCGAGCCGCTCAGCGGCGAGAATCCCCGCGCCATCTCGCGCATCCGCCTGGTACCCGTCGAAGGCCCTGCCATCGATCTGCGCCGCATCGACGGCAGCTGGCAGCTGGTCGAGCCGATCCGCATCGCCGCCAACGACTTCCGCGTCAACGCGCTGGTGGGCGTGCTGGCGGTGCCGGTGCACGTGCGGATCGATGCGCCGGCAACCGAGCTCGCCCGCTACGGGCTCGCACCTCCCCGCGGGCGCGTGCGCCTCGACGACATCGAGATCCTGTTCGGCGACACCGAGCCGCTCAACGGGCGCCGTTACCTTCTCTACGACGGCCGGGTCGCGCTGGTCGACGACGCGTATTTCTCGCACCTGAGCTCGAGCGCCGCGAACTACGTCGAACCGACCGTGCTCGGCCGCGATGCAAACCCGCGAGAAATCGAGCTGCCCGATCGGCGCGTAATGCGTGAACAAGACACGTGGCGCCTGGATGGCACCGACAAGCAGGCAAGCGCCGAAGAGATCGCCAACCTGGTCAACACCTGGCGCAACGCCCAAGCCACCGCCGTGCGCCCGTATGAACATTCACTCGACTGGAAAGGCACTGTCCGCGTCGAGCTGCCAGATCAAACCCTGCACTTCGACCTCGCCCGCACCGAGTACGAGGTCATCCTCGGTCGCCGCGACCTGGGCATCCAATACCACCTGACCAGAAGCAGCGGCGCGCGCCTGCTGAGCGGCGCAGCCGGTTAGAGCCGGGAGCGCGGGCGCTCAGACCTGCGCGGCTTCGTCTTCGCCGGCGCGTTTGCCGACATAAATCTTGCTAAACAGAATACCCAGCTCGAACAAGAGCCACATGGGAAGTGCTAACAACGTCTGGGAAATAATATCGGGCGGTGTCAGCATCATGCCGAGCACGAAGGCGCCGACGATGATGTAGGGGCGCTTGGCCGTCAGCGCGGCCGGCGTCGTGAATCCGGTCCACACCAGCAGGATGGTGGCGACCGGCACCTCGAAGGCGAGCCCGAAGGCGAAGAAGATCTTCAGCACGAAATCCAGGTATGCGGTGATGTCGGTCATGATGGCGACACCCTCGGGCGCCACCGCCTGGAAGAACGCGAACATCAGCGGGAAGACGACGAAGTACGCAAACGCCATGCCCAGATAGAAGAGCACCGAGCTGGTCACCATGAGGGGGAACACCAGCCGGCGCTCGTGCTTGTAGAGCCCGGGCGCGACGAACGCCCACACCTGGTAGAGCACCACCGGCATGGCGAGAAAGATCGACAGCACCAGCGTCAGCTTGAACGGCGTCAGAAACGGCGACGCCACCTCGGTGGCGATCATGCTGGTGCCCTCGGGCAGGTGACGCAGCAGCGGCTCCGCGAGCACCGCGTAGAGATCGTTGGCGAATGGAAACAGCACCACCAGGAAGACGAGCACGGCGAGCACGACGCGCAGCAGACGATCGCGCAGCTCCACGAGATGCTCGACGAAGGTCATCTCGCCCTGCGCCTGCAGGGCATCGCCTTCCTCGCCTTTATCCTCTGCGCTATCGGGTTCGTCGCTCATGGTCCTGCGCCTCTTCGACGGCCGGCTCCGGCGCCGCGGCGGACGCCTGCGCGCTCACCGCCTCGCCGACCGCGGTGGCGGCGCTGCCCGGCGCGAGCGGCTCGGCGCCGGTCTCGTCGTCATCCCCCGCGCCGGCCGCGGACGTGCCGGCGGGTTCGCCGGAGTCGTGCGAAATGATCTCGTCGGCTTCCTTCTCGACGTCGTCGATCTCCTTTTTCGCGGCGCCGATGGTCTGCCTGGTCTCGTCGACGATGTCCTTGAGCGAATCGAGGTCGTCGCTTTTGTCGAGCATCTTCCTGAGCTCGTCGGCCTGGATCTCGCGCTCGATGTCGTCGCGCACCGTGGCNNGCGAGCCCGGGCAGGCGATCGGGTCCGACCACCAGAAGCGCCACGACGCCGATGAGCGCCAGCTCCCAAAAACCAATATCAAACATCGGGAATCTGAGACTGATGCGGGCGGGTCACGCGTCACACCCGCCGGAGAAGATTCGAAACGCGCAACCCCTGATGCGGGCGCATGCGCGCATGCTCACTGGGACCGAGCGCTACGCGCTGTCCCGCTCCTTGCTCGTGACTTCTCCCTCGACCACGGTGTCGGCCGGCTCCTGCTCGAGCTTGGCGGACTCCTCTTTGCTCTCCTCCGTGCCACCGTCCTTGACGGCGCCGCGGAAGCTCTTGATCGCCGATCCCAGATCACCGCCGAGATTGCGCAGCTTCTTGGTGCCGAACAGCAGCAGCACGATGGCCAGCACAATCAGCAGTTGCCATAAGCTTGGACCCATATTTCCTCTCTCCCCAAGGCCTGTTCGTCCATCGGACGGCTTCGAAGCGGACACTTTAGCGGAATTCCCGGCCCGCCACTACGACCCGCCGGCGGAGCACGGGATGCGCCCGCCGGGGAAGCTCATTCCCGGGGCTTGCGCGTGGCTTTCTCCTCGAGACCGGAGACGCCGAAGCGCCGCTCGAGCTCCTCGAGCACCTCGCGCGGGTGCAGATCGCGGGCGGCCAGCATCACCAGGCAGTGGAACCACAGATCGGCGGTCTCGTGCACCACGGCGCCGGCGTCCTCGCCGGTGGCCGCGGCGACGGCCTCGGCGGCCTCCTCGGTGATTTTCGCGACGATGGCATCCATGCCCGCCGCGTAAAGACCCGCCACGTAGGAGCTATCGGGCGAGGCCTTCTTGCGCGCCTCGAGCACCTCGGCCAGCTTGTCGAGTGTGTCGCTCATGAGCCGTCGCGCGCCGCCCGGGCGCGCCTCACTCCTTCCCGTAGATGCGTTCCGGATCCTCGAGCACGGGCTCCACCGGGTCCCACTGACCATCGCGGAGCTTCCTGAAAAAGCAGTGCCTGCGCCCGGTGTGGCAGGCGATACCGCCCCGCTGCTCGACTCTGAGAAGCAGCGTGTCCGCATCGCAGTCGAGACGGATCTCGCTCACCCGTTGAACGTGACCCGAGCGCTCGCCCTTCTTCCACAGCCGGCCGCGGGATCGCGACCAGTAGACGGCCTCGCCCTCGTCGAGGGTGCGCGCCAGCGACTCGCGGCTCATCCACGCGAGCATCAGCACGTCACCGCTTCCGGCATCCTGAGCGATTGCCGGGATCAACCCGTCCTCGTTCCAGCGCACCTCGTCGAGCCAAGCGGACATGGCGGCTCCTCCTCGCCTGCGTCGCCGCGATGATACACCCTGGCGCCGACGTTCTTGACCCCGGCGAAGCGGATCGTGACACTTAAGCCGCCGCGCCGGGACAGCAATGCCCACGGGCGCGAGCCCCACGAAGCGGAAACAGATGCCCATTCGAAAAGTTTGCGTGCTCGGCGGCACCGGGTTCGTCGGTCGTCATCTCTGCTGCGAGCTCAGCCGCCGCAAGATGGCGCTGCGCGTGCTCACGCGCCGGCGCGAGCGGCACAAGGAGCTTCTGGTCATCCCGAATCTCGAGATCGTCGAGAGCGACGTGCACTCGCTCGCCGATCTGAGCGTGCAGATGAAAGGTTTCGACGCGGTCGTCAACCTCATCGGCATCCTCAACGAGAGCACCCGTCGGGGCGAGGATTTCGCCAGCGTTCACGGCGCGCTGCCGGACAAGGTCGCGGAAGCCTGCCGTTACAACCGGATCACCCGTCTGCTGCACATGAGCTCGCTCAACGCGCGCGCCGACGCGCCGAGCAAGTACCTCAAGTACAAGGCCGAGGGCGAGAACGCCGTGCACCGGTGGGCCGAAAAGGGGCTCAACGTAACCAGCTTCCGTCCCTCGGTGCTGTTCGGCCCCGACGACAGCTTCTTCAACCGTTTCGCGGCTCTGCTCGCCATGAGTCCGCTGGTGTTTCCCCTCGCCTGCCCCGATGCGCGCATGGCGCCGGCCTACGTCGAGGAGGTGGCGAGAGCGTTCGCCGACAGCCTCGAGCGCAAGGACACTTACGGCAAGCGCTACGATCTGTGCGGCCCCGAGCAGTACACCCTGCGCGAGCTGGTCGCCTACACGGCGAGCACCATGGGTCTCAAGACCCGCATCGTGCCGCTCGGCGACGCGCTCTCCCGGCTGCAGGCGCGGGTCCTCGAATGGGTGCCCGGAAAGCCTTTCAGCCGCGACAACTACCTCTCGCTGCAGGTCGACAGCGTGTGCACGGAGAACGGCTTTGCCGCGTTCGGCATCCACCCGACCAGCATCGAGACCGTCGTGCCGAGCTACATCGGTCACAAGGGCAAGACGGATCTCTACCGCCGGCTGCGCCGCGCCGCGCACCGCTGAGCCGTTGCGCGTCTAGACGACGAACGCGATCAGCACGACGCCGAGCGCCAATCGGTAGAGCACGAAGGGAAGCAGCCCGACGCGCTCGATCAGCGCGAGAAAGAAGTGGATGGTGGCGTAGGCGCAGAGGAAGGCGATCAGCAGGCCCGCGAGCAGCGCATCCCACGCCACCGGCGCCTGAGCGCTCCAGGCGTCGAGCGCCTGGTGGCCGCCGGCGAGCGCGATGGCGGGAATCGACAGCAGAAAGGAGAAACGCGCGGCCGCCTGGCGCGTGAGACCCAGCGCGAGCCCCGCGGCCATGGTGATGCCGGCGCGGGACGTGCCCGGGATCAGGGCCAGCGCCTGGGCGGCGCCGATCAGCAGCGCGTCGCGCAAGCCCATGTCCGCGACGCGCCGCGTGCCGCGTCCGAAACGATCGCTGCCCCACAGCACCAGGGCGAACACCAGGGTCGCGGCGGCGATGACCGCGGCGCTGCGGACGACGCCACCGCCGACGGTTGCGAGAGCAAGCCCGCCGAGGCCGACCGGAACCGTCGCCAGCAGCAGGAACCAGACCATGCGGCTGTCGCCGACCTGCCCGCCCGCTGCCAGCGAGCGCAGCCAGTCGCCGCCCATGCGGCGCAGATCGGCGCGAAAGTAGGCGAGCACCGCGAGCAGCGTGCCCACGTGCACGGCGACGTCGAA
>JABAOG010009184.1_pt1 | contig 22742 bp, 22 predicted proteins | sample 7062131 | NCBI WGS metagenome assembly JABAOG01 (sample SAMN14538629, study PRJNA623070) | marine sediment metagenome | biome: marine biome [ENVO:00000428]; feature: marine pelagic biome [ENVO:01000023]; material: deep marine sediment [ENVO:00002113] | place: India: Arabian Sea | collected... | reverse complement strand
TCTTTGGCGGCTATCACCTGCCATTCATCGATGTCCCTGCGTACCTCCAGCCCTTCGTCATGCTTGGAAAGATCCTGATCTTACTGTTCGGGATGATCTGGGTGCGGGCGACCCTCCCCCGATTCCGTTATGACCGGCTGATGGCTTTTGGTTGGAAAATTTTGCTGCCCCTGTCATTAGCCAGTGTAATTGTTACAGCAACAGTTCTTGTACTTATAGGTAATTAAGAAGGATATTTATCAAGGAGATTCTAAATGGCATTTCCTGATTTAGCACACATCAACGAAATTGCGAGAGGCATGTGGATCACATTCCGATCAATGTTCGAAAAACCGGTTACTTACCAGTACCCGGAAATCAAGAAACCGGTGAAAACACGTTTTAAAGGTAGACATGTCCTGAACCGATACGAAAATGGTCTGGAAAAATGCATCGGCTGTGCTTTATGTGCAGCAGCCTGCCCGGCAGATGCAATCTTTGTTGAAGCATCGGAAAATACGGATGAAAACCGTTTTTCACCTGGTGAACGTTATGCCAGCACGTACGAAATTAACATGATGCGCTGTATCTACTGTGGATACTGTGAAGATGCATGCCCCACCGAAGCGATCACACTCGAAGATAATTACGAAATGTCTTTCACATCCAGGGCGGAGTCGATTTACACACGGGAAAGATTGTTGGTCCCCGTCCCCCAGGGTGGGAAACCAACACCACAAGTAACCGAACCTGGAAAATTCACGCGCTCGGTCCCCGAAATGAAGGACCCGGTGGATTAACTGACCTGCAAGAAAATTGAATGAAGGAATTTATTTTGATCGATTGGAAACATTATGACAGCTGACCTGATACTTTTCTTTTCACTGGCTCTGATCTCCATCGCCACTGCCTTCGGTATGCTTCTGAGCAGAAACGCGATCTACTCGGCACTGTTCTTGATCATGAATTTTTTTACCATCGCGATCTTCTTTCTCATCCTGGGCGGCGCTTTCATCGCCATCACCCAGATCACAGTATATGCTGGAGCAATCATGGTGCTGTTCCTGTTCGTGATCATGTTGTTGGGGACTGAAAAACTTGGCCCACCCGAAAAGATCCGCTGGCAGCAGCCTGTAGCCATCACCCTGGCACTCGCGTTGGTTGTTGAGGGAATTTATGTTATAGCCAGTGGAAATTATGCGAGCAGCGTTACAGGCTCACTGCCTGAGGGGTTTGGCAGTCCGGCCAGTATTGGGCAATTATTGTTTCGCTCTTACCTGGTACCTTTTGAGGTTACCAGTATTCTATTGCTGGTTGGAATGATCGGCGCGATCATCATTACCAAATCCGGCAGAAAACTCGACTAAATATTTATTCCGGGGTGCAGAAAAGCTCTGTGTCTCGGGGAGGATAGGAATGGTACCTGTATCCTATTACATTGGTTTATCTGCAATTCTATTCACTATTGGCACACTCGGTGTGCTGATACGCCGGAATTCAATTGTGATCTTCATGTCCATCGAATTGATGCTGAATTCAGCAAATCTGGCGTTCACTGCCTTTGCCCGGATGCACCAGATTCTGGATGGTCAAGTTTTTGTTTTCTTCGTGATGACCGTTGCTGCCGCGGAAGTCGCTGTAGGGCTGGCTCTGATTGTCGCCATCTTCCGCAGTCGAGATTCAATCGACGTGGACAATATCACAGAAATGAAAGGATAATACCAGAGCAAGCGTGCTGGTAAAACGAGAGAGTGAGGACTATGTTATTTAGCGAAGCAGCTCGCACATACCTGGTGCCCTTATTGGTCTTATTCCCAGTTGCCGGTCTACTGATCAATATCATTTTTGGAAAACGCTTTTCCGAAAAAGTGATCGGGTTGGTTGCCAGTCTTGCCTCGGGCTCCACCTTCCTGATATCTGTGCTTTTAGGTATCTCCCTTCTGCTCCATCCGGAGGGAACCAATGCCCACTTTGCGGNNCCTCGGGTTCCACCTTCCTGATATCCGTATTGCTGGGCATATCCCTTCTGCTCCATCCGGAGGGAACCAATGCCCACTTTGCGGAATGGATCTCGATTGGTGGATTAGACCTGAGCTGGTCATTCCGGATAGATACCATTTCCGTCACAATGATGCTGGTGGTTTCCGGTGTTGGTACATTGATCCATATTTATGCGATCGGCTACATGCACGAAGACGTGCGATTCAAGAATGATACGGGGCGATACCAGCGCTTTTTTGTGTTCTTTAACCTGTTCATCGCCGCGATGATGATCCTGGTCAGTGCCGACAATTACCTGATGCTGTTCGTCGGTTGGGAAGGTGTGGGTCTGTGTTCCTACCTGCTGATTGGTTTCTGGTATGACAAGGATCTGCTCGGACGAGACAGCACAGAAAATGCTGAAGCGGGGAAGAAAGCCTTCATCGTTAACCGGATCGGTGATTTCGGGTTCTTGATCGCCAGTTTCATCATGTTCTGGACCTTCCGGAGCTTCAAGTTTACGGAAGTCTTTGAAGCCGTTCCAGAAGTCGCCGCGGAGAACCCGGGGGCGATCCTGGCAATCACCCTGTTCATGCTGCTGGGAGTTGCCGGTAAATCAGCTCAAATCCCCCTTTATGTCTGGCTTCCGGATGCTATGGCAGGTCCGACACCGGTCTCTGCTCTGATCCATGCAGCAACTATGGTCACTGCGGGTGTTTATCTGGTCGCTCGTTCAGCTCCATTGTATGTCTCGGTGCCCGCAGCCCAGGGGACTGTTGCCCTGGTTGGTGGGATTACTGCGCTTTTTGCAGCTACGATTGCAGTCGGTCAGTACGATATCAAGAAAGTCCTGGCATATTCAACGATCAGCCAGCTTGGATTCATGGTCGCTGCAGTTGGAATGGGAGCTTTTGTCGCCGGGATGTTCCATCTTGTAACCCATGCATTCTTCAAAGCACTGTTGTTTCTATCGGCAGGCTCTGTCATCCTGGGGATTGAACGCGGACATCACCACGTAGCACATCACGGTCATGACAGCGAGCACGAAGACGAAGTCTTCGATCCTGGGGACATGCGGAATATGGGGGGCTTACGAAAGACCATGCCGACAACTTTCTGGGTCTATCTGATCGGTGCAGTTGCCCTGGCGGGCGTACCCCCGCTGGCAGGTTTCTTCTCCAAGGATGAAATCCTTGCCGAGGCTGCTGCCCTGAATTTCCCGGTCTACATTCTCCTGACCATTGCTGCTTTTTTTACAGCATTTTATATGGGGCGCCAGATACTGATGGTCTTCTTCGGTAAACCACGACACGAGGCCGCTGAACATGCCGAAGAAAGCCCACCGGTGGTCACCATCCCATTGATGATCCTGGCTGGTCTTTCTGTTCTTGGTGGATTGATCAACCTGCCCGGGGTGCACACTTTCGGCCACTGGCTGGAAACCACCTATGAGGCTTTCGAGGTCCACCTGCACCTGCCGGAGAGCATGAACATCCAGGTGGCGCTGCTCTCTACCATCCTGGCATTGGTGGCTATCGGTCTCTCCTGGCTACTGTATGGGCGCAAAACACTGGCAAAAAGGGAGGAAGACCCGCTCCAGAGATCGGTCCGACCAATATTCGCCTTGCTCAACAATAAATATTGGGTGGACGAGATTTATGGTCTTCTTTTCGTCCGACCCTACAATGCATTGGCCGCTTTCCTGGCGGACATCATCGACTGGAAGTTCTGGCATGATTGGTTCCATGATACTGTCATCGCCCGGACATTCCGCGGCTTAACCCATTTTCTTGCAACCATCATCGACCTGGAATTCATTGATGCTGCTGCCGAAGGCTTGGCTGTGCTTACCAGCCTGCTCGGTCGGGGATTGCGAAAACTGCAATCCGGATTTGTACGAAACTACGCGTTATCAGTATTTGTTGGTGTGGTTGTCATCCTGGGATATTTGATCTTCAGGTAAATGAACCAACCAATTTCTCTCAGAGGATAAACTGGCTATGAACTACTCTCAAATCTTACTTCTCCTGGTCACATTCTTTCCGCTTGTCGGTGTTCTCATATTGCTGTTTCTCAACTCAGAGCAGAAGAACTCCATGCGGTGGACTGCATTGCTCACCTCCACCATCACTTTTGTTCTGTCCTTGTTGCTGTTAGCACAGTTCAATGCCGATAATCCAAACCTGCAGATGGAGATCGATCTCCCCTGGATCCAGGTCGCTGGATGGAACATTAACTTCCACATGGGAGTGGATGGACTCAGCATCCTGCTGGTCTTACTGACCACATTCCTGACCCCAATCTCAATCCTGTCAACCTGGGATGCGATCGATAACCGGGTTAAAGATTTCATGATCTTCTTCCTAATGCTGGAAACCGGTATGACTGGAGTTTTCCTGGCGCTGGACCTGTTCCTGTTCTACATCTTCTGGGAATTCACGCTGGTGCCGATGTATTTCCTGATCGGCATCTGGGGCGGTCCGCGCAGGATGTATGCCGCCATCAAGTTCTTCCTGTATACGATGGCGGGCTCGCTGCTGATGCTGCTGGCGATCCTGTGGTTGGGCATCCGCCAGGGAACCTTCAGTGTTCCCGATTTAATCGAAACCGCCAGCACGATCCCGCCCAATATCCAGTTATGGCTGTTCCTGGCGTTCGCAGCGGCTTTTGCTATCAAGGTACCAATGTGGCCATTGCACTCCTGGCTCCCGGACGCTCACGTTGAAGCACCCACAGCCGGCTCTGTCATACTGGCAGGTGTGTTGCTGAAAATGGGTACCTACGGTTTTGTCCGTTTCAACATCCCGATGTTCCCTGATGCTGCCGTTCGCCTGGCGCCGTGGATGGCTTTACTGGCGGTGATTGGTATCCTGTACGGCGCGGCGGTTTCCTACGCCCAAAAAGATGCCAAGAAACTGGTTGCTTACTCATCGGTCAGCCACCTGGGCTTTGTCATGCTGGGACTGTTCGCTCTCAATCCGCAGGGCATCCAGGGCGGCATCCTGCAGATGGTCAACCACGGGTTGAGCACAGGCGCATTATTCCTCCTGGTGGGTTTCATCTATGAAAGACGCCACACCCGAGACATGGATGCTTTCGGAGGGTTGTGGAAAGCGATGCCGATTTACGGCACGCTGACATTGATCGTCACCCTTTCTTCGATGGGACTGCCGGGATTAAATGGATTTGTTGGTGAGTTCACGATCCTATTGGGCTCATTCGGGTCTGAGGCGATCGGTTCACCGTGGTTCACCGGGTTTGCAGCAGCGGGTGTGATCCTGGCGGCGATCTATATGCTGTATATGTTCCAGAAACTCTTCCTGGGTCCTTTGGACAAGGAAGAAAACATCAAACTCAAAGACCTGAGTCTACGGGAGATTGTCACCATCGTTCCCTTGCTGGTCTTCATCTTCTGGATCGGTCTATACCCAAAACCCTTCTTCAATTTGATGGCTCCTGCGGTTGAACAATTGGTTGCCGCTGTCCAAACCGCAGCCACCGTGGCAATGCATTAAACGAAACAGAGATAAACCTATGACTTCGACTGATTTTGTCTCTATCTTACCGCTGATCGTCCTGGTTTCCTGGGCATCCATTTTGCTGTTGATCGATGTGTTCAGCAAACGCTTTCAATTAACAGTATGGCTGTCCGGGATCGGGTTGGCGGTTACACTGATCGTTCTCAACCTGATTCCCCATCAGACGGTTGCAGGGTTCGGTGGCATGGTTATCGCCGATGGATTTTCCAAATTCCTTAATAATGTATTCCTGGTCAGCGGTCTGTTTGGGGTTTTCCTGGCAAAGGATTATCTGGATCGGATGGACATCCGCCGTGGTGAATTTTTCCCGTTGATGATGTTTTCGATCACAGGAATGATGCTCATGGCTTTAGCCGCCGACCTGATCCTGGTATTCCTGGCGCTGGAATTATTATCCATCCCTTTGTATGTTCTCTCCAGTATCGCTCTTCCAAAACCAAAATCCGAAGAAGCCGGGCTTAAATACTTCCTGCTTGGAGCCTTCTCCAGCAGTTTCGTGGTTTTTGGCGTTGCCCTGATCTTCGGAGGTGCGGCGTCCACCAACCTGGCGGCAATCACCGAAGCATTACGGGGAGGCACCGCTGATGTGCCATTACTCCTGATCGGTGCTGCCCTGGCATTGATTGGACTGGGCTTCAAGGTCGCGGTTGTCCCCTTCCAGATGTGGACACCGGATGTATACCAGGGTGCCCCAACACCTGTGACCGCCTTCATGTCCGTTGGTGCCAAGGCGGCTGGTTTTGCTGCCCTGCTGCGAGTTTTCGTCTCCACTTTCCCTGAACTCAGCACGGATTTGATACCGGTTTTCTGGGCACTTGCTGCCCTGACGATGATCCTGGGAAACGTTGTTGCCATCATGCAGAGCAATATCAAGCGCATGCTGGCTTATTCCAGCATTGCCCATGCTGGCTACATCATGATGACCCTGGTCACGTTTGGTGACAGTTCTGTTGCCCCTGACGCAGTTGCTTCAGCATTGTTTTACCTGGTTGCTTATGGACTGACCAGTTTTGGCTCCTGGGCAGTAGTCATCGCCCTGGAAAAAGCTGAAGATAAAGGTTTGGAGATCTCAGATTATGCTGGTTTAGCCACCAAATACCCGGGTCGGGCAGCTGCAATGACAATCTTCATGTTGAGTTTCACAGGAGTACCTCCCACGCTTGGGTTCGCGGGTAAATTCTTCCTGTTCCGTTCGATCGTTGAAAGTGGTTATATCGGATTGGCTATCATTGCCGTACTGACATCCCTGGTCTCCGCATATTACTACCTGCGCATCGTCATCATGATGTACATGCAGGAAGGCGAGCCCGTTGCTCGACGCGAGTTCTGGTTGGATTTGACAACGGCCGTCACTGCCATCGGAACGATCATCCTGACAATCATTTCCGTCCCGCTATTCCAATGGGCCAGCCAGGCATTATTGACGAATTTCTAAATGGAATTATTTTTCATCAGCGTGTTTTCAAAAACACGCTGATTTTTTTCTCCTTGGATCATGAATAAACAACCCATAAAATCGATCCAGTTTTGGATAGACCTGCTGATCCAACCTGGTAAAGCCTTCAGCGTGTTTGTCCCGAATTTCTGGCTTACCATTCTTTTGATACTGGTTTTGATCGTCATCAGTGTTCTGCGAGTTACGATAACTGCTTCTGAGCCAGGTTTGATGCTCCCTGCACTGCTGACGACTGCCTTTGGTGTCCTCACGGTATGGATCAGCCTGTGCCTGTTGTTCCACGCAGTTTCCTTATACCTGGGCGCTGAGGGGAAATTCTTTGATTTCGTTTCCTACATGGCATTAGCCAGCCTGCCGGTCTCGCTGATGACCCTGGTCTCTTTGATCCTTTACCAGCCATTCCCGATCGGGTGGTTCCACACACTGATCGGATTGGTCGGGATGGTCTGGGGTTGGCCGGGATATTTCACGTATTTAGCTCTTGTGCACGGGGAAAAATTAAATCCACGTATCGCTGGAATCTTCGTGGTGGTCGTCATGATCTTGATCTCCTTTGGCTGGTTCCTTCCGGCAATTGTCTCCCTGTTCTCCAATTAATTTTTTTTTCATCCTCCCACTTCCATATTTCGAATTAATTAATAAACTATAATTAATCTTGTCAGATTATTAAGTGAAGGATGGAACTCCTAGGAGGAAAAACACGTATGGATCAAGATGTATCCCTGATGGAATTCAATAGTATGGCAGAATTGACCGCCTACCTTTCACAACTGGAAAATCGGGTCGCCGAATTAGAGCGGGAAAATGAAAGTTTACAGACCAGCAATCATGCGATGACAGAAAAGACCGAAAGAATTTATAAATTCTTTCGAAGGCTGTCAACAAAGAAGATCTTCAGCAATAATTTCTTTGTGCGCGCCATTGCGATCTGGGTACACAATTTCATTGTCGAACTGATCTTGGGTTTTGTCCTGACCGCACTGCTGGCAATCATCTATTTCGCTTTCTTCGCAACCACCATTCCACCTGTACTTCAAAACTTGCCGTAAAAAAAGACGGTAAGTGTATTTACCGTCTTTTCGTCGCCTTAACTTGCATCCTGGCTACCGGTCGCCTGCGTACAACTTCCTGTGGACGATGCTCAAGGCGCGCACCTGTTCAGCGGCGTGGTAGGAAGAGCGCACCAGCGGACCGCTCTCGACCCAGCTGAAACCGATCTCTTTCCCGAAATCCTTTAATTCTTCGAACTCTTCCGGGGTGTAGTAGCGCTCAATCGGCAAGTGCTTGCGGCTCGGCTGCAGGTACTGTCCGATGGTCAGGATGTCGACGTCCCAGCTGCGCAGGTCGCGCATCGTCTCCTTGACCTCGTCCATCTCCTCCCCCAACCCGACCATGATGCCGGATTTGGTGAGCACTTCCGGGTCCAATCGTTTGGCATTGGTCAGTGTTTTCTGTGCCCATTCGTAGCTGTCTTGTGGCTGGACATTCTTGAACAGCCGGGAGACGGTCTCCACGTTGTGGTTGAGGATCTCCGGTCGGGCATCCATGACGATCTGTAAAGCTTCCACTGAACCTTTGAAATCCGGTATCAGCACTTCGATCGAGCACCCGGGGTGGATTTCACGGATGCGCCGGATGACCATGGCGAAGATCGGTGCACCANNTTTCACGGATGCGTCGTATGACCATGGCAAAGATCGGTGCACCGCCGTCCTTGCGGTCATCCCGGTTGACGCTGGTGATCACCGCGTGTTTCAAGTTCATGGACTTGACAGCCTGGGCAACCCGCTCCGGCTCCATCCAATCCAGTGGAGAGGGAGCACCGCGCTTGATATCGCAAAATCCGCAGCTGCGCGTGCAAACATCGCCGAGCATCAGGAATGTGGCTGTGCCAGCGCCCCAGCACTCGCCGATGTTCGGGCACATGGCCTCTTCACACACCGTATTGAGAGCCTTGCTGCGCATCAGCTCATGGACGTCTTCGTAAGTCTGCCCCATCGGGGCGCGCACCTTGATCCACGGTGGACGGCGCTTGGGTGTAGTGTCGATTTCTTCCGGTTTGATGCGGTCTCGGGTTGGTTGAAATGCCATCAGTACTCCTAGAAAACTCATCGAGCTTACCGATAAGTGAAATTATTGATTCTCAGTCTGTCTCTATTCTACCGTAAGTGCCTGAATATGAATTAAATGCTAAATTAGTCCCTGACCTTGCGCACAATCACCCGCACGCCCTTACTTGCTACCACTTCCACCTCTGCACCTTCATCGATTGGCTCCTCACCGGGTGCCAGTTCGGCGGTCCACTCTTCGCTGGCGAGCTGCACTCGTCCGCTGCCGTAGCGAGGGATGGCGGTCTCGACCTTTCCAGTCTTGCCGACCACGCCTTCCAGCCCGGTGCGGACAGGAGCTTTCTGGGAACGCAGGGCGACACCCACGATGACGGCGAAGGTCAGCCCGGTAAACAATGACATCCCGACCACCAGCGGTACGGATACCCGCTGGAACTGCGGTGTGCCCGGCGAGTTGAACAGAACCAGCGCCCCGGCGATCAGTGTAGCCACGCCGGCGATAGTCAGCGCGCCGTGCGTCGGTGCTTTGATATCCAATATGAACAGCACAAAAGAAGTCGCCAGGATCAGCAGTCCAAACCAGTTGACTGGTAAAACACCCAGACCGTAGAAAGCAAGTCCGAGCAGGATCACTCCAAGGAAACCGGCAAACCAGCCGCCCGGGTTGGAGATCTCGATCAGAATAGCCTGTACACCGATGGTAATCATAATGAAGATGATGTTCGGGTTGGTGAGGACAGCCAGCACTGTCTCGATAAAAGTCAGCTCGACATATTCGACCACCGCATTGGCAGTTGCCAGTGTGTGACTATCGGACGCAGTCTCCACGACACGTCCATCGATTTGCCCAAGCAGTTCTTCCAGGTCATTAGAAATGTAATCGATCAAACCGACTTCCAGCGCTTCGCTGGATGAAACCGCCACTGCGGTTTCGATGGTTTCTTCAGCCAGGGTTACGGCTTCGGGACCGCGGTGTTCAGCCAGGGCACGCACCTGGGCTTTGAGGACTTCCTTCAGCTTTCGCTCCGAGGTTTCTCCAATATCTTCCCCCTGCCCTCCCACCGGGCTGGCTGCACCAATGACCGTTTCTGGCGCCATCGCGGCGATATGTCCTGCCAGGGTGATCACTGTTCCGGCACTGCCCGCCATCGCACCTGCCGGGGTGACATAGACGATGATCGGGACCGGGCTGTTGCGCATATTGGAGACGATCTCCTGCATGGTGGTTACATTACCCCCCGGTGTATTGAGCTGGATGACAAGGGCTTCCGCTTCACGCTCATCAGCAATCTCGATCCCCCGGCTGATGAATTCTGCCATCACCTGGGTGACAGCGCCATCTGCCTCCAGAACCAGCACCAGAGGTTGGTCATTTTGGGCAGATACAGGCGCAACCAGGACTGCCAGCGTGATCCACAAAATTAAAATGGAGTTCGAAATTCTTCGAATAATCATCTTCACATTCATGATGAATTAATTATATCGATAAGTTGAGGAAAATTGATGAATTAATCATAGGAATCACATAAAAACCAATCAGGAAAATCCGTTCTCGGAAACAGGGGATTAAATCTAACATTTTTACTCACGATTTTCATGACATTTTTACCCACGCACAACACAAAACAGCCAAAAAAACTTGACCACATGCGTGCATCAGTGTACAATCATAGACCGCTGCGGGCGTCGCCAAGTGGTAAGGCATCAGCCTTCCAAGCTGACATTCGCCGGTTCGAATCCGGTCGCCCGCTCTTTCATTTTACGGGCCCATAGCTCAGTGGCAGAGCAGGCGGCTCATAACCGCTCGGTCGTAGGTTCGAATCCTACTGGGCCCATCGAAATCATCCTACTGCTTTTTTGCCAGACCAATCCACTTACGGGTGGATTTTTTAATTTGTGCATCAACAACTCGGACTTATCAGATATAATCTGTCTATAAACCAATAGGAGGCAAACCAATGAGTGATAATGTCATGGGGACCCCAAGCAGTTTCAACTTGGAAAACCACGGATTACGAAATTTAAATATGGTGTACTGGACTTTACCGTCATCCATACTGGTGGAAAGGGTTGTATCCCGCCGTGAAGGAGTGATTGCCCACGAGGGTGCGGTTGTCGTCCGCACCGGCAATCATACCGGGCGCGCCCCGAACGATAAATTCATCGTCAAGAATGGCGGCGAATCAGAGGATATCTGGTGGGGAGATGTCAATCGTTCGATCTCTCCAGAGAAGTTTGAGCGTCTGTATCTGCGGATGACTGCTTACTTCCAGGGGCGTGATGTCTTCGTCCAGGATACCTATGCTGGAGCTCATCCAAAGTATCAATTTCCAATCCGGGTGATCACTGAGAACGCTGTCCACAGCTTGTTTGCCCGCAACATGTTCATCCGCTGTCCGGATGAAGATTGCCGTGAGCATATCCCAGCTTTCACTGTACTGCATGCACCTGGCTTTCGAGCCATTCCCGAGTCCGACGGTACAAATTCCGATATCTTCATCGTTCTCAATCTGGAGAAGAAGTTAGTCTTGATCGGTGGGACCAGCTACGCTGGAGAGATCAAGAAGTCTATCTTTACTGTGATGAACTATTACCTGCCCAAGCAGGGTGTCCTGCCGATGCACTGCTCCGCCAACCTGGGGGATGACGGTGACGTCGCCCTTTTCTTTGGACTCTCCGGGACTGGAAAAACCACGCTGTCATCCACACCAGAGAGACAGATGATCGGTGATGATGAGCATGGCTGGGCTGATGATGGGATCTTTAATTTCGAAGGGGGCAGCTACGCCAAGGTGATCCGCTTGCGAGAAGATCTGGAACCCGTGATCTGGAAAGCCACCCGCCGGTTTGGAACGATTTTAGAAAATGTGAATATCGACGCTCACACCCGCAGGGTAAACTTCGATGATGCCAGTTTCACCGAAAATACTCGCGCGGCGTACCCGCTGGGATTTGTCGATAACCGTGTACCAGGCGGTCTCGGAGACCATCCGAAGAATGTATTTTTCCTGACCGCAGACGCTTTTGGAGTGCTCCCACCAATCTCAAAATTAACCCCACAGCAGGCAGCCTATTACTTTTTGTCCGGGTACACATCCAAACTGGCTGGAACTGAGCGGGGATTGGGCACCGAACCCCAAGCGACTTTCTCTGCTTGTTTTGGCGCACCGTTCCTCCCCCTGCATCCAAAGGTTTATGCTGATCTGCTGATCGAGAAATTACGCCAGCATCAATCAAATGTCTGGCTGGTCAATACCGGCTGGACAGGGGGTCCTTATGGTGTCGGTGAAAGGATCAACCTGCCGTACACCCGGGCAATGGTTACCGCCGCCCTTAATGGCGATCTTGAGAAGGTTTCCTACCGGCAAGATAAATTCTTTGGATTGCAGGTACCAGAGAAATGCCCCGGGGTTCCGGAAGATGTCCTAGAACCTCAAAAAACCTGGGATGATCCAGCGAATTATGAGGAACAGGCAAAGGTCCTGGTTGGACGATTCAAGAAAAATTTTGAACAGTTCGCCAGCGAAGTCAGTCCAGAGGTTGTCAAAGCCGGTCCTGGGAATTAAACTTCACCATTCAGTTAAGAACCCTGCAGTGATGGACTACAGGGTTTTTTTTATTCCCATAAATAACATGCTGGGACCCGTTTGATGATCGTAACAACAGCTCCTTTAAATAATCTGACCTGGTCAATCGAACTTCCACGGGGAAGCAAAAAAAATGATCAAGGGATTGATATCCGCAAGCCTTACTTCGTGTAAAAAATATCAAAATCTGAAGCATTTATGCTAGAATCAGATTGCATAGAGCGGAATATACAAGTGAAGAAAATGAGAGGTTTGCAACCAACAACCATCATTTTCGTAGAAGTAAATGTCTGGAAGAATATTCATCCAATTGAGGAGACTGGAGGCGTTGCCATGTCTGACTACCAGGACGAAAAAACCGAAGAAAAAGAAATGCAGAAAACCGAAGAAAAATCTGCAGATGAGAAAAATTTTGATGAAAAATGGCGCCGTGATCCTATCGGGATGGTTGTATGGGCGTTCATTCTGATCTGGGCTGGCGTTGTATTTCTTCTCGACAACATCGGCGTTCTCGATAATCTCATACCAACGGGGGCTCGGGCTACGGACTGGCTGTTCCTGNNCTGCTGCTGGAAGTCTTGATCCGACTGGCGATGCCTGAATATCGCCGGTCAATCATTGGCACTTTGATCTTTGCACTCATCTTCCTCGGAATCGGTCTGGGAGATATCTTCACCTGGGATTTATTCTGGCCGATCATCCTGATCATCCTGGGTGCATCGATCGTCCTGCGAGGGATATTGCGCGGCAGGAAATGATGCTCGGCATCAAACGCTGCTGATTTAGATTTTTAATTGAATATAAGGGTAACCCGGTGAGGACAGGTCACAAGGGTATTCGCGTTTATAACCTGCCTAAATTCAACGACATTAATTCGCTCCACCAGTATCGGATTGGGGTATGCCAGTACTCACGGCCGATGGTACGGTAATATGGCGGTTCGATAGCTAAAATCTGATCACCGATCTTATAGCGCGGCAAAATAGGGGTCGAGACGATCAGACTGCCCATTTCCCCCGGATTCATCTCATGCAGCATTTTTATGCCCCGGGAGGTTTCCACTTCAAAGAAGAACAGGTCATAATTGGGCACCCAGGCCCTCTTGTCATCCATCTGCTGACCGAACATTCCTTCGGTAGCACCGTAGATTTCTCGGATGGTGACATTCCCATACAGAGCTTTTAGGGCGGGGGCGTGTTTGGTATTGATTCCCGGTGTGCTTCCCAGGGTCATGAGTTTTATGTTCCAGGTTTGCTTCGGATACACTCCATGTTCCTTCTTTAAAAAGGCACCGAACCGCAAAGCCGTCGGCAGCACACCGCCCACCAGGGTAACGTTTTGGTCTTTACATTTCTCATAAGCGAGTTCAAATCGCCGGTTCCAATCCGTCATCGTCTTGCCGCCACCAAGCGCATCGATCTCCTCCTGGGATGGCATGGAGCGGACCGGCGTAGAGGTGGAGACATGCTTGGTATAGATCCCTGAACTATATCCGTACTCAATTTCCTGTTCCCCCACTGTCACGGTTCCAACAACCGAAGGGAAATTTAAATTCAGGTTGACCCCCATGAAGATATCAAACTGCTTTGATTGGGCAACGTAATTCATCACTGCCCGCCCTGCGCTGACCCTCATCTTTAAATCGGTAGGAGTCATCGGGATGAATTTTGACTCGCCTTTTGTCGTTCCACGGGTGATCGCCCAGCCGATTGGAGGTTCTGAAAGCAGAAGAGCCGTATCGCCCGCCATGACCTGATCAATCAGGGGTTTGTATTCTTCATAAGTCATCACCGGGAAGGAATGCCTGTACTCATCCAGGTTATCAATCTCCTCGGCACCATGATCTGCACCATATCGTGTCCCGGCATAATATCTCAATAAATCTTGTAACACCTGATCCTGAGCTGAAGGGGGATTTGATAGGGATTTATGCCACGGATTTAACTGTTGTTCCAGCATTTGCATGGCGGATTGCGGATCAATATTCATGGCTTCACTCCTGAACGAAGTTAAACAAGTTAGACTCTCGATGGATAACTAATTATAAAAACGAATTTAATATTGTGGAAGGAATATGAGAAATCAATGATACTTCATGTTGCAAAAACCAAGTCTATGTTGCCAAAAAGTGGAATTTGTACTAAACTGACCCCCGAGCAGCACTCGTTTTCAATACTACACACAGGAAGAAACCGATGGAATGGATATCTGACCCACAATCTTGGATTGCCTTACTGACCCTGACCAGCTTAGAAATCGTCTTGGGAATCGATAATATCATCTTTATTTCTATTCTTTCGGATAAATTGAGGGAAGATCAGCAAGAGCTCGGTCGACGTATCGGCCTGGCGATGGCGATGATCATGCGCATCCTTCTTCTGATATCGATCGCCTGGATAACGAGGTTGACTGCTCCATTGTTCAGTGTGTTTACATTTGAGATTTCTGGTCGTGACCTGATCCTGATATTGGGTGGATTGTTCCTGCTGGCAAAAAGCACCTTCGAGATCCACGAAAAGCTGGAGGGAGAAGAGGATGAAGGAACAGGAAAGGCTGTTGCCGCCTCCCTGACCAGTGTAATCATCCAGATCATGCTGTTAGATATTGTCTTCTCACTGGATTCTGTGATCACCGCAGTTGGAATGGCGGATGAAATCATCATCATGGTTGCCGCAGTCGTGATTGCCGTGGGGATCATGATGTTCTCCGCAGGAGCGATCAGCGAATTTGTAAACCACCGCCCCACCCTAAAAATCCTGGCTTTGAGCTTCTTGCTCCTGATTGGCTTCTCGCTCGTTGTCGAGGGATTGCATTTTCACATTCCAAAAGGCTATATTTATTTCGCCATGGGCTTCTCGGTTTTCGTAGAAATCCTCAACCAGCAGCTAAGGGCAACCAAAACGGAGCCAGTCCACCTGCGGAAACAACCAATTGTTGGGAAACAAAAACAGACTTCTAATAAATAAAGTGGAATAACCGGGGAACCGCCATCACGTCGGAGGTACCTGAATGAACGAAATGAATGAAAGCAATAATTTAAATCAGAAAAGTAACGACAAGGTTGAATCTCAGGGTGAACTTCGAGAAAAACCAGTTACAAAAAGGAGTACCGGTCAAAAAGTTCTTGGATTCTTGATCAATTTCTTATTGATCATCATTATTGGTATTGCAGTCATTCTGGTTTGGGATCGTCTCCAATCACGAAATGGTGTTTCGATGAATGATATTGCTGTTGATACACCCACGCTGGAGGAAGTTCCAAGTATAGATGAACCGGAATCCGCTGCCAAGGTAAACCTGGCACCGTATGTTACCAGTGTTCCTTTTGACGGTGACGCAGGTGTTTCGCGATCTATTGAAATCCACACGACGATCCCCACCAGACCCCGGGTGGACGTGATCACCTATACTGTACAGGCAGGAGATAGCGTCTTCTCAATTGCAGAACTTTATGGGTTAAAACCGGAAACGATCCTGTGGGGGAATTATGACGTTCTTAAGGACGATCCTCACCTGCTCAAAGAAGGCCAGGTTCTCAGTATCCTCCCAGTTAACGGCACATACTACGAGTGGACCGAAGGAGACAACCTGTCCCAGGTAGCATCATTTTTCGAAGTAGAACCGCAAGCGATCATGGAATATCCTGGAAATCGATTTGATTTGACCATCGCCTCAGCGGATGATGTGAATATCGAGCCTGGGACACGGCTCATCGTCCCCGGAGGTCAGCGAGAAGTCCAGGACTGGGGTCCTCCGCAGATTACCAGGGACAACCCGGCCTCCGCCGCCTACTACGGAGCNNAGATTACCAGGGACAATCCGGCCTCCGCTGCCTACTACGGGGCAGGAAGCTGCGGTTCGGTGTACAGCGGTGCGATCGGCAACGGCACTTTCGTCTGGCCGACCACGGAGCGATATCTTTCCGGGTATACTTATAACCCACCAGTCCACCGGGGGATTGATATTGCCGGTGATACCGGTAATGCGATCTTTGCGACTGATGCCGGTGTCGTCGTATATTCTGGCTGGTCAAACTATGGGTATGGATACCTGATCGTACTCGATCACGGGAACGGCTGGCAATCCGCCTATGCGCACTTGAGCTCCATTGCGGTCGGTTGCGGTCAATCCGTTTTCCAGGGAACAGTCATTGGTGGGTTGGGAAACACCGGCAACTCTTCCGGTTCTCACCTGCACTTCGAACTGGTCAATGGCGGAGCAAAACTCAATCCTTTGAACTTCCTGCAATAAGCTCATCATCAAACACGAAACATTAAAATAAACCTGATACTAATTCCAAAGATCACTTTTAAGCGAACCTCTGCAATTTCATCGAACATGGCTCTATTGCGGAAAATCTATTAGAATAGAAAACCTTATGAACGAAAACAGTGAAAATCAAACCAAAAACCTGGCTGCATCCGCAACCGGGAATGAAAATAAAACTCCTGATCCCCAGCAGAATGCAGGTTCCCAGGGGAGACCCCGCAGTCAGAAATTATTGGCTTTGCTGATCAATGGTTTGCTGATCATCATCATCGGGATCGCTGTACTCCTGGTCTGGGACCGGGTCCAGGACCGGAATGCTTCCTCCCTGGTCGACATATCGTCGGAACCCACTGAGAATGAGGAATCTTTAAGCACTGTGGACACTGAAACTGGTCCTGCCGCCAAGGTCNNGAAACTGGTCCTGCCGCCAAGGTCAACCTATCGCCCTATGCGACAGCAAATCCATATTCTGGGGATTCAGGTGTTACCCGTTCAATAGAAATCCACACCACCATCCCCACCCGTCCCCGGGTGGATGTGATCACCTACACCGTCGAGAAAGACGATACCCTGTTCAGCATTGCAGATGCTTATGGTCTGAAACCGGAAACCCTCCTCTGGGGGAATTTCGATACGCTGGAAAGCAACCCTCACTGGCTGGTTCCCGATCAAGAACTCAGGATACTCCCGGTGAATGGTGCGTATTACGAATGGAACGATGGTGACAATCTGACCTCGGTGGCTGATTTCTTCGAGGTCGAACCGCAGGTCATCCTGGAATATCCAGGCAACCGCTTCGATCTGACCATCGCCAGCGTGGATAACCCCGGACTGGAACCCGGCGATCCATTAATCGTCCCAGGCGGCAAACGTAAAGTGGTCGATTGGGGTCCCCCGCAGATCAGCCGGAACGACCCGGCCTCTGCTGCTTATTATGGACCTGGACACTGTGGTTCGATCTATACCGGTGCAGTTGGATCGGGAGTATTCGTCTGGCCAACCGACTACCAGTACATCACCTACGGCTACAATTCAGTTATCCACCGGGCGATCGATCTCGGCGGAGCAGTCGGTGACAATATCTACGCCTCCGACGCAGGTGTCGTGGTGTACGCGGGCTGGTCGAACTGGGGTTATGGCAACCTGATCGTCCTGGATCACGGCAACGGCTGGCAGACAGCCTACGCCCACATGAGCTCACTTTCTGTAGGTTGTGGACAATCTGTCTTCCAGGGTACTGTCATCGGTGCTATGGGCAGCACGGGAAACTCTACCGGACCTCACCTACACTTTGAAACTGTTATTAACGGAGCAAAACCCAACCCATTGAACGTCTTGCCCTAAAGGAGACTTTGAATGGAGTGGCTGAAATCACAAATTACGGTAGAGACCCGGGGGAAAGGTCTCTACCCGTTCACGGATCAGGTCATTGAACACATCCGCAAATGGGGGATTCAGGAAGGGATGTGTTTTTTATTTATCCAGCACACGAGTGCATCCCTGTTGATCAGCGAATCCTATGATAGGACCGCCCGAATCGACCTGGAAGAATTCATGGAACGGGTGGCGCCAGAGAGTCAATCCTGGCATCAACACACGCTCGAAGGTTCAGATGACTCGCCTTCCCATATGAAAGCCATGCTCACGGATACCGACCTGACGATACCGATCAACAATCAGAAACTTTCATTAGGCACCTGGCAGGGATTGTACGTTTTCGAGCATCGAAAACGCGGTCACAACCGGCAAATCCTGATCCGCTGTTTAAAAATCAAGTAATTTTCCCCACTTTTTATCATATAACCCGGGCTGTACTGCTATAATTACCAAAGCGACAAATTTCTTTTCTGGTTCTGATCTACATCCATTCCGGACCACAAACCTATGGAAAAACTTCGATTTCGGATTCTGACCATTTTTACGCTGATCGCATCAGCCCTCATTCTCAATTCATGCATTCAAATACCTCCTCAACTCCCTGACCCAGCAGAAATCACAACCACGCCAGCCACTATCGAGGACTGGTACCATATCTACTTTACAAACCCTGATGACCCGAATGCGAACAGCTACCGGGGCGGACCGGATGAGTGGTTAGCCCAGGCAATTGCCAGTGCCAGGATCAGCGTGGATGTCGCTGTTTATCACCTCAACCTGTGGAGCATCCGTGATGCCCTGATTGATGCCCACAACCGGGGGCTTTCCGTACGGATGGTCACCGAAAGCGACAATTTCGACGAAATTGAGGTCCAGGAGATAGCGGAGGCCGGCATACCGATCATCGGGGACCGCCGGGAAAGCCTGATGCATCATAAATTCGTGATCATCGACGGTATCGAAATATGGACTGGCTCGATGAATTTCACCACCACAGGTGCCTATCAAAACGATAACAACCTGCTCCAGATCCAGTCCGCCGAGATTGCTGAGAATTTTACAGCTGAATTCGAAGAGATGTTCGAGAATGACTTTTTCGGCAATGATATCCTCAGCAACACCCCGAATCCCCGCGTGCAACTCGACAGCAGCCAGGTAGAAACTTACTTTTCCCCAGACGACTACACCGAAGACCGTATTGTTGAGCTGATCGATCGTGCAGAAGATGAAATTACGATCATGGCTTTTACCATCACGTCCGACCCGATCAGCGATGCTCTGATCAGCGCCCATGACCGGGGGGTCAATATCAGCGGGGTGCTGGAGGAATCACAATATTACAGCAATATTGGCAACGATTTTGACAGGCTGGTTGAAGCCGGGCTTGACCTGCAGTTAGATGACAACATCTTCAATATGCACCACAAAGTGATGATCATCGACCAGGAGACCGTTGTGACTGGATCTTACAACTTCTCCCGCAGCGCCAGTGAATTCAATGATGAGAATACATTGATCATCTGGAATAAGAATATCGCTCAACAATTCTTGAAAGAATTCGAAAGGATTTCCCCGGATCAATAGAAATCTGTCCGAGAACCATGATTGCTTTCTATTCGTTCAACAAGGGATCAGGTTGAAAACAAATTCGTTACAACGATCATCTCAATTCACGGATTTGCAACATCAGAACACGAAAATAAGGAGTAATTCCAGGAAATGAACACTTCAAAATACTTCCCTAATCTGAACGAGCGCGCTAAAACCAGGCTGATCGACGGCATCCATGCAAGGACTTTCTGGGCGGAAAAGATGTTAATGTCCGTTGTCTATCTGGATGCGAATGCCATTTTGTCCAGGCATTCCCACGAACACGAACAGATCGGGATCATGCTTGAAGGGGAGCTCACGCTCACGATTGATAACGAGACAAAGACCCTCAAGCAAGGGGATGTCTATTTGATCCCCGGCGGGATCGAACACGAGGCACAGGCAGGACCACAGCCAGCGAGGGTCCTGGATGTCTTCAGCCCTGTTCGAGAAGAATACAAATTCCCCAATTAAATGATTTACACTATACTATAGTACCTTTCAACGAAAAATCTCAAAATGGAGTGATTGCATGTTGGATACGGATGGAAATTTTTACTTAGGAAATATCTATAACACCAAATCGAAGGAAATCACCGATAAAAAGCTCCTATACGATCCGGATGACCTGACCACACACGCCGTGGTCGTTGGGATGACAGGCTCGGGTAAAACCGGGCTGTGCATCGATTTGCTGGAGGAGGCCGCTCTTAACAACATCCCCGCATTGATGATCGATCCAAAAGGAGACATCACCAACGCCCTACTCCATTTCCCTGAGCTGCTCCCGGCGGATTTCCAACCCTGGGTCAACCCGGATGAAGCCCGGCGAGAAGGCAAGACAATCGAACAGGCAGCAGAAGATGCCGCTGACCTGTGGCGAAGCGGCCTGGCAGACTGGGGAATCGGTTCAGAACGCCTTCAAGCCCTGAAAGAATCAGCTCATTTCGCCATCTACACTCCCGGTTCGGATGTTGGCATTCCCGTCAGCATCCTGGCTAATCTGAAAGCCCCGGATATCCCGTGGAGCCAGAACCGCGAGGTCCTGCGTGAAGAAATCTCCGGGACCGTTACAGCGATCCTTGGACTGGTGGGAATGACCGATATCGATCCGGTGCGCTCGCGGGAGCACATCTTGCTGAGCAATATTTTCGAAGATGCCTGGAGCCAGGGTATTGACCTGGACCTGGGTGAACTCATCCTGAAGACCCAGAACCCACCCTTCTCCAAGCTGGGTGTCTTCGACGTGGATACCTTCTTCCCGGAAAAAGATCGTTTCGATCTGGCAATGCTTCTCAACAATATCCTGGCATCGCCCTCCTTCCAGACCTGGATTGAAGGTCAGCCCCTGGAGATCGGCGATTTGCTGTACCACCCGGATGGAAGACCGCGTCACAGCGTGTTTTACATCGCCCATCTGAGCGATGCCGAGCGCATGTTCTTCGTCACTCTGCTTTACTCTGCGATCGACTCGTGGATGCGCTCCCAGAAAGGCACTACCTCGCTGCGGGCGATTGTTTATTTCGATGAAATTTACGGCTACCTGCCGCCAGTTAAAAATCCACCCTCAAAAACGTTGATGCTGCGTATGCTCAAGATGGCACGTGCATTCGGAATCGGGCAGGTGCTGGTGACCCAAAACCCGGTCGACGTCGATTATAAAGCACTTTCCAATGCCGGTTCCTGGTTCATCGGTAAACTACAAACCGAAAGAGATAAAGAACGCCTGCTGGAAGGTCTGCAGAACGCCGACCCGAGCCTCGATCGCCCGAATTACGATGACCTGATTTCCGCTTTGGGGAAACGAGTATTCCTGATGCACAACGTGCATGAAAAGAAGCCGCACATCTTCCATACCCGCTGGGCGATGAACTACCTGGCTGGACCGCTGACCAGGATACAGATACCGCAGGTCAACGCCTTGGCTGGTATTACATCCCAGGAATACTTGAAAACCGCCAGTGGTGCTGCCGCTGCCGGGACATCAGTGAAAGCAGAAACCCCTGCCGACCAGAGCGAAACCGAGTCCATCACTCCACAGACATACGAACCCCTGAGTGATGCTGACCGATCGACCACCCGACCAAAGGTACCGTCCAATGTAAACGAATACTTCTTACCTCACAACCTGACTTTAAGCCAGGCAGCCAAAGTCGACGGTTGTGAATTAAGTCCATCGGCAAAGCAGTTGGGGATCGTCTACAACCCGGTACTGCTTGCACAGGCACAGGTTCGCTTCTTACAGCGCAAATACGACTTAGATCATGAAGAAGTGGTGACTGCACTTGTTCGCGATCCTGACCGGCGCGGAGCAGTCCGGTGGGAGGATTGGTCGGGACCATCCATCAATCCTAGGCAGTTGGACCGTGTTCCTGTCTCCGAAGCCATGTTCAGCGCGCTGGAGAACCCGCTCAATGATGACTCATTAATCCGCTCAATGGAATCTGATTTCAAGGAATGGATCTACCGGACAGTGGAGGTCAAGGTGCGCGCCAACGAGGAACTGGAGATTTTTGCAGGACCGGATGTTCCGCAATCGGATTTCCGTTCAAAGTCAGCGGATGCTGCCCGCGAGGAACGCGACAAGGAATTACAAGAAGTAAAAGACAGCTATAAGTCCAAGTTCGAACGGATTGAAGATTACCTGATCAAGGAAGAGCGTGAACTGCGGGAAGATGAAGAAGAATTGCGTCAGCGTAAAATGGAGGAAATGGGTACGCATGTAGAAAATGTCGCCAGCCTCCTGGGTCTGGGCTCCCGCAGAAGGATGTCAACCTCACTCTCTAAAAGGCGCATGACACAAAAAGCGAAACTCGATGTGGAAGAATCCGAAGACAAGATTGAAGATTACAAGGAACAACTCAAGGAGATGGAAGAGGAATTGAAGGAAGAACTC
>JABAOG010001652.1_pt1 | contig 22757 bp, 22 predicted proteins | sample 7062131 | NCBI WGS metagenome assembly JABAOG01 (sample SAMN14538629, study PRJNA623070) | marine sediment metagenome | biome: marine biome [ENVO:00000428]; feature: marine pelagic biome [ENVO:01000023]; material: deep marine sediment [ENVO:00002113] | place: India: Arabian Sea | collected... | reverse complement strand
CGCGCGCCGTTGGCGCCGCCGCGCATGTCCGAGCCGCGGAAGGTGCGGGCGCTGTCCCAGGCGGTGGCGACCATCTCGCCGATCGACAGGCCGCTCTCGGCGATCTTCGCCTTCACCGCGTCCACGTCGTAGTCGGTGCGGCCCGCCGGCACCGGATCCTGCCAGATCAGGTCCTCCTCCGGCACGTCCGGGCCGAGGTAGCGCGCCTTCGGGCCCATGTCGCGGTGGGTCAGCTTGAACCAGGCCCGGGCGAAGGCGTCCGCGAAGTCCTCCGGGTCCTTCCGGAAGCGCTCCATGATCTTCCGGTAGGTCGGGTCCACCTTCATGGCCATGTCGGCGTCGGTCATCATCGGCATGCGCCGCTTCGACGGGTCGTGCGCGTCGACCGGCATGTCCTCTTCGGCGATGTCCTTCGGCTGCCACTGCCAGGCACCGGCCGGGCTCTTCACCGACTCCCACTCGTGGTCGAGGAGCATGTCGAAGTAGCCCATGTCGAACTCGGTCGGCTTGGTGGTCCAGGCACCCTCGAGGCCGCTGGTGACCGCGTCTCCCGCAGCGCCGGTACCCGAGGGGTTCTTCCAGCCGAAGCCCTGCTCCTCGACCTCGGCGCCCTCCGGCCCGGGCCCGAGCAGGTCGGCGTCGCCGGCGCCGTGGCACTTGCCGAAGGTGTGCCCGCCGGCGGTGAGCGCGACGGTCTCCTCGTCGTTCATNNCTCCGGGTTCACGTAGATGAGGCCCATCTGGACGGCGGCCAGCGGGTTCTCGAGAGACTCCCGGTCGTCGGTGTCGTCGTAGCGCTCGACGCCGAGCCACTCCTTCTCCGGGCCCCAGTAGATGTCCTTCTCCGGGTGCCAGATGTCCTCGCGGCCGAAGCCGAAGCCGAAGGTCTTCAGGCCCATCGACTCGTAGGCGATGTTGCCGGCGAGGATGATCAGGTCGGCCCAGCTGATGCGGTTGCCGNNCTGTGCCAGGCCATGCGGATCATCAGGCCGCCGTAGTGGCCCCAGTCGGCCGGCCACCAGTCCTGGCTGTCGGTCATCAGCGCGTGCAGGTCCTTCTTCAGCGCGTCGACGTCGAGCTTCTTCAGCTCCTCGCGATAGTCGAAGTCCGGGCCCAGCGGGTCGGTCTTCCGGTCGTGCTGGTGGAGGATGTCCAGGTTCAGCGCCTTGGGCCACCACTCCATGATCGACTCGCCCATCTCGGTGTGGGCCCCATGCATCACAGGGCATCCGCCCTTCTTCTTCTCGCTCACGTTCTGCTCCTTCTCGCCCGAGCGGCTGCCGTCCGCGGCAACACCCGATCTCGAAACGACGCCGTTCACGGACCTACGGACAGGCCCCCGAAGCGTCAATGGTGTGACGCACGGCCCTTCGCCCTCAGGCGGGCTGGGACGTCGCGTCCACCAGCCGGCGAAAACCCGGCGCTGCGAACCCAGCGGTCTTCCGCGGCGCGAACGCGCCGACGACCAGCGAGCCGATGACGAAGGCGAGCACGCTCCCCGCCTCCTGGTCGTCGAAGCGGTTCCCGGAGCGCCGCTGGATGGCCACGATCTCGGTGTCGATGAGCCGGCGCACCCGCTCGAAGAGGGCCGGATCCCGCAGCGCCTCGGCGAAGACGCCGACCCAGCAGCGCGCGGCGGCCTGGTCCGCCCGTTCGTCGAGCGCCAGCGCGGCGTCCCCATAGGCCTGGAGCGGGTCGCCCTGCCCTTCCCGCTCGTGCACGCGGGCGCGGAAGCCCTGGACGAGCTCTCCGACGAGGGCGTCGAGGAGCTCGGCCTTGCTCTCGAAGTGGTAGTGCACCAACCCGGGAGTCACGCCGGCCTCGCCGGCGACGGCGGCGATCGTCGCCCCGGCGAAGCCGTGATCGGCCAGCACGCGGGCGAAGGCGGCTAGAATCTGTTGGCGGCGCTGTGCTCGGTTGCTCGGTCGGCCCATCGACCGATGGTAGCTCGGCTCAAGGTTTCTTGGTTGGATGACCAAGAAATGCTGCACAGGCTGGAACCATGGACGACACGACGCAGCGAGAGCTTCGAGAGCGCTTCGACGCCGCGCTGAGAGGTGTGGGAGCGGCCGGCGGCGACCCCGCCGCGGTCTGGGACGAGCTCGTCGCCCTCCACGGCGAAGCCCGACGCCACTACCACACCCTCGCCCACGTGGAGGCCTGCCTGACCTGGCTCGACTGGTACGCCGGGCTGGCGGCGCGGCCCGCGGAGGTGGCGCTGGCGCTCTTCTTCCACGACGCCATCTACGATCCGCGGGCGTACGACAACGAGGCGAAGAGCGCGGCGCTCGCCCGAGAGCGCCTCGCCGAGCTCGGGGTCCCGGCGGCGGCGATCGAGCGCATCGGCCACGGCATCGAAGCCACGGCGCACCACGACGCCACGCACGGGGACGCCCAGCTGCTCGTCGACCTCGACCTCACCATCTTGGGAGCGCGGCCAGCGGTCTTCGACGACTTCGAAGCGCGCATCCGGCGGGAGTACGCCCACGTGCCCCCGGCCCGCTTCGCCACCGGTCGACGAACGGTGCTGGAGCGTCTCGCCGCCCGCTCGCCGATCTACCGGACCCCACCGCTCGCTGCCCAGCTCGAGGAGCAGGCGCGCGCGAACCTCGACCGGCGCATCAGCGAGCTGGAAAACGCCGCCACTTCGTGATCGAATGGAGCCATGGCGGGGATGGAGATCGTTTACGAGGACGCGACCAGTAGGCAGGTCTACGTCCGGAACATGCACCTGGCGATCTGGTACGACGCGCCCACCGTGGAGCAGATGTACGAGTGGGGGCGACGGGCCGAGGCGATTCGGAAACGAAACCCGGAAGGCACCGGCCTGATGAACCTGGTCGTCTCGGGCACCCCGCGGTTCAGCTCCGAGGTTCGCCAGGCGGTCAAGGACCACACCGAGCGCGGGGTGCACAACGTCGGCGCCGCGCACGTGATCCTGGTCCGGGGGCTGCTCGCGAGCGCGGTCCGTGGCTTCCTGGGAACCGCCATGCTCCTCGGCCGCCCGAAGAACCCCACGAAGGTCTTCGCGGACGTGGCGCCCGCCGCGGAGTGGATGGCGGGCTGCGCCGAGGCGACCGGCGCCGAGCGGTGGGCGAGCGACGAGCTGAACGCCGCCTGCCTGGGCGCCATCGAGCGCGAGGCGATTCGGGCGGGCTGAGCCTTCAGGGCTCGAGCGCCAGGAGCTCGGCGACGAAGTCGTTGGCCGGCGCGGCGCGCACCTCGTCCACGGTGCCCTGCTGCACGACCCGTCCTTCATCGAGGACCACCAGGCGAGCGCCGAGCGCGACCGCGTCCCGGACGTCGTGGGTCGCGATCAGCGCCGGGCGCCCCCACCGCTCGAGCCGCTCGGCGAGAAAGGCGCGCACGGCGCGGCGGTGCCGGACGTCGAGCGCCGCCATCGGCTCGTCGAGGAGGAGGAGTGACGGCTCGATCACCAGCGCTCGGGCGAGGGCGACCCGCTGCTGCTCGCCGCCGGAGAGCTCGCCGACGGAGCGCTTCTCCAGCTCCGCCGCGCCCAAGCGCTCGAGCATCGCTCGGGCCTTCGCGCGACGCTCGCCTCGGGGGAGCCGGCGGCTGCCGGTGGACAACCCGAAGGCGACGTTGTCGAGCACGCTCAGGTGCGGGAAGAGGCCATAGCCCTGCGGCACGTAGCCCACGCTGCGCTCCTCGATCGGGCGGGCGATCGACCGCTCGCTGCTCGCCAGCACTCGCTCCCCGATCCGGATCTCCGCCGACTCGGTGGGCACCGCCCCGGCGATGGCGCGGAGCAGCGTGGTCTTGCCACTGCCGTTCGGACCGACGACCGCGACGGCGCCGCCCTCCCCCTGCAGCTCGACCGCCAAGGTGAAGTCCCCGACGTCGAGCGAGAGCGTGATCTGCCAGCTCACGACGTCCCCCTGCGGCGGCGGCCGGGCAACCAGCGGAGCGCGACGAGCGACAGCGCCCCGACGGCGACGAGCACGAGCGAGAAGACCACCGCCAGCTGCACGTCCTCCTCGAGGGCGGTGAAGATGGCCAGCGGGACCGTCTGCGTGCGGCCGCTCATGTTGCCCGCGAAGAGCAAGGTCGCGCCGAACTCGCCGAGCGCCCGCGCCCAGGCCAGGGACGCCCCGCCGATGAGGCCGGGGGCGGCGATGGGGATGGCGACCCGCAGGACGGTCGACGCCCCGGAAGCGCCCAGCGAGCGGGCCACGATGCGCAGGTCCGGGTCGATCTCGCGGAAGGCGCTGGTGGCCGCCTGCACGTAGAAGGGCGCGGAGACCACGACCTGCGCGAGCACGACGGCGGTCGGCGTGAAGGGGATCGCGACCCCGATGCTCTCGAGGGCCGGGCCGAAGAGCCCCTGGCGGCCGAACGCCTGCAACAGCGCGACGCCGACGACCGCCGGCGGGATGACGATCGGCAGATCGACGAGCACCGAGACGACCGAAGCGCTCTTCGTGCGGGACGTCGCCAGCCACCAGGCCAGGGGCGTCCCCGCGAGGATCGTGACGCCGAGCGCGATGAGCGTCGTGCGCAGACTGAGCCAGAGCGCGGGGGCGAAGGCCGGGTGAGCGAGCCCCGCGCCGATGTCCGCGGGCGAGGTCGAGAGCGCGAGAGCGACGACGGGCAGCAGGAGGAGCCCGACGAGCGCGGCGCCGAGGAGCGCGCCGAGGCCCATGGCCGGCGAACGGCTCATCGGTCGTCCTCCGGCAGGAAGCCGTGCGCCCGGAGGATGGCCTGCCCGGCAGCGGAGCGAACGAAGGCGACGAAGGCGACCGCTTCGTTCCGGTGGTCGGCCCCGGTCGTGACGGCGATGGCGTAGCGCGCGCGGAGGTCGAGCGGCGGCGGGATCGGCACGGTGCGCAACCCCCGGGCGTCGGTCCGATAGACGAAGGCGGCGTCCGCTTCGCCGAGCTCGACCTTCGCCCGCACCAGCCGAACGTTGCTCTCCTCGCTGGCCACGTGCGCGCGGACGGAGTCGACGAAGGAGGCGCCGTAGGTCGCCTCGGCCCGCTCGAGGAGAGCCCGGGTGTAGCGACCGATGGGCACGCTCGGCGCCCCGACGACGATGCGCTCTGCCCGATCCAAGTGCTCGAAGCGCTCGATCGGCGAATCGTCCGGGACGATGAGCGCGAGGCCGCCCGCCGCGAAGGGCCGCGGCTCGGTGACCAGCCCCGCCTCGCGGAGCGCCTCCACGTGCCGCCAGTTCGCGGAGGCGTAGACCTCCGCGGGCGCGCCCTGCTCGATCTGCAGCCGCAACACCTGACTGCCGGCGAAGGTGGGCTGCACGTCGATGGCGGGGTGGGCGGCCTCGAACTCCCGGGCGAGGACCTCGAAGGCGTCGGTGAGCGACGAGGCGGCGAAGATCACCAGCGGCTCGCGCTCGGCGTCGCCCGAGCAGCCGAGGAGGAGCGCCGTCGCCAGGACCCACGCTTGCGCCCGGCGACCGCATGCCGACGAGACCACCATGGAGTCCTCGTAGAGGCGGCGGGGTCGCGGGTAAAGCCGAACGCCGCCGTCTTCCTCAGGGCCGCACTTCGAAGCGGAGCTCGGTACGGCGGCGCGTTCCCTCCGAGCCCCGCGTCCGCAGCTCCGCCTCGATGGAGCGTGCCACCCGGTCGAGGCGGGCCAGGATCCGGTAGACCTGCTCCTCCGACGCGTCGATGCGCCGTCCATCCGGGAGCACCTCCTCCCGTTCGAGGCCGGTCCGCCGCTCGACGTGCAGCGCGTCCCCGGCGTCCTCGACCAAGGTGAAGTCGAGGCCCTGCCCGCCCCAGCGGGCGCCCTCGCCGACCGGCTCCCCGGGGAAGGCGGGCACCAACGCCGGCAGCACCTGGACCAATGCCCCCCGCACGTAGGCGGCAGCCCGCGGGTGGGCCCCGGGCGCGAGCACGAGCTCCGGCTCCTGCTCGGCGGCGCCCGTCGGGTGAAAGGTCATCGCGGCGGTCGTCCCCAGGGTCGTCTCGATCGCCGGGATGTCGCCAGCGGTGGTTCGGGCCTCGCGGACCTCGAGGAGCACCCGCTGCGCGGTGGGGTAGCGAACGGCGAGCTCGAGCTCGAGGCGCTCACGGGCCCGCTCGGCTCCGGCGGGCTCGAAGAGGCTGTCGAAGGTCAGCGTGGCCCGCTCCTCGCGCCCGGGCTCGAAGTGGACGCGGGGCCGACGGCGCGGCTCGTCACCCGGCTCCTGCACCCGGAGCCAGCCGAGCGTGTCGTCCGACTCGGTGGTCTCCCGTTGGCCCTCGGCTTCGCTCGCGGGCTCGGCGTCGTCGCAGCCGAGCCAGAGGAGGCCGAGGAGCAGCCAACGGCTCATCATCGAGCGAAGCGGAACGAGACCCTCCCCTGCCCGTGGTCCGCGACCCCGGTGCTGCCGCGGAGCTCGATGCTCCCATCCTCGTCGTCCGGCCCCCCGTCGTCCCCGCTGAGCGCCTCGGCGTCGCAGTCGAAGTAGCCCATGCCGAGGAAGCTCCAGCCCCCGTAGACCGTCTTGCCGCCGCAGCTCATCCGCGCCTGGCAGCGATGGGGCTCGCTGGCGTACGCCCGGCCCGGCAGGTAGCCGAGCTGGAGCGTGCACTCGTCGCCCGCCGCGACCGCGGGATCGCTCGAGGTCACGACCGTGGCCGGGAGGCGCAGGTGGTCCTGCGCGGGGTTGATCCAGCCGACCACGATCCCGAGCGCGCCCAGGACGAGGAGCGTCGCGATGGCGAGCCGGTGCATCCAGAGGCCGCGGCGCGCGGCCCGGGCCGCGGATCCTCCCCGGGNNGGTGCCGAAGAGGAAGAGCGACTCGGGCCCAGCCATGCGGATGGCGCCCTTCTTCGCCCGGCCGAGGACGGCCAAGGTGTCACCCGGGCGAGTGCGTCCGGTCAGCTTCAGATCGCGGATCACCAGCTGGGTGGTGCCCCAGCTGCCTCCCTCCGGGTCGATGGTGAAGCGCTCACCATCCACGTCGAGCTCGAGCGGCTCCCCGCCGCGCACCGACTCCTCGAAGTCGTACCAGGTCGAGGTGACCTGCCGCGTCTGCGAGCGCCCCTCCGAGTCGGTGTAGGTCTCGGTCGTGGTGCTCGAGCGCATCTCGTGGGTGCGGTCCCAGTGGATGCTGCCGCGGACGAGCGTGCCCTCCCGGCGGCCCCAACCGTCGCCCGCGGCGACCTTCCCGCCCACGAGGAGCCGCAGCGCCCGGGCGTCGGCCCGTCGTCGCCACCAGAGCAGGGTCGCGAGGACGACCCCGGTCCCGCCGACGACCATGGTGGCGCCCACGGCGTAGGACGCAGCCTCGACGCCCACACCAATGGCGGCGAGAAGCACCGCCATCCAGCCGAGGGCGACGCTGACGCCCGCCCCGCCGCGTGACCAGAGCAGTCCGCGGCCTTCCCCTTCGTGGCCGACCGCCTTCACCCAGGGGAGCGGGCGTCGCTGCGCCAGCCCGAAGACCGAAGCGATCGCCAGCTGCAGCCCGACGCCGAAGACCACGAAGCGGGTCAGGTGGTAGCCGAGCCCGAGCAGCCAGGCGCCGAGCCCCACGCCGGCGGCGATGACGCCGATCGCCAGGGTCAGCAGCACCCCGCGGGTCGGGAGCAGGCCCGGGTCGGCCCGCTCGGTGGTCGACGCGATCGCCTTCACCTCCTCCGCGGCGTCGTCCGCTCGCTCGCGCGCGACGCGTTCGGCCTGCTCGTCGAGCCACGCGTCGGCGCCCTCCCCGATGCCGATCCGCACCGGGTGGACCGCGGTGATCACCGTCTCCTCCGACCCGCGGTATCCCTCGGCCTTCGGCTTCCGGGCCACCTCCCCCTCGACGACGATGGTGTCGCCGCCCCGAATCAGGGCGCCCTCGAGGCTCACCTTCACGTGGGGACCGGGCGCGTCGTCCTCGAAGGGCTCGGCGAGAGGGTCCTCCGCGAGATCCGACCAGCGATCGCGCCGCTCCTCGGTCGGCCCGACCTGCGGGGAGTGGAATCTCACCGCCACCTCGGTGTCGTCCTCGAGCACCAGAGTGAAGGCTCCGGGCTCCGATCGAGCGCTGAAGGTCTGGTCGTCGACCGTCAGCTTGGCCGATCGCAGCTGCACCCCCTCCTCCAGCACCCGCCCCCGCAATCGCTCCATCCCCGGAGGGTACCCCTTTCGCTGCGCCGGGTTGGCCCTGGGATCGTGTGACGCAGCGCGTTACCCGAGCTGCGGAATGGACCCGGGGTCGCCCGTGGCAGAATGTCACACTCGACCCTCGAAAGCTCTGAGCGAGCCAAGTTCACCCCTATTTTGACGGACTAATACGAAAACGTGCCTTCCCTCACGGGTGGCCCTGTTTTTTTCCGTTCTGTTTCCGGCCTACACTTGACCACACGCCGTCGGTGCCTTATGTCCGGCAACCATTGCTACAGCAACGATTGCTGTAGACCACCAACGAGAAGTCGTGACAGCAGTACGAGTCCCCCCCTTCTTCGTTCTCAAGTTCGGCGGCACGAGCGTCGCTCGTCCGCACCGCTGGGAACAGATCGCCAGAACCGTCCGCGCTCACATCGAGCGCGGTCAGCACCCCGTCCTCGTGTGCTCCGCCCTCTCGGGCGTGACCAATGAGCTCGAGGCGCTGATCGCGGCCGTCGAGAGCGGCCAGCCGCCCACCGGAGTGATCGAGCGCATCTGGGCCAAGCACGTGAAGCTCGCCAATGCCCTCGGCCTCGACGCCGACGCGATCCTCGGCGAGCGGCTCAGCCAGCTCACCGAGCTGGCGGCCGCCACGGACGCGACCCCCGCGTGGCAGGCGAAGGTCCTCTCGCGCGGTGAGCTGATGAGCACCGCGCTCGGCGCCGCCTACCTCCGCAAGGTCGGCATCCGCGCCAACTGGGTCGACGCCCGCACGATCCTCCGGGCCACCGAGGACGAGCTGGCCAGCGAGGCCCAGCGCTACCTCTCCGCCTGTTGCGACCACGAGGCGAATGTCGAGGCCCAGCAGCGGCTCCACGCGAGCGGCGCCGAGGTGAGCGTCACCCAGGGCTTCATCGCCCGGGACGCCGCCGGCGAGACCGTCGTGCTCGGCCGCGGCGGCTCGGACACCTCCGCCGCCTACCTGGCCGCCTCGCTCTCCGCGGAGCGCCTCGAGATCTGGACCGACGTGCCCGGCCTCTTCACCATCGACCCGCGCAAGACCGACCAGGCGCGCCTGGTGCCCGAAGCCAGCTACGACGAGGCCGCCGTGATGGGCGCCCTCGGCGCCAAGGTGCTGCACCCGCGCTGCCTCGGCCCCGTTCGCGCCGCCGGCATCCCGCTGGCCATCCGCTGGACGGACCGACCGGAGGTGGACGGCACCGTCATCGGCCGCGCCACCGACAGCGCCGTGGGCATCAAGGCGGTGAGCACCCGCTCGAACCTCTGCCTGGTGAAGATGCAGCGCGATCGCCGCTGGCAGCCCGTCGGCTTCATGGCCGAGGTCTCCGCCTGCTTCCACCGCCACGGACTCTCGATGGACCTCATCTCGAGCTCCTCCTCCGAGATCCGGGCCACCATCGATCTGGGCGCCGACCCCGGCGCTGGCGAGCTCTTGCCCGCGCTGCTCCACGACCTGGAGTCGATCTGCGAGCCGGAGCTCGTGGCCGACGTCACCTGCCTCAGCGTGATCGGCAGCGGCATCAGCGCCGAGCTGCCGCGCGTCGCGGGGGTGATGAAGCTCCTCGGCGAGCCCGAGGTCCACCTGGTGAGCCACGCCGCCGACGACACCCACGTGAGCTACGTGCTCGAGGGCAGCGTCGCGGACGAGCTCTGCGTCACCATGCACGACGAGCTCTTCGAGCGACCGAGCGCTTCGCCGGTCCGGCTCGGGCGGACCTGGCAACGGCTGAACGCCAAGCCGCGCAGCCGCCGTGAGAGCAGCACCAACCGGGCGCGCGCGTGAGTCCCGAAGCCACAGCCAGCGAAGAGGCGGCCACCGAGCTGATCTTCCGCTCCCCGACCGTCGACGACGGCTCGGCGATGTACCAGCTCGTGAAGGACAGCAAGGTCCTCGAGCCGAACACTCGCTACGCCTACCTCCTCCTCGCGACTCATTTCGCGGGCACGAGCCTGCTCGCCGAGCAGGACGGAGAGGTCCTCGGCTGCGTGTGCGCCTACCGGCCGCCCTCGCACCCGGAGGCGGTCTTCGTGTGGCAGGTCGGGGTCCGATCCGACGCTCGCGGGAGAGGTCTCGCGAAACGTATGCTACATGAGCTAGTGAAGCGCCCCGCCTGCGCCGACGTCCGCTTCCTCGAAGCGACCGTCGATCCTGGCAACGAGCCCTCTTGTCGGCTCTTTCGCGCTTTTGCTCGGGAGCAGGACGTCCCCTGTGATGTCAGCCCCGGGTTCACACCTGAACACTTCGCTCCTGCGGAACATCCGCCGGAGGACCTCCACCGCATCGGCCCACTACGGAGAGAGCCATGACCAAGACCATCGACCGCCTCGAATCCGAGGTACGCAGCTACGTTCGTTCCTTCCCCACCGTCTTCACGAGAGCGGAAGGCTCGATCCTCACCGACGAGAAGGGCACCGAGTACATCGACTTCTTCGCCGGCGCCGGCGCGCTGAACTACGGCCACAACGAGCCGCACCTGCGTGACGCGCTGATCGAATACCTCCAGTCCATGGGCGTCACCCACGGCCTCGACATGGCCACCGGCGCCAAGGTCGAGTTCCTCGAGGCCTTCGAGAAGTACGTCCTCGCGCCGCGCGAGATGGAGTACAAGGTCATGTTCCCCGGACCGACGGGGACCAACGCCGTCGAGGCCGCCCTCAAGCTGGCCCGCAAGGTGACCGGCCGCACGACCGTGGTGGCCTTCACCAACGCCTTCCACGGCATGACCCTCGGCTCGCTGGCCCTGACCGGCAACGAAGGCAAGCGCCACGGCGCGGGCATGGACCTGCACGGCGTCACCCGACTGCCCTTCTGCGGCTACATGGGCGACGAGGCCGACACCCTCGACTACATGGAGGCCGTGCTGGCCGATCCGTCGAGCGGCATCGACGCACCGGCGGCCTTCATCGTGGAGACGATTCAGGGCGAGGGCGGCGTGAACGTCGCCAGCCGCGCCTGGCTCGAGCGCCTCGGCCGCATCGCCAAGCGCCACGGCTCGATGCTGATCATCGACGACATCCAGGTCGGCTGCGGCCGCACCGGCACCTTCTTCAGCTTCGAGGACGCCGGCATCCAGCCGGACATCGTCTGCCTCTCGAAGTCCATCTCCGGCTACGGGCTGCCCTTCGCGCTGACCCTCATCCGGCCGGAGCTCGACATCTGGAAGCCGGGCGAGCACAACGGCACCTTCCGCGGCAACAACCTCGCGTTCGTGACCGCGACCAAGGCCCTCGAGCGCTACTGGGCCGACGACGCGCTCAGCAAGGCCGTCGCCAAGAAGGCGGAGATGGTCATGGAGCGGCTCACCGGCATCGCGAACCGCTTCGACGGGGTCGCTCGTGGCCGTGGCCTCATGCAGGGCCTCGCCTTCGACGACAACCCGGCCATCGCCGGGACCGCTTCGAAGATCGCCTTCGAGAACGGGCTGATCATCGAGACCTCCGGCGCCCACGGCGAGGTGCTCAAGCTCCTCCCGGCGCTGACCATCAGCGAGAAGGAGCTGGAGCGTGGCCTCGACATCCTGGAGAAGGCGGTCGAGGAGGCGGTGAAGCAGCACCGGCAGCCCAGCAAGGGCTGGAACGCCAGCAGCGAGCCCATGATCGCCTCGGAGATCCAGTCTTGATCGTTCGCAAGCTGAGCGAGCTCGAGCCCGAGCGCACCACCGAAGGGAAGACCTGGATCAGCCGCCGGCTGCTGCTGCGCGGTGACCAGATGGGCTACTCGGTCCACGACACCATCATCAAGCGTGGCACCGAGACGCACCTTCACTACAAGAACCACCTGGAGGCGGTCTACTGCATCCAGGGCAAGGGCTCGGTCGAGCTCGTGCCGAGCGGCGAGACCTTCGTCATCGAGCCCGGAACGATCTACGCCCTGGACAAGAACGACAAGCACATCCTCCGCGCCGAAGAAGAGATGCGGATGGTCTGCGTGTTCAACCCGCCGCTCCACGGCAAGGAGACCCACGGACCGGACGGCGCCTACCCGGTGCTCGACGACGACGGGAACCCGATCGAGAGCTGAGAGCTAGGGCTCGCGGAATCGCGCGAGCCTGCTACCCCCATCGCCCCCGGCCGCTGCGCGAGCCGGGGGCGATGTCGTTTCACCGCGCCCTTTACCTTCGTTCCATGGACCAGATCCTCATCACCGCGAGCTTCGCCATCTTCCTGATCGGCTTCACGCTGATCGGCGCCTTCTCGGCGAAGGAGAAGCAGGACTCCTCGGAGGACTACTTGGTGGCGAGCCGGAACGTGAGCCCCTGGCTCGTGGCGCTCTCGGCGATCTCCACGAACAACAGCGGCTACATGTTCATCGGCCTGATCGGCTTCGCCTGGCGATCGGGGCTCGAGGCGCTGTGGATCAACGTCGGCTGGATCTTCGGCGACCTGATGACCTGGTTCTGGGTGCACAAGCGCGTCCGCCAGCAGAGCGAAGAGGCGAAGGCGAACTCGGTGCCCGGGCTGCTGGCGAGTGACCAGAAGGGACGCATTCGTCGTCCGATCGCCATCGCCGCGGGGATCCTGACCTTCCTCTTCCTCGGCGGCTACGCGGCGGCGCAGCTCAAAGCCGGCTCGACCACGCTCCACGCCCTCTTCGACTGGCCGATGTGGCTCGGCGCGGTGATCGGCGTGGTGATCGTGACCGTCTATTGCTTCGCCGGCGGCATCCGCGCCTCGATCTGGACCGACGCCGCCCAGTCGATCGTGATGATCGGCGCCATGGTGCTCTTGCTCGGTTACGCGACCGTCGAGGTCGGCGGTCCGGCGGGGCTGCTGGCTTCCCTCGAGGCCATCGACCCGACGCTGGTGCAGTGGATGCCAAACGGGCTGGCGTTTGGCTTCACCCTCTACCTGCTCGGGCTGACCTTCGGCGGCATCGCCACCATCGGTCAGCCACACATCCTCATACGCTTCATGGCGATCGACGCGACCGACTCGATCAAGAAGGCGCGGCGAATCTACTTCGTCTGGTACGTCTTCTTCAGCATCGCCGCCTTTGCCGTCGGCCTCTACGCGCGGGTGATTCTGCCGGAGCTCGGCGCCGGGCTCGAGGGCGCCGACCTCAACCGCGCCACCGAGGCGGCGCTGCCGACGCTCTCCATCGAGCTCTTGCCGCCGGTGCTGATCGGCGTGATGCTCGCGGGCCTCTTCGCCGCGACGATGAGCACCGCCGACTCGCAGATCCTCGCCTGCTCCGCGGCCATCACCCAGGACGCCTTCCCCAGCCTGAGCAAGTCGACCCGTGCCTCCAAGATCGCGACGCTCAGCGTCGCCGCGCTGGCCCTCGTCATCGCGCTGGTGGCCGAGTCCGGCGTCTTCACCATCGTGCTGATGGCCTGGTCGATCCTCGGCGCCGCCCTCGCGCCGCTGCTCGTCATACGGCTGGCCGGCTGGTGGCTCCCATCCTGGCTGGCGTTGATGATGATGCTCGTGGGCATCTCCACCGTCGTCGCGTGGGGTGAGAGCGCCTTCAGCGGCGCCATCTTCAAGGCGATGCCCGGCATGCTCGCCCCCTTCGTCTTCTACGGCCTGGCGGTCTTGGGACGAAAGCTGAGCGGCGGGCGAGCGCTGGCCCCGGCCGAGTAGCTAGCCCGAGCCTTCCAACGCTTCGGCGGCGTCCTCGGCGACCAGGATCGGCGAGACCTGCAGCGACGCCGCGCCCATCAGGTCGGCGATGCGTTGCAGCGCCACGACCAACTCCTTGCGCTCGTCGTCGGGCAGGGCCTCGAGGCGCTGGAGGAACTCGTCCTGGAGCGGCCGCGGCAGGGACTCGAAGCGCTCTGCTCCCTCGTCGGTGAGCCGGAGCCACACCAGCCGGCGGTCGGCGACGCCCCGCTCTCGGCGGACGAGCCCCGCCCGCACCAAGCGGTCGATGATCCGGGAGACGGTGGCCGACGAGAGCTGTACCCGTTTGGCCAGCCCGGCGACGGTGAGGGGGGCATCCCCCCCGGCCTCGCCGATGGCCTTGAGGCAGATCAGCTGCGGCACGGTCAGCCCGACCTCCTTCGAGAGTTGCTTCGAATGCTCCGAGACGCGTCGAACGATCTGCCGGATGGCAGTCAGCACTTGGTGGGCGAGCTCGGGCCTTTCCATGGTCTCGGTCGTTCGTCACCAATGTTGGACTGGCGACGCTCGAAGAATGCGCCATGGCGGCGCCTCCGACAAGCGCTGGTGTGCCGGCTCGCACTTCCACGCCCAGGGTGTAAGTTCTGGCCGATGCGTCTGCTAGACCTGATCGGAAACACCCCGCTGGTCGACCTCGACCCCCGGGTGGAACCCAGCGCCCCCGAGCGGCCGGGAGTCTCGCTCTTCGGGAAGTTCGAAGGAAGCGGCCCCGGCGGATCGGTCAAGGATCGGCCCGCCCGCTCGATGATCCTTCGGGCCGAGGAGCGCGGCGAGCTGAAGCCCGGCGTGAAGATCATCGAGCCGACGAGCGGGAACACCGGCATCGCCCTGGCGATGATCGCCGCGGCCAAGGGCTACGACATCGAGCTGGTGATGCCCGAGCACGCCACCCAGGAGCGGGTGGACACGATGCGGGCCTACGGCGCGACCGTCACCCTGACCCCCTCCGCCGAGGGCATGGAGGGGGCCATCGACCACGCCCGGGCCAAGGTCGCCTCCGGCGGCTACCTGATGCTCGACCAGTTCGCGAACCCGGACAATCCGCGGGCCCACTACGAGACGACCGGGCCGGAGATCTGGGAGGCGACGGCGGGGAAGGTCACCCACTTCGTCAGCGCGATGGGCACGACCGGCACCATCATGGGCGTGTCCCGCTTCCTGAAGGAGCAGTCGGAGGCCATCGAGATCATCGGCTGCCAGCCCACCGACGGATCGAAGATCCCCGGCATCCGCCGCTGGCCCGAGGCCTACCTGCCGAAGATCTACGAGCCGGAGCGGGTCGACCGCATCATCGACATCGACCAGGGCGTCGCCGAGGACGAGTGCCGCAAGCTCGCCCGCGAAGAGGGCGTCTTCTGCGGCATCAGCGCCGCGGGCGCCGTGTGGGCGGCCCGGCAGGTCTGCGCGACGATCGACGAGGGCGTGGTCGTCTGCGTGCTCTGCGACCGTGGCGCGAACTACCTCAGCTCCCCTCTCTTCAAGAGCGGCTCGTGAAGGTCTCGCTGAAGCGAGTGGGACCGGCCGCTTTCGAGGCCACCGCCGGCTCCGGCGGACAGGCCATCATCGACGGCAGCCCCGAGATCGGCGGCGAAGGCCGCGGCATGCGCCCGATGGAGGCGTTGCTCACGTCCCTCGCCAGCTGCGCGGCCATGGACGTGGTGCACATCCTGCGGAAGCAGAAGGAGCCGCTCGAGGACCTGCACATCGAGGTGGAGGGCGAGCGCGCGGACGGAACGCCCACCCCCTTCACGACGATCCACCTGACCTTCACCGCGACCGGCGAAGGGCTCACCGAAAAGAAGGTGCGCCGCGCCGTGGCGCTCTCGGTCGAGAAGTACTGCTCCGTCGGCGCCACGCTGGACCCGAACGTCGAGGTCACCCACTCGACCCTCGTCCGAACGAGCTAGCCCGCCTTCCGTGCGTCGACGTAGCTCGCGAGGCCGGCGAGGGTGACGACCTGCGGGTAGTCGCGCTCGGGGACCTCGACGCCGAGCTCGGTGGCCACGCGCTCGAGGATGTCGACGAAGTCCATCGAGTCCACGTTGAAGGCCTCGCGGAAGTTCGTGTCCGGAGACATCGACTCGGGCTCGATGTCCGGCACGACGTCGAGGAGGATCTCCAGGACCTGATCTCGGGTGCTCATCGCAGCTGCTCCGGGTGGGCGAGGTATTGGGCGATCGCCCGAAGGAACTCGGAACCGGCCATGCCGTCCGAGACACGGTGATCGCCCGAGAGGGTGAGATCGACGACCGTCCGGGTGGCGATCATGCCGTCGTGGAAGAGCGGTGCCTTCCGCGGGCTGCCGGCGCCGACGATGGCCACCTGCGGCGGATAGATGACGCCGAAGACGGTGTCGACGCCCATGTCACCGAGACTGGTGAGGGTGATGGTGGGGTCGCTCATCTCCGAGGAGCGGAGCTTGCCCCGGCGCACCCGCCGGACGATGTCCTTGCCCGCCGCCATCGTCTCGTCGAGCGATCGAGAGTCGACGTCGTGGATGGCGGGCGCGACCACGCCGCCGCCGCGCATGGCCACCGCGAACCCCACGTGCACCGCCTCCGAAGGCGTGAAGCGGCCGTCCTCGAAGAACCCGTTCATCACCGGGACGTCCCGGGCCGCGAGGGCCACGGCGCGGGTGAGCAGGCCCCCGAAGAGCAGGCGCTCCTTGATGCCACGCTCTTCGTTCTCCTGCTCCAGCCACTGCTGAGCGCGGGTCACGTCGACGGTGGTCTGCAGGTAGTAGTGGGGGATCTCGCGCTTGGACCGGGCCATCGCGCGGGCGATGGCGTTGCGCAGCGCTTGGTGGGGGTCGGCCTCCGAGGTCGACGCCGGCGCGGGCGCCTCCTCCCGGGCCGAGGCCGGCGCGGGGGCCTCCTCGTCGTCCTCGGCGCTCCCTTCCAGGTCCGCCAGCTTGATGACCCCGCCGGGGCCCGAGCCCTTCACCGTGCTCAGGTCCACACCCAGCTCGGCGGCGCGGCGACGGGCGGCGGGGCTCGCCGCGCCCGTCGCCGTCGGCGTGCGCGGGGGAGGCGGGATGATCTCCACGGAGGGTCGCGACTCACGCGACGACGAGTCGGCGAGATCGGCCGGCAATGGCTCCGCCGATGGGCTCTTCGCGACCTCGGTGCGGGGCGGCTTGGAGGACGGGCGCCTCACCGGCGCTTCGGCGCCGTTGCCCCCGGACGCAGGAGCGCCCTCTTCGTCGAGCCGCGCGATCGCCTCGCCGACGGGGACCTTCTGGCCCGGCTTCACCAGGAGCTCGGCCACCACCCCGGGCTCCCAGACCTCGACGTCGATGTTCCCCTTCTCGGTCTCGATCTCGCAGAGGATGTCGCCCTTCCCGACGCGGTCGCCGAGACCGACGTTCCAGGCGACGAGGGTGGCGCTCGTCATGTCGGCGCCCATCGACGGCATCTTGAAATCATACATGGCCGTTCACCGTGGCCAGGGCGGCTGCGACGATCGCGGGAATCTGTGGAATCGTCGCCTGCTCGAGATGGCTGGGATAGGGCACGGGAACCTCCTTGCTGCAGACGCGCTGGATCGGGGCGTCCAGGTCGTAGAAGCACTGCTCCATGATCCGTGTGGCGATCTCTGCGGACAGCCCTCCCGAGCGCCAGCCCTCATCGACGATCACGCCGCGGTGGGTCTTGCGGATGGACGCCATGATCGTCGCGTCGTCGAGGGGCCGCAGCACCCGCAGGTCGACGACCTCCGCCGAGACGCCCTGGGCGGCGAGCTCCTCGGCGGCGCCGAGCGCCTTGAAGAGCGTCCCCCCGTAGGCGAAGAGCGAGACGTCGCTCCCCTCCCGCCGAATGGCGGCCTTGGCGATGTCGACCGCTCCGGCGTCGTCGGCGAGCTCGTCCTCCCGGTTGTAGAAGTCGGCGTACTCGAAGATCAGGACCGGGTCCGGGTCGGCGAGGGCCGTCGGCAACATGCCGCGAGCATCTTCGTGGGTGGCCGGCGCGACGATCTTGATGCCGGGGATGTGCGCGTACCAACCTTCGAGCGAGTGGGAGTGCTGGGCCGCGAGCTGCTTGCCCGCGCCGGTCGCCATGCGGATGACCGCGGGCACGTTGAACTGGCCGCCGGACATGTGGAGGATGAGCGCCGCCGTGTTCACGATCTGGTCGAGCGCCAGCAAGCTGAAGTTCACCGTCATGATCTCGATGATCGGCTTCATCCCCGCCATGGCCGCGCCCAGGCCGGCGCCCACGTAGCCGGACTCGGACAGCGGCGTGTCGCGGACGCGCTCCTCGCCGAACTCGTCGAGCAGCCCCTTGCTGACCGCGTAGCAGCCGCCGTAGCGGCCGACGTCCTCGCCCATGAGGAAGACCCGCTCGTCGCGGAGGAGCGCGTCGCGGATCGCCGCGCGCATGGCCTCTCGGTAGGTTGTCTCGACGGTGGTCATGTCTGCTCCGAATAGACGAATCTGGTGAGGTCCTCGACCGGCTCGAGGGGCCCGGCCTCGGCCGTCTCGATCGCGGTGCTGAGCTCGTCGGCCACGGCTTGTTCGAGCGCCTCGACGTCGGCCGCGGTGAGATCGCCGTCCGCTGTCATGCGGGAGATCAACCCCTCGATGGGGTCCTGTTCCTTCCACCGCTCGATCTCGGCCTTGTCGCGGTACCGGTCCGGGTCGTACATCGAGTGGGCACGGAAACGGTAGGTGCGGAACTCGAGGAAACACGGACCGGCGCCGCTGCGGATGACGTCGAGGGCGCGACGGGTGGCATCCTCGACCGCCAACACGTCCATGCCGTCCACCGGCCAGGCGGGCATCCGGTAGGTCGACGCCTTGAGGGCCAGGTCGGTCTCCGACTCGGAGCGGTCCAGCGCCGTGCCCATGGCGTAGAGGTTGTTCTCGCAGCAGAACAGCACCGGCAGCTCCCAGAGCGCGGCCAGGTTCATCGACTCGTGGAACTCGCCCTCGGCCACCGCGCCCTCGCCGAAGAACACCGCCGCCACCGGGTAGCCGTCCTCGCCGGGCCCGCGAAGCTTCTCCGCCAGGCCCAGCCCGACCGCGAGCGGCAGGCCGCCGCCGACGATGGCGTTGCCGCCGTAGAAGCTGGTCGCCGCGTCGAAGATGTGCATCGAGCCGCCGCGCCCGCGGCTGCAGCCGGCCTGCTTGCCGTACATCTCGGCCATGATCGAGCGCATGGAGACGCCGCGCACGATGGCGTGGCCGTGCTCACGATAAGTCGCGACTATGGCGTCGGCGGGCTGCAGGGACTGCATGACGCCGACGGCGACCGCTTCCTCGCCGATGTACAGGTGCAGGAAGCCGCGGATCTTTCCGGCGCTGTAGAGCTCGGCGCACTTCTCCTCGAAGCGGCGGATGCGCAGCATCTCGCGCAGGAGGTGGAGCGCGTGGTCGCGCTCGGGGAAGGGCGTGCGGAGGTCGGAAGCCGGTGTGCGCTGCTCCGGAACCGGCGCGCCGCTCGCGGACCCCGGTTCGCGGCGCTCGGGCTCCGGCTCACGGTGCTCGGGCGCCGGCTCGCGCGGTTTGGGCGACGTCGCCATCAGTCGCGCTCCAGCGTCGAGAGGTCGCCCTTCGGCAGGCCGAGCTCGCGCGCCTTGAGCAGCCGGCGCATGATCTTGCCGCTGCGCGTGCGGGGCACGCGTTCCGCGAACTCGATCTCCCTGGGCGCCACCACGGGGCCGAGCCGCTTGCGGGCGAAGCCGAGCAGCTCCAGCCGCAGCTCCTCGCCGGCCTCGTGGCCGGGTTTCAGTGCGACGAACGCCTTGACGACCTCGCCGGCGACGGGATCCGGCTTGCCGATCACGCCGGCCTCGGCCACCGCCGGGTGCTCCATCAGCGCGCTCTCGACCTCGAACGGGCCGATCAGGTGGCCGGCGGACTTGATCACGTCGTCGGCGCGGCCGACGAACCAGTAGTAGCCGTCGGCGTCGCGGCGGGCGAGGTCGCCGGTCAGGTACCAGCCGTCGGCGAAGCACTTCCGGTAGCGCTCCTCCTCGTGCAGGTAGCCGCGGAACATCGACGGCCAGCCGGGGCGCAGCGCCAGCTCGCCCTGGACGTCGGCCGCGACCTCCTCGATGCCGCCGTCCTCCGTGCGGCGGACGATGCCGGCGGTCACGCCGGGGAGCGGCTTGCCCATCGAGCCGGGGCGGATGTCCATGGCCGGGAAGTTGGCGATCATGATCCCGCCGGTCTCGGTCTGCCACCAGTTGTCGTGGATCGGCAGGCCGAACGCCTCGTGGCCCCAGACGACCGCCTCGGGGTTGAGCGGCTCGCCGACGCTGGCCACGAAGCGCAGCTCGCGACAGGTCGTACCGGCGCGCCGTCTCCGTGCCCACGCGCATGAGCATACGCACCGCCGTGGGCGCGGTGTACCAGACGGTGACCTTCTGGTCGCGCAGGATCCCGTACCAGCGCTCGGCGTCGAGCTCGCCCTCGTCCACGACGCTCGTGATGCCGTTCGTCAGCGGCGCGATGATGCCGTAGGACGTGCCCGTCACCCAGCCGGGGTCGGCGGTGCACCAGAAGACGTCCCGGGGGTGGAAGTCGAGTGCGAGCTTGCCGGTGATGTGATGGGCGACCACGGCCTCGTGCACGTGGACCGCGCCCTTCGGCTTGCCGGTGGTGCCGCTCGTGAAGTGGAGCAGCGCCGCGTCCTCGGCGTCCGTGGGCGGGATCGTGAAGCGCGGCTCGGCCGCGTCCATGAGCGTGTGGAAATCGAGCGTGCCGGCCGCTTCGACGCGCTCGCCGTCGCCGCGAACGAGGATCACGTGTTCGAGCGCCGGCAGCGAGTCCCGGATCGGCGCGACCTTGCGCCGGTACAGCGCCGGCGTGGTGACCAGGACCCTTCCCTCGCCGATGGTCATGCGGGCCCGGATCGGCTCGGGGCCGAAGGCCGAGAAGAGCGGGCAGAACACGCTGCGGTTCTTGAGCGTGCCGAGCGCCGCGACGTAGAGCTCGGGGATCCGGCCGGCCAGGGCGAAGACGCGGTCGCCCGCATCGACGCCGAGCGTCCGGAGCACGTTCGCGAAGCGGCCCGTCCGGCGTGCGAGCTCGGCGTAGGTCAGGTCCTCGACCTCGCCGTGCTTTCCGAGCCACCGGATGGCCAGGTGCCCGGCCCGGCCGCCCGCGGCGTGCCGGTCCACCGCCTCGTGCGCGATGTTCAGCCCCCGGCCGTCCGGCAGCCCGTCGAGCTCGGTGCGCCGGACCTCGTCCCAGGAGAACTTCGCGCGGGCCGCTTCGTAGTCCACGAGGTTGGGCGGCACGGCCCAGCCGTCCCGGGGCTTGGCTATGGTGGGTGGCGGCATCGGCGTTTCCGGGTGACGGTGTGGGGGCGGGTCGGCCGCACGCGGGCGGCGGCCGCCTGCACCCGGGCGTGCCGCCGGCTGGAAGTTGCGTGCCAGCGGGGCACGTGCGGCCGTGTCCGACGGGCTCGCGGTCGGAGCGGATCTTGCATGCGGCGCGAGGCCGCCGGCACCGCGCGGCAGCGTCTCGAGCCGCGCTGGCGAGGGGTGCGTTTGCGCGGGGTCGGATCCCCGCGCGACCAGGGTACGTCGCGCGACCCGGAACGCTTCCCCCGACCGCTCCCGCACGAGGACGGATATGCCGAGAGGCCCGGAGTCGCGAGGAAGAGGAACCGCCCGGTCGCCGCTCCGACCCGCACCGAAGGGGCGCAAGCCGGACCCGGCCGCGGCGGCCGCCGTGCGCGAGGTCCTCGGCGGCCTGCCACGGCGCCCGGATCTCCTGCTCGAGCACCTCCACCGCATCCAGGACCGGTTCGGCCACCTGCGCGTCGGGCACCTCGTGGCGCTGGCGTTCGAGCTGCGCATGGCGCACGCCGAGGTCTACGAGGTCGCGACCTTCTACCACCACTTCGACGTGGTGAAGGACGGCCAGGAGGCGCCGCCGACGCTCACGGTTCGCGTGTGCGGCTCGCTCCCCTGCGAGCTGGCGGGCGCGACGCGGCTCCTTGCCGAGCTGCGCGACCGGCTCGGCGAACGCGTGCGGGTGCGGTCGACGCCGTGCATCGGACGCTGCGCCGGCGCACCCGCCGCGCTGGTCGGCCGCCGGCCACTGGAGCGGGCATCCTGCGACGCGGTCGCGGCCGCGCTCCGCGACGGCCGGACCGAGCCGGAGCCGCCGCGGTACGTGGCGTACCGGGCATACCGTGAAGGCGGCGGCTACGAGCTTCTGGCGTCGTGCGTCGCGGCGGGGCGGACGGAGGGCGTCCCGGACGGACGTGCAACGCACGCCGCCGGTGCCCGTGCCGGGAGCGCCGCCGAAGACGAGGCGCCGGGGCCCGCCCTGCGCGGGACGTCGCCGCCCCCCGTCGCCCGGTCGCTGGACGGCGTCCTGGCCGAGGTCGACGCGGCGGGGCTGCGGGGGCTGGGCGGCGCCGGGTTCCCCGTCGCGAAGAAGTGGCGCGTCGTCCGTGACGAGCCGGCGCCGCGGTCCATGGTGCTGAACGCCGACGAGAGCGAGCCGGGCACCTTCAAGGACCGCCACTGCCTGGAGACGGATCCGCACCGGGTGCTCGAGGGCGCGCTGCTCGCGGCGTGGGCGGTCGGCGCCGGCGACGTCTACGTCTACGTGCGCGACGAGTACGCCACGGTGCGGATGCTGCTCGAGCGCGAGATCGCGGCGCTGACGGCGGACCCGCCGTGCCCGCTGCCCACGCTCCACCTGCGCCGCGGCGCGGGCGCCTACATCTGCGGCGAGGAGACGGCGCTGCTCGAGTCGCTCGAGGGGCGCCGCGGCGAGCCGCGGCTCCGGCCGCCGTTCCCCGCGCAGGTCGGGCTCTTCGGCCGGCCGACGCTCGTCCACAACGTCGAGACCGTCTACTGGCTGCGCGAGATCCTCGAGGGCGGCGGCGAGCGGTTCGCGGCACTCGGCCGCAACGGGGCGAAGGGGCGGCGCTTCTACTCCGTGAGCGGGCGGGCCGCCCGGCCCGGCGTCCATGCCGCGCCCGCCGGGATCACGGCGCGCGAGCTGATCGACGAGCATGCGGGCGGCATGCTCCCGGGCCACGAGCTGTACGCCTACCTGCCCGCCGGCGCATCGGGCGGGATCCTGCCGG
>JABAOG010004014.1_pt1 | contig 22766 bp, 18 predicted proteins | sample 7062131 | NCBI WGS metagenome assembly JABAOG01 (sample SAMN14538629, study PRJNA623070) | marine sediment metagenome | biome: marine biome [ENVO:00000428]; feature: marine pelagic biome [ENVO:01000023]; material: deep marine sediment [ENVO:00002113] | place: India: Arabian Sea | collected... | reverse complement strand
GGCTCGAAGGACGACGACGACAAGTCGAAGGGCGGCTCGAAGGACGACGACGAGAAATCGAAGTCCAAGGGCGGCGACGACGAGTCCAAAGACGACGACTGATCGCCGAAAAGGCTCACTCTGACATTTCGTTCAGTGTGGGCTGGCGAGGGCGTGGCGGCTGCCTTATGCAACGTGTTCCGGCCCGGTGAGCGTCGCTCGCAGGGGTGGGGGGTGTGGAGCTTGGCATGTTGCGATTTCACCTCTTCGTTCTGATTGGATTCCTCGTCGCCACCAATGGCGTCGAGGGGCAGGACGATGAGCAGCCGATTCCGGCGACCGATGAGCGCTCCGTCGAGGAGCGAGAGGCGGAGGCCGCCACCGCGGTCGCGCTGGCTCGCGCGCTCGACGAGCGGCTGACCGTCTGGCAGGCCGGCGACCGCCGGGTCTACGTGCGCCACTGCCGTAGCTCGCGGGTCGACTGCCGCGCACGCATCGTCGCTTTCGCGCGCATCCTGACCTCCGCGGGATACCGATATGGGGTCGATCCCTTCTTGCTGGCTGCGATGGCGCTCCGCGAGAGCGGCCTGAACCCCTTCGCGGAGGGCTCGCTCGGCGAGCGCGGCATCGTGCAGCTCCATCCGCGAGGCGTGGGCAGCCGCGTCCGCTTCGTGCGCAGCGAAGGCTATCGACGCCGCTGTGAGCGGCGTGAGGACGCCTGCCAGGGTGAGGTCGTCGACGAGGGCGCCGCCCACGTCGCCTCGGCGATCAACCGCTGCGGCACCGTCGAGGCCGGCCTCGGCGCCTACAACAGCGGCGTCTGCCAGGTCACCAGCTACTCCGAGCGGGTGCTCGAGTCGCGCGTCGAGCTGCTCCGCCTCGCCAAGGCCGACATCCGCCCCGACCGCGCCCTGCTCGACTGAGCGCGGCCCCTGGGCTCAGTGGCCGAGGAGCCGCTCGAAGGCCTGGCCGGCGGCGATGACCAGCTCCTCGATGCGCCGCTTGCCCAGCTCGTCGAAGCGGACTCCTTCGGCGCAGAGGGCGCCGAGCGGTTTGCCGGCGACTCGAATGGCGTGGATCACCACGCGCCCCCCGCGGGAGCCCGTCGCCGCGCGGAAGAGGTCGTCCGCGGTGGTCGTGCCGTAGGGCCCTTCGTAGCACTCGCCGTCCTGGAGGACGCGCTGGAACATGGAGGGGCTGGTCGCGGGGATCCACAGGTTGCGGATCGCGTCCTCCGAGACCTGGCTCCCGCGGGCCTCCCAGCCCCGGAGCACGCCGCGGCGCAGTGCGAGGAAGACCACGGTCTTGGCCACGCCGACGCAGCCCTCGCAGGTGAGTCGCACGATTTCGTCTCGCTCGGTCGCCCGCCGGAGCTGCGCCAGGGTCGGCCCCACCGGCGGCGGGGTCAGGCTGCTCGAGCGGCGCCGACGGGGTTGCTCCGATCGTCGCCGCTGCGGCGGCGGCTCCGACTCGGTCTGCTGCAGGTCGCCCCAGGAGGACTCCTCGACGGTCAGGATGGAGCCAGCCGGCGGCGGCGTCGACGAGCGGGTCGTGCCCGGGGGCACCGAGGAGGTCCGCTCCGAGCCCTTCGGCGGGTTGGACGACGGTGAGGCGGGCGGCTTCGACGAAGGGGGTCGAGCCGGCACGACCTCNNTGCGGCGCCGCTTGGGGGTTAGCGGCATGGCGCTGGAGCCTTCCCGTCGCCGCACCAGCGCGAGGGGCGTCTCCCGCGGCTCCGGGGGGATGTCTCCCGGATAGGCGCTCGCCAGGGCGTTTCGGATGTCGGTGGCCCTGGCGACCTTCGCTCGAACCATCCGGCCGAGGGTGAAACGGAGCTCCCGGAGGGCGTGAGCGTCGCTGGGATCGACCATGGCGACGACGACCTCGTGGCCGCGATCCTCGATCGGCAGGGCCTGGAGCGTGTGGGCCATCCGTCCGTGCAGCAGGCGGCTCACCGGTCCGGCGCCGGCCTCGAGCTCGGCGTCGTCCGCGGTGTCGTGGCCTTCCCGGACCAGCAGGCCGTAGAGCGCCTCCTCGTCCATGCCCTGGCGGAGCAGGGCGCTGGCCAGCACGCCGCCGGCGGCCCCCTCGGCGAGGGCGTCCGCGAGCTGGTCCCGGTTCACCAATCCCGCCCGGAGCACTCGCGCACCGAGGTCTTCGGCCATCGGGCTGTGCCTACCAGTCCTCGGGCGGCCCAACAAGCATCCGTTGGTGCGCGCGAGCGCTCAGTCTCGGCGGTACCAGGGGGAGTCTTCCTCGGCCGCTTCTTCGGCGGGGGGCGCTTCGCTGGCGTCGTCCGCTTCGTCGCCACCCTCCGTCTCGTCGCCGGAGCCCTCGTACCAGGCGCCGTTGCCTTCGGTCCCCTCGCCGGCGCCTTCGTCGTCCTCGGCCTCTGCTTCCGTCGCCGCCTCGGGGGGCGAGCTCGACCCGGCCGCGTCGACCTGCCAGCGCAGGCCCACGCCCACGATGTCCGCCTCCATGTTGTAGTCGCCGTTACCGACGTAGGCCGCGCCGCCCGCCGGCGCGGGCACATCCGGTGAGCGCGGGGGACGGATCGGGTTCGGCTGCGGGACCTGGCTGTTGCGCACCTGCGGGTCGGCCATGAAGACGTGGCCGTAGCTCACGTCGAGGAAGAGCTTCTCCGTCACCTGGACGCTGGCGCCGAGGGCGACCACGACCTTGCGCGAGTCCAGGGTCAGCGGGGTCAGGTAGGCCTTGTCGAAGCTGCCATTCTCGTAGTTCACACCGGCGGAGACGGTGAGCACGTCCTGCACCACCTCGGCCTCGGCGCCGAGTCGCAAGCTGTAGACATCGTTCATGTTTCGGGGGATGTCGATGTCGCCGACCTGATAGTCGCCGATGGCCACCGCGTCACGAATCCAGATGTCGTTGGGTTGAATGTGCGCGGCGTCCTGGGTGGACCAGTGCTCCCACACGAAGGCCGCCTCCACCCGCACCTGCCGGACCGGGCGCACCTCCACGCCCGCCCGCACGATCAGGGGCAGGTCGAGCTCGAGCCGGGCGGTGTCGCCCTCGACCCGCGCGCCGTCGAAGAGCGGCGCCGAGGGCAGGCGGACGTTCAGTGTCGCGTCACCGCTCACCGCGCTCGGCCACCACACCATCGAGGCGCCGACCCGGACGATGTCCGCGTCGTAGGTCGCGCCGAGCGTGAAGCCGGGATGGATGATGGGGTTCAGGTCGAAGCGAGCCAGGCCGTCGTACTCCGGATTCTCCGCCTGAGTGCAGACGAAGCCATCGCAGGCGCTGATCGCCGTCTCTCCGACGAAGCGGCCGAGGAGCACCTGGACGCCGGCACCGATCGAGAGCTCGGGGATCGGCTTGTAGGCGACCGCTGCGGTGACGTTCACGAACGCGCTCCCCTCGAGCGAGTAGAGGCTGTAGCGCTGAGGGGCGGCCTCGCAGCCGGCCATGGGCTCGCCGGTCGCGTCGCAGGTCCCGCCGTCGGCGCTCACCCCCCGCGGCCAACGCAGCAGCGAGGCGCTCGGGGCGAAGAGGCCAAAGCCCATGACCAGGTCCTCCCGGAGTGGGTGCGAGTAGGCCAACATCGGAATCGGCAGCTTCGCCGCGTCGGCCGACACCGTCGGCAGCACGTTGCCCCCGGAGTCGATGCGGGTGAAGTCCGCCCGCAGGAAGGTCATCGTCGCGTCCAGGAGCAGCTGCTGCCCGGAGAAGCCGAGACCCGCCGGGTTGTACCAGAGCGACTGCGGGTCGTCGGCGCCGGCGACGAAGGCGAAGCCGCGGCCGAGCGGTCGGGTGCCGCGGTCGGTGAGGAAGAGGCCACCGGCCTCCGCACGTTGGGGGAGGGCCCCCACCGCGCAGAGCACGGCGAGGCAGAAGAGGCTGATGCGTTTCACGGAGACTCTTCGGTCGCGTCGATCTGACGGTTCTGGACGACGTCCCACATGCGCTCGAGGCCGCGGTACTCGTCGGTGAGGTATTCGTGGGCGGTGCCGAGCACCTCGGCGTGGTCGTCGGCCAGCATCGGCGTGCCGTCCCCGGGTCGGGCCCGATTCACCTCGGCCACGACGTCGATGATGATCTCGAGGGGCGTCTCACCGCCGGTCTCCGGCGGGAGCGAGACCAGGTTCCGAAGAAGCACCGGCAGCGTCTCCCGTTCGTCGACGTCGACGATCTCGCGCATCAGCGCCAGGGTCTCGTCGAGCGCGCTGCCCTCGCTGGAGAGGGCGCCGCCATCGACGCTCCCGCCGGCCTCGGCGACGGTGCGCGCGTCGGGGCTCACCCCGGTCGAGAGGGCGTTGAAGAGCGGGTCGAGGTTGGTGTCGTCCTCGAGCAGCTGCATCAGGTCGGCGGTGGCCACCATCGTGTTGTCGAAGGCGTCGGCGCCCGCTTCCTCGTCCATCAGGTAGCGCACCAGGCCGCTGAGCTCGTCGGTGGCGGCGTCGTCCTCGCGGAGCGCGTCCACCAGGTTGATCATGGCGGCGCCGGTCGCCGAGCCGATGGACGTCTCCACTCGGTCCGCGATGCCCCGGGACCACTCCTCGAGGTCCCCGGCGTCCCGGTGGAAGGCGATGCGGTCGCGCAGGAAGGGGATCAGGATTTCGAGGAGCGGCGGGATGCGCCGCTTCGCGAACTGGTGTTCCCCACCCGACTCCTCGATGGAGAGGAGCACGTCGACCATGCGGCTGCGTCCTTCGAGGTGCCGCGCGTGTCGGTCCGGGTTGGCCGCCCAGGCGTCGTCGATGGCTCCGAGGGCGTCGAGGAGGGCCAGCAGCGGGGTCATGCCCACGGTCCGGGAGCCGCCATTGGTCGTGCTCTCGGTGCGCCCGCGGCGGTCCGTCAGCCCTTCGTTGCGCGCGGGGTCCACCAGCGTCTCGCTCGCCACCGCGAGCGAGTCGATGCCGTCCACCCCCGGGCGGACCTCGATGCCGTCGAGGACGACGAGCAGGTCGTGCAGCCGCTGGATCAGCTGGCCGGCCTCCCGGTCGTTGCAGCTGCCGACGCCGCCCACGGGGCCCTGGCAGTCGGCGAAGAGCGCCGCCACCACCGGCTCGTAGCTGCGGCCGTTTTCCTGGTTGGCGAAGAAGGCGCCCGCCGGATCGGTGCCCTGGGTCATCGGGTCGTCCGCGCTGGGCCAGTGCACGAAGATGGCCGAGATCAGCCGCCCGAAGAGGTAGCGCCCCTCCGTCCGCCGGTCGAAGGTGTCGAAGGCGCGGATGAGCGGCCCCATCGCCTCGTAGAAGGTGACCTCCTCCGGATCGCTGCAGGGCGTGCCCGGCTCGACGAGCGAATCTCCGCAGAAGCGGAAGCTGCGCTCCCAGGCGAAGGTGATCGGCTCGTGCCGGTCCTCGACGTTGGCGCCGTCGCGGGTCTGAGGCGGGTCGATGAGGTCGGTGAGGAACTGATTGCGGGGCGCGAAGACCAACCGGTTCAGGGCCTCGGGCGTGGGGCTGGTGGTCAGCCCATCGATGCCGCTCTCACTTTCGAGGACCTCGTCGGCACCGAGCCCGATGGCGCCCCCGAGCTCGAGGATGCCATTGAGGAAGGCTGGCTTGATGCGGATCTCCGCGCGGCCGACGATCGCTTGCGCGTAGGTCTCGGCGACGTTGTCGATCTCGAGGAGCTCGCACTCCGCGAAAGAGCCCGGGAGCCGGGTGTAGCCGAGCAGGGGCAGGGTGATGCCGAGGCGTGCGCCCTCCTTGTTGCACAGCCGTACGCCGTCGAGGTCGTGGATGACGGCGATCGACTGCTGGAAGAGGCTGGTGTTGTCCGCCGACTCGGGCGCGCCGTGGTCCACCGTCCGGCTCCATAGCTGGTCACGCATGGGGCGATTGATGTCCGACGGGTCGTATCCGACGTCGTCGGAGTAGGTCATCATCTCCGCGTAGATCTGTCCGAGGCGCTTGGACTGCGGGTCCGCGAGCGCGCGGAGGGTCGCCTCGAGCAGCCCGGGCTCCTGCGCCATCCAGATGGCGACCTGGATCAGGTCGTCCCAGAGCTCGCTGTCCTCGGGGATCGACGCGCTCGGGGTCGCCTCGCCCACGGCGTCGCCGTAGAGACCGGCGTCGATGAGGGCGGCGACCTCCGACTCGTGGTCACGGGTGACCACCTCGAAGGCGGCGAGGACGTCGTCGGTCTCGTCGCGCCCGAGGAGCGCGCTGCCGGCGTCGACGAGGTCGAGCATCGGGCTCTGGCTGGTGTCGAAGCCCTGGTAGGTGTACTCGAGCGAGCCCATCGTCTCGGTGCGCTCGGCGACCGGTCCGAGGAGCGCCGGGATGCCACTCGCGAGGTCGAGCGCCGCCGGAGCGTCGGGGTCGAAGAGGTCCCCGGAGTCGCGCGCGACGCCGGCGAGGGCGGTCCGGCTCACGTCGAAGCTGGCGAAGTAGGGCGAGTCGTCCGGTCGGAGCGCGCGGCCGTTCGGGTCGCGGAGCACGGTCGCCTCTCCGGNNAGGCCACGTCGAGCGGGGAGCCGTCGTCGCCGACGAAGCGGCCGAGCGGGTCGATGTCCGCGAGGCCGTCCGAGTCGCGGTCGACGAAGGGGGAGGGCACCGAGTCGTTCGTGCTGAAGGGGATGGCGATCCCCCGGTGGTCACGGAGGGTGAGCAGCCGGCCGGGGCCCCGGCCGAAGGCGTCGCGCTGGGTGAAGAGCAGCTCTCGGGTGAGCGCGAGGGTGGAGGGACCGTCCTCCTCGATCTCCTCGTCGGGGATGGCCAGGTCGACGGCCAGGGCGTCGAGGAGCGCTTCCCACTCGGTCTCCGCGGTTCCGCCGGGGCCGATCGCGTCGAGGGTCGTGTCCGCGAGACCGACGATGCCGGGGTAGGAGAGGCTCGGTCGGGCGACGCCGAGCGCGAGCCGAAGCGGCCGGTAGCCACCGCGGTGGGAGAGCCGTTCGAGGGCGCCGAGCGCCTCGTCGTCGGTGGCCAGGGTCTCGAGGAGCGCCGCGGTCGCTCGGGTCTGCTCCGGGAGCCGCTCGTCGGGCGGATCGTAGAGGGGCAGCAGCTGGAGCATGAAGTGATCGAGGTCGTCCTCGATCGGCTCCGGCATGGTGGTGTCGAAGGCCACGACGAGCCGATCGCGGTTCTCCGCGAGGACCCGCAACCGTTCGGTGGGTGCCGCCTCGGGGCCGACCTCCCCGTCGCAGAGGGCGCGCGTCTCTCGGCCGGAGACGTCATTGGGCACCTCCGACGAGGCGAGCCGCTGACAGAAGAGGCGGTACATCTCCTCGCCGAGGGTGCCGCGCTCCCGCGTGACCCGCGTCTCGTCGAAGTCGGAGCCGCACGCCAGCAGCCCCATCAGCAGTACCACCCGTAGCGCGTGGCCACGCGCGGGGCTCGGCATACCCTTCCTCATCGACACCCTTTCGTGTGCCTCGGCGCTCCCGCGCCGAAGCGAACCCAACGCCGGCGCCATCCGCGCGGCACCGACGGCTCAAGAGTACTTTTCTGAGGCGGGTGCGCAACGCGCCGATCGTCCTCCGGCCACCACGGCGACGTGGCGCTCGCCCCACAGCTGCAGGCGAAAACACTTCACTTCGGGGGCCGGGGAGCCCTGGTCCGCTTGTTGCGACGTTCGAGGCCGTGACCCGTCGTCGCATCCTCCTCTCGCTCGCGCTCGGAACCCTGGTGGTGGTCCTCGGGGCGCTTCATTGGCTCACCCGGCGTCCGATGACCTATGCGGTCCATCGGCCCCTTCGCGTCGCCTTCGACGATGAGCCCATCGACCGTCCGCTGGAGCTGGTCGACGGGGGGCCGGCGGACGGCGGCCACGACACCACCGACCGGGACCTCGCCGAGCCTCCGGCCGAGTTCCGGCCGGAGCGACCGGTCGAGCGTGTGAGCACGCCGCTGCTGGCGAACGCGGAGGCCTATCTGCTCCTCGGGGTGGACCACACCCGGGGTCGATGGGGCCGCGCGGACTCCATCGTGGTGGCCTTCTTCGACGACGAGAGCGGGCACGTCGGCGTGGTGTCGATCCCCCGCGACCTGCTGGTCGAGGTCCCGGACCATGGTCCCGCCCGGATCAACGCGACGCTTCGGATCGCCGTCCGCGCCGGGGACGATCCGCTCGAGGTGATGCGTGGGGTGGTCGGCGAGGTGCTCGATGCGCCCATCGACCACGTGCTCGTCGGCGACCTCGAAGCCTTCGAGCGAAGCATCGACGGGCTGGGCGGCATCGTCGTGGACGTGCCGTGCTCGATCCGTGACCGCTTTCACGATCCCCGGGTCGAGGGAGGGCGACGGATGCTCGACGTGGAGGCCGGCGAGCGGCCGATGAACGGCGTGACCGCGGCGATGTACGTGCGGAGCCGCCACGGCCGGAGCGACTGGGACCGGGCACGGCGCCAGCAGGCGGTGCTCGCTGGCCTGCGGCGGCGGCTCCGGGAGGTCGGACCGACCGGACCGGCTGGGTGCCGGTGGTCGGCCAGGCGATGGAGGCCGGTGTCTACACGACCATGAGCCGCCTGGAGCTCCTCGGGCTCGCGCGGCGGGTCTCTCGGATCGCTCCGGAGCGCATGCACGGGCTGCTCATCGGGACCAAGGAGACCGACCCCGCTCGGACCGCCGACGGTCGCTACGTCCTCGAGCCCGACTACCCGGCCATCGACGAGGCGCTGGTCGGCCTCTTCGACGCGCCTTCGCCGGGGCTCAGGCCCGAGCGCAAGCGCTGCCCCGACCCCGACGTGGCGCTGCGCCACCGTGCCCAGCCGAGCGACGAGTGAAAAAGATGGTCACGTTTTCGCCCCTCGTGGCCACGCGGGGGGTATGCGCGCCCTTTCGATCGCCGTCGCCCTATCGCTCCTGCCCCTCGCCGGCGAGGCCCAGCCCCCCAGCCGCTACGCCGAGATTCGCTTCGTCGGAGAGACGCCGGTGGAGATCGTCGTGGACCGGCGGACCACCGTGGTGGCCGGCGGACGGAGCGCGCGGATCCCTCGCTCGGAGGGCGCGTCCACCTACGCCGGCGCGAGCGATCGGGGCGTCTTGCTGGCCATCGTCGGTGGCGACGCCGTACGAACGGTCTTCGTCCCGGTGGCCGAGGGTCGGCCGGGTGAGCCCGCCGCGCCGCGCACGGTGAATCGGCCGGCCGGTCGCGACCGAGCGCCGGTGGGCGCCGCCATCGCGCCCACGCCCGAGGGGTTCGCGGTCTTCTGGCAGGAGGCGCACACTCGCAACCCCTCGGCGGCCTACGAGACCTACGTCCAGCACGTCGGTCCGGCCGGCGAGCCGAAGGGGCCCCCGCGGCAGGTGCAGGCGGTGTGGCCGCTGGCGGCGGCCGCCTACATGCCCGAAACCGATCGCTTCTACTTCCTCCTCTTCTACGGCGGTCGCGACCCCCGGCAGACCCGCCTGTGCGGGGTGCACATCGATCCCGAAACCCTCCGGCCGCAAGAGCATCCGTGGTGGGCGTCGCGCCCGGGCCTCATCGACGAGGGTCAGCTCTTCGTGCGCGGCGAGCGGGTCACCGCGCTCTACCGGGGCGGACCGGACGGCGAGCGGCTGCTGCAGGTGGACGTGAGCGCCGGGAGCTGGGGCCGTGAAGCGGAGGCGCCGCGGCCCCGGGGCCGCTTGGGTCCCGAGGGCGTCTTCGGCGGCCGACTCGATGGCGAGCAGCTCGCAGTGAGCGTGCGTCCACGCCCGAGCCGTTGACCGGCCGTCCGCGCTCCGCTACGCGCCGCGGGTGAGCTGGACCGTTCGCCGCGTGCTCGACTGGACCCGGGAGGACCTCGAACGCCGAGGCGTGGACTCGCCGCGGGTCGACGCCGAGCTCCTCGTGGCCGACGGCATCGGCTGCAAGCGGATTCAGCTCTACCTGGACCTCGACCGACCGCTGGAGCCGGAGGAGCTCACCCGCATTCGTGAGCGAGTGCAACGCCGGCGGGAACGGGAGCCGATCGCCTACATCCTCGGCGAGCGCGAGTTCTACGGTCGCCCCTTCGCGGTGAGCCCGGCGGTGCTCATCCCTCGGCCCGACACCGAGACCCTGGTCGACCGCGCCCTGGCGTTCCTCGCCGGAGACGATCGCGTCGAGGGGGAGCGCGAGGTCGTGCTCGAGTCCGCGGCCGAGGTCTCGAGCGACGCCGTCGAGGGCGAGTCGCACCTGGAGCCCATCGAACCGGAGTCGGAGTCGGAGCCGGGTTCGGAATCGGAGTCGGCGTCGGAGTCGGAACCGGAGTCAGCGTCGGAGTCGCGCTCGCCGAGACGGGTCGCCGATCTCTGCACCGGAAGCGGTTGCATCGGGCTGACGCTCGCCGCCGAGCGGCCGGAGCTGCAGGTGCTGCTCACCGATGCCTCCCCCGAAGCGCTGGCGGTCGCCCGCCAGAACGCCGAGCGCCTGGGCCTCGAAGGTCGGGTCGAGCTCCGGGAAGGGGACCTCTTCGCGCCCCTGGCGGACCGCCGCTTCGACCTCATCGCGATCAATCCCCCCTACCTGAGCCAGGCGGAGCTCGCCGAGTGCCAGCCGGAGGTGGCCCGCCACGAGCCGGCCATGGCGCTCGTGGCGGGGGCCCGGGGGGACGAGATGCTGGAACGAATCGCGCGTGATTCCATCGCCCACCTCTCGCCGGGGGGGCTCCTCCTGGTCGAGGTCGGTCATCGCCAGGGCGCAGCCTTCGCCGAGCGGCTGCGAGCCGTCCCAGAGCTGGAAGGGGTCACCACCCACCGGGATCTCGCTGGGATCGAGCGCGTCGTCGAAGCTCGCCGTCGCCGCTGATTTCGCACCATAACTGGACTTTTGTCTTCGAATTCCTGAAGTTGGGTTCGTAGGCGCCCGGCAGCCGCGAACGCGGCTCGGACGATCTTTCGGGTGCCCATGTATCGAAGATGAGCCGGGGAGCCGGCGGCAAAGGACGGTGGAGTAGATGCGATTCGCGGTGGTGATGGCGGCCCTGATGTTGGGCATCGTGGCCTTTCCCGGCTCTCCCAAGGCGGACGAGCCGCAGCGCAGTGCCCGTGCGCCGCGAGCCGAGCGCCGGACCCCGACCCGCGATCCCCTGCGTGACGCCGTTCCCCTCGCCGGCCAACGAGCCACGGGCGTCTATCTCCCCGGGGTCTACTTCCGGCGCCTGGGCACCGACGCCGCGCTGGCCCTCGTCGAGCGCACCCACACGGATTCGGTCGTCATCGACCTGAAGGACGGCGCCGGGCGCGTCACCTACGAGACCGAGGTCGACATCCTGAAGCCGCAGGTCGTCAACTACCTCGGCGACGCGCGCGAGGTCGTGAGCACGCTGAAGGAGCGGGGCGTCTACACCATCGCTCGCATCACCTGCTTCGCCGACCCGCAGATGCCCGAGCGGGTGCCCGAACGCTCGATCAAGCACATCCGCCGCGACGAGCCCTGGGTCTCCTGGGGCACCGGCGGCACCTGGCTCGATCCCTACAACCGCGAGAACCACGCGATGATCGAGGCGCTCACCAAGGAGGCGCAGGACTTCGGCTTCGACGAGGTGCAGCTGGACTACGTGCGCTTCCCGGTCGACGAGGGCGTGCAGTACGCCCGTTATCCCGCGGAAGACGGCACGTCGCGGCCGGACCTGCTCATCGAGCTCCTGCAGCGCATCGACCGCGCCCTCACCATCCCGGTGGGCGTCGACGTCTTCGGTCTGAGCGCCTATCGCGAGGGGGACCCGAGCGGTCTCGGTCAGGACCTCGAAGCCTGGGTGGACCACGTCGAGGTCTACTCGCCGATGCTCTACATCAACTCGATGCGGAGCTGGCATCGGGACGTGGAGGACCGCTCCCGCTTCCTGGTCGAGTCCGGCGTCTCTCGGCTCCGAGAGCGGCTCGGGCCTCGTCCGGTCATCCGTCCCTTCCTCCAGGCCTTCGCCCGAGGCGCCGGCCACGAGGGCTTCAACCCGCTCTTCATCGCTCGCCAGATCATCGGCGCGAAGCGGGGTGGGGCCGATGGCTTCCTGATGTGGCACCCGGGCGCGCGCTACAGCATGTTCCGCCGCGCGATGCAGGGGCCGGCCCGCCGCGTCTCTCCCTTCCCGGTCGAAGACCGAGCCGATCAGCGCTACTGAGCGAGGCCCCGACGGGCGCCCCGCAGCAGACCTTCTGCGAGCACCAGTAGGCCGAAGACGAGGAAGACCCAGCGTCCGATCGGCGCACGATGGGTGGCCTCCGCCGCGGCTTCGCTGACCGCGTCGGCGGGGGGCGGGCCGGCGCTCAGCTGGCTCTCTTCGGCCGGCGCCGCGATCACGAAGCGGGTGGCGACCGCGTCGTCCTCGTCGAGCACGCGGTAGATGCCCGGGGTCCCCGTGCGCGCGAAGGGCTGGTCGCCGATGGCCCAGATCTCACCGCTCGGATCGCGGACCCGCGTCCCGGCCGGGAGCGCGACCGGCTCGCCGGCGCCGGTCACCGCCGGTGCGACCGCGCGGCCGCCCAGCTCGCGCGCGAGCCGATGAGCCAGCGGCACGAAGCCCGGATGGAAGGGCAGGTCGGTCCAGTCTTCGTCGAAGGTGCTGCCCCAGACCGCGACTCGCTCACCGATGACCAGCGCCGGCGTTCCGTCGCTCCAGCGCGCCTCCACGCGCGCGTTCGGATCGGCGTCGAGGGCGAGGGCGCGACGGGCGCTCACGTGGTCGAGGCCGCGCACCGACGACGCGAGCGGCTGCAGGGTGCGAGCCCCGTCGCTCGCCCCTCCGAGGCTGGCGGGCAGCAGCGAGCCCAGCCGCGCTCGCCAGGAGCGCGGCCGCAGTCGTTCGCCCGCCGCGATGACGATCCCGCCGCCCCCGGCGTGGTGTTCTCGGAGCGCCTCTGCCTGCGCGGGTGTGAGCGTCGCGAGGTTCGCCAGGAAGACCACGTCGATGTCGCTCAGGCTCTGGCCATCCAGGGTCGCCGCGTCCACCACGCGGATGCGCACGCGCCCCTCCCGCTGCCGGGCCTCCGGCTGCACCTCGAGCGCCCGAGAGAGGTAGCTGACCTCGCCTCGGCCGACGGCCCCGGCGGCGTCGCCGTCCACCAGCAGCACTCGCGCCGCCGCCGGGGCTTCGAGGAGCACCGCTCGGCGGTCGTCCATCGGGAGCACGTCGTCCGCGAGGGCGTGCACCGTCAGCGCGTCGGCGTCCCCGGCGTCGAGCTCCACGTTCACCGTCGCTCGCCCCTCTTCCGGGGTCGCGCGGACGCTCGCCAGCCGCTCGCCGCCGGGCCCTTCGATGCGTAGGTCGACCGGCGCCTCCGACTGCACCTCGATCCGCAACGAGGTGCGCTCGGTCGCCGGGTTGGGCGCGGCGACGGCTTCGGTCACGGCGACGTTGGGGCCCCCATCGCCGAGCTGCTCGAAGGCGAGCTCCGCGTCCGGCCAGTCCACCGCGTCGGCCGCCGCGTGGGCGGCGAAGTCGGAGAGGACCAAGACCCGCCGAGCGTGGCGCGCGCTGGAGAGCGCCCGCCGGGTCAGCTGGGCGGCACCCGCCAGATCGGTCCCTCGGGCGGCGGGCCGAGCGTTTCGCAGCGCGCGTCGTACCGCCGCCGGCGTCCCGCCCCGGGGGACCGCCACCCGCGCCGGACGGCCCGCCCAGATCAGGGCGACCTCGCTCTCGTCGCTGAGCCCGTCGAGGCTCGCTTCCGCGCGCGCGATGGCTCGCTCGAAGAGCGACCCGCCGCCATCCTCCCGGTGCATCGACATCGAGTCGTCGACCACGAGGACCAGTGACGAGACCTTCCCGTCGGCGAAGGCGCTGTCGCGCCAGACGAACGGGGCGGCCGCGGCGAGCGTCACCGCGGCCACCGCGAGAACCCGCAGCGCGAGCAGCCATCGGTCGCGGACCCGGAAGCGACGACGGCTCTCGGCCCGCGCCGCCATCAGCAGCCGCAAGGTGGGCAGCTCGATCACCGGCAGGTCTTTCTGCCGCATCAGATGGGCCAGCACCGGCACGGCGATGGCCACGAGCGCCAGGAGCGCCAGGGGCGTGGCGAAGCCCATCAGCGACGCCTCCGCGGGCCGAGCGCGCGGGCGAGGGTCCGCTCGGGCGGCTCGTTCATGGAGGCCAGCACGTAGGCGGCCCCCGCGGCGGTGCAGCGGCGGCGTGCGTCCTCGAGGAACGCCTCGAGCTGAGCCTCGTAGGCCTCGCGGATCGGCTCGGTCTCGGCGTCGAGGCGCTCGCCGCTCTCCGGATCCACGAAGCGCGCGGCACCGACCTCGGGCAGCTGGAGCTCGTCCGGGTGGAGCACGTGGAGCACCAGCACGTCGTGACCGCGGGCCGTCAGACCGACCAGCCCCTCCAGCCCCGCGTGCGCGTCCTCGCCGAGGAGATCGCTCGCGAAGACGACGACCCCTCGGCGCTTCGTGCGCTGGGCCGCCTCCTCGAGGGAGGGGCCGAGGGCCGTGCCCTCCTTCGCCTGCGGGGCGCGCGCCAGCACCCGGAGCACCTCTTCGAGGTGGCTCGGCCGGGTGCCGTGGCCGATGGCGTCCGGGTGCACGTGCTCGCCCAGGCCGATGGCGCTCACCGCGTCGCCCTGTCGGTGGAGCACGTACGCGAGCGCACCGAGGAGGGTGGCCGCGTGCTCGTGCTTGCTCGGCCCCTCTCCGGCGAAGCCGCGCCAGCCCATCGACGCGGAGCGATCGATCAGCAGGGTCGCCCGGAGCTGCGTCTCCTGCTCGAAGCGCTTGACCGCGTGCCGGTCGGTGCGGGCGAAGGCGCGCCAGTCGAGCAGGCGGAGGTCGTCCCCCGGTCGATAGGCTCGATGCTCGACGAAGACGACCGACGCGCCGCGGTGCGGGCTGCGGTGCATGCCTCCGAGCAGTCCCTGGACCGCCTTGGTCGCGCGGACCTTCAGCCCGGCGACTCGCCGCGCCGTCTCCGCATCGAGGGCGGGGTAGGACGAGGCCGGCGCGTCGGTGCTCAAGGTTCGACGGAGTCGAGGAGGGCTTCGGCCACCGCCTCGGCGGTGATGCCTTCGGCCTCCGCTCGGAAGCTCGGCACCAGCCGATGGCGCAGCACGGGCATCGCCAACGCCCGAACGTCTTCGACCTCCGCCGCGAAGCGACCGTCGAGCGCCGCCCGGGCCTTGGCGCCGAGGATCAGCGCCTGGCTCGCACGCGGACCGGCACCGAAGGAGAGGTACTCGCGTGCCATCTCGTTGGCGCCTTCGCCCGGCCGGCTCGCACGGACCAGCGCGACCGCGTGGCGGACGACGTGCTCCGCGCAGGGAATGCGCGGCACGAGCTCCTGCAGCTCCAAGATCTCGTCCCGCCCGAGCACCTGCTCGGGCGGATCGGTGAGCGGCGCCGTCGTGCGCTGGACGATGGCGACCTCCTCCTCCGCGGAGGGGTAGGGCACGTCGATCTGGAAGAGGAAGCGGTCGAGCTGCGCCTCGGGCAGCGGATAGGTGCCCTCCTGCTCGATCGGGTTCTGCGTCGCGAAGACGAGGAAGGGCGGCTCGAGCGGGTAGGTGCGCCCGCCCGCGGTCACGTGCCCCTCCTGCATCGCCTGCAGCAGCGCCGCCTGCGTCTTGGGCGGCGTGCGGTTGATCTCGTCGGCGAGGAGGATGTTGGTGAAGACCGGTCCGGGCACGAAGCGGAACGAGCGGGTGCCGGTGGCCTGGTCCTCCTCGAGGACGTCGGTGCCGGTGATGTCGGCCGGCATCAGGTCGGGGGTGAACTGGATGCGCTTGAACTCCAGCCCGAGCACCTCGGCGAGGGTCTGGATGAGCAGGGTCTTGGCCAGCCCCGGGACGCCCACGAAGAGCCCGTGGCCGCGGGCGAAGAGGGCCACCAGGAGGAGGTCGACGACCTCGCGTTGACCGACGATCCGTCGGCCCACCTGCTCGAGGATCGCCTCGCGCGCCTCACCGAGGGCCTCCACCCGCTCCACGTCGGAGGGGGCCCGGCGGACCGCGGGCAGCACTCGGGCGGCGGCTTCGTCGCTCACATCACCGGTCTAGCGTCGATCGCCCGTCGACGCCACGGTTTTCGATGTTTCACGAAAGTGTTTCACGGCCACCCGGAGCCCTGCGAGGGCTCCTCGGCTCACGGGCGAGGGCCCGGGCCGCCGAGCTCGGCGCAGCGCCGGCTCTCCGCGCGACGGGTGCGCTCGTCGCGCTCCACCTCGGCGAGGTCGCAGTGGGGTCGCGGATCGAAGGGGTTCAGCGCCACGGCGAGGCGGGCGTGATGGCGGGCCGCCGCGAGGGCGCCTTGCTGGCGCAGGATGGAGGCCAACAGAGCGCGCGCCGGGGCGTGCTCGGGGTGCCTGCGCACGACCGGCCGGATGGCGCGCAAGGCCTCCTCCGTATCGCCCGCAGCCAGGGCGGAGCGGGCGAGGCGGGAGGCGATGATCGGATCCTGCGGCGCGACCTCGAGCGCGTCGCCGTACTCGTGGGCGGCGGCGGCGTAGCGCCGACGGGACCAGAGTAGATCCCCGAGGCGCACGTTGCGTCGCGCCGCTTCGCGCACCTCGGCGAGCTCCCCCTCGCTCTCGCTCTCGCCGTGGCGGAAGCGCATCGATCGGAACTCCGGGGCCTCTTCCCTCGCGCGCCCCGCCAGATCCTCGCGCCAGCCCTCCTCGAGGCTCGCGAAGGTCTGGCTGGCGGCCTCGCCGAGGGCCACGCGGGCGTCGGTGCCCCCGCGCATGCGAGCGATCGCGTCGTGGAGCGTCTCGCGGCCATGCCGGCGCACGTAGCTCTCGAGAAAGGTGGAGACCTGGGCGAAGGCGAGGGCGGCATCCTCCTGGCTGGGGAGGAGCGCGATCGAGGGATGGAGCCGTTCGAAGGGGATGAGCCCATCGGTCTCGAGGGCGCGGTCGACCAGCCCGCGAACGGCGGGCGTCAGGTGTGCGCGGGCCACCGGCTTCCGCCAACGCCGCTCGAGGAGCTTCGCCACGCCCTCTTGGACCCACACCGGCGCCCGGTCCTCGCTCTGCCGGGCGAGGTAGAGGTGGACCATCTCGTGCGCGATGGTGTCCATCCAGGGGTAGCCCCGCAGCAGCGCCCGGGGCGAGGTGACCATGAGTCGGTCCCACTTGCAGAGCGCGATGGTGCCGGTGCGCTCGATGTTGGCGACGGTCAGCGTGGAGACCGACGCGAGCTGATCGGCGGAGCCGTAGATCTCGAGACGGATGGGCCCCGGGTGCTGGTAGTCCAGCTCTTCCTGGAGCGCTTCGTCCATCCGCCGCAGCACCTGCATCGCGTAGGGGACGAGGATCGCGTCCCGGCCCGGCGCGTAGTGCACGACGTAGCGGCCGCCGCCGCTCGTCGCGCGCGCGAAGCCATCGGTCACCTCGGCCGCGCCTCGGTAGAGCGCGAGCATCTCGGTGCGCGAGCCCTCCCGCTCCGGGGCGAGCTCGAGGCTCTGCTCCATCGTGGTCACGGCGCCGGAGTAATCGCCGATGTGGAAACGGTGGAGCGACACCACCCGCAGCACCTCCGGGTCACGCGGGTGCGAGCGGTAGAGCGCCGAGAGGGCGCTCCCCGCGTCCTGGACCCGCAGCTCCCGGAGGGCGAGCTCCGCCTCCGCGAGCCGCCGCGCGTCGTCGCCACCCTGGGCCGCCGCGGTCGCGGGGAGGGCCAGAAGCAAGAGGGTCGCGAGCGCGTGTCTCATCGCAAGAGCTCCTCGTAGTAGCGGCGGACCGCTCCTTCGTAGCCCTCGGGCGCTCGGTCCCGCATCGCGTCCAGGATGCGTCGGCGGCGTCGGGCTGCCTCCGCGTCGTCTCGGGCCTCCGGGATTCGCACCCGGCGCCGGAAGTCCGGTTGCGCCTGACCGCCCTCGCCACCGCCGCCGCTCTGCGACTGCGATTGCCGCTCGAGCTTCTCGCGCAGCTCGGTCAGATCCCGGGCGGCCTCCTGCTGGCTTCGGGAGGCGCCGAGCGGGTCCCCGCGGCGGAGCGCCTCCTGCGCCTCGCCCATCCGTTCGGTCACCCGCTCCATCACCTCGGCGCCCTCGGGCGAGAGCGGCGCGCCGTCGGGCTCGCTTCCGAACTGCTCACCGAGCTCGCCGGCGACCTCTCGGGCGAGCCCCTGTCGGTCCGAGTCGGTCTCCATCTGCTGGCTCTGTCGCTCCTCGACGAAGTCGGCGACTCGCGGCAGCGCCTGGTCGAGGGCGCGCCCCATGCCACGCACCGAGTCACTCGCTCGCCGCGCTTGCTGCGCCGCCCCCGCGGTGCGGCCCTCGCGGCCGGAGAACATCATGGCGGAGACCTCGAGGTCGCGCGCGAGCCGGTCCGCCTCGCGCTCCGCCTCCGCCGCCATGCGCCGAGCTTCCCCGAGGTCCCCGGTCTCGAGCGCCGCCGCCGTGTCCCGCAGGCGCTGTTGCGCTCGATCGAGGTTCTCCTCGTCGCTCGGTGAGAGCACCCCTCTCGGCAGCGCATCCAGCGCGGATGCGGCGTCGCGGGCGCGCTCCGCCACCGATCGGGCGGCCTCGCGGGCTTCGGCGCCCGCGGCGCCGAGCGCGCGTTCCGCGGCCTCCCGGCGGACCTCCTGGGTGCGCTCGGCCAGCTGGCGCTGCTCGGCCTCCAGCCCGGCGAGCCGGTCGAGCGCCTCCGCCATCGCCTCCTGTCGCGGTCCGAAGCGTGCGGCGCCGTAGCTCTCGCCGGCTTCGCCGAGGCTCTTCGCCAGCGCGTCGATCCGCTGCTCGAGCGCGGTCAGTGCTCGCTCGGCCGCGTCCAGGTCGTTCTCTTCGAGGGCCCCCCGAAGATCGGTCAGGGCGTCGCGGGCGCCGGGGGTCTCGAGCGAGTCGGTGTTGAGGAACTCGCGCGGCACGTCTTTGCCCATGGTGGCGATGCGCTGCTCGAGCTCGGAGAGGCGGGCGCGGGCCCGGGCGAGGGCCGCCATCAGCGCCTGTCGGGCCTCCGGCGACTCGGTGCGGCGCAGCTCGGAGAGCAGCGAGCGCATCTCCCGGCGCAGCGCCTCGAGCTCCCGGGCGAGGGCGGCGGCGTCCTGCAGCCGCGCGCGACCGAGCAGGTCGGCCAGGAAGAGAGACTGCTCCTCGAGGAGCTCGACCATGGCGTCGTTGGCCGCTTGCCGCTGACTCTGGCTCCCGCCGAGGGCTCGCGACTCCCGCGCGCGTTTGCGACCGGCGTCGCGATGCATCGAGCGCAGCACCGAGGGGTCGAAGCTGTCGTCCGTGCCCGCGGCGAGCACCTGCAGGCCGTCCAGGTAGTGCACGGTCGATCGGGCGAGCGGCTCGTCCCGGGCGTTCGCGTCCGCGCGGCTCTCGGGCACCGGTCGCTCGAGGCGGTCGGCCAACGTGTGCAGCGCGGCATCGAGCACTTCGCGCAGGTCGGCGGCGAAGGCCTCTCGGCGCGTCGCCTCGCTCGCGACCCGCAACGTTCGCTCCACCGAACGGCCCGCGTTCGGGCCGCTCACGTCGTCCGAGTCCAGCGCCTCGATCCAGAAGGTGATCGCGTCCCCGGGCCGCGCGCCGAGCTCGACCGGGGCGATGCGGGAGCGACCCCGATGGTAGGGAACCGGCTCCTCGAAGCTCTGCAGCGAGCGGCGCTCCACGGTGCCGCCCGGTGTGCGGATGCAGAGATCGATCTGCACGACCCCGAGCGCATCCCGCGCCTCGAAGGCCAGCGGCACCGACTCGGCCAGGTCGACCATGCGGTCCTCCTCCGGGCGCTCGAGGACCACCGTCGGCGGCTCGTCGGCGATGGCGACCACCGTTCGCCGTGCCGCGTCGCGCAGCGTTCGGCCGCTCTCGTCGCGGACCTCGATCGCCAACGCGCCGCTCTCGCGGATCACGAAGGGGGCGGTCCACCAGCCGTCCTCGCCCCGCGTGAAGGGCGCGAGCTGCCCGGGCGCCTCGAGGGTCGCCTCGTGGATCGGGATGAGCGGGTGGAAGGCGAGCTCGATGGCGCTCCCCAGCGGGGCCTCGAGCCGCTCCACGTCCCCTTGCTCCTCGTCTTCGCGACCCATGTAGGCGGGGAAGCGGATGGACGCGCGGGCGGCACCGACCACGCTCGCGACCCGCGTGCCCTCGTTCCGCGCGCCGGGGTGCGTGAGGGCGTAGGCGCCGGAGCGTGCCCGATCGACGGCGAAGAGGAGGGTGATCGACACCGCGGTCGCCAGGAGCCCGGCGAGGACGCCCCAGGAGCGCAGCCGAGCCCAAGGCCAGAGCCGCGTCAGCCGCAACCCGGCCATCGCGTCGGCCACTCGCGCGGCGTGGGCCGCCACCAGCTCCTGGCCGGCCGCTCGGTCGTTGGCGAGCTCGATCACGCTGCGCGTCGCCGAGACCAGCGGCGCATGGGTGGTGGCGAAGAGCCGGGAGACCGCCCCCGCTCGGTAGCCCCGGGCCGGCCGCCAGCCGAAGGTGCCCGCCACGAGCGACGCGAGACCGACGCAGGCCCAGCCGATACCGGCCCCGATCGGGCTGCTCACCGGTCCCACCGTGGCCGCGGCGACCGCAAAGGTCACCGTCCCGGCGCCCAGGGCCATCACCAGCGCTCGCAGCCCGAAGATCAGGCGAACGCCGAGCCGTAGCGAGCGCAGGCCGCGCTCCACCCGTGCCGTCGCGTCGACCGCCGGAGGCCGCTCGTTGGGCTCCGGGCCATCGCCCGGCGGGCGCTGCGCGGGAGCTTGTCGAGGGGCGGCCATCGTCGTCCTTCCGGTGTAGCCCCTGACCGGCGCCTTCGCGACCCCGCTCGGCAGAAAAGGCGAGGGGCCCGTCGGCCGCTCGCTGGGGTATGCTCGCGCCATGAGTGAGGAAGCAACGGGGGAGGCGGAGGTCGTCGACGGAGTCCGTCGTGTGAAGGAGCCGGCCGACCTGGCGCCCTACATCGATCACACGCTCCTGCGCGCCACCGCGACCCGTGAGGACGTGGGCCGGCTCGCGGAGGAGGCGGCGGAGCACGGCTTCGCGTCGGTCTGCGTGGCGAGCCGCTGGGTCTCCGAGGCGCGCTCGCGCCTCCGGGGCACGTCGGTGGCCGTCTGCTGCGTCGTGGGCTTCCCGCACGGCGACGCCAGCACCGCGGCCAAGGCCGCCGAAGCGGCCGCCGCGGCGGGGGATGGGGCGGACGAGCTGGACATGGTCCTGGCGCTCGGGGCCCTCAAGGCCGGCGAATTCCGCTCCGTGGAGCAGGACATCCGGGCGGTCGTGGAGTCGTCGGCGGGCCGGTTGGTGAAGGTGATCCTCGAGACCAGTCAGCTCGAGGAGCGGGAGAAGGTCGTCGCCTGCGCCCTCTCGGTCGCGGCGGGTGCCCGCTACGTGAAGACGTCCACCGGCTTCGGTGGCGGCGGGGCCACGGTCGAGGACGTCGCGCTGATGCGCTCGGTCGTCGGCCCGAGCGTGGGAGTGAAGGCCTCGGGGGGGATCAAGACCTTCGAGGACGCGAAGGCGCTCATCGAGGCCGGGGCGAGCCGGCTCGGCGCCAGCGGGTCGATCGGGCTGATCGGCAAGTGAAGCTCCACATCGTCGGCGACGCCGCGCCCTCGGGGCCGGAGCGTTGGCCGGAGGCCCTCGTCCCGCCCGCGCCGGTGCTGGTGGTCTACGACGTGCGCGGCAGCAGCCACGACCGGGCGCTCCTCGCGGCCTTGCGGCGGGCGGGGCTGCAGGGGCCGGTGCTCCTGGCTCAGGAAGGCGCGCCCCTCGAGGAGCCGCTCGAGGCGCCGCTGGGCCCCGGAACGCGGGTTCGGGAGCGCGGCGCGGCCCTGGTGGCCGCGGTGCAGCGTGCCGCCGGGCCACCGGTGGCGTTCGGCGCGGCGGCCGCCCGAGGGCTGCAGGCGCGGCTGAGCGTTCGGGTGGACCCCGGGCTCCGGTCGGCGACGCTCGGCCCGATGGCCCGCGGTCTGGACGCCAGTCTCACCCTCCGCGAGGGGTGGCCGGCGGTGCTGTTGCCCCTGGTCGAACGGCACCGTCAGCTGGCCAGCTGAGGCCGCGGAGTCGGGGAATCGCCGCGCCGCGGGTGGGCTGGGCCGGACGTCCCCGCTTCGGGGGTGTCGATCTCGGCGGCCCAATCGTGCTATGGACGCGCCCCGGCTCTGAGCCCGCAAGGAGAGAAGCAGTCATCCATGGCCGATAAGCCCGATTTCGTTCCCGGTCTCGCCGGGGTCCCCGCCGCCCGGTCCAGCGTGTGTCTGATCGACGGATCGGTAGGCAAGCTCCAATACCGCGGTTACCCCATCGAGCAGCTGGCCGAGAAGTGCTGCTACGAGGAGGTCGTCTACATGCTCCTCTTCGGCGAGCTGCCGACCAAGGAGGAGCTGGAGGGCTTCAAGGCCGAGCTCGCCCGCGAGCGCTCGCTGAAGTTCCGCATCATCGACGTCCTCAAGAACCTGCCCGAGCGTGGGCACCCGATGGATGCGCTGACCGCGGCGGTGGCCTGCATGGGCATGTTCTATCCCGGGGACCACGTCGAGGACCTGGAATTCCGCCGACTGAGCGCCATCCGATTGGTCGCGAAGCTGCCGACGGTGGTCGCGGCCTGGCACCGCATCCGCCAGGGCGACAACCCGATCGAGCCGCGCTCCGACCTCGGCCACGCCGCCAACTTCCTCTACATGCTCGAGGGCGAGGAGCCCGACGAGCTCTCCGTCGAGGTGATGGACGTGGCGCTCACGCTCCACGCCGAGCACTCGATGAACGCCTCCACCTTCACCGCGCGCGTGACCGGCTCGACCCTCTCCGACCCCTACGCGGCGGTCGCCAGCGCCATCGGATCGCTCGCCGGCCCGCTCCACGGCGGCGCGAACGAGCGCGTTCTCTCGCTCCTTCGGACCATCCCCGACTCCTCCCCGCAGAACGTGCGGCGCTGGGCCGAGGACAAGCTGGCCCGCAAGGAGAAGATCATGGGCTTCGGCCACCGGGTCTACAAGACCTACGACCCGCGGGCGAAGATCATCAAGCGGACCGCCGACGAGGTCTTCGAGGTCACCGGGCGC
>JABAOG010003916.1_pt1 | contig 22794 bp, 19 predicted proteins | sample 7062131 | NCBI WGS metagenome assembly JABAOG01 (sample SAMN14538629, study PRJNA623070) | marine sediment metagenome | biome: marine biome [ENVO:00000428]; feature: marine pelagic biome [ENVO:01000023]; material: deep marine sediment [ENVO:00002113] | place: India: Arabian Sea | collected... | reverse complement strand
CTCGTCGTGGTGCTCGTCGGCGTCGTCGTGATGCTCTCCCGGCTCGTGATGGTCGAGCTCTCCCACTTCGTTGCCGGTCATCCGGCGGGGATCGATGGACGGCCCCAGCAGTAGCTCTTCGGCGTCCCCCGAGGCGCTGTGGACGATCCGCTCGAGCCAATCGTCCATCTCCAGCCCCACCCGCACGCTCAGGTCGGTGCCGCTCAGCGCCGCGACCTCCCGCGGGCTGGGGTCGTAGCTGTGCTCGCTGCGCCCCGGCGGCAACACGAGGACGACCTCCAGATCGTCGCCCGCCACACGCCGCGCAATGTCGTAGAGCGGGAAGATCGACACGGCGACCTTGTCTCCGCCGGTCGCGTCCGCGTCGTCGTCGTCGCCGCAGCCCGCCGCGGGGGGCAGGACCAGGAGGAGCGCGACCAGAGCCGAGAGTCGGTGCATGCGGCGATGGAACCGCAAACCTGCCCCCGATCCAAGGGGCAAGGGCTGGCGGAATGACCGAGCGCGCTCGCCCGTTGCTCCATCGTGCGGGTGGTGATCGCAGCGGCGCTGGTGGCCCTTTTCGCCTGCCTGGCGGTCGCCCAGAGCGAGGGCGAGCCCGTCCGGCTGCCCGCGGGCGTCCGCATCGACCGGCTGGTCGTGGACAAGAGCGACCACCGGATGAAGGCCTTCCACGGCGAGCGACTGGTCCAGGAGTACGAAGTCGCCATCGGCCAAGGCGGCCTCGGGCCGAAGCGCTGGGAGGGCGACATGCACACCCCCGAGGGCGACTACCGCATCGACCGCCGCCATCGCAGCCGCCAATACCTGCGCTTCCTCCACGTCTCGTACCCCAACCGCGAGGACCGGCGCCGCTACCGGCGCCTGAGCCGCGAGGGCACGGTCCCCGAGGACGCCGGCGTCGGCAGCGCCATCGGGGTCCACGGCCAGCCGCAGCTCGCGCCCGGTGGCCTCGTCGGTGTCCTCGGCCTCAACTGGACCGCCGGCTGCATCGCCGTCCGCGACCGCGAGATCCTCGACCTCTACCGAGCGGTCGTCCCGGGCGCGCGCATCGAGATCACTCCGTAGCGGCGAAAAAAGTTCTTCGGCACGTGTAAGTGCGCGGGCGGAGCCCTCGTTGGCCTGGTGAATCCCAGCCAAGGAGAACCCCGTGCGCCTACGAACGAAATCAGCCCGAAAGCTCCTCTGGAGCGGCCTAGTCCTCGCCCTCGCCTGCGGCGGGAGCCCCTCCTACCGGACCGAGAGCGGCGGCGATCAGGCGGCGTATGCCCAGTACGGCGACACGACCGCGGACGCCACCGAGGCCGAGATGGCGCCCCCGGCCGAGCCGGCACCCGCGGACTCCGCCGGCGCCGTCGCCGGCGGCGAGGCACCGACGGTCACCACCGTGGCCACCTCGCCCGCGGCCCCGCCACCCCCGCCGCAGCGAGCCGCCGAAGAGCAGAGCCGCGACACCTACGCCGACATGCAGGAGGCCGGGTTCGTCGACACCGCTCATGACGCGATGGTCACCTTCTCCCTCGACGTCGACACCGCCAGCTACACCCGCATGCGTCGCGAGGTCACCGCAGGCGCCCTCCCCGACCCGCGTTCGGTGCGGCCGGAGGAGTACCTGAACTTCTTCCGCTTCGATCAGGCGCTCGAGGGCCAGCACGCCCACCGCCACGATGGTGCGCCCTTCACCACCAGCCTCGAGTCCGGCCCCTCGCCCTTCGGCGGTGAGAACATGCGCCTGCTCCGGGTCGGCGTGCGCGCCGACGCCATGGACCAGGGCCAGCGGCCGCCGGCCAACCTGGTCTTCCTGGTCGACGTCTCCGGCTCGATGGCCTCGCAGGGCAAGCTCGACCTGGTGAAGTTCTCCCTCGAGACGCTGGTGGACTCGCTCCGCCCCGACGACACCGTCGGCATCGTGGTCTACGCCGGCCGAGTCGGCACCCTCATCGAGCCGACCCGCGTGGAGAACCGCGGCCTGCTCCTCGAGGCCATCCGCGGGCTCACCGCCGGCGGCTCCACCAACGGCGAGGGTGGCATCCGCCGCGCCTACGATCTCGCCAAGCAGCACTTCCGCCGCGGCGGCATCAACCGCGTCGTGCTGGCCACCGACGGTGACTTCAACGTCGGCCTCACCGGCGACTCGCTCATCGAGCTCATCGAGGAGTACCGGGAGCGCGACATCACTCTCACCACTCTCGGCTTCGGCCGCGGCAACGACCGCGACCTCGAGCGCCTCGCCGACCACGGCAACGGCAACTACGCCTTCGTCGACTCGCAGAACGAGGCCCTCCGCGTCCTGGCCCGCGATCTGAGCGGCACCCTGCAGGTGGTCGCCAAGGACGTGAAGATCCAGGTCGCCATGAACGACGACGTCGTCGAGCGCTTCCGCCTCATCGGCTACGAGAACCGGCGCCTGGCCCACCGCGACTTCGCCGACGACCGGGTCGACGCCGCCGAGGTCGGCTCGGGCCACTTCGTGACCGCGCTGATCGAGTACCAGCTGAAGCCGAACGTCCGCCTCTCCGACCGCCGAGAGCTCGCCGAGGTGCGGGTCCGCTACAAGAAGCCGAACGGTCGCCGGAGCCGCCTGACCACCCAGAGCTTCCGCGTGCGGGACGGCGAAGCCCGGCTCTCGCAGACCTCGCCCACCTTCCGCTTCACCGCCGCGGTGGCCGAGCTCGCCGAGGCCCTCCGCGACTCGCGCCACTCCGGCGCGGCGGATCTGAACGCCGTCGCCGACCTCGCCGAGGACGCCCTCGAGCGCTGGCCCGGCCAGTGGCAGGACGGCCGAGAGCTGGTGCGGCTCACTCGCCGCGCCGCCCAGCTGCGCCGCTGAAGCGACCCCGTCGCGTGCGCGGGTCGCCGGACTCCGGCGGCCCGCGCAGCACGTCCGTCAGGGGCAGGGCACCGAGTAGTGGACGGTCATCGTCACGTGCTCGACCTCGGTCGCGCTGGGCCCGCCGTTCACGTGCCGGGCCCGGATCGCCACGCCGAAGTCGCCGGCGTTCACCTGACCGCGAGTGATGGTGGCCCCCCAGGTGTCCGAGACGCCGCCGTAGCTCTGCGTCGCGGGAGCCGAGGGCCAGTTGCCACCGGCCGTCTTCGGCGCCCCCAGGGTCCCGCCACCGACCACGAGCTGGACGGCGTCGTCGGTGGTGTTCCCCGACGCCGCCCGGACGACCGACACCTCGACGCCATCGACGGTCGCGTCCACCGGAAGGGCGAAGCCCCAACTGGTGAGCGTCAGGTCCTGGCTCGGCAGCCCGGAGCGCAAGGTGACCGTCGCCGACGCTCCGTCGCCGGTGACCAGCGCCGCGGTCGGGTTGGCCCAGGCGTTGTCCCCGGCCCCCGTCGAGCTCGCCGCCGCGCCCTCCTCCATGGCGGTGCGGCTCGGCACACAGTCGGAGACGCAGCTGTTGCCATCGCAGCTGAGGCCACTCCCGCACGTGGGACAGTCGATGGGATCACCGCCGCAGGTGTTGGCGATGGTGCCGCACTCGGCCCCCATCGCCTCGCAGGTCGCGGGCACACAGGCCATGTCGTCGGGCGCGCCCATGTCGATCGGCTCGCCCATGTCGGTCGGCTCGCCCATGTCGGTCGGCGGTCCGAGATCGGAGTCGCCCCCATCCGCGACGGCACCATCGTCCATGCCGCCGTCGAGAAGCTCCCCCTCGCAGTCGGCTCTCACCCGGTCGAAGGCATCGCGACAGAAGCCGGCCAAGAAGCCCGGACACTCGACCTCTTCGCGTTCGGCGACGCAACGGCCGAGGGCCTCATAGGCGGAGAGGCACTCGTCGCTGGCCGCCGCGATCCGGTCGGGGCAGCCCATCGCGCAGGCGGGCACCCCGGCGGGAGAGGCGAAGAGGCACTCCAGCCGATACTGGCACTGGGTCTCGCACCCCTTCCGGGTGGCCTCGTCCGCGCCAACCGAGCCGCAGCCCAGCACGACGAGCCCGACCAACACCCACAAGCGACGGTCCCCAACCACGGCCGACAAGGTATCAAACTCCGGGACGCTTCGGGACCATCCTTCAGCCAGCGAGGCGCCGAAGGAGCCGGGGCGGCAGGAAGGCCTTCAGCGCCATCGCTCCCGGCCGGACCGCCTCCCCTTCCAGCACCGCCACCCCGGCCTTCTTGAAGGGAAACGCGGTGGCGAGCTCCATGGACCCGGTGCAGAGCCAGGCGCAGAGCTCGCTCATCCAGGGCTCGTGGCCCACCGCCCCCACCGACTGGCCCCGGCCCAGCTCTTTCAGCAGCGCCTCGCCGGGATCGTCGGCCAGGTGCTCGGTCACCGTCGGCTCGCCCTCCTCGAGCAGCTCCGCCACCCGCTCCGCCGTCTCCACCGCGCGGGTCCAGGGGCTGGTCAGCAATCGGTCGAGGGTGATGCCCGCCCGAGCCATCCCAGCGACGCTCTTCTCGAGCCGCTGGATGCCCTTGTCGGTCAGCGGCCGCTCCGCGTCCACCCACCCGCTCCCACGCTCCACCGCGATCGCATGCCGCACGAGGATCACCTGCATGGGAAGAGCATACCCCCCTCGCAGGCGGACCGAAGATCGTCTAAGCCTGCGGGCGTATGAAGGACATCAGCGCGCACGCGGGGGATCTGAAGGCCTATGTCGAGCAGCGCTGGGAGGAGTCGATCCTCCCCGAGCTCGAGACCTACATCGCCATCCCCAACCTCAGCCCCCACTTCGATCCCGATTGGGCGGAGCACGGGCACATGGAGAAGGCCACCGAGCACATCCGCCGCTGGTGTGCCGAGCAGGCCATCGAGGGGATGAGCCTCGAGGTGGTCCGTCTCGAGGGGCGCACGCCGGTGATCTTCATGGAGATCGCGGCGAGCGGCGGCGGCTTCGCCGACGACACGGTCCTGCTCTACGGCCACCTCGACAAGCAGCCGGAGATGACCGGCTGGGACGCGGACCTGGGTCCCTGGAAGCCGGTGCTGCAGGACGGCAAGCTCTACGGCCGCGGCGGCGCCGACGACGGCTACGCGGCCTTCGCCTCGCTCACGGCCATCGCCGCCCTGCAGCGGCAGGGGCTGCCCCACGCTCGCTGCGTGGTGCTCATCGAGGCCTGCGAGGAGAGCGGCAGCTTCGACCTGCCGCACTACATCGAGCACCTGAAGGCGCGCATCGGCACCCCGGGGCTGGTGGTCTGCCTCGACTCCGGGGCCGGCGACTACGAGCGCCTCTGGGGCACGACCTCACTGCGCGGGCTCGTGGGCGGCACGCTCTTCGTAGAGAACCTGAAGCCCACCGCCGACGGCTCGGCGGCCGGCGTCCACAGCGGCGACGCCGGTGGCATCGTCCCTTCCGCCGGGCGGCTGCTCCGCCTGCTCCTCGAGCGCCTCGAAGACACGGCGACGGGCGCGATGAAGCTCGAAGCGCTGCAGGTGGAGGTGCCCGCCGACCGCCGCGCCCAGGCGGAAGCGGCAGCGGAGGTCCTGGGCGACGGCGTCTGGCAGAAGTACCCCTTCGCCGAAGGCGCCGAGCCGGTGGCCAAGGGCGCCGAGGGCATCCTGAACCGCACCTGGCGGCCCATCCTCGAGGTCGTGGGCACCGACGCGCCGGACCTTCGCGCCGGCAACGTGCTCCGGGGCCGGGCGCAGGCGAAGCTCTCCATCCGCATCCCGCCGCACGTGGATCCGGCGAAGGCGACGGCCGCGGTGAAGGAAGCGCTCGAGAGCGACCCGCCCGCCGGGGCCGCCGTGCGCTTCGAGCCCGAGCAGGGCGCCAGCGGCTGGGAGGCGCCGTCGATGGCCCCGTGGCTCGAGCAGAGCCTGGCCCAGGCGAGCGAGGCGTTCTTCGGGAACCCGGCCGCGTTCCAGGGCGAGGGCGGCACCATCCCCTTCATGCCGATGCTCGGCGAGATGTTCCCCGAAGCCCAGTTCGTCATCACCGGCGTGCTCGGCCCGAACTCCAACGCCCACGGCCCGAACGAGTTCCTGCACATCGACTGCGCCAAGAAGCTGACCGCCTCGATGGCCGCGGTGCTGGTGCACGCGGCGACGCGCGACTGAGTTGGCGCGGGACGGAAACCGTCTGCTGGCGCGGGCCACCGAGCACGCGCCGACCATGTTCCTCCTGGGCCTGGTGCTCACGGCGGCGATCGCCGCGGTCGACGTCGAGACCGGTCCGGGCTACCGGGTGTTCCCCCTCTACTTCATCCCCATCTCGCTCGGTGCCTGGTTCGCGCGCCGAACCGGCGCCGCCTTCTTCGCCATCGTCGCGAGCGGTGCTTGGGCCGCCAGCAACTGGAGCTGGCACGCGAGCGAGGCCCACTTCGCCACCAACGTCCTGACCCAGCTGGTGGCCTTCGGCGCGGTCGCCGCGCTCACCGCGGCCATGCGCCGCAACTACGACGCCGCGGTGCACACCAGCATGGTCGATGCGCTCACCGGGCTGGCGAACACCCGCGGCTTCTACGAACGCTTCGAGGCGGCGCTGGCGCTCGCCCAACGCCGCAGTGACGCGCTGGCGTTGGTCTACATGGATCTCGACGACTTCAAGGCCGTGAACGACGAGCGCGGCCACGCCGAAGGGGATCTGGTGCTCCAGACCCTGGCCGAGGCGATGCGCGATGGGCTCCGCAAGACCGACGTCGCGGCCCGCCTCGGCGGTGACGAATTCGCCCTGGTGCTCACCGACGGCGACCGAGCGGCCACCGACGAAGCCGTCCGCCGCCTACGGGAGCGCTTCGGCGAGGTCACGGCGGAGCACGACTGGCCGGTGGGGCTCAGCGTGGGTGCGCTCGTGCTCGACCCGGTGGAGCGCGATGTGCGCCTGGTCGAGCTGATGCGCGAAGCCGACGCGCTGATGTACGAGGCGAAGGGCCAGGGCAAGGACACCGTGGTGATCCGCGAGCGCGCGCCTCAGCGCAGCTCGCAGATGACCGGTGCGTGATCGAAGTAGCGCACGGCGCTGACCGGTTCGTCGTCGGTCACGCCGGGGATCCGGCAGCTTCCGGAGAGCCCGTCGCTCAGCACGTGGTCGATGTCCACGAGCCCACCGTAGGAGCCGGGGGCGGTCCGGCCGATCTCCGTCGCGAAGGTGAAGCCACGCTCGCGGGCGAGCTCGGCGAAGCGCGTCGCGCTGGCCTCGACCCCGTCGTAGCGACCGGGATCGGTGTTGAGGTCGCCGAGGACCAGGTTCAGCTCGCCGTTGGCCGCCGGCTCGCCGTCCAGATCGACGAAGACCTGCTCGAATTGAGCGACCCGGCAGGCGGTGTCCTCGGCTGCCACCCCCGACGACCCGTGGACGTTCACCACCGTGAGCACGCTGCCGTCGATCCGGTCGACGACGGCCCGGCCGATCCGCGAGCCGCTGCCGCAGTCGGGCACCTCGGCGCCATCGAGGAAATCCATGCACAGATCCGAGTCGCAGCCGCGGATGGTGCCGAACTCACGCCGCACCGCGATGCACTTGTCGTTCTTCCCCTGGTGGCAGGCGACTTGGTAGCCCATCCCCACCACCCGCTGAGCGACCGTCGGGTCGCCGTCGGCCCAGCTCTCGCAGACGAAACCCGCGTGGGCATCGGTGGGGATGCTCGCGCACTCCCCCGGGTGGAAGATCTCCTGGAAGCCCACCACGTCCGGCTGGACCTCGGCGAAGAAGCGTTCGGTGTCCTCGACCACCGGCAGCCAGGCCAGCCCGTCGCCGTAGTACATGTCCGAGATGGCCGCCTCGGCAGGGCCGTAGCCGTCTTCCTCGCCGACCCCCATCCCTTCGGTGGTGCCGGTGTTGAAGGTCACCGCGACGATCGGCTCGGGATCCCCGCAGCCGACGCACGCGACCCACGCCACCAGGAGCCACCTCATCGCTCGCCTGCGGTGACGGTGAAGCCCGCGCCGCGAACGGCACTCTGGAGGTCGGCAGGGTCCACCTGCCCCTGAACCCGAGCGGTACCGCGGGTCGAGTCCGCGGAGCGATCGACCACCACGGCCTCGACGCCCTCGAGCTCTCCGAGCGCCCCCTCGAGCTTGCGCACGCAACCGCCGCAGGTGAGGCCGTCCACCGATAGGCAGTGGTCGCTCCGTGTCGCGGCCGGCGCCGAGCGGAAGGCGGCCCGCAGCTCCTCGAAGGCGAAGTAGGCGAGCATCGCGACCAGAGCGACGGCGCTGACGACGGCCACCACGCCGGCCTCGTGAACGCCGCCGTGGACCACGCCGGCGACCTCGGCCGAGAGCACGAAGTCGAAGACCCACGCCAGGCCGAGGCTGCCGAGGACGATGGTGGACAGGTAGATGGCCAGCACCCGGGAGCCGAAGGCGGACTTCACCGCGCCGAGGGTGGCCACGTTGGTCGCCGGACCAGCCATCAGGAAGACCAACGCGGCGCCGGGCGGGAAGCCGCCGGCGACCAGCGCCGCGGCGATGGGCACCGAAGCGGTCGCGCACACGTAGAGCGGCACCGAGAGCACCAGCATCGTGAGGGGCGCGAGCCATCCGCCACCGACGTCGGCGAAACGCTGCATCGCCTCGGCGGGCACGAAGGTGGTCAGCGCCGCGCTGACCAACACGCCGACGACGATCCAGCGCCAGATGCTGCGCAGCACGTCGACCCCGTGGCTGGCGCCGACGCGAAGGCCGGGGCGCGACCGATCGCCGGTCTCCTCTTCCGGCACCGGCGCGGGCGGCGGACCGCTGGCGTCCACGAGGTGTCCGCCGATCCAGCCGAGGAGCGCCGCGCTGCCCACCTTGAAGGCCGCGAAAGGCCAGCCCAAGAGTGAGCCGCTCACGAAGAAGGAATCCACGCCCGTTTGGGGTGTAGCGATGAGAAAGCCGACGGAGGCTCCGTCGCTCGCTCCGTCCTTGCGCAGCCCGAGGCCGGCCGGAATCACCCCGCAAGAACAGAGGGGCAGCGGCACTCCGAGGAGCACCGCTCGACCGACGCGACCGCGGCCGCCGAGATGCCGCCGGACGAAGTCCCGCGGGAGCACGGCGTGCAGCAGCGCGGCGACCACGACTCCGAGAAGGAGCCAAGGCGCGAGCTCCAGCAGGACGGTCCAGGCGGCTTCGAGGAAGGGCACGGGCGAAATGTAGCCAGTCGATCCACGACCGCCAGTCGGGGAGGTGTATGCTGCGGCGGTGCGCTCGAGCCGGCCGCCAAAGATCCCCCCGACACCCGGCCGTGACCTCGACATCGGGCCCTACAAGCTCGCGAACCGAATCGCGGTGGGCGGGATGGCCGAGGTCTTCCGGGCGCTGGACGAGCCGCCCGCGGGCGACCCGCGCTCGGTGGTGATCAAGCGCATGCTGCCGGACCTGGCGGACGACGCACAGTGCCGCCGGATGTTCGAGCGCGAGGGCGACCTCGGCCTCCGCATCGACCACGACAACGTGGTCCGGGTCTTCGATCGCGGCGAGGACGGTGGGCGCCCCTACATCGTCCTCGAGTACGTCTTCGGCGTCGACCTCTGGCGACTGAGCCGGCACCTGATCCGCCTGGGCAAGACGCTCCGGCCCCCGGTGGCGCTCTACGTGGTGAGCGAGATGCTCGCCGGCCTCCAAGCGGTGCACGGCGCCAAAGGACGCGACGGACACCCGCTGCGCATCGAGCACCGAGACGTGAGCCCCTCGAACATCTTCCTCTCGGTCCACGGCGACGTGAAGCTCGGGGATCTCGGCATCGCCGTGGCCGACCTGCGAGAGAGCCGACCGAACGCCCCGCGGGACGAACGGGGCAAGGGGAAGCTCGGCTACCTCGCGCCGGAGATCGTCAAGGGGGTGCCCTCGGACCAGCGCGCCGACCTCTTCTCGGCGGGCGTCGTCGCCGCCGAGCTCCTCCTCGGCAAGCCGCTCTTCACCGGCGCCGGGGAGATCGGGATCCTCCTCGCGATCCGTGACGCCGACATCCGGCCCTTCAAGGCGATCGCCGACCAGCTCCCGCCAGCGGTGGACTTCGCGATCAGCAAGGCGCTGGCCGCCGAACCGGACGAGCGACTCCCGACCGCCAAGGCCTTCCGCGAGGCGCTGCAGCCGTACGTGGACGAGCCGGTCCGGAAGATCCGCACCGAGCTCGGCCGGCTGGTCGCCGACGTCCTGGCCGACAGCAGCGCCACCCAACCGGGCGACAGCGGCGCGATGGCCGAGACGGTGGAGAAGCGGTGGCCGGACCGCGAGAGCCGACCGCCGGCGCTCATCGACGACGAGGGGCAGCTGCGGGTACAGGCGGATACCGGCGAGCTGGTGCGCGTCCTCGACGCCGCCACCGTCGACGGGAGCCGCTACGAGGTCCGCAACACCGACGGCCGGCTCCTCGGCACGTTCCGCTTGGCCGATCTGGTGCAGGCCATCGCCACGCGCGACGTCGGTCCGACCGACCTGGTGAGCCAGGACGACGGCCCCGCCCGCCCGTTGGTCAGCTTCCCGCAGCTGACGCGGCACCTGCCCCCCTCCTCACGTACCCCGACGCTCCGGAAGCGCACCCGGATGGTGAACACCACCGAGGTCCACGACCTGGCGAGCGGTGGATTGGTCACGGCGCTCGGCGGAGCGCTGGTCCGTCAGCTCACCGGCCTGATGGTCGTCGACCACGACGACGCGCGGATCGAGATCTACCTCGCCAAGGGCGCCCCCGTGTACGTGACCTCGAACCGCGCGCAGGATCTGCTCGGCGCTCGTCTCGTCGAGCAGGGGGTGCTGACGCAGGGCGAGCTCGAGATGGCCTTGGCGGTGATGCCCCGCTTCGACGGTCGGCTCGGCGAGACACTCTCGTCGCTGGGGCTCGTGGAGCCGGTGGCGCTCGTGCGGCACATCGGGACGCAGGTGCGGGAGCGGCTCCTCGAGCCCTTCGGCTGGAGCAGCGGCCGCTCCGCCTTCTACGGCGGCGTCGACGCGCCGGACGAGCTGGTGGCGCTCGAGCTCGACCCGTGGGCCGTGCTCGAGGCCGGTGCCCGGTTGCGGCTGCGGCGCGGACTGGAAACGCAGCGCTTCGAGGGCCGCGACGGAGGGTCGGCGCTTCAGGCGACGCCGCGAGCCGAGCACGTGCTGGCGCTTCGCCCCGAGCCGGCGGTGGCGAGCCTGCTCACGATGCTGGAGCGCCCGATGCCCCTGGCTCGTCTCGACGAGCTGAACCCGGCATCGGAGGACGAGCCGGATCTGCCGCGCGGTCGCGCGCTCGTGGTGGTGCTCCTCGCCATCGGCGCCATCGACTGGACCGACTGAGCGCTGGGGCTCAGTACTCGGTGACGGTCAGGTCGCCGGTGTCCGGGAAGCCGTTGACCGTGTAGACGGTGCCGCCGCTCGAGTCGTAGACCGTGAAGGTGTACTCGTCGTTGGTCGGACCGCCGTCGACGACGCCGACCTCGAAGGTGTAGCCCGCCTCGCCGTTCCAGGTGCCGCTGCCCTGCACCACCCCGACCCGCGAGCCGTTGATGAAGCAGGTCACCGACTCCGAGGTGCCCTCGAAGCGATCGCGGGTGGTCTCCGGCTCGCCGTCGTCGTCACAACCGCAGCCGTGGCCGAGGCCGCGCCCCTGGTGCCGGTCGTGGCCCTCGCCACGTCCCTCGTGATGCCCGCGACGCTCGCCGCGGCAGCCCTCGCCGGGCAGCTCGTCGTCGTCATCGTCGCCGTCGTCGACCACGGTCTCGGGGCCGAGGTGCACCCAGGTGCCCTCGGCGAAGCCGTCCGGGAGGCCCGCGCCGACCCCATCGAACTCGTCGCCCGCCGGCAGCGTGCCGAAGCCTTCGACCGCGCAATCGGTCACGACGCGCACCGCGCCGGAGCCGTCGCCGACCGAGTCGGCGGCGCACCCCCAGGACCCGAGGGCGAGGGCGATCAGCAGGGAGGGGACGGTAGTCTTCATGAAGGTGTATGGGCCCAGCGGCGGCACGAATCGCTGAACACGCTTAAGTGTGCAAGGTTCGTACACCGTCCGTCAAGCGGGACTCCTCGTTTTCCGCATCTTTCTCGATCCCCTCCGGAACCCCATGAATTTCCAGACATTCTCGGCTACTTTGACGCCGTGAGGGAGCCTGCCGCGCACCGACGAGGAGACCGATCGCCCTCCATGGGGGGTGTCCCGGTGTGGATCGGTGGCCTCGTGCCATCGCTGCTCTTCGCCCTGCTGGCGGGGGGCTGCGAGCGCGAGCAGCTCCGCCTCGGCGACGACTGCGAGCTGAACAGCGACTGCGCCAGCCCGCTCGTCTGCCGTCTGGAGCGCTGCCGCGTCGAGTGTCGCGGACCCCGTGACTGCGCGGTCGGTCTGCTCTGCATCCCCGACGCGGACGGCGTCGGCGCGTGCCAGCTCGACGACGAGTGCCGGCTGGCGAGCGACTGCGAGCCCGGGTTCGTATGCCTCGATCACCGCTGTACCACCGAGTGTGCGACCGACGTCGACTGCCCCGCCGGTGCCCAGTGCGAAGTCGGACCGGATGGAGTGCTCGGCTGCGTCGATGGGTCGGAGGAGTCCTGCCAGCTGAGCTCGGACTGCGCGCCCGGGCTCCGCTGCGCGCCCGACCGCCACTGCCGGGAGCCCTGCCGAACGGACCGCGACTGCCGCGACGGGCGCAGCTGCCTGTCGATGGGCAGCGGCCCGACGATGTGCGGGATCCCCAGCGACCCGGACCTCGGCGTGCCCGATGACGGGGGCACCGAGGACCTCGGCGACGGTGACGGCGGCCTTCCGCTGCCCACGCCGCCTTCGCGGGGAACGCTGACCGCGGGCACCGCCCATACGTGCATCTCCATCTCCGGCGCCGGGCTGAGCTGCTGGGGCCAGTGGCGGGATGCAGCCTCGACCACCATCCACTTCGAATACGCCAGTCCCACGGCCATCGCCCTACCCAGCGACCCCTTCGCGGTGATGAGCGGCGCGAACCACGGCTGCGCCCTGCTCGACAGCGAGCTGCGCTGCTGGGGCGACAACACCGGCGGTCAGCTCGGGCAGTCGTCGACCACCCTGCCCTTCTCGGAGAGCGCGGTCGCGGTGCCCCTCGCCTTCCCGGCGCACGCGATGGGCGGCGGCCTGGCCCACAGCTGCGTGGTCGCCGCGGGCAGCGGCGAGGTCTGGTGCTGGGGCGACAACTCGAGCGGGCAGCTGGGCCATGGCGGGAGCGGTCCGACGCCCGGCCGGGTGACCCTGCCGATGCCGGCCATCGACATCGCGGCCCGCAACCGGAACAGCTGCGCGCTGCTCACCGATGGCTCGGTCCACTGCTGGGGCGCGAACGGGTCGGACCAGCTGGGGTCTGGGACGGCCGCCGCTCAATCGCAGACGCCCGTCGCGATCGTCGGCGTCAGCGGGGTCGTCGAGGTGGATGTCGGGAGCGCGTTCGCCTGCGCCCGCAACGGCGCCGGTGAGATCCGCTGCTGGGGAGACAACGGCGGCGGCCAGCTCGCGACCGGCACCACCGGCGGCTCGCAGCCCACCCCGACCCTGGTGCCCCTGCCGCTGGCGGCAGCGGAGCTCGAGACCGGCCAGGCCCATGCCTGCGCGCGCCTCACCGACGGCTCGGTGCACTGCTGGGGGCTGAACGTCTCCAAGCAGTCCGGCGAGCCGACCGCGGCCTTCGTGACCTCCCCCCTCGAGGTCGTGGGCTCCGGTTCCATCGAGCTCACCACCGGCGACAACCACGGCTGCAGCCGCTCCGGTCCGAGCACGGTCGCCTGCTGGGGCAGCAACGCCCAGGGGCAGCTCGGTAGCGCCGGCGCCAGCACTCCCACCCCGATGACGGTACCCGGCCTATGACGATGCGACGCCTCCGACTCCCGCTCCTCTTCGCGACGCTGACGCTGGTCCTCGGCTGCGCCGAGCGCCCCACCTTTCGCGGCGGCGGCTGCGAGCTGAACTCCGACTGCGACGAGCCACTGGTCTGCGGCTTCGGTCGTTGCCGCACGGAGTGCCGCAGCGATGTCGACTGCGCGCTCGGGCTCGATTGCTTCGGGGACATCGAATCCGGCCTCGGCTTCTGCCAGCTGTCGGACGAGCTCAACTGCACGCGGAATTCCGACTGCTGTGATCGGGGCATCGAGTGCGCGGGGAAGATCGTCTGCCGCGCCGGCGAGTGCGGTCAGGCTTGCGTGGAGGACCGAGACTGCGTCGAGGGCTCGGTCTGCAGGGAGGAGGAGGGGGGGGACTCCACCTGCGAGCCCATCTCCGAGGGGCTGTGCGTCTACAACAGCGACTGCGCGCTCGGGCTGATCTGCGATCCCTACCAACGCTGCCGGGTCGAGTGCGCCGAGGACCGGGACTGCGAGTTCCCGCGCGTCTGCCGGACACAGTTGGTCGAAGGGGTGGAGACACCGCTCTGCGTTTTGCTCGACGGGGGCACATGAGAACGCTCCTCGCCATGCTCGTCCTCGCCGGCTGCGGCGACCGACCGACCGTCGACCTGGGCGAGGGCTGCTCGCTGAACAGCGACTGCGAGTCGCCCTACGTCTGCCGCCTCGAGCGCTGCCGCATCGAGTGCGCGAGGATCCGCGACTGCCCGATCGGGTCGCTCTGCCTGCCCGACGCCAACGGCATCGGCGCCTGTCGCCTCGACGACGAGAGCGAGTGCACGCTGGATGGCGAGTGCACCGCGCCGCTCGTCTGTCGTGCCGGCGCCTGCACCAACGAATGCGAGGTCGACGGGGACTGCACCGCCGGGAGTGTGTGCGCGATGGACATGGAGACCGGCGAGCTCGGCTGCTTCGACCCCTCGGACACCGAGTGCATCCAACCGAGCGACTGCCCGCCCGACTTCGTCTGCAAGGCGGACGGGCGCTGCCGCCCGATCTGCCGGGAGGATCGCGACTGCCGCGACGGGGCCAGCTGCACGACGGTCGACGGCGTGGCCATGTGCCTGCCCCCCTGAGGTGGCCGCGCTCTGCTAGGATGGCGCCGTGGCGGAAGATGGTGAGAAAGATCCGCTGATCGGGCAGGTGTTGCTCGGCAAGCTCGACGTGATCCGGGCCGTCGGCAAGGGCGGCATGGGATCGGTCTACGAGGTCGAGCACCTCATCACGCACCACCGGCGGGCGCTGAAGATCATCAAGCCCGAGCTGGTGAAGCGCCGCACCTACATGAAGCGGCTGATCCGCGAGGCGGGCGTCGCCGGCACGTTGAACACGCCCTACGTGGTGGACACTTACGACGCGGGGACGCTGGACGACGGCTCGGTCTACATCCTCATGGAGCTGCTCGAGGGCCGCTCCCTCTACGACGTGATCAAGCGCGACGGCGAGCTCTCGATCTCGCGGCTGATCGGCATCATCACCCAGGTCTGCGAGGGCGTCGGCGCGGCCCACCGCGAGGGGATCATCCACCGCGACCTGAAGCCGGACAACATCTTCCTCATCGAGGGCCCGGGCGGCACCGAGCACGTGAAGATCATGGACTTCGGCATCTCGAAGTTCGAAGAGCCGGACGACGAGGTCAGCCGGCTCACCTCCGAAGGCGTGGTGCTCGGGACACCCTTCTACATGTCGCCGGAGCAGGCCCGCGGGAAGGAGCTCGACGGCCGCTCGGACATCTACGCGGTGGGCGTGATGATGTACGAGGCGCTCACCGGCCGGCTGCCCTTCGAGGACTCGTCGATCAGCGCGCTCTTCATCAAGATCGCCGCCGGCGAGTACCTGCCGATTCAGCATCTGCGGCCGGAGATCCCCGATGAGCTGGCGGCGGTCATCGACAAGGCGATGCACCGCAAGCGCGAGGCCCGCTACGCGAGCATGGACGAGCTGCGCGCGAGCCTGCTGCCGCTCGGCGGCGTCGGTGAGAAGGTGCGGGCGCAGACCCTCTCCGACCACCCGATCCCGCGGTCGACGGCCGCCTACGGCGGCGCCGGTGCCCCCAAGAAGGGCGGTGGCGACGAGGCGGTGCTCTCCAGCAAGCACGTGCCGAAGATCGGCGGCGCGACCCCCGCCAACGACGTGGGCGCTCTCGGCCTGGACGCGCCCGCCTCACCGACGCCGGTGACCGAGTCCACCCCACCGACCGCTCCGAAGAAGAGCCCGGCCGCCCTGCTCATCGCGATCGCGGCGGTGGTGGCGCTGGCCGTCGGTGTGGGCTTCGCCCTGCGCGACTCCGGTGATCCGGAGCCCCGCACCGAGGTCAGCGAGCCGAACGAGCCGGAGGCCCCCCAAGCGCCCGAAACGCCCGACGAAGAGCCCCCGGTGGAGGAGCCCACCGAGCCGGTCGCGACCATGACCATGGTGGCGACCCCGGTCCCGCCGACGATGGCCGCCGAGACCGAGGGCGGGGGGACGGATTCCGACGACGCACCGAGCCGGATGCGCCGGCGCAGCACGCCCGCCGAGCGGGCCGGCCTCGAGCTCTCTCCGTACGGGAACTGATGCGCGCGACCCGAGCCCTCCTCACCCTCACGGCGACCCTCGCCCTGGCCCTCCCGGTCGCCGCGCAGAGCGAGCCCTCCGAGGAGGCCGTCGCCGAAGCGCGGGAGCACTTCGAGCGCGGGGTCGAGCTCTTCAACGAGGGCCGCAACGACGCGGCCCTCGCCGAGTTCACCCGGGCCTACGAGCTCGCGCCGGCGCCGCCGGTGCTCTACAACATCGCCCGGGTCCGCGAGGCGCTCGGCCACGCGGTTCAGGCCGCCGACGCCTACGAACGCTATCTCGAGGAGGGTGGCGACTCGCTCAGTCGAAGGCGTCGCCACGAGGCGACCGCTGCCCTGGAGCGGCAGCGGGCCCGCATCGCGTTCGTGACGGTCACCACCAACGTCGACGAAGCCACCGTGAGCGTCGACGGAGTCGACGTCGCCGAGACCCCGCTCAGCGAGCCGCTTCGGCTCTCCGCGGGCGAGCACACGATCGGGGTCCGGGCCGCCGGCTACGACTCCGCGCGGCGGGCGGTCCAGGTCGCTGGCGGCGATGAGGTCACCCTGGATCTGGAGATCGACGCCATCGTCAGCGCCCAAGGCACGCTGCGGGTGGAGTCGAACGTGCCCGGCGTCGCCATTCGGCTGGACGGCCAGCTGCTCGGCGAGACGCCGCTGGACGCGACCGTGCCGGTGCCCGAAGGGACCCACACCGTCACCGCCGAGCGACCGGGCTATCGTTCCCGAGCGGAACGATTCGACCTGGCCGGCGGCGCCGAACGGGTCCTGCGTTTCGAGATGGAGGCCGACGAGGACGCCTCCGCCGACGTGATGGGTCAGCTACGCTTGCGGCTCCCGCGGGGTCCCTCGGTGGTGCGCATCGACGGCGACCCCGCTCTGCTCCGGGATGGGGCGATCACCCTCCCGGCCGGCGTCCACCGCCTCGACCTCGAGGTCGCCGAGCGCGAGCCCTACGAGACCGAGGTCGAGGTCCCCGCCAGCGACTCCGTCGAGCTGACCCCACCGCTGCTCTGGATGCCGGACGCCCGCGCGGAGCGCCTCGCCGCGGCGGGGCGCACGCGCACCTGGGGCATGGTGATGACCATCGGCGGCGGCGCGCTCCTACTCGGCGGCGTGGGGGTGCTCGGCTGGAACGAGGGGCGCATCGCCGACACCGACCGCCGCATCGTGGAGATCAACAACGATCTCGAAAGGTTGGGCTGCCTTACGGGTGCGCCATCGGCCGAGTGCCAGGACCTGGAGGATCAAGGAATCGCGCTCACGGAGAATCAGGAGGGCGAGCAGCGCACCCGCTGGATCTCGACCGCGGTCCTCGGCGCCGGCGCGCTCCTCGCCACCATCGGCGTGGTGCTCTGGGTGCTCACGCCGACCGAAGCGGAGATCGACCAGGGCGCCCACGCGGAGGGACCCCGGCTGCGGCTGCGCGCCGGCCTCGGCGGCCTGAGCCTCGACGGTCGCTTCTGAGTCCCGCTACCGGCGAAGGCCGATGCGGATGACCTTCTCGAGGAGCGCCTCGTAGCTGAGCCCGTTCGCCTCCGCCGAGGCGGCCAGCTCCTCGCCGTAGGCGATGTCCGGGTTGGGGTTGGCCTCCAGGAAGTAGACCTCGCCCTCGGGGGTGAGCCGCAGATCGATGCGCGCATAGCCATCGATGTTGAGCCGGCGACAGATGCGCTTGGCCAGCTTGGCGATGTGGGCCTCGAGCTCCGGCGACAGGTCACGGGCGCGCACGGTGTCGATGCCGTGCTCGTCCTGGTACTTCAGGTCCCACTTCACCCGGCTGGTCGCGATGCGCGCCGCCGACTCGGGCAGCCCGTCGAGGAGGATCTCCCAGATGGGCATCACCTCCAGCCGGTGCAGCCCGATCACACTGGCGTAGACCTCGCGGCCCTCGATGTACTGCTCGGCGATGGCGTCGGTCATCACCTCGGCGTGGATGAAGGCCACCCGCTCCTCGAGCGCTTCGTCATTGGTCACGATCGACGCCTGAGAGATGCCCTCCGAGCCCTCCGCCACCAGCGACTTCACGATGACCGGGTACTGCAGCTTCGCCGGTCGCTTGAAGCGACGCCCCTTCGGGAAGACGTCGAAGCGCGGCGTGCGGATCCGGTGGTAGTGGAGGATCTTCTTGCTGAGCGCCTTGTCGCGAGCGAGCACCAGCCCGCGCGGGTTGCAGCCGGTGTACTTGATGCCCCGCAGCTCGAGGTAGCCGACGATGTGCGCGTCGTAGACGATCTGGTCCTTGAACTCCTCGAGGAGGTTGAAGACCACGTGCGGCTCCCACTCGTCGATGACCTGCCTCAGCGGCGCGAGCTCGTCGCGCAGCCCCACGACGCGCACGTCGTGGCCGAGCTGACGCAGGCCGTGGACGACGTCGCACTCGGTCTTCATCGAGAAGTACTCGGCCTCGTCCATGCCCTCGATCTGCTCCGGTGGCACGAAGGACTCGTGCACCATCAGGAGCACCCGCCGCGGGCGCTTGCTGCGGTAGGTCGGGGGCTCACTCGGGCCGTTCACATCGGGTGCCATTCGCTCGCCACGTGCAGGGTGTGAACGGTGTGGAGGGTCAGCATGAGCGCGAAGTCGATCTCCGCCTCCTCCTCCGAACCGGGGAGCCGCAGCTTCAGCTCCTTGCAGCGACCGATCATCTCCTTGAGCACCTGGTCCAGGCAGAACTGGTATTCGCCGGTGAAGCGGGCGACGCGCTCGCGGATCGCCTTGCGGCGCTTGCGGAGGAAGGCCGCCGCGCGCGGGTTCTTCGCGTGGGCGGAGTCGTCGCTGAACACTCGGAGCAAGTCGCGATCGTACTGGTCCGAGTAGCCCGCGGGGAAGTGGGCGCGGCGCTTGTCGTAGTGCTCGCGCAGCGTGTGCTTCAGCGTTCGCAGCGCGTAGGGCTTGGCCTTGCTGCGCACCTTCGGCGCGGTGCCGGCGAGCTCGGTCATCAGCTCGTCGACGTACTCGAGCTTCGATAGCGCCGGCCAGCCCTCGTACTCGCGGCGCCAGCGCGTCTTGGGCTGCAGCCAGACGGCGAAGGTCTCGGCGAAGTCCTCCACCGGGTGGCTCTGCGCGTACCAGCCGTCGAGGTGCTGGACGAACTTCTTGCTGCTCGGCCGCGGCCGGTAGAAGTCCGGATAGGGCACGCTCGCCAGCCCGAAGAGCTTCTGCCAGCGCCGCTTGCGGTGGAGCGCGTAGGCGTGCTGCACGGCGTGACCGAGCTCGTGACGCAGCAGCTTGGCGCACTCGGCCTTCGTGCCCCCCTCGACCTCGAACATGATCTTTCGCTCGAGGCGAATCAGCCGCGGGTGCCCCAGGTAGAAGGGAAGCGCGACGCCCGGAACGTTCTCGGGGGAGAACCACTCGTCGGCGAGCCAGAAGTGCGGCTTGAGCCGAAGGTCCCGGCGCTTGAGGTCGCGGCGGACCTTCTCGAGGATCTCCTCGACCCATGTGCCCTCGATGGAGATGTCGAGGTCGCACATCCGGGTGTCGAGCAGCTCGTCGTCGGAGAGGTCGTCCAGGCTCGTTTTCCGGGGGCGGCTCACGGCGCCGGAGCATACCAGTCGCTCCGCGGGCGACTATTCGGGCAGCTTCCAGACCGACCAACGCGGCCCCCGATAGACCGGCTCCACGCCGGGCGCGCGAGCGATGCGCCCCGGTCCCCCCCGGGCGAGCACGTACTCGTACCAGTCGAGCTGCGCCGGCTGCACCCGCTGCGGCTCCCACTCCCAGCGGGGCGGGACCGGGGGCGGCCGGTCGTCCTCGACGAAGCGGATCGGGCTCTGCGGGAAGTCGGCGAAGGTGAACATCGCCGCCCCACCCCGCGCCGCCTGGGCCCAGGCGACCGAGTGGATGTAGGGGGCGAAGCGCACGTGCTGCGAGTGGCGGTCGTAGATCAACCCCACCACCCGCGAGCCCTCGGGGATGGCCGCCAGCGCGGCATCGAGCTCACCGGTCTCCTCCTCGAAGGCGAGCGCCGCCTCCGAGACCGTGGCCACCGAGACCAGCGCGAGGAGGGTCGCGCCGGCCACCACGCCGGCGCGGAGCCAGCGTCCAGCGAGCGGACGGAGCACCACCAGGGCGAAGATCGCCGCCAGCAGCGGGAAGCGGGCGTTGATGGGCCAGATCCAGTCGTAGCTCACCGGGGTCACGAAGTAGGCGACGAAGGCCGCGAGCGGCACGACGACCAGGCGCGCCCTGAGCGAACGGGCCAGCGCGTGAGCGATCGGCCGGCCCCAGAGGAGCACGCCGCCGGCGAGGGTGGCCCAGAGCACGAAGAGCACGTCGTCGGCGTCGCCGGGCAGCACGTCGAGCATCCAGGAGGGCAGCTCCGCCAGGCTCCGGGAGAACGGGGCGTAGACCGGCTCGCCGCGACCGTCCTCGCCGAGCGACGCGGCGCTCAGCGTCGACTGGCCGGCGGGGCTGGTGCCCATCCAGACCAGCGTGGCGACCAGCGAGGGTGCGAAGGGGATCGCGTAGCGCGCCATCGCCTTCCAGTCCTTCTCGAGGCCCACCACGAACGCGCCGAGGAGCAGGAGGCCGAAGGGCACCACGTGGGTGTAGAAGCAGACCAGCGCCAGCACGCCGAGGATGACCGCGCGCTTGCGCGCGAACCCGTCGGTGCGGATGCGAATCGCCAGGCCGAGCGCGAAGAGCGCAAGCGGGATCGCCGCGACGAAGTTCAGGAAGCCGAGGATCAGGTGGGCGTTCCAGAGCAGCGGCACCACCAGCAGCGCCAGCCACCCGTCGCTGCGCAGCGAGCGGAGCACGCTGCGGAGGGCGTAGGGCGTCGCCACGAGCGACGCGGTGAGCACCAGCTTCACCGCGGTCAGCGCCGGGACGATCCAGGCCAGCGCGATGCACACCAGGTAGAAGGCGAGGTACTGCGTCCGCCAGAGCTCGACCTCGAGGGTCTCGGCGTAGCGGAGGCTCTCGTCGCCGAAGTGGGCCANNGAAGTGGGCCATCACCTGCACGGCGGCCACGTGCTGCGGCAGGTCCTGCAGCGGCGGGCGCAGGACGATCCAGAGCGGCAGGCAGGCGCTCAGGGCGACCAGCGCGAAGAGCAGCTCCGGGAGCCACCGGCGGGCACGCGCAGCGAAGCCCCCGGCGGACGCCGGAGGCTCCTTCTGCGGCTCCTCCTCGGGAGCCTCGTCATCACTGGTCCGCGCCACGGGCGCGGAGACTACCCCGAGCGGCGCCGACGACCCAACGGGAGTCGCCGCCGCTCGGGCCCGGCCGCTACGGCCGCTCGCAGGTGCCGTCGACGCACGAACGTCCGCCGCGGCAGATGTTGCCGCACTCGCCGCAGTTGTTGTCGTCGGCCAACAGGTCGGCACACGCTCCGAGGCAGGCGGTCTCGTCGGCGGCGCAGGCGGTGCACGTGCTGTCGAGGCACGCCTCTCCGTCACCGCAGGCGGTGTCGCAGCCCCCGCAGAAGCGCGGGTCCTGGGTGGTGTCGACGCAGGCGCCAGAGCAATCGGTCAGGCCAGCGCAGTCGGCCTCACAGGTGCCGCCGTTGCAGGCCGGCGTGCCACCCTCGCAGGTCGTGCCGCAGGCGCCGCAGTTCGCGGGATCGCTGTCGGTGTCCACGCAGGCAGCAGCGCAGACGTCCGGAGTGGGATCCGTGCACATGAGGTCGACGACACAGGTGCCGCCGGCGCACATCTCGTCCGCGCCGCAGGGCATGTCGCAGCCGCCGCAGTGGGCGTCGTCGGTCAACGTGTCCACGCAGGTGCCACCGCAGTCGGTCTCATCGGCCGCACAGACGTCCACGCAGCCGCCGTCGACACAGTCCTGATCGACGTCGCAGGGGTCACCACAAGCGCCGCAGTGCAGGACGCTGGTCATGGTGTCCACGCACATCCCGGTGCCGCATTCGGTCAGCGCGGCGTCGCATTCGGCCGCGCATGCGCCCAGCGAGCAGACCTCGCCGTCGGCGCACGCCATGTCGCAGCCGCCGCAGTGTGCGGGATCCGAGTCGGGGTCCACGCAGCTGCCGCCGCAGTCGGTCAACGTGCCGCACATCGGTCCGGTCGGCTCACAGGTGCCGTCCACGCAGGCTTCGTCGGCCCCGCAGGCGTTGCCGCAGCTGCCGCAGTTCGCGTCGTCGGTCATCGTGTCCACGCACGCGCCGTCGCAGAGGGTGTCCGCGCCACAGTCGGCCGTGCACGCCCCGGCCACGCAGGCCTCGTCGGCGGCGCAGGCCATGCCGCAGCCGCCGCAGTTGGCAGCGTCGGTGTCCGTGTCCACGCAGGTCCCGCTGCAGTCGGTCTCGGCGGCCGCGCAGCTCACCTCCGCGTCGCTTCCGTCGCCGGCGTCCGGGTCCGTCGTCCCGTCGTCGTCACCACAACCAACGGCCAGGGCGAGCCCGGCCACCAACACCAAGAATCGAAATCTCATCTCACACCTCCAACGAGGGACATCATAGCCCCAAAAGCGTGTGTTCTGTCACGCCACAGCTGCCTACACTCGTTGGACAACGCGAAACACCCGCCGCGGGCCGAGGCCCGGGCGGGTGCCGACGGGAGCTG
>JABAOG010001201.1_pt1 | contig 22800 bp, 20 predicted proteins | sample 7062131 | NCBI WGS metagenome assembly JABAOG01 (sample SAMN14538629, study PRJNA623070) | marine sediment metagenome | biome: marine biome [ENVO:00000428]; feature: marine pelagic biome [ENVO:01000023]; material: deep marine sediment [ENVO:00002113] | place: India: Arabian Sea | collected... | reverse complement strand
GGCTGGAACGTGCCGATGCCGACGCGGTCCTGCTCGCTGAGGATGAGCCGCTTCACCCGGATGTGGTTGCCGACGACCTTCGACCAGTCGCCGTCGTAGCGGTCCATGAGCTCGCGGAAGATGAAACGGCAGGCCGGGTTCAGGTCACCGCGGATGCGCACCCGGTGCCGGTCGTTGCCGAGCTTCAGCTCGCTGATCGCCTGCTCGCGCCACTCGAGCGGGATGAGTCGCAGCGGCTCGTCGTGCATCGGGCAGGGGAAGACGTCGTCGCCGCCGGCCAGACCGGTGTCGCCGAGGTTGGTCCACTCGTAGGTGTAGAGCGCGCCCTCGCTCGTGCGCGAGTAGGCCTCGAGCCCCTTCTTGAGCAGCCGGGCGATGGTGCTCTTCGACGAGCCCACCGGTCCGTGGAGCAGGATGATGCGCTTCTCCGGGCCGTAGCCCTGGGCGGCGGCCCGGAGCACGTGGACCAGCCGCATCAGCGGGATGTCGAGGCCGAAGATCGCGTCCTTGCCCTCGTCGATCGGGTCCTTGAAGAAGGGGTAGCGGATCAGCCGCTTCTTGTTGTCGATGTACTCCTCTTCGCCGTAGCTCACGACCATGTCGTAGAGCCGCTGGAAAGCGTTCCGAGTGACCTCGGGGCGCTCCCGGACGATGTCGAGATAATCCTCGAAGGAGCCCTCCCAGTGCAGATCCCGGTAGGTGTCGTAGTCCTGGAGCGCGGCGATGCGCGCGACCATCTCGCTCATGGGGGTAGCGTATCAGTGACCGATCGAGATTGGCCACCCCGCCCGCGAGCGAGGGCGGAGTCTCCTCACCGCTCGCCGTCGGTGCCGTCGCCGTCGTCCTGGAGCATCGTCGCGTCGAAGCCGCCGAGCCCTCGCCGTCACGGATGGGTACCCGGGTACCAGTCGCTCACGTGCACGGCCCTGCCCTGCGGCCACGTGGCCACCACTCGCCGGCTCGCGTGCGCCGCGATGAAGGGGCTACCGAGCGCGCTCTCCTCGCGTGCCGGCGCAGCCAGCGTCGCCGGCTCGGCCCAGCCGACGGTGGGGTGGCCGCAGGCGGCGACGACGCCCACCGCGTCGCTGGTGACCCGGAGCGCGACCACGTGCGCGGTGTCGTCGAGCCCGAGCGCCAGGTCGGTCAGCGCGACCATGTCGCTCTCCCCGGTCACGGCGACCGTGCTCGGCGGGCTCCACATCCCGTCGACGTCACGCCGCGCCGCTCGCACTTCGGCGACCCCTCGCTCGTTCCGTCGCTCCCACGCGACGTAGGCCACGCCACTGTCCGCGAGCACGACGTGGGCGAAGCCCGCCGCGAGCGGCGTGCTCGGCTCGAGGAAGTGTGCCCGGAACCAATGGCCGTCGGGCCGATAGCGAACCACCGCCGGCACGCCGTTGCCGACCCAGGCCACCAGGACCTCGCCATCGGCGCCGATCGCCACGCTCGGCCGCGCGGCGGGTCCACCCGACCCCACGCCGCGGCCCGGTTTCGTCCGCGTGGGCGGCTTTTGTCGTTCGTTCGGCGCGTCGCGCGCTCGCTCGCCTGCTCGGTCTCGTGCATGACCGAGTCCCCACTTCATGTATCGAGCCAACGGAACGCCGCTCAGTTGGGCGGGGCTGGCGCGCTGGCGCCGACCAGGTCGCGGATCAGCTCGTGGAGCTGCACCCGCGTCGCCACGCGCTTTCGACCGCGACGACCGACGCCAATGCGCACGACTGGCGCCGTCGAGGACGGATCGATGGAGCGCCCTACTCTTCCGCCGAGCGGTCGGCGTAGCCGAAGACCTGGACCCAGTGGTCGTCGATGAAGCCGACGCCGATCTCGTTCGAGCCGGTCGAGAGGATGTTCCGGCGGTGGCCGTCCGAGCCCATCCAGGACTCCATGACCTGCTCGGCCGTGCGCTGGCCGCGCGCGATGTTCTCCCCCCGCGGCGAGCCGTCGTAGCCGGCGTCGACGATGCGCTGGACGAAGTCACGCCCGTCGAGGGAGTCGTGGCTGAAGTAGCCCTGGGCGTTCATGTCCTCGGCGTGCAGCTGGGCCGCGAGCGCCAGGTCGGCGTTCCAGGCGTAGGGCTCGAGGCCGGCGGCGCTCCGCTCGTCGTTGACGATCCGGTAGACCTGGCAGATCTCCAGCGACTCGTCGCTGCAGGACGAGCCCCCGGGTCCGGTGTCGCCGCAGGCCGCGAGGGCCATCAGACAGAGGGTCATCGCCAGGGACTTGGTCGCTGCTCGGGTCATCGCGGCCAAGCATCGGCGATCGAAGGCCGCCGCGCCACCGCACGAGGGCTGACGGAATGGAGGGCGCCCGTTACGATGTTGGCCTGGGTGCGTAGGGGACCCGAACCCACGCTCCACTTGCCCCGATGACACGCCTCCGCCCCAAAGGTGGCGCGCGCCGACCGCTCCACCGCTGGTCGCCGCTCCTCGCCCTCGCCCTCTGGCCGCTGCTGGTCTCGACGGCGACCCTCGGCCACGGCAACCTCGGGCCGATGGAGAAGCTGCTCAACGGAAAGTCCGCGCCGAGCCCCGAAGGGAGCGAGTTCGTGCAGGTGCGCGAGCACGTCGTGCTGGGCTACCGGGTCACGGAGGTCGTGCTCGGACGGACCGAGATCGACGCCGAGCTCCCGCTGGTCGTGCAGTTCCACGGCCGCGGCGACAAACCCTGGATTCCCCAAGGGGACCACGCGAACACCGAGCCGACCCGGATGATGCTCCCCTGGGCCCCGGAGAAGCTGGGCGAGGGCTTCACCTGGTTCCCGCTGAGCATCACCGAGCGGGACAAGGAGCCGAAGGTGCTCGGCCACTACATCCGTGAGCGCGCGGACGAGTTCGCCAAGGTGCTCGAGGTCTTCCAGACCCGCCGTCCCACCGAGGGGCGCGCCCTGGTCAGCGGCTTCTCCCAGGGCGGGATGATGAGCTTCGCCCTCGCGCTCCGGCACCCGGACCACATCGACGGCGCCTTCCCGGCGGCCGGATGGCTGCCGGCCCACCTGGTGGAGGAGTCGGTGGACCCCAAGCGAGCGAGCTACCCGCCGATCCGCGCGCTGCACGGCCGCGGCGATCCCATCGTCCCGGTCGAGCCGACCATCGCCATGGTCGACGATCTGAGAGCGCGAGGACTGGACGTGACGCTGGAGGTCTTTGCCTGGGACGAGCACTCGATGAACGAGGAGATGCACGCCCGGCACACCGCCCAGCTGCTCGGGCTCATCCGGCAGCGGCGGGAAGGCAACGCCCCACCCGACCTGCGTCCCCCCGACCTGGGCTGACGTTCCGCAATGAATTTCCCGGAGAAGGGGGTTCACTGGCCCGGAAAGTTGTAGACTCACGAGAGTGATCCGTCGCTCCGCTTTCTTTGGGTTGCTGACCCGCTCCCTCCTCGCCATGGGACTGCTCGCTCTGTCGAGCTGCGGCGAGGACCCGACGTCCATCCTGGTCACCGTGGTCTCGGACCTCGAGGTCCCCACCCAGACGGACCATCTGCGGATCCTGGTCGACGACCCCGACGTGGGTGTCCCCGAGGTCTACGATTACGACCTCACCACGGCCTTCCCGCACTCGGTCTCGATTCGTCCCGGCGAGATGTTCGATGGGGAGATCACCATCGTCGCCACCGCGTTCGACAGCGCCGACGCCGAGGTGGTGTCCAACTTCGAGCGCGTGAGCTTCGTCGACGGGCAGCAGATCGAGGTGACCATCGAGCTCTCCTACGCTTGTCTCGGCGTCGAGTGCCCCACCGGCCAGACCTGCGAGGACGGCGACTGTGTGGCTCTGCCCACGGTGGACATGGGACCGCGGGACATGGGTCCGGAGATGGGCCCGAGGGATCTCGGCCCGGACATGGCGCCCGAGGACATGTTCATGCCGGACATGCCCGCCTGCGACCCCGCCATGTGCGACGACGGCGTGGCCTGCACCATCGACACCTGCGTGGACGGCGCCTGCCAGAACGAGCCGGACAACAGCCTCTGCGAGGAAGGCTTCACCTGCGACATCACCGACGGTTGCCCGCCCCGCGTCTGCGAGGCGGACTCGCAGTGCGCCGACGGGGTGATCTGCAACGGCATGGAGCTGTGCACCGACATGTCCTGCGCGGCCGGGACTCCCCTCGACTGCGACGACGCCGACAGCTGCACCAGCGATCTCTGCGACGAGTCGAACCGCGAGTTCCCCTGCCAGCACACCACGAAGGATGCGGACGGCGACGGCTTCGGGGACCTGCTCTGCTCCGAGGTCGGCGGCGTCCCGGCCTCCGACTGCAACGACGACAACCCGGACATCAACCCCGACGGCGTCGAGGTCTGCAATGGCCTCGACGACGACTGCAACGGCATGTGCGACGAGACCAGCACCTGCTGCCGGGGCACCTCCGAGGAGTGCACCACCACTTGCGGCACCACCGGCACCCGCACCTGCACCGCGAGCTGCTCCTGGAGCATCTGCGCGCCGCCGGCCGAGGTCTGCAACGGCATCGACGACGACTGCAATGGCGCCGCCGACGACGTCTTCGAGTGCGAGCAGGGTGCCACCGAGAGCTGCACCACCGCCTGCGGCTCCACGGGCACACGCACCTGCGATGGCAGCTGTGGGTGGGGCGCCTGCGTGGCGCCAGCCGAGGTCTGCAACGGCCTGGACGACGACTGCGACGGAACGGCCGACAACGGCTTCGGCTGCGTCGGCGGCAGCGAAGCGAGCTGCACCACCACCTGTGGCTCGACGGGAACCCAGACCTGCGACTCGAGCTCCTGCACGCTCGGTGCGTGCGTGCCGCCCAGCGAGGGCTGCACCGGCAGCGACGACGACTGCGACGGCAACGTCGACGAATCCGCCGAGTGCACCGCCGGCCAGACGACCAGCTGCACCACCAGCTGTGGCTCGGTCGGCACCCGCACCTGCAGCGCGATGTGCATCTTCGGCAGCTGCGACCCGCCCACCGAGGTGTGCAACGGTGTCGATGACGACTGCGATGCCCGCGTCGACGAGGACTTCACCTGCGTCCCGGGCACCACCGGCAGCTGCTCGAGCAGCTGCGGCACCGCCGGAACGCGGACCTGCACCACCAGCTGCGAGTGGGGCACCTGCAACCCGCCGATCGAGTCCTGCAACGGCATGGACGACAACTGCGACTCGATGTGTGACGAGGCCTTCGCCTGCTGCGCGGGCACCTCGGGCTCCTGCACCACGAGCTGCGGCACGACCGGCACCCGCACCTGTTCGTCGAGCTGCGGCTGGAGCGCCTGCTCGCCCCCGGCGGAGACCTGCAACGGCATCGACGACGACTGCAACGGTGCCTGCGACGATGGCGTCGGCAGCTGCTGTGCCGGCGCGACGGGCTCGTGCACGACGACCTGCGGCTCGACCGGCTCACGCGTCTGCAGCAGCAGCTGCGCCTGGGGCACTTGCTCGCCCCCGACCGAAACCTGCTCGGGCGCCGACGACGACTGCGACGGCAACGTCGACGAGGGCTTCGCCTGCTCGCCGGGCGAGGAGGGCAGCTGCACCACCAGCTGCGGCTCCACCGGCACCCAGCTCTGCGACTCGAGCTGCGCCTTCGGCAGCTGCATGCCGCCGACCGAGACCTGCAACGGGGTCGACGACAACTGCGACGGCAGCGTCGACGAAGGCTGCGGCGGCTGCGGCAGCTGCACCGGGGCGACCACCGTCAACGCCCCCGGCGGCCGCTACGACGTGACGCTCGGGCCGAACGCGGAAACCGGCTCCTGCGGTGGCGCGGGCTCGGAGGGCACGCTCACCTTCACCCTGACCGCAGCCTCGGACGTGTTCATCACCACGCACCAGGCGCTGGGTCTCGACACCGTCCTCTACGTCCGCGAGTGCCAGTGCACGGGCACCGAGACCGCGTGCAACGACGACGCGGACGGCCTGGGCACCTCGATGCTGCAGCTGACGAACCTCGCCGCGGGCACCTACAACGTCTTCGTCGACACCAAGGTCTCGATGAGCGGGTCCATCCCGGTGGACATCTACATCTCGAGCCCCGGCGTGGCGTCGGATCGCTGCGGCCAGCCGACCTTCATCCCCGCCGGCACCTCGACGCTGAGCGGCAACACCTGCGGCTTCGACGCGGACACCGCCCCGCCGAACGTCACCGGCTGCTCCTTCACCTACACGGGGGACGGGCCGGAGCGCTTCTACTACTTCGTGAACCCGAGCACCCGGACGGTGACGGCCGACGGCTGCACGGCGGGCACCGTCTTCGACACCACCGCCTACATCCGCGACATCTGCACGAACACCACCACCGCCTCGAGCGTCGCCTGTAACGACGACGGCTGCGGCGGCGGTCCGCAGTGTGACAAGTCGCTGCGCTCCTCGGTGACCGTCACCCTGGAGCCGGGCCTCTACTACTTCGTCGCCGATGGCTACGACTCGGGGTCGACGAGCTGCCCCTGCGGCGACTACGCCTACGCGCTCACCGGGTTCTGACCTTGCCGCGGGCGACGGCCCCCGCAGCTGCTCAGAAGCTGACGAGCGGCAGGTCGATGTTGCCGAGGCTGCCGTCCTGCGGTCCGTCTTCGGCGGTGACGACCAGCACCGTGGCGAGTACCGCGCCGACCACGACGACGCCGGCCACGACGCCGATCCACCAGAGACCGCCGCCCTCGTCCTCACCGCCGCCGGGCGTCGGCGTCGGCCCGGTCGGGACGATGGCGACCTCCGCCTCGGGCATGGTGAAGGCCAGCGGCTCATCGGCGCTGCCGAGGGTGGCGAGCCGCGCACCCGAGGGAGCGAGCCCCTCGATGAAGTACACGACCTCGTACTCCTCTTCCTCGTTCGAGAAGGGGAGGCGAGCGGACGCGGCGCCTTCGCCGCGGTTCATGACGACGGTGTTGAAGCGCGCCTCGTCGGCGCGCCGGTAGCGCAAGCGCAGCTCGGTGAGCGCGTCGGAGCCTTCCCCGAGCTGGACCTCGACCCGCGGCGCCTGGCCCGGCTCGAGGGTCGGGGGCTCGTGGTCGAGGGAGACGGCGACCGGCTCCGGCGGGTTCGCGCGGGCGCGTCCGAAGGCGCTGAGGACCGGCGGGCTCGCGTCCGGGTCGCTCAGTCGGTGCTCCGGATCGCGGGCGTAGAGCTCGCGCAGCACCTCGGCGACCGCGTCCGAGTTGCCCATCGCCACGTGAACCGTGGCGAGCACCTCGAGGCCGGCGTTTCGCTGCGCGGCGTCGAGATCGTCTCGCTCGAGGTAGCTCTGGGCCGCTTCGAGCGCCTCGCGATAACGGGCGTAGAGGGCCATCTCACGGACTTCGGAGAGCGCCTCTTCGGGGGTGGATTGGGCGGACGCGGGGGCCACCCAGACGGCGATCGAGAGCAGAGCCCCCACACAGATCAACGAGGTATACGGTCTTGACACCGTTCAGAGTGTATACTTGCAAGCGCCCGGGATGGTAGACGTACCCGAAAAGAAGGATCCATCGGCAGGGACGGCAGAGAAGCGTCCGTCCCAGCCCACGATCTCTCGCACGCGGCGACGGAGTGACGGCGATCCGGACGCAGGATCCGGACCCCCGCCCCCGCCCGAGCTCGCAAAAGCCCCGGAATTCCGCGGGGGCGTGATCTCCCGCGCCGCCCGTCCGAGCTCCAATCCTCCGCCGCGTGACAGCGGGTTGCCCACGCTGGCTCCCCCCTCACGGCCCGGCGGGAGCCAGCCCGACGCCGCCCCGGCCCAGCCAGCGACCGGAGAGGACGATTCCCCGACCGCGGTCTTCGATTCGAGCGCCGTCGAGCTCGATCTGACGGACTTGATGGTGAGCGACGACGATGACGCGCCTCGTCCGAAGCCGCCGTCCGAAGAGCTCGCCGCCATCTGCATGTACGGGCGCTACGAGGTGCTCGGGCGCATCGCCTATGGCGGCATGGCGGAGATCTTCCTCGGCCGCGAGAAGACCAGCGTCGGCGCGAGTCGCTATCTGGCCATCAAGCGCATCCTGCCCCACGTCGCCGACGACGAGCAGTTCGTCGACATGTTCCTCGACGAGGCGCGGCTGGCCATCCAGCTGAACCACCCGAACATCTGCCACATCTACGAGTTCGGAGAGCTCGAAGACACCTACTTCATCGCCATGGAGTGGGTGAATGGTGTGCCCCTCGGCAAGCTCATCCGGAAGGCGCGGCTGATCGGTGGCGTACCGCCGACCATCGGCGCTCGGATGATCGCGACCGTGGCCGAGGCGCTGCATCACGCGCACCGCGCGAAGAACGCCCTCGGTCAACCGATGAACATCGTCCACCGGGACGTCAGCCCCCACAACGTCATGGTGGCCTACGACGGGCAGGTGAAGCTGCTCGACTTCGGCATCNNGGTGAAGGGCAAGTTCGCCTACATGGCGCCAGAGCAGAGCCTCGGGAAGGAGATCGACGGCCGCTCCGACGTCTTCGCGCTGGGCATCTGCCTCTGGGAGACGCTCACCGGCAAGGCCCTCTTCCGGCGTGAGAACGAATACGAAACGATGCACGCGGTCATCCACGAGGAGGCGCCGCCGGTGCGCTCGGTCGTGAAGACCCTGCCGGAGGAGCTCGAGCGCATCGTCACCAAGGCGCTCGAGAAGAAGCCGGAAGACCGGTTCCAGACCGCCGCCGAGATGCAGACCGCGCTCGAGAAATGGATCAGCACGACCGGAAAGGTCGTGAACGCCGGCACCATCGCCGAGCTGATGGACGACCTCTACGAAGAGCAGATCGCGCGCGGTCCGCTCGTCGACTCCACCCCCTTCGGCGAATCCTTCAAGCGCCGGAAGCCGAAGGCGGCGGGCTCGGGCATGACCGCCTCGGAGCGAAAGGCGGCGGCGGCCGAGCCGACCGACAACTTCCCGGCGCAGGAAGCGCCGCGTTCGCCCACCCGCTACGTCATGCTCGCGCTGGTACTGCTGGTCGTGGGCCTGGGCGGCGGCTACCTGATGTCGCAAGCTCGGCAAGGAGGAGCCCCCCCCGCCGGTCGCCGCGACGCAGCCGGAGGTGTCCGAGGAACCGGAAGCCGAGCCCGAACCGGAGCCGGAGCCGGAGCCAGTCGAGCCGGTGGAGGCGGAGCCGGTGGTGGGCAGCCTCGAGCTGAGCACCACTCCCGAGGGCTCGACCATCAGCGTCGATGGCGAAGAGCTCGATGCGACCACCCCCTTCACCTTGGAGGAGCTCGAGCCCGGCGAGCACACCGTGACCTTCGCCCACCGCGGCTATCGCAACTGGGAGGGGACCGTCACCGTCGAGGGCGGAGAGACCGCGTCACTCACGCAAGAGCTGACCGCCATCCGTCGCGAGCCCGTGGCTCCGCCGGGGCGGCTCTCCATCAACACCCGCCCCTGGTCGAAGGTCTACGTGGGCCGCCGCCTGCTCGGTACCACGCCGATCGCCGAAGCCCGGGTGCCCTCCGGCACCGTCCGGCTGCGGCTGGTGGACCGCGACGGAAACACCCACCGCAAGACCGCCTCCGTCCCCGCTGGCGGCACGGAACGGGTCTTCTTCAACCTCGGTCAGTGAGCTTCAGCCGGCCGGGTCTTCGAGCAGCAGTGGGCGCTCGCCGGCCTTCAGGACCATCGACACCGCGTCGCGGTAGCCGGAGCCGGCGACGGCCCGATCGGGATCGGCAGCGAGCTCAGACCCGTCGGAGATCGCGGCGCCCCGTGGAGGATGCCTCACGGAGGGCCGTCCCTTGACCGCCGGGGCTGGCGCGCGCACTCCAAAGGGGTGTTCGCCCGGCTCCAACGCTCGCTCCTCTATCCGCGCGCTTTCGCGCGGCCCCAAGAGCAGCTCCTCCAGCGCGTCCCCGACCTGGAGCGCTGGTCCCTACCGATCGACGAGGGCTCGATCGAGGCCGTGCTCCTGCGCGCCGGTGGTGGAGAGCCGCGGCCGGCGGTGGTCTACGCCCACGGCAACGCCGAGCTCGTCGAGTACTGGGTCGGTCCGCTGAGCCGTTATCGAGACCAGCACGGGATCCACCTCTTGCTCGTCGAGTATCGCGGCTACGGCCGGAGCGACGGCAAGCCCTCGGAGCCGGCCATCGCCGCCGATTTCCGCGCGGCCTACGACGAGCTCGTGGCGCGGGCCGACGTCGACGAATCGCGGATCGTCGGCCACGGTCGGTCGCTCGGCGGCGGGGCCATCGGGACCCTCGCCGCGGAGCGACCGTTGGCCGGGCTGATCTTCGAATCGACCTTCACCAGCGTGCCGGACGTCGTCCCCTGGGCGCCGGCCCGACTGATGGCCGACCGCTACGACACCCGCCGAGTGCTGCAGTCCTACGAGGGCCCCATCGTGCTCATGCACGGCTCACGGGACACGACGATCCCCTACCCGCACGCGGAACGGCTGGCCGAGGCGGCGCGGGACGCCGAGCTGCTCCGCTTCGTCGCCGGCCACAACGACCTCCCACAGGACGGCCGCTATTGGGGCGCCATCGACCGGCTGCTGATGCGAGCCGGCGCGATCCCGCCGGCGTAGCTCAGAAGCAGACGCCGTAGGTGGTGGAGCCGAGGGCGATGCCCGGATCGAGCGAATAGCAGTCGTAGAGGCTGCTCGGGCAGTCCGGGCTGAAGGTCGGGGTGGTCGTGCTCGGGTTCCGGCAGAGCTGCAGGCACTCGTTCCCCCCGCCGTCGGGATCGAGGCAGATGAACCCCGGAGCGCAGTCGTCCTGGGTCGCGCAGGCCTGGCCCTGCGTCCCAGGTCCCTGCGGATCGGCGCTGCAGTGGCTGAGGTCGCGCATCGCTCCGTCGGACTCCTGACCGAGGAAGCACCAGCTGCCCGCCGGGCAGCCGGTGTTGGTGGCCGGCTCACAGCCGAGGGTGCAGGTGGTCTCGGGCAGATCCGCGCCGCTGCTGTCGGCCAGCCCCAGGATGCAGAGCGCACCGGGCTGGCCGCCGCAGTCCGCGTCGCTGTCGCAGAAGCGGTGACACGCCCCGACGGTGTCGCTCAGGCCGATGCAGGTGTTGCCCCCCGTGCAGTCCGCGATGGCGGAACAGCCACCGGCGGTCGGCGTCGTGCCCGCGGTGGCGCAGGCGCGGTTCCCGTCCGGGTCCATGTAGCAAGCCTGGCCGGTGCCGCAGCCGCACTGCGGGCTCACCAGCTTGCAGGGGGTCTCCGAGCAGGTCGGTGTCCCGGACTCGCAGCCGGTGACCGAGTCGCAGGTCTCGCCGGTGCCGCAGAGGGCATCGTTCGGCGTGAAGGTGCAGGAGCCGCCGGGCTCGGCGCACTGGTCGGTGGTGCAGGCGACTCCGTCGTCGCAGGTCACCGGCGTCCCGGGCATGCAGGTGCCGCCGCTGCAGAGCTCCACGCCGTCGCAGGCCATGCCGTTGTCGCAGTCGGCGGTCGACGAGCAGCTACGGGGTGGACCGAGGTCCACGCCCAGATCGATGCCCGGACTCAAGTCGGGGAGCGGGGTGTCGGAGTCGGTGCCGGGCCCGAGGTCGACGGGACGCGGACCGAGATCAGCCGACGTGCGGTCGCCGCGCCCACCGCCCTGAGCACACGCGGCGCTCAGGAGCAACAACAAAGCGAGGGAGGAACGCATATGCTCGGATCTGTAGCATTCGATGGCCCCGCGCGCGACGCTGAACCCCGCTCGCGTAGGGGTAAAGTGAGTCCGCCCTACCGAAAGAGCGCCGCCGCGCAGGCGACGACCGCGCAGCCGAAGACCACGAAACGCAGCGCGCGCGAGCCCGCCTTCAGCGCGAAACGGACCCCGAGGAGGGCCCCCGTCACGGTGGCCCCCGAGAGGATCAGACCGTGGACCCAGCGCACCTGGCCGGCGGCGATGAAGATCCCCAGCGCCACCAGGGTGAAGGCCAGGACCACCACGAGCTTCAAGGCGTTGGCCTCGACGAGCGAGCGTCGGGTGAGCCCGGTGAGCACCGCGAGGAGGACCAGCCCCACTCCCGCCTGGACGAATCCGCCATAGAGCCCGGCGCCGAAGAGACCGAGGGGGCTGAGGGCGTGGGGCTCGCGCTCCTCCGCGTCGGTCGGGTCGACCGGCGGCCGGAAGAGGAAGACGAGCGCGACCACCAGCATGGTGCCGAAGAGCACCGGTCCGAGGTAGGCCTCGGGGACCACGTAGGCGGCGACGACCGCGCCCACCACCGCGCCGGCGACGGTGGGCAGCAACACCTTTCGCACGGTGGCCCATTCGACCACGCCTGCCTTCTCGAAGCGCCACGCGCCGGCGAGCGACTGGAGCACCACCGCGACGCGGTTGGTGCCGTTGGCGACGTCGACCGGCAANNGACCAGCGCGGGCAGGGTCAACATCGACCCGCCACCGGCGATGGTGTTGATGAAGCCGGCCACCAATCCCGCGGCGAGCAACGCCGCGAGCGAAGCGCCATCCACGGATCACTCCTCCGGGTCGATGGCGATCATGTCCGACTCGTCGAGGGCCACGCTCTCGAAGACGGCCTCGTCGATGAGCGGCTTGCTTCCCTCCCGCTCACCCTCGACGAGATCGTCGTCGTCGAAGAGCTGGGCGATCCCCGAGTCGGGTGGGGGCGGGATGTCCGATCGGATGTCGGTGAAGGAGACCCGGGCCGGCGTCCCCAGGGCGTCGGCGCAGACCTCGGTGAGGGCGACCGCGCGCATGGTGATGATCTGGTTGGCGGCCGGGTCCGCTTCCGCGGGGAAGACGTTCCGGTCGACCATCGCCGCGGCGGCGCCGAGCTCGAGGAAGGCGGGCGCGTTCTCCACGTCGATGTTGCCGCTCACGAGCAACGGCACGTCGGGGAAGGTTCGTCGGATGCTCTCGAAGTAGCGCTCACCGCCGCCGATGGCCCCGACCGGATGCACGCTGATTAGATCCGCCCCCGCGCGCCGCGCGATCTGGATCTCGTTCGGCGTGAGCGCTCCGGCGATCACGGCCAGCCCGCGACTCTTGGCCGCCTCGATGATCTCGGGATCGTTGACCGGAGTGATGACCAGCTCGGCGCCGGCGGCGACCGCGACGGCCACCTGGCTGGGCTCGACGACCCCGCTGATGCCGATGATCAGGTCCCCCTCGTCGTCGAGCTCGCTCACCACCTCGGTGACGTTGCTCAGGGTGACCGGGACGCCCAGGACGTTGATCCCGCCCTGGGAAACCGCGATCCCCCACTCGACGATGGCCTCCTCGATCGGAGCATCGATCACCGCGATCAGGCCGTGCTCGAGGATGTGGGCGACGATGGACAAGTTCCCCTCGGCGATGAGCTTAGCGAAAATCGGGGCCGAGCGGTGAGTCTCTTCGCCCTTCCACGGTCAGAGGTGGCACCTCACGCCCCTGTTTGCGCCATCCTCGGCGGGGCCGTAGGGTCCGCGGCCGTGTCGACCGACCGCTCCAAGATCTTCGTCCTCGATACCAATGTCCTGCTCCACGACGCGCGGGCCATCTACAAGTTCGAGGAGAACACCGTCGTCATCCCGATCTACGTCATCGAGGAGGTCGACAACTTCAAGAAGGAGCTCAGCGAGCGCGGACGAAACGCCCGCGAGCTCGCGCGCACCCTCGACGACCTCCGCGCCGTCAACGGCCACTCGCTCCAGGAGGGGGTGCCCATCCCCAGCGATGGGGACGAGGCGGACGGCACGCTGATCGTCGCGGTCCCCAAGGGTGGCCAGGCCGACCTGATGCGGCACCGGGACAACCGGCAGATGGACCACGCGATCATGAACACCGCCATCGAGCTCCGGGACGCGAACCCGGACCGGAAGGTGGTCTTCGTGACCATGGACTCGAACCTCCGGATCCGAGCGGACGTGCTCGGCCTGAAGGCGGAGGGCTACGAGCACGGTCGCGTCTCGGTCCGCGAGCTCTACTCGGGGATCGTGAAGGTCCCGGCGCCCAAGGCGCTGGTGGACATGCTCGGCAAGCGGGACGTCGTCCCCGGCAGCGAGCTGCCGCTCCCGGAGGCGATCCACCCGAACGCCTGCATCGTCCTCCACGAGGCCGAGCGCCCGAAGCACACCGCCCTCGGCCGCTACGACTCCCAGGCCAAGGAAGTGAAGCCGCTACGGGTCGGGCGCGAGGGCGCCTGGGGCATCCGACCGCGGAACCTGGAGCAGTACTTCGCCCTCGACATGCTGCTCGACCCGGACGTCCACCTGGTGACCCTCGTCGGCAAGGCGGGGACCGGCAAGACGCTGCTGGCGCTGGCCGCCGGCCTGCAGGCCGCGCTGGACGAACGGAACTACGCCCGGCTCGTGGTCAGCCGCCCGATCTTCCCCCTCGGCCGGGACGTCGGCTACCTGCCCGGCACGCTCGAGGAGAAGCTCAACCCCTGGATGCAGCCGATCTTCGACAACCTCGAGTACATCTTCACCGCCCGCCACAACCCGGCGAGCGAGTTCCGCGACTACGAGGAGATGCTCCGCGAGGGCATCCTGCAGATCGAGCCGCTCACCTACATCCGCGGCCGCTCGCTCCCCAACCAGTTCCTCATCGTCGACGAGGCGCAGAACCTGACGCCCCACGAGGTGAAGACGATCATCACCCGGGCCGGCGCGGACACCAAGATCGTGCTCACCGGCGACCCGTACCAGATCGACAACCCCTACGTCGACTCCGCGTCCAACGGCCTGACGATCCTCGCCGAGCGCTTCCGCAACGAGGACATCGCCGGCCACGTGACGATGGTGAAGGGCGAGCGTAGCCCCCTCGCCGAGCGCGCGACGCAGCTGCTCTGAGAGCCGGGTCCGAGGTCCGAGGTCCGAATTCCGAGATCCGAGGTCCGAGATCCGAGGGCCGAGATCCGAGGGCCGAGATCCGAGGGCCGAGCTCTTGGGGGGCTCTGGGAGCTTCGATGGAGGGGGTGAATGCTCTCGTCCTGGTCTTTTCACCGTGCCCTCGTGCTCGGCGGCGTAGAGGCTCCTTCGGCCTTCGGCCTTCGGCGGCTTCGGCCTTGACTCCGCCTGCGCTCGAGGGCGGGGGCCTTCGGCCAGGACGAGGGGTCCTGGGAACAACACGGAGGTACCCAATGAAGGTCTATCGAGTCAGCGTTTCCATGGTTCAGGTGGTTCACGAGCGAGTCGTGCCCTTGGTCGCGGGGCGCGACCGGGAGCTGCTCGATCAGCTCCATCGCGCAGCTCGGTCGGTCGTGCTCAATGTCGCCGAAGGGGTCGGTGTGGGTCGCGGGAAGCGGCGGGATCAGCACTTTCGGATCGCCTTGGGATCCGCGCGCGAGGTGATGGCGGCGACCGATCTCGCGGTCGCTACCGGGCTCGTCGAACGCGAAGCGGTCAGCGTCGCGATCGATCGGGTCGACCACGTGTGCGCGATGCTCTGGAAGCTCATGCACGGAAGGCGCGCCGCCTAGCGGCGGCACGACGGCGAGAACCGCCGGGCGCGGTGCCCGGCGGCTCTCGCTGCCAGGGCTAGCGCGTCAGGCTGTAGAGCATCTTGTTCACCCGGTCGCTCAGCGCCCGAGCTTCCCCGGCACGCATACCGTCGACAACGCCCGTGGCGACGAGGAGCTCCAGGCACGTGAACGCTTCGCGACCGGAGCCAAGCGCGACTCGAAAGTGATGCTTCTGCCGCCTACCCCGGCCGTAGCCGAGCCCCTCCGCGATGTTGAGCGCGATGGACCGCGACGCCCGGTGCAGCTGATCCGCCAGTTCGCGATCCCCACGGCGAGCCAAAGGCATCACCGAGCGATGAAGCACGGCAACGAGCTGAAGAGAGAGTTGATGAACGATCATTGGAACGACCTCCGATGGAGCGCGCTACCGACGACGTGACCGCCACGCCGTCCTGCGCTGACCCCCACCGCCCTGGCGGGCGGGGTTAGTCAACCCCGTCAGCCGCCGAAGGCGGGGCGAGCGCAGTGAGCCGGGTTTACTCACCCCGACCGCCAGGGCAGCCTCAGATCAGCAGGACGAGCCAGCCTCCCCCATCCGTTTGCGAAGCAAGCCGAGGCCGAAGGCGAGGCTACGAACTCCGATCCGAATCCGATCTCCGAATTCCAATCTCCGATCTCCGACCTCCCACCCCCCAACGACCGCCCAGATGCGCGAACCCCGCTCGGTGCTAGGATGCCCGACCATCGTGAAACGGGTCGTTCGGGTGCACGTTTGAAGCCGCGGGTGCAGCGAGAGCTGGACGCCCGCCTGCGCCGCATCGCGTCCGTGGCCCGGCTCCTTCCGGCCCTGACGGCCCGGCATGGTCGCGCCGAGCGGATGCGGCTCGTCCGCGCGCTCGAGGCCGGCGAGCGGCTGGAGCCCAAGCTCGCCGCCGAGCCGCAGCGAGTCCCCCGGAGCGTGTGGCGCGATCTCGACGAGGCACGGGTGCTCGCCCCCCAGAGCGCAGCCGCCGAGCTGCACTTCGCGCGCCTCGACGAGCTCGAGCTCGAGCTCACGTTGATGGAAGTCCTCGGCGAGCCGCGACGGGTGCGGCCGATGGCCGCGCGCCTCTACGGCACGGGCGACCGGGAGGTCCGCTACCAGGGCGAGACCCTGCGGCTGGCGGAGGTCGCTCAGCGGATCCTGGCCACGGTGGAGGGCTCGCCCGAGCCGGCGACGCTGCCGGCCGATGGCGGCGAGGGCTCGGCCGCCGCCCTGATGCACGCCGTCGCCCAGCAGGCGGGGTTGCGCATCGAGGTCGAGATCGAGCCCCGGCTGGTCGCCAACGCCGCCGCCGGGGAGCGGACGCTCTTCCTCGCCGAGCGACGCTTCGGCCCCCGCGAGGCCCGACGGCTGGCCGCTCACGAGATCCTCGGTCATCTGGTCGCCGCCGCGAACGGCCGCGCGCAGCCGATGGCGCTGCTGAGCGTGGGGACCGCGGACGCCTTCACCGACCAGGAGGGGCTCGCCCTGGCCCTGGAGGAACGAGCCGGGCTCATGGGCGGACACCGGCTGCGCACCCTCGCCGCGCGGGTTTGGGTCACCGACCGCATGCACGACGGCGCGACCTTCGAGTCGACGGTGCGGCACCTGGTGCAGGAGTACGACTTCGCGCCGAGCGAGGCCGTCGCCCTCGGCGAACGGGCGTGGCGCGGCGGCGGGGTCGCCCGCGACGCCGCCTACCTCTTCGGCTGGCTGCGCATTCGTCGGGCGCTCGACGAGGGGCACGCCACCATCGACGAGCTTCGGCTCGGCCGGGTGTCGTTGGCCGCGCTACCGATGCTCCGGCGACTGATGCAGGACGGCGCCATCCGCCCGGGCCCCTTCCGCCCGCCGCTCGAGTGTGTCCACCGCGCCGCCCCGGCGATCCGTGGCCGCGGCCGGTCGCGGAGCGAGAGCGCGCTGGCCCTCGAAGACTGAGCGGGCCGGGAGCTAGCCGAGCTTCTCGCGGAGCCGAGCGGCGACGCTTCCGGGCACCAGCTCGTCGACCTTGCCGCCGAGCTTCGCCGCTTCCTTGATGAGGTTCGACGACACGTAGAAGTAGGCGTCGTCCGCCATGATGAAGACGGTCTCCACGTCTGGGTTCAGGTGCCGGTTCATGTTGGCCATCTGCAGCTCGTACTCGAAGTCGGCGACCGCCCGCAGCCCACGAAGGATGACCTGCGCGTTCTGCTGCCGGCAGTAGTCGACGAGAAGCCCGTCGAAGCGGTCGACGTCGATCCGGTCGTCGAAGCCCATCTCCTCCGTCGCCTCGCGGATCATCTCGATGCGCTCGTCGACCGTGAACATCGCCGTCTTCCGCGGATTGTTCAGCACGGCCACCACGATGCGGTCGAAGGCCTTCATCCCACTCGCCAGGATGCTGGTGTGTCCTCGAGTGATCGGGTCGAAGGATCCGGGATAGACGGCAGTTCTCATCGTTTCGCTCTCATGGGGTGGCCGGTTTCGGCGATAGCAGGTCCACGGCCGTGTCACCATAGCGATAGCTGGCAGCCACGTGGAAGGGGTGAGTCGGGAGCGCGTCCTGGCTCGCCCGTTCCACCGCGATGAGCGCCCCCTCGACGAGCGCTGGCGCCAGCCCCTCGAGGAGCGGCGTCAGCTCGGCGAGCCGCGCGTAGGGAGGATCGGCGAAGACCAGGCCGAAGGGTCCGAGTCGGGCGAGCGCCGCGGCAGCCTTCGAGCCGAAGAGGTCGTCGCGCCGGAGGGTGACCCGCTCGCTCAGCCCGAGCGCCTCCGCGCTCTGCTTCAGCCCGCGCTGGGCCTTTCGGTCGGCTTCGACGAGCACGGCGTGCGTCGCTCCGCGGGAGAGCGCTTCGAAGGCGAGCGCTCCACTGCCAGCGAAGAGGTCGAGCACCCGGGCACCCGCGATCGCGTCACGCGCCTCGAGCGCCGACGCCAGGGCCTCGCGCACCCGCTCGGAGGTCGGGCGGGTGCCCTTGCCCTTCGGCGCCGGGAAGCGGCGCCCCCGGAGCGCGCCGCCCACGATCCGCACGACTCAGAACTGGAGGGTGGCGGTGACGCCCATGTCGCGGCGACCCGCGAACCAGGGCGAGATGTCCAGGCTCGGTCCGCGGGCCTCGCCCTCTTCGGCGTCGTCCCCGCTGAGCCCGTTGAGGAGCAAGACCGTGCCACCAGCGACCGCGGCGAGGCCGAGGCCGTAGAAGACGTACTGGAGCACCCGGAACTTCGTCCGGTCGCTGCAGGCGTCGTCGAGGCCGTCCACGTTGTTCATCAGCTCGGAGTTGTCACAGATCGAGCTGTCGTCGTTCGCGCGGAGCAAGCCGGCCTGCAGCGGGGTCAGCTCGCCGAGCGCGGTCATCGCCACGCTACAGCCTTCGAGGGCGTCGCGGCGCTCGACCTCGGTGATCCGGCCGACGGGCAGCCGGGCACGGATGCAGTTCCGGTTGGCTTCGTCGAGGTCGAGCAACGCGGAGCGCTGGTCCCGCTGATCCTGCGCGTCGAGGCCGAACTTCATGCCGAGGGCACCGAAGACCACGCCCGCGGCGATGACCGCCGCGCCGGGAATCCAGCCGAGGTTCATGCCCTGCTGATGCACGAGGGTGGCCCGAAGCTCGGTCTGCTCGTCCGGGACGACGCGGACGCTCCCCTCGTAGGTCTCGAAGTCGACCGCCTCGATGCGGACGTCGCGGTTGCCCTCGGTCACGTCGGTGACGACCAGGGCGCCCGCCTCGTCGGTGGTGCCGGCGGTCTCGCCGTCGATGAAGACGGTCGCGCCCGCGGTCTGGGTCTGGATACGCACCGAGCCGAAGCGCGCCTGACCGGCGAACTGAGCGATGTAGCGCTCCGCCCGGGGCCGCAGGTTGTCGATGTCCGCCTGGACGCTCGGGATCGTATCGGTGAGCGAGTCCTCGATCTGACCCGACTGGGCGTTGAAGTTGTAGAGGGTGAGCGCGTAGTCGTACTGCTCGCCCGCGCCGGTGCGCCGGACGGTGCCGTACACGATGCGGCTCGCCGAGAGCTCCGCGGCGATCTCGGCCATGCACTGGGCGTCCGGCTCGTCGCAGCCGTGGGCGACGCTCATCTGCGCCAGCGAGATCTCCGCTTCGGCCACCGACCAGTCTTCGACGCCGCGCGCCTCCTGACGAATCGCGCCGGTCAGGTTGCGCGACAGCTCGTCGTCACCCTCGACCGAGCGAATGCCCAGAACGAAGACCTGGCCGTCGTCCTGAGCGAACGCCGGCACGCTGGCCAGGAGGAGGGGCACCGCGAGGAGCGCTCGGAGTCTCTGCATGGCGCGCAGGTTATCGGATCGGGCCCCATCGGAGCAATCACGAGATGACCCAATGACGGGACAGGGGTTCAGCGCTTGCCGCCTTCGAGCACGCGCAGCTGCGGTGCCGGGCCGTAGGCGGCCAGATGGCCGCTCTCCTCGGCGATGTAGACCCAACCGCGCTCGTCGACGCGGATCCGGTCCGGGACGAGGTCGCCGTCGATCTCCCCGAGGAGCGCGCCATCGCTGGGCCGGACCAGGAAGACCCCCGCCGCCGGCACGAAGAGCGCCGCCCCACGGAGCACGGGCTCGAGGCGCCGGGGCACCTCGTCGGCGAGCGGGTCACCGAGCGGACGGGACCAGCGGGTCTCGCCGGTCTCGGCCTCGAGGCCGCAGGCGCGACCGCCGGGGGCGTTGGACACCAGCAGGCCGTCGACGTCGAGGGTGGCGGCCCCTTCGCCGATGCCGGGGTCGCTCCGGCGCCAGAGTCGCTCGCCGGTGCGCGGCTCGCGCCCCTCGAGCTCCCGGCCAGCGGCGATGACGGCCACCCCACCCGCGGCGATCGGAGCCGCGCGCACGGCGCCGTCGAGGTTCCGCTCGTAGCGAGTCTCGCCGGTACCGAGGGCGATGCCCACCAGCTTGCCGTGGCGGCCCGCGCCGACGGCGACCACCGTGTCCCCCTGGACGATCGGCGCCCAGGCGAAGCGAGTCCGGGCGACGTGCCGCCAGAGCTCCTCGCCGGTGGCGACGTCGAGCGCGTGGATGGTGCCCTCGGTCGCCACCAGCAGCAGGCGACCGAGGCGCGTGGTCTCGAAGCGAGTGCCCGCGGCGGCGAAGCGCCAGCGCGGCTCGCCGGTGCGCACGTCGAGGGCCACCAGGCGCGAGGTCCCCTCGGCGATGACCGCCATGGGCGGCACGTCGCCGCCGCCCACCGAGAGCGCCAGCTCCCGGCCACCGACGCGCGGCACCACCCGGGCGAGCGCATAGGGCTCGCCGTCGGCGACGTCGCAGAGCTCGATGTCGCCCTCGGCCGAGGTCCGCAGGAGGGTGCGGCCGGCCATGAGCAGGCTCCCGCCGCCCTCGCGAGCCCAGATGACCTCGCCGCTGCCGCGCTCGACGGCCAGCGTGTGGTCCGGGGTCGCGAGGACCAGCCGGTCACCGCAGAAGTAGGTGGCGCCGGCGTCGAGGCCGCCCAGATCGATGCGCCAGCGCTCGTCGTAGCGGATGCCGGAGGACGCGTCGTCGAGGACGGCGCAGCCCGGCGAGGTTCGCCGCTCCTCGGCGGCGATGGAGAGGGCCAGCCGCTCGGGGTCGGCGTTGGTGAAGCCGGAGCGGCGACGCGCCCGGACGGCCTTGCGGAGCTCGCGGAGCTCGTCGCGGAGGGTGGTCACCCGCAGGTTCCGGCTCTGGGTGCGGTCGGTGCGGACGAGCGCGCGGATCAGCTCGGAGGCGAGGCGCAGCACCGGCAGGGCGATCTCTTCCGGGTGTAGCTCGGCGGCGCGGAGCGTCTCTCCCTGCGCCTGGAGCAGGAGCTCGGCGCGCTCCTGCCGGTCGAGGCGAATACCGATGCCGAAGGCGCCGGTGCGGAGCTTGATGTTGAGCGGCCGACCCGACTCCCAGGCGTCGACCAGCGCCCGGACGGCGACGACCATGCGCTGGGCGGCGAGGACGATGGGCCCCCGGCTGAGCACCAAGCGGCGGCCGCGGACGCGGGCGGTGAGCACCCCTTCGAAGAGCAGCGCGTGGATGTCGGCGCTGGCGGTCGCGAGCGAGGCGCTCCCCTGACTGCCGAGGCCGCGCTCCGGGTGAATCCGCGCGTCGAAGGCGAAGGCGAGCGCCTCCTCGGTCTCCTCGTCGGAGCCGTAGCTGTGTCGCTCGGAGCGAGCGCTGGCGGCCGGATCGGGGGCGAGGCTCGCCCGCCGGGCGCGCTCGGCGGTGCGCACGGCGATCTGCCGCGCGATGGGATCCTCGGCGAGCTGCGCCTGCTCGAGGGCCCGCCGGGCGCACGCCTCGAGGAGGGTCGCCAGATCGACCGGATGGTCGAGCTGATGAACCTCGGGGGCGCTGGCGGTCTCATAGACGCTGACCAGCACCCGGCCGTCGCGGCGGACGAAGGCGTACTCCAGCGGCTCGGAGGGCAGGGGCAGCAGGACCTTGCGGCGCAAGCCCCGCGCCAGCGAGGTCAGCCCGGCGGTGAGCTCGCCGACGCTGGGCAGCGGCGGGACGGCGCCGGGGCGAACGTTCTTCGCGAAGAGAAGCTCGGCGAGCTCGTTCTGCGGGGCTTTGGCCCGGCGCAGGAAGGAGCGGTTCGCGATCGAGGGGACGTCGGTCTCGTGGTGTCGTTGCATTCGTTTTCGTGGCGGCGGGTGCCGCGAGAGGAATGCTCCCGACTGATCGGCCCATGGATCCAGAAAGCGCGATCCGGGGTCGCCGAATGTTGACAGGGGGCTCCGCTTCGGATCGCCCCCCGAATGGGGAGCAAGCGCCGCAGGCGCGCCGGGTCCTCATTCCCCCTGCCCTTGCCCTTGCCCCTGCCCTTGGCCAAGAACCCCCGTCATGGAGCAGCTCGTCGCCGTCGTCGTGATCGTCTTCCGGGGCGACCGCGTGCTCACGATGCGCCGCGCGGCCGGCAGCGAAGCCGGACCGCGAATCTGGGAGTCGGTCTCCGGACGCGTCGAGCCCGGCGAGGATCCGCGCGACGCCGCCGAGCGCGAGGTGCTCGAGGAGACCGGCCTGCCCGTCATGATCCGCGACACCCCGGTCGACGCCTACGCGATGAAGCGCCGGGGCCGACCGATGGTGGTGATCGTCTACCGTGGCGACGCGCCGCACGGCGAGGTGGCCCGCAGCGCGGAGCACGACGCCCACGAATGGCTCCCGTTCGAAGAGGCCACCGCGCGCATGCCCGACCGGCTCGCGCAGGCGGCGTGGCGCGCCGCGCGCTAGCGACCCATCGAGGAGCGGCCCATCGAGGAACGGCCCATCGACGAGCGACCGCGGTCGTCGTCACCGCCACGGTCGCCGCGACCCATCGAGGAACGGCCCATCGACGAGCGACCCATCGACGAGCGACCGCGATCGTCGTCACCGCCACGGTCGCCGCGACCCATCGAGGAGCGGCCGCGGTCGTCGTCACCGCCACGGTCGCCGCGACCCATCGAGGAACGGCCACGGTCGTCGTCTCCGCCGCGGCTGCCGCGACCCATCGAGGACCGGCCGCGGTCGTCGTCATCACCGCCGCCACGGTTGCCCCGCGCGCCGCGGT
>JABAOG010001359.1_pt1 | contig 22867 bp, 17 predicted proteins | sample 7062131 | NCBI WGS metagenome assembly JABAOG01 (sample SAMN14538629, study PRJNA623070) | marine sediment metagenome | biome: marine biome [ENVO:00000428]; feature: marine pelagic biome [ENVO:01000023]; material: deep marine sediment [ENVO:00002113] | place: India: Arabian Sea | collected... | reverse complement strand
CGGCAGCGGGAGTTCTTCGAGCGGGGCGTCCAGTACCTCAAGCCCCTGACGCTCCGCGAGGTGGCCGAGCACATCGACATGCACGAGTCGACGGTCTCCCGGGTCACGAACGAGAAGTTCGTCCAGACGCCCCGGGGCGTGCTGCCCCTCAAGTTCTTCTTCAGCAGCGGCCTGTCCACGTCGAGCGGCGAGGACGTGAGCGCCCGGGGGATCAAGGCGAAGATCGAGAAGCTGGTGGAGAACGAGGACTCGAAGAAGCCGCTCACCGACCAGGCCATCGTGAACGTCCTCAAGGAGGAGGGCATCCAGATCGCCCGGCGGACCGTGGCCAAGTACCGGGACCAGCTGGGGATCCTCTCGGCGCGGATGCGGAAGCGGGTGTAGCCGGGTCCGGGGCGGGATCGTCGCCCCACCGCGCTACGCCCAGACCCGGGGGCTCTCCGGGCCCGCGGCCCCGGCCGGATACGGCGGCCAGGCGGTCTCCCCGGGGGATCGGGACGGGAGTCCCGCGGTCCGGGAAGGTGGCGAGAGCGGGCGTTTCCCCTCATACTCGTTTCCCATGACAGAAGGCATCGAGACCCGGGTCGCGGCGCGGAGCGTGGGGCTGGATCGAGTCCGGCGCCGGTTCGCGGTCATCGTCCCGGCGTACAACGAGGTGGAGAACGTCCCGGACCTGGTGGCGGAGCTGCGGGCGACCTGGGAGGAGCACGGGCTCGAGGGCGAGGTCGTGCTGGTGGACGACGGTTCGACGGACGGCACGGCGGCCGCGGCGGCCTCGGAGCGGTGGGACCGGCTGAAGGTGGTGCGGCACCGGCGCAACTTCGGGAAGACGGAGGCGCTGGTCACCGGGGCGCAGGCCACGGACGCGGAGTGGCTGGTCCTTTTCGACGCGGACCTCCAGCACGGGACGGGGGAGATCCCCCGGTTCCTGGCGAAGCTGGCCGAGGGCTGGGACATCGTGACCGGCCGGAAGATCGGCCCGTACGAGAAGCGGGCGGTATCGAGCACGTACAACCGGCTGAGCCGGAGGCTCTTCAAGGTTCCGGTCTCCGACCTGAACTCCATGAAGGCCTTCCGCCGGGAGGTCCTGACCGAGGTCCCGATGCGCCACGACTGGCATCGCTTCTTCGTGGTCATCGCCTACGACCGGGGCTTCACCGTCACCGAGATCGACATCGAGCTGCTGCCCCGGCGGCACGGCGAGCCGAAGTACTCCGGCCGGGGCCGGATCCTGGTCGGGCTCCTCGACCTGCTGTCCGTGGCGTTCTTCCTGTTCTTCTCCCGCAAGCCGATGATGCTGTTCGGGATCAGCGGGCTGGTCATGGCGACGCTGGGCGTGCTGGTGGGGCTCGTGACTATCGTGCTACGGGTGACGCACGCCATGCCACCCTTCGGGTTCCGACCGCCCCTCTACCTGGTCATCCTGCTCGAAACGCTGGGCTTCCTCCTGTTCGGCTTCGGCCTGGTGGCGGAGATGATGGCGCAGCAGCACGCCGAGCTGGACGCGCTGCGCCGCCGGATCGACCAGGGATCCGACCCGGCGCCGCCACCCCGGTAGGGCGGACGCGGGCTCAATCGCCGGTCCGCCGGGGGGTCCGCCCGGGCGGCCGGAAGGGAGCCGTGAGCAGCGTTCCCAGCAGCTCGACGACGATCACCCAGAGCCGCGCCAGGACGGCCAGGAGGGCCGCGTGGCCGGAGCCGGCCGCCACGGGCCCCAGGAGGAGAGTGAGGGCCGCCTCACGGGCCCCGAGACCCGCGGGAACGATGACGACGAGCATGCCGGCGGCGACCGAAAGGGCGTTGGCGGCGATCAGACCGGGGACCGCGCCGGTCGGGACGGCCACCACGGCGCTCACGAAGAGGGCGAAGGCCGAGCCGCTCCCGAGCCACGACAGGATGAAGAACGCGAGGAGACGGAGCCCGTCGCCCCAGGAGCCTCCCCATTCGATCACCTCGCGGTGCAGGGCCCGGGGCACGAGGCGGAGGGCCGCGTTCATGGTGGCGGGGTGGACGGCGCCGGCCCCGAGAACGAGGAGTCCGGCGACGGTGAGGGCCGCCGCGGTGGGTGTTTCGGCGGTCGTAAGAGCCAGGAACGGCAGGCCCACGACGGCCGCGGCGATCATGAGGAACCCCGTCTGGAGGAGCATGGACGTGACGAGGGGGACGGGCTCGACGCCCATGGGCTTCCCGAGCTGTGCCGCACCGACGAACTGCCACACCTTCCCGGGCACGTAGCGGGCGAGGGTGGAGAGGAACCAGAGGCGGAGAAGGGGCGGAAAGGGGACGCGAACGCCCAGATGGCCGAGCAGGACCTTCCAGACCCAGACGCCCCAGCCGAAGACCAGGAGGAGGAGCGCCACGGAAGCGCCCAGGCGGATGGGGTCGGCGCTCCATTCGTAGGCCCTCAGCTCGTGCCAGTGCCGCGCGATAGTNNCTCGTGCCAGTGCCGCGCGATGGTGGTGCCCAGGAAGAACACCGTGGCCGCGACGATGGCCGCGCCCAGGACCGCGCTCCAGCGGACGCGTCCCATGGACCGGTCCTCAGGCCTCGTCGGCGGCCCCGCGCCGGTGGCGGGCCACGTCGACGACCCCGACGGCGACGAGCAGGAACAGCCCGCCGATGCCGAGCCAGAGGCCGCGGTACACGGCGGACGGCCGGAACTCGAAGACCACGGTGTGCTCGCCCGGGGACAGCGGGACGCCCCGGAAGGCGTGGTTCACCCTCAGGATGTCCGCGGGGTCTCCGTCGACGGTCGCCACCCAGCCGGGGTAGTAGTTGTCGGCCAGCACCAGGAGCGCGTCCCGATCGGTGCGGGCGTCGACGACCACCCGGTCCGGCCCGTACTCGGTGATGGTGGTCTCCCCCCCGGCGGGTCCCCCCGGCAGCGGCCGGGGCGGGGGCTCATACAGCACGGCCATCCGGCCGGGATCGAAATCGGGCCTGGCCATGCGCTCGAGAGCGCCGTCCGGTGAGGGCGCCCGTATCGCCTCGGCCACGAGATACGCCCTCGGGAGGGCGCCCGGGACCTCGTAGACGAGGCCGGTGCGGCCGCGATGGACTTCGGTCAGGCCGGGCAGCTCCACCATGCTCAGGATGTAGCGGATGTTCCCGGCGGCCAGGAAGGGCGGTCGCCGCCTCGGACCCATCGGAGCGCCGTCGCTCACCAGCGTCCGGAGGTCGCCCAGCACGTTGTGCCAGTCCACGTACGTGCGTTCGCCCGCCCCCAGGAACTCGTTGTAGCGCTGGAGCTGGTTGCCGTGCTCGCCGCCGACCTGGTCCAGCTCGTGGTGCATCAGGTAGTTGCGGAGGCTGCCGCCGTAGGACCGGGCGCCCACGACCTCGCCGGGCAGGATCCAGGCCCGGTCCCGACCGGGCTGCGAGCGGAGGAAGTCCACCACGTCGTCCGGAGCGTACATGATGGACGGGCCTTCGACCGTCTCGAAGAACCGCCGGTCCACGGACCACAGGTCCGCGACGGTGAGGACGGCGAGGGCGCCCAGCACGAGGAGCGTGGGGACCGCCCGCCGGAGCCAGGCCCAAAGGACGGCCGCGGCCAGCCAGGTGACCACGGCGAGGCGGAGCGCGCCCGCGGACAGCGCCCGGCCGTGGGCGTCGGACGGGCCGGCGCCGGCCGCCAGCACCAGCAGGAGCGCGAGGACGGCCGCGCCGGCGAGGATGTAGCGGGCGGGTCGGAGTCGGGCGTCGTCGTCCATGGCCCGCTCCCGGAGGGTCGCGAGTCGTTCCAGCGCGAGGCCCGCCATGGTGACGAGGGCGGCGGACACCACGAAGAAGGATATGGAGGGAGCCCGGAACTGACGGGTTCCCGGGAGCAGGGCGTAGTACAGCCGGTAGACCGGGGTGTGGCCCCCGAAGGAGAAGGTGAGCGCGACCAGGGCGGCGGCGGCGAAGAACCACCAGTAGCGGTCCTTCCGGTTGTAGTACAGGCCCAGGAGCAGGAGGAGGAGAACCACGCCCCCCACGTACTCCGTGTGGAGCTTGAACGGGTTGGACCCCTGGTACTGGTCGAGGATGCCGGCGTGCTCGGGGAGGGCGAGCCCGGTGATCTCGGCGGGCGGCATGGACCAGGACGTGGAGTACTCGTACCCGCGGCCGTCGCCGCCCCGGGGCGACTGGTCGATGTAGTCCAGGAACGGGAGGAAGTTCACGGCCGCCAGCAGGAACGCGATGGCGACGGCGCCAAGCCCCATGGCGACACGGCCCGTGACCGCTCCGGCCCCACGGACGCGGGTGCGGACGATGGCGAAGATGCCCCAGGCCGCCCCGAGCAGGAGCAGGTAGTACGAGCTCTGGATCTGGAAGGAGAGCAGGGCCGACCCGAGGGCGAGCCCGGCCCCGGCGAACCAGACGGCGCGGCCGGTGCGCACGCCGCGGTGGAGCAGGAACAGGACCAGGGGCGTCAGGGTGGCCACGATGATCCGCCCCTCGTGGCCCGCCAGCACGTACGACATGGTCAGCCCGGTGAACTGGAAGGCCAGACCGGTGAGGAGGGCGATCCAGCGCCGCACGCCGAGCTCCCGGGTCAGCAGGTACGCGCCCAGCCCCGCCAGCGCGAACTGGAGCACGTAGATCACCGGAAAGATCCTGTGGGGCTCGAACAGCAGGTCGCCCAGGAAACGGAACGGGTGGTAGGTGCTGCCGGGATTCGCGAAGATGGGCAGGCCGCCGTACACGTACGGCACCCACTTGGGCAGCGCGCCCTCGGCGAAGCGCCGGGAGATGAACTCGTGGAAGGTGTAGCCGCCCGCCAGGTAATCGGAGCCGTAGATCTGCCGGCCGGCGGAGAAGGCCGGCAGGAAGTAGACGATGGCGGCCCCGAGGAAAAGGAGACCGGCGACCCACCAGGACAGCCAGTCGACCTCGCCGGCGGAGCCGGCCGCGGCGTCGTTCGTGGTCCGATCGGTCATGGAACCTCGGGTGGCGGCTTGCGGCCGACGGAGATGGTGTCGAACGCCCCCTCCGGCGGAAGCCGGGTCACGGCGTTCCACAGCCCGAACACGCCGGAGAACCTCTGCCAGAACGCCTTCTCCCGGAGCCGGGCCGGGGTGATGCGCTGGAGCCACTCGAGGTCGACGCAGCCGAACTCGGAAAGCCGCAGCTCCAGCCCGGCCTCCTCGAACAATGCGCGAGCCCCGGCGGGATACATGCGCCAGCAGTCGACGGGCGCTTCGTGGTAGTGCCAGCTCACGGGATTGATGATGACGACATGGCCCCCGGGTCGGCAGATGCGGGCGAGCTCGTGGATCCAGACCCAGATCCGGGGCACGTGCTCGAGCACGCTCGACGCGAGCACGATGTCGTAGGCGTTCGCCGGCACGGGGTAGGCGTACGCGTCCTCGGCCCGGTAGGTCAACGGGATGTCACGGCGAGCCGCCAGGTCCACCGTGTGCCAGGCCTCGTCCGGGTATCGGGCCAGCTCCTGGAGCGTCGACGGCGCGCGGTCCGGGCCCACCTCCAGGACCCGCCCCCCACCGGTGAACAGGTGGGCGGCGTGCCGACGAAACAACGCCTCTACGTTCCGGTGCATCGCGGTCGTCCGGGTCGCATATCAGGAGCGCGCGAACCATAACCGTTCGACGGACGGCTGGCCACCGGAGCGGTGCCTACCCGGCCCCGGCCACGGCCTCGAGGAACCCCGCGTGCCGCGCGGCGACCCGGTCCCAGGTGAACCGGGACGCGGCCCGACGCCCACGTTCGCTCATGACCTCCAGGGCGGCCGGGTCCCCGAGGAGCCGCGTCATGGCGTCGGTCAGCGCCCCGGCGTCCTCCGGCGGGATGAGCACACCGGCGTCGCCGGGGACGATCTCCGCCAGGCCCCCGACGGATGTCGCGATCACGGGGAGGCCGGCGGCCATGGCCTCCAGCGGGACCACGGGGAACCCCTCGAAGCGGGACGGCATGAGGAGCGCATGAGCGCGCCCCATCAGGGCGAGGACCCGGTCCCGGTCCACCGGGGCCTCGAGCCGGATCCCCTCCAGCCCGCTGGCCGCGACGGCCGCCGCCACGCGGTCCCAATCGCCCCGTCCCGCGATCACCAGCCGCGGCGGGGAAGGGAGCCGGCTCCGCAGCCGGCCATAGGCCTCGAGCAGCACGTCGAGGCCCTTCTGGTACACGTCCAGGCGACCGTAGCAAAGCAGGTGCTCGGGCTCGGCTCGATCCACCCGGAAGAATCCATCATCCACGCCGCTCCGGACGATCTCGATCCGGGCGTCCGCGGCCACCAGGGGCCGCAGCCGGCCCGCCATCCAGTGGGACGTGGTCTGGACCCACCGGGCCCGTCGCAGCATCCCTCGCTCCCGCCGGGCCACCAGTCCGCCGATCACCCGGCCCCAGCGGCCGGACGCCGTGGGGCCGATGGGCATGTGGACCACGTGCCCGATGGGGCCCCGCGCGGGGACCCGGATCGGGGTGTACACGGAGAAGTCGAACAGCGCGACGTCGTAGTCGCCCCGACGGAGCAGCCTCGTCGCGGCCCGGGCGTACGTCCACCGACTCAGCGCGTACGGCCGCGGCAGGCCCAGGTGCGCGTAGCGGACGCCCTCCCGCTCGCCATCCCGGGCCCCGGGATACGCCCCCGTGGCCACCAGCGCGTCCACCCGGTCCGTCAGCCGCCGGTACATCTCGTACACCCGATGCGCTCCGCCGCCGCCCAGCCACGGGTTCGACGGGTCGTCGTAGATGCAGTGGAGGACCCGCAACCGGCTCACGCCACCCTCCGGGCGATGAACATGTTCGATCCCATGGTGACATCAAGGGCCCAGCGCACCAGCGGCGAATCGAACAGGCCGTCCCGATCCGCGAGCCACGTCGCCAGCCGTCGTCGCCAGCCGGCACGGACCTCCTCCGGCCGGGAGACGCGGTCCCGGACGTATCTCGCCCACAGCGTCCGGGGATCCGCTACGCTCTCGAACCCGTGCCGCGCCAGGGCCCGGCGTAGCCACAGGCGCGGCGGGATCCATCCGACATCGTAGGCCGCCGGCCCCACGCGCCGCTCGACGATCCGCCGCTGCAGCCCGCGAGGCAGGAGCGTCAGTCCTGGAGTCGCGTAGTGGGGATCAGAAATCAAGTGCATGGGGACAAATGGTTTAGGGGTCACCATATAAAGTAAACCATGAGGTGCCAGGACCCGGTGGATCTCGGCGAGCGTCCGGGCCCGGTCGGCGACGTGCTCCAGGACGTTGTCCAGGATGACCAGGTCCCGGTCGGCCTCGGGGAAGGGGAGGGCCTCGGCCTCGCCGCGGACGAAGGCGACGCGGACACCATGCTCCTCGGCCCGTACGCGGGCGCGCCGGAGGCTCCGGGCGCCGGGTTCGAGGCCGGCGGCGAGAGCGCCGTGCCGGGCGAGGGCGATGGGGACGCCGCCATCGCCGCAGCCGATGTCCAGGATCCGGGCGCCGTCGAGATGGAAGCCGGGTACGCACTCGCGGAGGGTGTCGGCGATGTATTCGCCGCGGGCGACTTCGGCGAGATAGTGCCGGCGGTAGTGCTCGAAGAGGCGGTCGGACGGCCATGCGGGCCGATCCGCGTCCAGGAGGCCCCGGTAGCGTGGTTCGCCGCCGTCAGACACGAACGGACGGGAGGAGGCGGTCGTAGACGGCCAGGAGGCGGTCGAGCACGGCGTCCCAGGAGAAGCGGGCCTCGACGTGCCGCCGGCCCGCCTCGCCCAGGCGTCTCCCCAGGTGGGGGTCGTCGAGGAGGCGGGTGATGGCCGCGGCGAGGGCGGAGGCGTCGCCGGGGGGCGCGAGGAGGCCCGTCTCCTCGTGCCGGACGATGTCGGTGATGCCGCCCGCCCGGCTGGCGATCACTGGACGGGCCAGGGCGAGCGCCTCGATCAGGACCACACCCAGCCCCTCGACATCCCCCTTCGCGTCGTGGACGGCCGGGAGGAGGAAGATGTCGCAGCCGGCGACCCGCCGCGCCAGCTCGTCGCGAGAGACGAAGCCGTGGAAGGTCACGCGGTCGTCGATCCCCAGCGTCCTCGCCCGCGCCTCGAGGCCCTCGCGCAGGGGTCCCTCGCCGACCACGCTGAGATGCACCGGTCGGGCCGGAAGGCGTTCGAGCGCGTCCAGGAGCACGTGGACCCCCTTCCGCTCCACGAGTCGGCCCACGAACAGCAGCTCCGTCGGCCCGTCCCCGGAGCCGCCGGGCTCTCCGGACCCCGGCGCGCCCGGTCCGGTGACCGGCAACGTGGTGCCGAACGGTACGATGTCGACCGGGCGATCGTACAATTCCCGGATCAGTCCGGCCGTGTAGCTCGAGTTGGCCGTGACCGCGTCCGCCGACCGGATCGCCCGGCGCAGGAACGCTTCCAGGAACGGGATCCGCGACGTCCGGGCGAAGGTCATCTCCACGCCGTGGAACGTCAGAATCAACGGGAGCCCGCCCGCGCGGCGCGCCGCCCACCCCGGGACCACGTGGGGCAGGGGCCAGTGCGCGTGCACGAGGTCGAAGGCTCCGCTGCGGGCCAGGCGTCCCGCGGCCCGGGAGGCGGCCAGCAGGTAGGGCGGCACGAGGGCGAGGTAGGCGGGGTGCTCCCGTACGCGGTCGGGAGCGGTCTGGTCGTGGGTGAGGTCTTCGATGCGCTCCGGCGCGTAACGGAACCGGTGGACCCGGATGCCGTCGATGCGGCCGCCGGGCAGCCCGCGGTAGGCCGGGGCGAGGACCTCGGCGTCGACCCCTCGGTCGTGGAGCCGGTGCAGGGTCTGGACGAGCCACGGAGTGATGCCATCCTGGGGATGCCGGTCGTACGCCGTGACGATGTAGAGAACCTTCACTTGTAGCGGGCCGGTCTACGGGGTAGTTTCCGGGACGCCGCAAGCTAGTCAGCGGCACATCTAACTTCAAGACTGCATGCAAGATAAGCTCGAGCGGGCCCTGGTCGTTGTACCAACGTACAACGAGCGAGAGAACGTGCCGCGCCTGGTTCCCCTGATCCTGGAGCAGGACCCCCGGCTCGAGGTCCTGGTGATCGATGACGCATCGCCGGACGGGACGGGCGAGGTGGCGGACGCCCTGGCCGCCGAGGAGCGGCGGGTCCACGTGATGCACCGGGAGGGGAAGCTGGGTTTGGGCACGGCGTACATCGCCGGGTTCAAATGGGGACTCGAGCGGGACTACGACGTCCTGTTCGAGATGGACGCGGACTTTTCGCACGACCCGTCGCACCTGGGCCAGTTCCTGGACGCGGTGCGGGAGTTCGACGTGGTGCTGGGATCACGCTATCTGCACGGTCGGGTGACCGTGATCAACTGGCCCATGACCCGGCTCATGCTCTCGTACGGGGCCAACCTGTACGCCCGGGTGGTGACGGGGCTCCCGGTCACCGATGCGACCGGGGGGTTCAAGTGCTTTCGCCGCAAGGTGTTGGAGAGCATCGATCTGGATCGCGTGGGGTCGGAGGGCTACTCCTTCCAGATCGAGATGAGCATGCGGGCTTGGCGCCACGGTTTCGCCCTGGGCGAGATCCCCATCGTGTTCGCGGACCGCGACCTGGGAGAGTCCAAGATGTCCAGACGGATCATCTGGGAAGCCGTCTGGCGGGTCTGGGCGCTCCGGTTCGCCGACCTCTTCGGCCGGCTCTAGACCCATGGCCATCCCGGCCCTCCTCTGGGCGTGTCCCGAGTGCGGGGAGGACGGCGGCCTCCAACCGGGAGGGAAGGACGCCCGGTGCCGTGCCTGCGGGACCCGCTTCCAGCGGGAAAGGGGCGCCGCCATCCGGGCGGTACGCCCCGACGGCACCTCGGAGATCCGCTCGCCGGCCGAATGGCTGGACCGGCTGCCCCACCCCCGCGACATCGTCGGGAAGGGAAGGAGCGACGCCCCGATCCGCGCCGCGAAGGTCGACATCAGCGAAGTGACGGGCCACGAGGCGGTTCACGGCGAGACGGGGTACCTGAACCGGATCGAGCTCTGGGGCGAGGAGTCCCCAGGGACGCTGGCGCTCTGGCGCGACCGTCTCGTGGTGGCGCCAGAGGACCACTCCCCGGACGACTGGCCCCTCGAAACCCTCACGGCCGTCCAGACGAGCTCCAGCAGCCTCCAGCTCAAGCGATCCGGCGCCCCGCTGGTGTCCTTCCGCTTTCACGCCGATTCCAGTTTCTTCTGGGAACGGCTGGTGCGGGCCGCGCTTCGGGATTTCTACGGCCGAACGGGCAGGGGGGAGATCGTCGAGTTCCAGCCACGGATCGTCACCGCATGAGTCTCTATCGCGTCGCCCAGGGTCTCGTCCGCACGCTCTGGCCGCTCGTCGGACGCCTCGACGTCGAGGGACGCGAGCACATCCCCGACAGCGGGCCATTCCTCCTCATCGCCAACCACCAGAGCTACCTGGATCCGATCCTCATCCAGGCGGTCGTGCGCAGGCCCGTCTACACCATGGCCAAGAGCACCGAGTTCTCCAACCGGCTCATCGGCGAGATCCTGAAGCGCCTCAAGTCGTTCCCGGTCCGGCGGTTCGAGGTAGACCCCCAGGCCGTCCGGATCGTGCTCCGACACCTCGAGGCGGGCCACGGCGTGGGGATCTACGTCGAAGGGGAGCGCAGCTGGGACGGCCGCCTCCAGGCCCCCAGGCTCGGCACGATCCGCGTCCTCCTGAGAGCGGGGGCCCCGGTCATCCCGTGCGGTATCAGCGGCGCCTACGACGTCTGGCCCCGATGGGACCGCCTCCGAAGGGGCACGGTCCGGATCCGCTTCGGCGAGCCCCTCCGCTTTCCCGCCATCACCGATCGCGCTCGCAGGGAGGCCGCTCTGCCGGAGACGCGCGACCGGTTGATGTCCACGCTGGCCGCCCTGGCGGGTGTCGAGCGGGGCGATACGGGCAGGGGGGCGTTCGATTGAGGAAGGGTGTTTCTGCCTTGTCAAGTTTACATAACGTATATTATGCGAAGCGGGCAGGAGAGAGAAGTCGGAGGGGTGGCCACGAGGATTGAGGCCGGACGCGCGGCCCCCCGCTGGGTCCCGGGCGCCGGTGCTGGAGGGGGGGTCAGAACGTGCCGGGGGCTCTACGAACGGGCGCCGGTACCGGGTCCTGGCAAATGAACGGGACGCCGGGGGGGGTTTACCCGGCGGGCGGGTCGGGGGCTTGCGTGGGAGGGAGCGGAGGGTGGCGGGCTCAGCTGGTGGCGGCGGTGTCGGTGGAGCCGGCGGTGTCGGGGCTGGTGGGGGCGGTTCCGGCCCCTTCCTGTGCCATGGCGCGGGCTTCCGCGAGCCACATCTCGTAGTACCCGCGACCGGTCTCCTGCTCGCCGAAAGTGTCGAGGACCTGCTCGTAGAGGCGGGCGGCGGCGTCGGGATTTCCGTTCTGCATCTGGACGCGGGCCGCGTCTCCGAGGGCCTCCCGGCGCTGGTAGTCGAAGCGGGCGTTGTCGGCGACGGCGCGGTAGACGTCGGTGGCGCCCTCGAGGTCTCCGGTGGCTTCGAGGGCGGCGGCCTTGAGGCGGGCGGCGGCGAGGCCGAAGGGCCTGTCGAGGTCGTCGGGGAGCGAGCCGAGGGCGTCGACGGCGTCGTCGGCCCGGTCCTGGGCGATGAGCAGATCGGCGAGGACGAGGCGGGCCTGGTCGGCCGTCTCGGTGTCGCCGAAGGTGCCGATAAAGGCCTCGAGATCGCGGATCGCGAGCTGGATGTTGCCGCTGGCGACGCTCTGCTGAACGGCCGTGAAGCGACTGGCGGCCCGGGCCTCGACGCTGCGCTGCTCGGTGATGTACCAGGCGGCCGTGATCCCGAGGACCACAACGATCACCGTCGCAATGACCAGCTCGCGGCGGTTCTCCCTGCTCCATGTGATCAGGCGCCGGACGGTGGAAACGAACGCGTCATCCGGGACCTGGTCCCCCCGGTGGACCCGTGAAGACGTCGGGTGTTTTGCCATTTGATGTCGAACCGTGTAAGCCCGCGCCGTGCCCCCGGCACGGCAACTCTAACGAGGGCCGGAACTTACCGACGCCGCCCCGCGGAGTCAACGGCGGCGGGGGCGGTAGCGGGTCGGGTGTCGGCGGCGGTGTCGGAGTCGATCTGGCGCACGGCCCCCTGCCCCACCGTCGCGGCCCCACGTTGTTCGTAACTCGTTGCAGGATAATCATATGCCTCCATCGAAGCCCGCTCCTCGGCGAGGGCGAACGCCACGAGCTCGTCGCCCGCCGGGGTGCCGAAATGGAAGCTGCCGCCGGCGGGCGCCACGACGTACTGGACGCCGGCGACCTCGTACGTGATGGGTCCCCCGTGGACCCCTGCGCCCAGGTTGAACTGCCAGAGCAGCTCGCCGGTGGCGGAGTCGAATGCATCGAGGGTCCCGGTCCCCTGCCCTATGAAGACGAGGTCGCCGGCGGTGGCGAGGGCGGCGGAGTGCACGGGGGTCGGGGTTCGCTTCTGCCAGCGGATTGAGCCGTCCCCGAGGTCGATGGCGGTCACGGTCCCCCACTGCTCCTCCCCCGGGGGGAACCGTACGGCGCCGCCCATCCAGAGGCGTCCGGGGGCATACGGCTCCGGGTTCGCGGAGTAGACCACGGGCTGGTGGATGCCGCCCAGGAACGCCCACCCGGTCCGGGGGTCGTAGGCGACGCCGGCCCCGGCGTTGCCACCGTTGACGCCCGGGGCGATGCGCACGCCTCCCTCCGCGGTGGGGCGCGTGAACAGGCCCTCTTGGGGGACGAAGTTGTCCGAGCGGAGGATGGGATCCCCGGTATCGGCGTCGAACACGTAGATCCAGCCGGTGCGACCCGCGAAGGCGACATACCGTTCCCCTCCGCGCTCGAAGAGGAACGGGGGGCTGCCCCCGGCGAGGCCCCAGACGTCGTGCGGCAGGTACTGGGCGTACCAGACCAGGTCGCCCGTGCGGGCGTCCAGCGCCACGATCGAGCCGGTGTAGAGGTTGTCCCCCGGCCGGACTCCGCCGTCCACCACCGGCGCCGGTCCTTCCACGTTCACGTACAGCCGGTCATTCTCGGGGTCGTAGGCGGGAGTGGTGGCGATGCCGCCGCCCCCCACCCCCCATGTCCAGCGCGTGACGAAGCTGTCGGCCCGTTCTCCCCGGATGTCGCGGTCGAGCGGGGTCCCGAACGGATCCGTCGCCCGCCACTGGCCCCACCAGCCCGGCGAGTCCGCCGGGATGCTGTGCCAGCGCCAGAGCTCCTCTCCCGACTCGGCGTCGAAGGCCGCGAGGAACCCCCGGATGCCGTACCGCTGCCCCGACACGCCCACGAAGACCCGCCCGTCCGCCGCCAGGGGCGCCATGGTGGCGCTGTAGCCGAGGGCCGGATCGGCCAGCGCGGCCTCCCAGCGCGGCTCTCCGGAGCGGGCGTCCAGGGCTACAAGTCGTGCATCAAGTGAAGACACGTAAACCATTCTACTATAAACAGATACGCCCTTGTTGCTCGGGCCGCAGCAGAGGGTCACCGTCCCGGGGTCCGGGTCGCGGCTCCACAGCCGCTCGCCCGTGGCCGCGTTGAGGGCCAGGACGCGGCCGCGGGCGGTGGTGGCGTAGAGGGTGTTGTCGACCACGACGGGGGTGGTCTCCAGGGCGCCTTCGATTCCCGTGGAGTGGAGCCAGACGGGAACGAGGGAGGAGACGTTGGACCGGTTCACCTGCTGGAGACGGGAGAAGCGGTGGTTCGCGAGGGAGCCGCCGTTGGCCGGCCAGCGGGCGTCCGGGGTGCGTGTGAGGTCGGAATCGGCGACGGCCGGAAAGGACGGTTCGGGGATGGCCCGGGTGTCGGTGGCGTCGGTCGAAGGCGTGTCGGGCGCGCCGTCGCAGGCGGCGATGGCCAGGAGAAGGGATGCGGCCAGGGTCGCGAGGTGGGTGGGGTTGCGGGGGTTGATCATCCGGTGGTCTCGGATCGTTCGAAAGGAAGCATGGTCGGGTCGGCGCAGGGGCAAAAACGATACCACGTGCGGCTGCGCGCGGCCGAGTGGCGTATGGCTTGCAACGGCGGAGAGCGTGCACAGACGACACACTCGAGGTCCGATCAGGCGGAGCTCCTCTCTCGGGAGCGCCGGCCCGTGGCTCGGTCTCGCACTGGCCGCGGCGGCGGCCGCGTGCGCCCGGCCGAGGGTGGTCGAGGTGTACCCGCAGGTCGCGGAGTACGAGGGCCGGCGGATCGACGCGCTGTCGTTCGAGAACACGGCCCCGTTCAGCGCGGACTCCCTGGACGCGCTGACGGAGACGGAGGAGACGCACTGTGCGCTGGTCCCGGGTCTCCTGCCCTTCTGTCTGCCGGGGACGAAGATCGGGCGCAAGGTTCGGCGGCTGGAGCCGCGGACCCTCGGGGAGGACCTGACGCGGCTGGAGCTGCTGTACCGGCAGAGCGGCTATTTCGGCACGCGGGTGGTCCCCGAGATCGAGGAGGAGGGGGACGACGGGCCGATCCACATCCGGCTGATCGTGCAGCGCGGGGACGGGATCCGGCTGGACTCCGTGGTAGTGGAGGGGACGGAAGGGATCGCCGATCCCGATTCCCTGGCGGCCGCGCTGCCTCTCCGGTCCGGCGAGCTGTTCGACCTCGGCGAGTTCGTGGCCTCGGCGGACACGGTGGTGGAGGCGCTCCGGGAGCGCGGCCATGCCTACGCAGAGGTGCTGCGGAACTTCTCCGTGGACACGGTTCAGGACCGTGCCACCGTCTGGCTGCTGGCCGTTCCGGGTCCCCGGGTCGAGGTGGACACGGTGCTGCTGGAGGGACTCGACGTGCTGGCGCCGGCGGACGTGACGCGCCAGCTGGAGTTCGAGACCGGGGAGCTGCTGCGGGCGCGGACGCTCCAGCAGAGCCAGCGGAACCTGTACGACCTGCGGCTGGTCCAGTTCGCCTCGGTCGCCGTTGCGCCGGACTCCCTCCAGGCCACGCCGGAGGACAGCACGACGGCATCGGTGCTGGTGAGCGTGGCGGAGGGGCCGGAGCACGTGGTGGAGGCCGGCGTCGGATTCGGCACCGTCGAGTGCGGAAGGGTGGGGGCAAGCTGGACGGACCGGAGCGTCCTGGGGCGGGCCCGGGTGCTGTCGGTGACCGGGTCGGTGAGTCGGATCGGCGTGGGGGACCCCATCTCGGGGCTGGAGAGCAGCGTCTGCAACGAAGGGCGGGACACCGCCATCGCCCGGTTCCTCGACTACCGACTGGCGACGGATTTCACCCAGCCATACTTCCTCTCGCCGAGGAACCAGCTGACGGTGGGCGCGTACGCGGAGCGCCAGTCGGAGGCGCGTCTCTTCCGTCGGGAGGCGTGGGGCTCGCGCCTGTCGCTCTCCCATCGGCTGCGGTTCCGGGAGCTTCTCACGACCTCGCTGGAGGTCGAGCGCCGGAGGACGACGGCCACGGCGATCCTGTACTGCTTCGAGTTCCTCCAGTGCGGGACGAGCGAGCTCGACCGGTTCGCGGAGCCCGTCTGGAGGAACGCCCTGAGCGTGGGCTGGCTCCGTGACCGCAGCGACAACCCCGTGAACCCCACGGGCGGCCACGTGCTGCGGAGCAGCCTGACGTGGAGTGCCGCGTTCCTGCAGTCCGACTACGAGTTCCTGCGGGCGAACGTGGAGGGCTCGCTGTACCGGTCCGTCGGCGACGGCTGGGTGCTGGCGGGATTTCTCCGGCTCGGTTCGCTGCTGACCCGCTCCGACCCCGGGGCGGGACCGGACGATCCGGCATATCTGCCGCCGGAGGAGCGGTTCTTCGTGGGCGGGGCGAACAGCGTGCGGGGATACGAACGCTTCGAGCTCGGGCCCGGCGTCTGGCTCGTCGACCGGAGCGCCTGGGGGGACACGGTGGCGCCGGGCGTCGAGGACGAGCCGCCGGTGGACTTCTTCCCCACGGGCGGGGCATCGGCGGCGGTGGCGAGCGCGGAGGCCCGCCTCCCCTCCCCGTTCCTCAGTGACCTGGTCCGGCTGGCGCTGTTCGTCGATGCCGGGATCGTCGGCGGGAGCACGCGGCTGTGGGAGATGGAGGGGGACCTGCTGGTCACGCCGGGAGCCGGGCTTCGGATCCAGACCCCCGTGGGCCCGGCGCGGATCGATCTCGGGTACAACCCGAACCCGCTGCCGACCGAGGCGCTCTACTTCGCGGATCCCGCCACCAACGAGCTCAGTCAGATCACGGACGCGTTCCAGCCGCCGCCGCCGGGATTCATGGACCGTCTGAAGCTCCACATCGCCGTGGGGCAGGCGTTCTGACATGGCCGACGCTCGCGCCTTCCGTCTGCCCACCGGCGCGGTGGCCGTGCTGGTGTTCGTCGCGTCGCTGTTCGTGCTGCTCGTGCTGTTCCGGTCCGACGGGAGTCCGGACGTCGCGGAGCTGCTGGGCAGCTACGAGCCCGCCGGGGTGGAGGCGCGGGTGCAGGAGCGGCTGGGGGAGGTGAAGCTCCGGCCGTCGGCGGGCCTCCGGGTCCGGGGACGGCGGATCGAATGGCGCGACGCAGCGGGTCGCCCCTTCCTCGCCGCGCCCGTGCTCACGTTCACGATCCGGCTCGGCGGTCCGGATGGCGCCGTGCTGATCGAGAACGGGGTCGCCCGGGCACCCGAGGTGCGACTGGTGGAGGTCGCGCCGGGGGCATGGAACTACGAGCGTCCGCTGGCGCCCCTCCTCGGTGACGAGGCGCGGGGCACGGATGGCGGCTCGTCGCAGGTCGCCGTCCGGATGCGCGATATCCGCCTCGTCGACGGGCACGTGGTGCTGGAGATGCTGGACGCCACCTACGAGGCGAGATCCCTCGAGGCCCGGCTGAGCTCGGCCCGGCTGACGGGCCCCGGCCTCGACGCGCCGGTGTTCCGCGTGGCCGGGGCGGAGGCGACGCTCGTGCTGCCCGACACGGGCGCAGCGACGGTGACGCGTCCCGTGACCATGGGCGACGCGACGCTCCGGCTCGTGGACGGCGCCCTGGCCTTCGAGGCGGCGGAGGCCACCTTCGGCGGCTCCCGCTTCGCGGATGCCCGGGGCCTCTGGGACCCGGGCCTGGGAGGGCTGGGGCTGGACGCGACGCTCACGGCGACCCGGGCCCGGGTCGCCGACCTGCCGTGGGTGCGCGGTGAGGTCCCCGAGGACGCGACGGGGAGCTTCCGACTGGCGCTGGAGCCCCGACCCGGGGACCGTACCGCCCTCCGTATGACCGACCTGGCGCTGAGCGCGCCGGGCTCCTCGGCGACGGGCTCCATGGTGGCGATCCTCGGGGGGGAGTCGCCGATCCTGGAGTCCATAGACGTGCGGGTGGATCCCCTGTCGCTGGACCTGGTCGAGGCGTTCACCGGTCCCCTGCCCTACGGCGGTCAGGTCAGCGGACAGATCCAGGGCGGGGGCGGGGAGATCGAGTTCGACCTGCGCGGCGAGCTGGTGACCTCGGCGGCGGCGGAGCCCTTCGTAACGGATCTCACGGGGCAGGTGCGTGTGACGGAAGCCGGCGTGGAGATCCGCACCGTGACGGCGGGGCTCGACCAGGTCCCGCTGGCGGCCCTCGAGGCGCTGGCGCCGGGGCTGCCGCTGCGCGGCATGGTGAGCGGGTCGATCCGCATGAATGGATCGCCGGACGCGGCCCCCCTCACCGTGGACATCCGCCTGGAGGCGGGAGGAGGCGTGATCACGGCGAACGGGATCGTGGACCTGACCGGGTCGACCCCGTCGTACGACCTCTCGGGGCGGCTGGCCGGCGTGGACCTCCGGCAGGTGACCGAGCCGTCCGTGCCGCCGGTCCAGCTGCACGGCGAGTTCGAGCTGGAAGGCTCGGGGACCGACCCCACCACGGCCGATGCCAGGCTGCTCGCCCGGGGCGCTTTCACCGGCTGGCAGAGCGAGCCCGGCGACACCCTCGTGCTGGGGGCCGAGCTGGGGGGTGGCCAGCTCGATCTCCGGGAGCTGCTCCTGGACCTGGGGCCCGTCCACCTGGGCGCCGGCGGAACCTGGCAGCTCGCTGGCGGTGGGGGGTCCGTGCGCTACGACCTGGTCGTCGAGTCGATGACCCCCCTGGGCCCGTACCTGCCGTCGCCGGGTACGGCCGGGGCCGGCCTCTCGCGCGGTCGTCTGGAGGCCGAGGGGACGGTGGCCGGCACCCTCGAAGCGCCGGTGGTCGCCGGGACCGCGGCAGCCAGCGAATTCCGGCACGGGCCGTGGGCGGCGGAGTCGTTCGAGGCGCGCTACGAAGTGGATCTGACGGGCTCCGGGCTCCCCGCCGTCCGGGCGGAGGTTTCCGGCCAGGAGCTACGGACGACCGTGGGGGATTTCGACGCCGCGCGACTCGACCTCGAGTTCGCCCGGCCGACGTTCGACCTGACGTTCGAGGCGGACCAGCAGGGTGGCGCGGGGATCGTCCAGATCGAGGCGGAGGGACGGATCGAGGAGGCGGGTGGCCGGGAGGTTCTGATCCGGACGGCCGAGGTCGACCTCGAGGAACAGCGCTGGCGGCTGCCCTCGCCCGCCCGGATCGCGTGGATCCGGGACGAGGACGTGCGGGTCGAGGACCTGGTGCTGCGACAGGTGGAGGGCGACGGTCGCGTCCGGGTGGAGGGCGTGGTGGCGCCCCTGGATGACGTGGACGTGTCCCTCGACATCGCCCGGCTCCCCGTTGGCGACGTGCTCCGGCTCGTGGGCAGCGATGTCGACCTCGCCGGCGAGCTGGCGTTGGAGGGGTCGGTGCGGGGTCCCGCCGAGGAGCCGGAAGTCGACGTCCGCCTCGGCCTCACGGATGGATCGGTTCGAGGGGTCGCCGTCCGTTCCATCGAGGCCACCATCCGCTACGCGACCCGGATGCTCGAGGTGGAGGGCGTCGGCGCCATCGGTGACTCCGCCCGGGTCGACCTCCAGGGGACGGTGCCGACGCGGCTCCGGCTGGCGGGCGGCCCCCTCTTCGAGCTCGTGGACGACCGGCCCATCGACCTGCGGCTCGTCACCGAGACCTTCCCGCTGGCCACCCTGGACCCGGGGATCGCGACGGTCGCCGAGCTGGCCGGCCGGCTGGAGGCGGATCTCCGGCTCGAGGGCACCTCCGCCGCGCCGCAGCTCAGCGGCTCGGCCAGCGTGAGCGCCGGGGCGTTCACGGTGCCGCGGCTGGACCGGCGGTTCGACGGTGTGGCGGGGACCGTGGAGCTGAGCGGGAGACGGGCCACGATCCGGGAGCTGACCATCCGGAGCGATGGCGCCGCGCGCGTGAGCGGCACCGTGGCTTTCCAGGAGTTGACGAACCCCGCGTTCGACCTCGCGGTCGAGCTGGACCGGTTCCGGGTGCAGGGCATCGAGGACGAGGAGGCCGCGGCGACCTACGGGACGCTGCGCCTCGGGGGGACCCTCGAGGTCCCCGTGCTGAGCGGGGACCTCCTGGCACGGGACGGGGCGGTCTCCCTGGCTCCGTTCCGCGAGCCGGACCTGAACGCACAGCTCGCGGGCGGCTCGCGCGGCCTCAACCTGCCCGGGGACGCCGGCCTGGACTTCGCCGACCCCAACGCGGGCGGCGGGATCGTGATCCGGGACCTGGACGTCCGTGCGGGCGAGGACCTCTGGTTCGTCACCGACGAGGCCCGGGTCCGCCTCGCCGGCAACCTGATCGTGGCGGACGCCGGCGACGAGGTCACGATCCAGGGAACGCTCGACGGCGATCTGGGGACGTTCCAGCTCGAGGTCGGGCCGATCACCCGGCAGTTCCAGATCACCGCGGCCGAGATCCGGTTCTTCGGCACCCCCTCCCCGAATCCACGCGTCGACATCACGGCCTCGCGCGTCGTCCGGACGCCGGACCGGGGCGAGGTGACGATCCAGGCCCGGGTCACGGGGACCTTCGAGAACCCGTCCCTCACCCTCAGTACGGCCGCGGGAGGAACCATCCCGGAGTCGGAGCTGCTGAGCTTCCTGCTGTTCGGCCGCTCGAGCAGCGAGCTGGCCCAGCTGGAGGGCGGCGTCGGCGGAGTCGTGACCCAGGGGCTGGCGTACACCGGTCTCACCGAGCGGTTCGGCGCGCAGCTCGCCGAGCAGTCCTCGCTGATCGACTACTTCCGGATCGAGCCGGCCATCACGGGCACGGGGCTCGTCGCCACCGCGGGCTCCGACCTGGGGAGCGGGCTGTTCGCGAGCGTCGAGCTGCCCCTTGGTGACGCCGATGAGAGTGGCCGGGTCTCCTCCGCCGCAGTCCGCCTGGACTGGCGCATCAGCCGGCAATGGACGATGGAGCTGGCCTACGAGCCGGTGAACCGCCTCCGGGGGACCGGGAGCCTGCCCTTCTTCGCCGACCAGGCGCTGCAGAAGCAGCTGTTCATCGCGTCGCGTTGGCGGTGGACGTATTGACGTAGTCCAGGGCCGCCCGGGCGACCTGGGACCGGATGGCCGTCACCGTGCTCTCCGCGAGCAGTCGCGGTCTGCGCAGGGCATCCCCGTTCAGCGACCGGGAGATCCACTCGGGCGTCCCCGGCCAGAGGAGGAGGACGGGCGCGTCGCGGTACTGCTCCAGCTCTGCCGGCGTCCGGGGCCGGGCGATCCGGACGCGCTCCGGTCGACTGGAGAGCCCGTGGTCCAGGGCCTCCTCCAGCTCCCGCTGGAGCGCGTCGGTTCCCACGAACACCACCACATCCCCGTCATGGACCCTGTCACAGACCTCGCCGAACAGGTCGGGTGCCAGCGTCACGTCCACCAGGGGGATCCGGTTCTGGATCGCCTGGAGCTTGCGGGCGCCCGCCGGCGTGGCCGCGATGAACGGGCATTCCTTCAGCGGGCCGTGGCGCGCCGGCAGGGACGCCGGGTCGGTGGGTACGCACTGCAACCCGGTCCGCGTCGACAGCTCCCGGGCCAGCATCCCGGCGTGCGCGGGGTCCACGTCCACCACCGGGATCCGCCGCGTCTCCACCGCCGCCACGCCCGCGACCATGCGACCGACGGTCTCCGAGTCGAGTCCCAGCTCCATGGCCGACCCCAGCGTATGCTCGAGCCACTGTTGGTGCAGTCTGCGCAGGGGATCCGTTCCGTTCATCGGTTCGGGCCCACGGAGATACACGCCGGAGCGCGGCTCCACGCGGACCAACCCCTCCTTCTGCAAGCGGCGATACGCCGCCGCCGCCGTCTTCCGGTCCACGCCCTCCAGCCGGGCGACCGCACGCACACTGGGCAGTCGATCTCCCGGTTGCCAGCACCCGAAATACCGACCCAGGTTGATCCGGTCCCGGAGCCGGTTGATGATGATCGAGCCTGCCTTGCGCGCCACGGGAGATACCCGTCCTCTTCAGAGTAGGCCGAGCGTTTTCAGGTGGTAGGCGGGGGCAATCCTCATTCCACGCCGGTGGTACCCGTGCTCGAAGCCGTGATGCTCATATCCCTTTCCGTCGCGACGCCCCAGTTGGCGCCGCAGGAGCCCGCCCGCGACCTCCGGCGCGCGGCCCGCTCGGCGGCGTTTCGATACGAGTCGTTGCTGCGCCGGCGCGCCCCGTTCACGCACGGGGCCGGTCGGGGCGTGGACTGCGACGAGATCATCGGGCGGTTCTGCTTCACGTTCGGCGATGACGGGATGCCGGACCCGCCGCCGGAGCCCGAGCACCCCGACATCGACGAGGCGCGGCGGGTGGCGGTCCGGGCGCACCGCCGCTGGCTGTCGGCCGATCCCGCGGATTCCGAGGCGGCGGGCGCGCTGATCCGCTACCTGATCTCGGGCGGCCGGGCCGACGAGGCCGTCTCCCTGGCCCGGACCCACGTATGGGCGGCGGACCGGAGCCCGCCGAGTCTCCTCCTGCTGGGCCTCGCGCTGCATCACGCGGGCGCGTTCGAGGGCGCCGAGTTGGCGTTCGACAGCGCCCGATCGGCCGTGGGGGCGGAGGAGCGCGAGCGGTGGGACGACATCCGGGTGCTGCTGGAGCCCCGGGAGCGGTCCCGCTACGGCAGGCTGACGGCGGAGCAGCGGCGGGCTTACCACCGGCGCTTCTGGGCCCTGTCTGACCCGTCGCTGCTCGAGCCGGGCAACGAGCGGCGGTCAGCCCATTATGCCCGCCACGCGTGGATCCAGATCCTCTCCCGGGCCCCCAGCGCCCAGGGGATGCTGCACTGGGGCCGGGACCACGAGGAGATCCTCCTGCGATACGGGCTGCCGACCAGCCGGGAGCGCATCCGCCAACCCGCGTGGAGGCTCCATACGGAGCTGAGGATGGTGGAGACGTTCGATCCCCACGCCGTGACCTTCATGCCGTTCGGGCCCGATGGGGGGGTCCCGGAGACGCCGCCCCCCGGCGTCCGGCCGGCGCTGGAACGGGACACGGTGCGGGCGTCGTACGCCCCGATCCGTCATCACCGGACGCGCGGCCTCGAGTTGCAGGTCGCGCGCTTCCCCGCCCTCCGGGGCTCGCTGCTGCGCGTGAGCGGGGTGCTGCGTCCCGACACCGTGGATCCGGCGGTGCCGGCGAGCCCCCGGGGGCTGGTCGCCGTCCTGGATACGCTGGGAAACGAGGTCGTCCGGGCCGAGGCACGGGTGAGGGTCCGGCCGGATTCGTTCACCGCGGTGAGCGGAGACGTGGCGGTCCCCCCGGGCGCGTACGTCTACCGGCTCGAGCTGACGGACGATTCCACGGGGCTGGCGGGCCTGGCCCAGCACCGATTGACCATCGAGGCCGTAGCCGGACTCACGCTGGCCGACCTCGCGGTCGCGCACCCCGCGGCGGATCCCGAATCCGCGGAGGGGCGCCCCCCGCTCGCGCCGACCCTCGTCCTGGCCCCGGGCCAGGTGGTCCTGGTATACACGGAGGTGTCGGGACTCCACCGGACCGGCGCCCGGTCCCGGTACGCGGTGGAGTGGTGGCTGGAGCCGCTGGACCGTGGCTCACTGCTGGGCCGCGCGGCGCGCTGGCTCGGCCGCACGCTGGGCGTGGTGGCGGAGGCCGAGCCGGTCCGCGTCCGTTGGGAGGACGGCTCCGAACAGGGGGACCCGG
>JABAOG010002320.1_pt1 | contig 22871 bp, 12 predicted proteins | sample 7062131 | NCBI WGS metagenome assembly JABAOG01 (sample SAMN14538629, study PRJNA623070) | marine sediment metagenome | biome: marine biome [ENVO:00000428]; feature: marine pelagic biome [ENVO:01000023]; material: deep marine sediment [ENVO:00002113] | place: India: Arabian Sea | collected... | reverse complement strand
CATGGGTTCGAACCCGGATCACGCCGCCGCTGCCTCCCGTGCCGAACTGCCAGCCACCGATGGCACCGGGGACGATCTGGATCCAGGCCACCTCCTGGACGGGGATGGCGTCGAGCAGGCTGGAGTCCTGGGCGTAGAGGACGACGTCGTCGACCACGAGGACGGGAATCCTGGCGTCGGCCATGGTGCGCCCGCCCCGGCCGCGCAGACGGGAGGAGCCACCGGCCTGGGAGGCGGGGCGACCGACCATGTACGGCGCCACGCGCCGGATGACATCGACGATGGAGGCGGCCTGCATCCCCTCGATGTCCGCGGCCGTCACGACCCGGCCGCCCGAGCTCTCCGGCGGCTCGGTGCCGGGCTCCGGCGGTCCGGACGCGCCGAACGAGGCCCGGAAGGCGATCTGCGTGGGGCGGTCGGCCGCGACGTCGACCGAGGCGCTCGAGGCCCGGCATCCCCGGCCCAGCACCAGCAGATGGTGCTCTCCGGGGGCGATGCCGCGCAGCACGAAGCGGCCGTCGTTGTCCGTGTGGGTACGCTGCCCGCTGTCGAGCATGATCATGACCCCGGGAAGGGGCCCGCCCGTGGCGGAATCCGACACGACACCGCGGACGAGGCCCGGCCCCGCGGTCACGCAGCCGGACAGCGCGATGGCCGCGAGGAGGCCGGCCAGGCGCCGTACGGGGCTCCGAAGACGGTCCGCACCGGTACGCCATCCGGGCCCGACGACGAGAGTTCTCATGGAGCCTCCCGTTGCGAGACGTCGATCAGTGGCGGAGCGGGATCCGGAGCAGCGGGATGCGCATCTGGTCCGGCGGGTTCTTCGGATCGCGGACGGGGGCGTTCTCGTCCTGGCTGAACTGGTAGACGACCAGCCCCACCGCCGCCGCGGCGACCGCGCCGGCCACGAGGCCGGTCTTCCAGGTGTCCACGCTCCTGGCCTGGAGGTCCAGCAGCTGGTCCGAGGGAAGCGCCACTCGCTGGCGCAGCCGGCGTGACATGCCCCCGGCGCTCACCGTGGCCGACGGGATCTCCAGCATGATCTCGCGGTCGTCGGCGCTCACCACACGGCCGGTGACCCACCGGCCCTGGATGCCCGCCGTCTCCTGGAGCTCGACCGCCCGGTCGGGCGTCAGGAACGCCCGTACCGTCTGGCCGGACTCCGCCTCGGGGACCTTCAGCGGCTCGTACTTGTAGCAGCCGGCTCCAAGCAGGGCTGCGGCCAGAACCGCCGCGCGCACGGCCTTGGTCTGGTTTCTCATACCGGGTCAATATACGCGACGGCGCAGGGGTGGAGCCACCCACCCCCGCGCCGTTGCCTCTGCCGGCGGATTCAGCCGGACAGGTTCGGGTTCGACCGCCGCTCCTCGTCCCCGATGGGGAAGCAGGTGTCGCGGCCTTCCATGAACGCGAAGTACCCCGGGTCGCCCGACCCCTTCTCGAACCACCGGCGGGCGTCCCACAGGTGACGCGCCTCCAGCCAGGTCGTGGCGGAGCGCTCGTAGTGCAGGTCGGCCCAGGCCTCGGCCAGGGTCGCCGTCTCCACCAGCGGGTCCATGCCGTACTGCTCTCGTGCCTGGTTCATCAGCGCGTACGCCGCGGGGATTCCGGCCGCGCCGTTCACCTCCAGCTCGGCCTCGGCCCGCAGCACCAGCATCTCGGTGCCCTTGGTGGCGGCCACGTCATCGGCCTCCGAGGTGTACTTCTCCTGCTGCCACATCGGCGTGCCGCCGTTGGCCCCCGTGGCGGTGTCGCCGTTGGCCAGGATGACCACGCTCCACGGGACCCGGGGATCATCCTCCTGATCGGCGAACATCGTGTTGATCACGGAGAACTCGTACCGGTCGTAGGTCTCGAAGTAGATATCGAGACCGGGCGCGTTCCCGGATCCGAAGGGCACGTACCAGGTGAAGTCGTCCGGCACCTGCTGGGCGTCGCTCACCGCGCCGGCCCAGTCGCCGAGCCAGGCCCGGGCCGAGGCCCGGATCCCGTACGCGGCCGTGGCCACGTCCGGCAGGTCCGCGCGGCCGGCCTGCGCGATCGCCAGGGTCGCCAACGAGTCCGCCCGCTCGAAGTGCACCGTATTGGGCACCTCCGGTCCGCCGTCGATGGTGGAGGAGCACAGCATCTCCCCCAGCAGGCGGTTGGCGATGGCGCCATAGAGCCAACCCTGGGCCACCAGCGGGCTCTGGTTGAACCGGGTCTCCGTCATGTTCTCCCGGAGCCGCTCCACGCCGTGCTCGGCGACCCAGCGCGCCTGCTGCATGCTGTTGAACTCGCCGTTGGAGTCCTCCGGCTTCAGCACGCCCTTCGCCTCCTCCGTGATGTCGTAGCTGCCGCTGTGGAACAGCTCTCCGGCGGCGATGGGCGAGATGTACGTCATCTGGTCGAAGGCGCCCGTCAAATCGGCGGACATCCCTTCCACGATCGCGTCGAACGCGTTGGGATTGTTGAGGTTCTCATCCGCGATCCGACCCGGCGCCTCCACGTCAAGGATGTCGCCGCACCCGGCCAGGCTCAGGAAGGCCGCGAGGACGCCGAAGCGATGCCACTTGCTCGTTGTTCTCATCGTTTGGGCCCTCCTCAGAAGTTGAACCGGAGCGAGAAGCTGACGGTCCTCGGTGGCGGGATCTGGTAGTAGTCCCGTCGCCCGAAGTCGCCTGCCCCGTCGAAGACCGACTCGCCGTAGTCGGCGAAGTCCATCACCTCCGGGTCCGTGCCGGTGTAGTCGGTCCAGGTGGCCAGGTTCGACGCGGCAATGGTGACCACCGCGTTGTCGCCGAACCGGACCAGCCCTGCCGGCAGCCGATAGGCCAGCGAAATGGAGCGCAGCTTCCAGAAATCGGCGGGCTCGACCCAGAAGTCGCTGTCGTAATCGTCCAGGTCACACTGACCGCGCTCCAGGGCCGTCGCGCCGTTCAGCACGCTCGGGTCCCCCACGCCCGAGGCCGACCGCTGCAGCTCGTAGCACGGGAACCACACGCCCCGACGGGCGTTCTGATAGCCGGTGTAGTTGGGCAGGTAGTGGCCGCCCTGGAACTCGAAGAGCCCGTCCAGTGTCAGGCGATTGAACAACTGGATGGTGCTGCCCACGCTGTACATCTCGGTGGGATACACCTCACCCAGGAACGTGTCGCTCACCACCTCGGGCGCCCCGATCTCGTTCGGGTTCACGATCAGGTCGCCGAAGTAGCTCGGCGCGGGGTAGCCCTCCCGGAACTCGGCCTTGTTGTCGCCGAAGATCTCCTCGCCGTTCAGGTCGATCACTTCGCTGGCGGACCAGGTGGCGTTGGCCCGGGCCGTCCACTCGAACGCGTCCGAGCGGAACAGCGCCGCCACCAGCCCCAGCTCGGTCCCGCTGGCCTCGATCTCTCCGATGTTCTGCGTCTGCGCGGAGAGCCAGCCCTCGGACGGCGGCAACGTGACGCCCACCAGCGCGTCCGTGGTGGTGGCCCAGTACCGGGTGAACTCGATGCCCAGCCGGGCGTCGAGGATCTCCGCATCGAAGCCGATCTCCCGCTCGAGCGTCGTCTCCGGCCCCAGGTCCGGGTTGCCCACCACTCCCGGCGTGAAGGCCGGCTCGCCCGCCCCGCTGGTGGTGGGCGACCAGGTGCGCAGCTTGTCGAACGCGCCCGGCGCCTTCCCGGACGTCCCGACCGCGCCCCGGAGCTTCAGCGCCTGGAAGAACCCGGGGACGAAGGCATAGTCCGAGGCGATCCACGACGCACTGAACTTCGGGTAGACCTGCAGGCCGAAGTCGTCGCCGAACGAGCTGTTGCCATCGATGCGCAGCCCACCGGTCAGGAACAGACGGTCCTGCCAGCCCAGCTGCTCCTGCACGAAGAAGCCGGCCGTGGTCTCGCCGATGAGCTGCTCGCCCACGTACCGGACATCCGCCCCGGCGTCCAGCGTCGGGTCGATGGGCCCGGCGAACTCGTGGACGTCCACTTCGGTCCACCGGTGCTGGTCCCGGAAGACCTGTCCGCCGAACGAGAAGGTGGAGGCCAGCTGGTCGTCGAAGAGCGCGTTCCGCAGCGAGCTCGCGTATTCGAGGGCGAGCTTCGTGTGTACCGTGTTCTCGTCCCAGAAGTACCCGGTCGGGTCCGCGATGAAGTTGAACGGGTGGGTATTCTCGGAGTTGATGAAGGTGTAGTCCCACCCGATCGTGAAGGTGTTGGACCAGTTCTCCAGCGGGTTCACGTTCGTCTTGAGCCCGAGGATATAGTGGTCACTCCGGGTGTAGTTTTCGCTCTCGAACAGGTAGGAGTTCGAAGAGCAGGTCACGTCCCCCCAGGTCACGCCGGAGGGGAGGATGCCGCCGTAGCGCGCCGAAAGCTCCGCCTCGGTGCATTCCTCGAACTTCCCGCCCTTCAGGTAGCCGCGGTAGCCCCGGCCCACGTTGAGCAGGAAGCCATCGGCGTTGTTGCCGTCCTCCACCCACTGGGTGACCCGCTTGGTGTAGGCGGTGTTCAGGTGGAAGCCCAGCCAGTCGAGCGGGTTGAACTCGAAGTTCCCGCGGATGCCGCCGTCCGTGGACCCCTGCGTCGGCAGCGTACCCTCGGCGTCGCTGTAGTTCGCGGAGAAGTAGTAGTTCACCATGTCCGTTCCGCCGCGGACCGAGAGGTTGTAATTGTTCCCGAAGCCCGTCTCCCACCAGTCGCCGTCGTCGGGGCAGGTGGGGTCGACGAAGTACTCGGGCGTGCCCTGGTCGTCGCCCCCCGTGTCGATCCCCTGCATGAGGCCGCCACACTGGGTGAAGAGCTGATTCGGGTCGTCGAAGTTGGTGAGGTCGCCCTGGTCCCGGGCGCTGAAGCCCACCTCCGCCGTCCACTGCGGCGCGCCGTTGTAGCCCCGCTTCGTGAAGATCTGGATCACGCCGGCCGAGGCCTCGGTGCCGTACAGCGTGGTGGCCGCGGCGCCCTTGATGACCTCGATCCGCTCGATGTCCTTGGCGTTGATGTCCTGGAGCGGCGACGTGGAGGTCCGGGAACCCCAGCCGCTACGGACCGGGAGGTTGAAGATCCGCACGCCGTCCACGTAGATCAGGGGCTCCGTGTCCTGGGAAACCGAGTTGATCCCCCGGATCTTGACCGTGTAGCCGGCGCCGACCTGCCCGCTGTTCGTCATCACAGCCACGCCCGGCGCCCGGCCCTGGATGGCGTCCTGCGAAGTCGTCACCGGCGCGAGCTCCAGCTGACGCGAACCGATCGAGGCCATGCTGTTCCCGATCTCCCGCTTCCGGGCTTGGCCCGCGGTGCCCGTCACCACGATCTCCTCCAGGGCGACGGCGCTTTCCCGCATCTCGAAGTTGACCGTGGTCGGCTGCCCCGCCTGTACATCCACCGTCTGGGACTGCTGAGCGTAGCCGATCAGGTGCACCGTCACCTCGTGCTGTCCCGCCGGTACGTTCATGATGATGTAGCGACCCTCGTTGTTGGAGAGGGTCCCGAGATTGGTGCCTTCGACGACTACCTGCGCACCCGCAATGGGGTGCTGAGTCGTCCTCTCGGTCACGGTTCCCTGGATGCTGCCCGTCTGGGCCACCGCCGGCACGGCCAGCAGCAGCGCCAGGGCGGCACCCAGGGGTGCGGCGAACAAGTAACCCCGCGGTCTCATAGAGGTATCCTCCGTGGCAGGGAAAGAGGTGCGCGGAACTCCGCGCTTTCGACAACACGATGGCGCCCACAGGCCGCCCCCCGACACGGCCGCACGGCGTGCGGCGCTCGGGCAGCAGCTTCTGCGGGTCTCGCGGTCAAGCCAGTGGGACTCTGAACCCGGGTCTGCTCCATCATGGCGCGGTCGGCCTCGGCTCGTGGCCCGTCGGCCTGCCTTGTCATGTGGTGGCCGCCTGTCCGCTGCGCGCCGCGCCGCGAGCGGCGCGCCGCTAAATGGGATTCAGCCCTTGCCTATGAGAAGAGATGGCGACCCGCCGTCCCGAGGAACTGAGAGGAGGAGCGAGGCGCATCCCGATTTCTGACCAATGTTGCAGGAATGGGAGATCGTACGGACCTATTCCGCGATGCGCAACCCCCAGTTCCCGATTCAGTTAGCCGGCTGGCGCAGCGAGCCCCACGGGGTCGTTGTCCTGGTAAATGATGCGGCGCGGGTCGCTGGCGCGGCCCTCTCCGATGGGGTTCCGGTACGGTCGGATCACGAACGGCCGTTCCTGCAGCAGGGGCTCCGGCTCGTCGAAAGCGGGCTCCACGGTGATGACGTGGTACCACAGCGCCTGCCCGGTGCCCGGGTCCACGGCGTCCAGCGCCAGCGGAAGCTCGAGCCCGCCGGGGATTTCCAGGTCGAAGATGTTGGTGGTCCACTCGTCGCCCGGGACGTCCTCGACGCCGCCGTTGCGGAAATCCTCGTCTCCCGAGAACGGACCGGACCCCGTATTGTCCCTCGACGTCAACAGGCCGTAGAGGTCGGGGCGGTACTTGCCGTACGAGATCCAGACCTCCTCGGCGGTCCCGGGGCGATGGACGATCCACCCCTCGTAGAGCCACGCGGGATCCAGCGGGACCAGGTGGACCTCCCGACTCCCGTGCTCGTTCAGGTTCACATAGATCGAGAACAGCCAGAGACCGGCATTCTCGGCGGACGGGTAGCCCTCAGCGACGTTGTTGCTGCTCGTGAACAGAGAGTGGTGCCCCGGCTCCCGGACGAAGGGGCGCCCATCCGTCACGCTGCCCTCGATGGACAGCTCGGCCCGCGTCCCCTCGAACCGTCCGCTCATGATCCGGTAACGGGAGGGCCGCTCGTCCTCGTCGCCGGGGGGCTCCAGCGTCAGGTCGAGGCCGCGCGCGCCCGATGCCGGGACGCGGAACTCCAGCACCAGGGGATCGAAGTCGGCCCCCGCAGGCACGCGCCCGAGGGAGTGCGGCACGCCCCCTCGATCCCGGGCCCAGAGCTCGTACACGCCGTCCGCGGGGTCGATGGGGGCCAGCCCCCGGATCTCCACGCGCATGGCGTCGCCGGGCTCGACCCCCGCAGGGTCGCCACCGCACGCCGCGGCAAGGCCGAGAGCCAAGGCCGCGGTCGCGGGGAGGGCCGCCCGGGTCCACTCGCGGGATCTCGTCGCCGGCATCACTCCGATCCTCCGAGATGAGGTGGCTGCAGCCCGCTCGGCACGGCGTCCGGAGCCTGGAACAGCGGGCTCCGGGTGGTCGTGGTGTCCGTGAGCGCGTGGAGAAAATCGACGATGCGGGCCAGATCGACCTCCGTCAAACCGATTGGTCCGGCTTCCGGGTCCAGCGCCGCCGACGGCACGGCGGGGTGGGCGCTCTCCCCCCGGTCCTTGAACGCCAGCACGTCCGGGAGGGTCGCGTGGGTCCCGGCGTGGAAGTAGGGACCGGTGAGCCCGACCTGCCGGAGGGGGGGCGTGCGGAAGGAGTAGGGGGTGCCGCCGTGCTCGCCCCAGCCAAGGTCGTCGCCGGGTGTGCTGTCGCGGCCGATGCCCTCCTGCGGGGCCCCGAGGACGTGCATGTCGAAATCACTGAGGAGCGGTCCGTGGTGACAGGCGACGCAGTTCGCCTTCCCGATGAAGAGCGCAAGGCCGGTCTTCTCGTCGGGCGTGAGGGCGCCGTCGTCGCCTCCGAGGAATCGGTCAACGGGGGCGTCGGGCGTGATCAGCTCCCGAACATAGGCGGCGAGCGCCCGGCGCATGGTGGTGGGGCCGATCAGCCGCTCCGGGTCCAGACCGCTCTCCTCGTGAATGTCCGGGAACGCGGCCGCGAAACGCTCGACATACTCCGGGATGGCCCGGACCCGGGCGATCACGCTGTCCTGGGCGTGCATCCGTTCGTAGGAGAGGCCACGCATCTCGTTATCCGCGGCCAGCGGCGCCAGTGTCTGGTCCTCGATCCCAAAGGCACTGCCTCCCCAGAACATGGTCCCGTTGATGGACGGCTGGGGGTCCATGCGGCCGAACAGCCCGGTGTTGAGGACGGTGGGGGAGTTCCGGGGCATGGGCCGCAAGGGGGGCGGCCCGGGCTCCGTGCGGTCGGGTCCCAGTCCCTCGGCCCCGGCGCCGGCCGGGAACTGGCGGCCGTCGGTGAATGCGAAGCTGGGGAGGTGGCAGGTGCTGCATGCCACGTCCTGGGGCCCCGAGAGGATCGGGTCGAAGAACAGGAGGTGTCCGAGCTGCACCCGGGCCTCCAGGTACGGGTTCTCCACGGGTCGGACGGGCTCTCGGGGCATGGCGGAGAGGCCCGCGGCGAGGGCCCGCTCCCGGAGTGTCGGCTCCGGCGGCTCCGTGCCGTCGTCCCCGCACCCGATGAGAAGGACGGGGAGGATCGCGAGAGAGGCAGCCGAAAGGCGCGTCCTCACGGTGTGCCGCCGTCGAAGTGGACGGGGACCGTCTGACCCTGCCGCACCTCCACGACCCGGTAGCCCGGGGCCACGGGGCACGGCGGGTCGGGCAGAATCACACTGTAGTGCCCGGGGTCGACGGTGGCGACCACCTCGCCGACCGCATTGGTCGTCACCGCCGCGTCCGTGCTCCCCCCGACGACCCACACGCCGGCCCCGGCCACGGGCGCACCGTCACACGTGACCAGGGCCTGGACCTGCGTGAACAGACCCACCGCGGCGAACATCACGGCCGGGGTGGCATCCGTCACCGTCACCTGCCGGACTGCGGGCTCGAAGGCGGTCGTGGCGGGGCGCAGGCCGGCGAGCTCCAGCCCGGACAGCCGGACATCGTAGGTGCCGTGTGGCACGCCGGCGAATCCGAACGACCCATCGGGGCCAGTGGCCGCCGCCGAGACGATATCGCCGCCATCCACGAGCGCCACGAGGAGGTTGGGGACACCCTCTCCCGTCTTGAGCCTGGCGACCGTGCCCGTGACCGCGGCGGCCCGGCCCTCGGGGGCGGCCGGCTCGCTGTCGCACGCGGCCGTGCCGGCCAGACACGCCAGCAAGGCGGTGAGCATGGTCTTGAAGCGGCGCATTCGGTCGGTCCCTTTCCAGGGCCGGACGGTCGAGTCACGGTGGTGCCGGGGGCCTGATTGTCCGGGTAGCCGCCGACCGGTGGGAATGAGACTAATCGCTATCGCGAGAGCGAGGGCCTGTCAAGCGGCGCCAGGCTGCGTCGGGACTCCCTGTATCGGCTCCCGACCACCGGCGTTCCTGGCTCCGTCGTGCTATCTCCGGGCCACCTGCTTCGCCACGAACCAGAGGTTCGCGGGTCGCTCGGCCAGGCGCCGCAGATACCACGGGTACCAGTGCTCGCCGTAGGAGATGAGGACGCGGACCTCGGCGCCCACGGCGGTGAGCCACTCCTGGAGGTCGGCCCGGATCCCGTAGAGCATGTGGAACTCGAGCTGCCCGGGTGCGGCGCCGTACTGACGCGCCGATTCGCGGATCCTCTCGATGAGCCGGTCGTCGTGGGTGCCGAAGACGGGCACGGCGCTGCTCACGTAGTCCCGGTTCTTGAGCATGGTCACCGCGAGGTCGTGGAACCGATGATCGACGTCGTGCTTCTTCTCGAGCGCGACCTCCGGCGACTCCCGGTAGGCGCCCTTCACCAGGCGAACGCGGGTGGGGGGGTCCATGAGGGACTCCAGGTCCCGGGGCGTCCTGCGCAGGTACGCCTGCAGGCAGACCCCGACGAGGGGCGACCGCTCCCGGATCGATCGGACCAGGTCGAGGGTGCGGTCCACGTACCCGCTGTCCTCCATGTCGACCCATACGGTGGTGCCCGTGCCGGCCGCGTGTCGTACCAGCCGGTCCAGGTTGGACCGGGCGATGTCCGCTCCCAGGTCCAGCCCCAGGTGGGTCGGCTTCACCGAGATCTCGGCGTCCAGCCCCAGCGCCCCGACCCGGTCGAGCGCCGCCCGGTAGTCGTCCGCGACCGCGGCCGCCTCGTCCTCCGTGGTCACGTTCTCCCCCAGCTCGGTGAGGACCACGCCCAGCCCGCGCCGGCCGAGGCGACCCGCGGCTTCCAGCGCGTCCTCCAGCGTCTCGCCGGGCATGAACCGGGCGACCGCCTTGCGCGCGAACGCCCGTCGCTTGACCCACCGCTCCAGCGGTTTCGAGCGGGACATCCGGAGAAGGGCCGTCCGCATCATCGCGATTCGCGGCTCCGAGGAGTCCAGGAGATCAGGGAGCGCCGGGGCCCGGCGCGGGGGTCGTCATGGGTCCGACGGCTCCGGGCGGCGCGAGGTCACGGGAGCTCTTCCTCCGACGGCGCCTTTCCCACCGGCGCCTTTCTCCGGCGGCTCTTCCTCCAGCGTCGCGTCGGTGCCGGTACCACCCTCCCCGGCGGGCTCCGCGAGTCCGGGTCCCGCCGGCCCCGTCGTGGGGCGTTCCTGCTGGGGCAGCCGGTCCGGAGGCAGGACGGTCCGGGTCCGTCCGGGAGCGACGCGCGTGGCCGTCACGGCGGAGGAGGCCGCGGCGCCCGTCCCGAACAGGGCGACTCCGGCCGCGGCGTGCAGCCAGATGTCGCTCCCGCCGATCGGCAGGAAGCCGAGCCCGTCGGGGAGGAAGAGGCCGAGCACCGCCAGGACAATGTACAGCGTGCCGGCCACGACCGTGAACGTCCGGGCGTCGTCGACGGAGCCGGCGGCCCGGATGCCCCAGATCCCGAGCAGGAGGTGCACCAGGTTGTGCAGGAAGTTGACCGGGAACAACCCCCAGAGCCTCGGGGCGAGGTCGGGGTCCGCCTCCATGCTGGTGCCGGTGATCACGGCGCCCCAGATGGCCACGACGACGAAGACCCATCCGAAGACCTGGGCGACTCGCTGAACCGTCGTCATGCGGTCCTCCAGCCGGGGATCCGTTGCAGGATTGTGCTATGGTTGTAGTGTCGCGCCGGGTGGGGTGTCAAGCGTGCCGGTACGGCGTCGGCCCGGCGATGCCGGCGACGTGGCCCTCGGGCGCCGCCGTCCCGGGGAGCCATTCCCCTGCCCCGCCACGACCGCGGGATTGCGGGCGTGAGCGAATCGAGGCAGGTACGGGAGCTGGCCCGGGGCGCGGTCGATCGGCGGGGCGTGGTCCGGCTCGTCGAGGCGCTGGGATTCGAGCCGACGCTGGAGCCGCTCCCGGCGGCCGCCCTCGCGGCCTACGGGCTGGATCGGGAGGACGGGATCGCCGGCGTCATCGTCGGCCGGAGCGGCATGGCGGACGCCCTGCTCCTGGAGACCCAGGAGTCGGGCGGACTCGAGGCGGCCCGACTCGCCCGGACCGTGCGGAACCGGAATCCCGCCCGCATGCACCTGTTCGTGGTGGCCGGGCCCGGCTACCACGTCGTCGTGGTCGGCACGTTCGGTCTCGACGACGGGTTCCGCCACCTCGCCCTCGCACCGCGCCGGCCGAAGCCGTCCGACCTCGACGCGCTGGCCGAGATGGTCCCGGGGGACGGGGAGGCGGGGCTCCGGCTGCTGGTCCGCCACGCGGCGGCCCTCGAGCGATCGAGGATCACGGATCGGTTCTTCCGCGACTTCCGGGCGCGGCGTGACGCCGTGGCCGACGGCTGGACCGGGCTCCAGGCGGACGCCGCCCGCGAACGAGGTCAGCTCGCGCTGCTCTTCCTCAGCCGGCTCACCTTCCTCTACTTCCTCCAGGGCCGGGGCGCCCTCGCCGGTAGCGACCGGTACCTGGTCCGATTGTTCGCGAGGTGGGCCGGCGAACGGGACGCCCGGGTCCCCGGCACCGGGACATTCTACCGGGCCCGGCTCGTGCCGCTCTTCTTCGGCGCGCTCAACAGGCGGCCGGCGGACCGGGACGCCGCCGCCCGGCGTCTCGGGGACCTCCCGTACCTGAACGGCGGGCTCTTCGAACGGCACGCCCTCGAGCGACGGTTCCCGGACCTCGACCTCCCCGACGGCGTGGTGCGGGGCTGTCTGGACGACCTGCTGGAACGGTACCGGTTTACGAGCCGGGAGGCGGGGGACGGGGCCGGGTTCGGCGTGGACCCCGAGATCCTTGGCCGCGTGTTCGAAGGGCTGATGGCCCCCGATCGACGGGGCGACACCGGCAGCTTCTACACCCCGGCCCCCGTCGTCGACCGGGTCGTGCGGGAGTCGGTCGCCGCCTATGTCGCCGGGCGCTGTCCCGGCGTCCCGACCCGGGCCATCACCGAGGGTCGGCCCGGCCCGATGCCCGCCGCGAGCCGGTACCGGGTGCGCAGGACGCTGGAGCGGGTCCGGGTGCTGGACCCGGCGTGCGGGTCGGGCGCCTTCCTCCTGGGTGCGCTCCACCGCCTGGCCGCGGCCCTGGACGGCGTTTCCGAGCAGCCGTTCGACGCGATCCGCCGCGGGATCGTGGCCCGATCACTCTACGGCGTGGACCTCCTCGACGACGCGGCGCTCCTGTGCTCGCTCCGGCTCTGGCTCGCCCTCTCGGAGGGGGACGACGTCGTACGGCCGCTGCCCAACCTGGATCGCAGGATCCGACAGGGCGATGCGCTCGTGGATCCCCTCGATCTCGGCGCCCCGGCACCCCACGCCCGGCCCCTCAGCGACCCGGATATCCGCCGGGCGCTCCGCGCCCTCGGCCCGGCCGGCGTCCGCTATCTCGAGTCGGGACCGGGGGAGCGGGAGCGGTGCCGGCGCGCTGTGCTCGAGGCCGAGGCCGCGCTGGCCCGCGGCTGGATCGCGGCGGTCCGCCGGTCCAGCGTCCGCCGGCTCCGGTCGCTGCGGGCACAGGCGGCGGACCGGGACCTTTTCGGCGACGCGCCCGACAGCGCCCTCGACGCGGCCCGCGAGCTGCCCGCCGTCCGACGCCGGATCCGGGAGATCGATGACGTGGACACCGCGCTCCGCGAGGAAGGCGCCCTCCCGTTCTTCAGCTTCGGGATCCACTTCGCCGACGCCGTCACGGGGTTCGATATCGTCGTGTCCAACCCACCGTGGATCCGGTCCCACCGCTGGCCCGACCGCCTCCGCGCCCTCGCCTCCCGCTTCGAGGTGTGCCGGTCCCCCGGCTGGGCGGCGGCGACCTCCCTCACGGGGGCGCCGGCCGGGGCGGGCGCCCAGGTAGACGTCGCCCTCCTGTTCGCCGAGCGGTCCCTCCGACTCCTGGCCCCCGGCGGGATCCTCGCCCTCCTCCTGCCCGCCAAATCCATGCGCGCGCTGTACGGCGCCGCGGCACGTCGTATGTTGTTGCGGGACCTGGAGTTCATCCTTATCGAGGACCACGCGCTCGACCAGCGGTCCGTGTTCCGAGCCGACGCCTTCGTGTCCGTCCTCATCGGCCGCCGGGTGATGAAAGAGGCCCCCCTACCCGGCGCGTCCGGGAAACCAGGCGGTCGGGCCGGCGCGTCCGGGGAGCCGGGTGGCCGGACCGGCGCGTACCGGGCGCCGGGGGCTCCGACGGATTCGTCCCGGGCCTCGGCGTCGACGCGTCTGCCGCCTTCGCTCGCAGCCGCTCGCTCCGTCCGGGTCCGGCTCATCCGTCGCGGGGCGGAGCCCCTGGAGTACCGGGTGGGGCAGCGGGACCTGCCATTGTTTCCCGGCGACCCGGCATCGCCGTGGCTCCTGGCGCCGCCCGACGTCCTGTCCGTGTTCCGGGCCATGCAGGCGGCGGGCCCGCCCCTGGGCCGCCACGACGGGCTCAGGGTGCGGCGCGGGGTCATGACCGGGGCGAACGACGTGCTGGTCCTGACGCGGGTCGAGCCCAGGCTCGGGGGCCTCTGTCACGTGGAGGCGTCGGGCCACGAGCGGGCGCGCGGCGAGGGCCGGGCCGCCGCCCGGTCCCGCCGGTACCGGGCGGTGATCGAGACTGCCGGCGTCCGCCCGCTGGTCCGCGGCACCGACGTCGACGCGTTCCGCTACGAGGTCGGTGCCCACGTGGTGTGGGACCGGGGCCGGGCGGGGGAGCCGGGCCCGATGCCGCGGCTGCAGCGATACCTCGAGCGCCACCGGCCGCGGCTGGAACGACGCTCGGGTTGGCGGCCCGGCCGACCGCTGGGTGCGGTCTTCCGGCTCTCGGCCGAGACGCTGGAGCCGAAAGTGGCCTGGCACGACCTGTCCGACACGCTCCGCGCCGTGGCGCTGCCGGCCAGGGTTCGGCTCGACGGCGAGCTTCGCGAGCTGGTCCCGCTGAACACGGTCTACTTCCTCCCGATCGCCGACGCTGACGACGCGCTCGTCCTGGCCGGCCTGCTCAACTCGCTCCCCGTGCGAACGCTGGCCCGGGCCATCGCCGAGCGGGCGAAGGACGCCCGGTTCCGCTTCTTCGCCTGGACGGTCTCCTGCCTGCCGCTGCCCCGAAGCTGGAGGTCGCGACCCGGGGCGGCCGTCGTGCGCCGGCTGTCGGGCGAGGCGCACGAGGCCGGCGGAATCGACGCGCCGGGACAGGAACGGCTCGACCGCGCCGTGGCCCGCCTGTACGGGCTGGATACCGCCCAGCTCGACGCCCTCGGTCGGTTCGACCGGTGGCTGCGCGGTGCCGGATCGCCTCGGGCCTCGTGAGGTCGCGCTCCGGGTCCTTGCCGGCCTGTTCGGCGACGAGGCCACCGCCCGGGACGCGCCGCCATCCGGACCGGCCGGGCTGGCCCCGTTCCAGGCGGAAGCCGCCGCCCGGGCCCGCGCGACCCTCGCCCGACGCGGCGGCGTGATCCTGGCCGACGCCGTGGGCCTGGGGAAGACGTTCGTGGCCCTGGACCTGATCGCGGAGCGGCTGGGAACGGGCGGGGACGCCGTCGTGGTCGTGCCGGCGGCGCTGCGGCGGATGTGGACGACCGGGCTGCGCCGCGTCCGGGCGCCCACGCACCGGGTCCGGCTCCTGTCCCACGCCCGGTTGAGCCGGGGCGGGTGGGCGCCTCCCGCGGCCCCGGGGACCGGCCCCCGGCTGTTCGTGGTGGACGAGGCGCACCGGTTCCGGAACCCGCGCAGCCGCCGGTACGCGGCACTCGCCCGGCTCATCGCCGAGGCCCGCGCGCCGGGACGGCCCGGCGCCGACGTGCTGCTCATCACCGCTACCCCGATCAACAACGGGCCTGGCGATCTCCGGGCGCTGATACGGCTGTTCGCCGATGACGCAGCCCTGACGGACGCCGGCGTCGCCAGTATCCGGGGCGCGTTCGACGCGGCCGCGGGACGGCGGGACGGCGCCGCGGATCCCGCGCTCCGGACCATCGTTCGTGAGCTCGTGATCCGACGGGACCGGCAGCTCGTCCGGGACCGCTACGGCGGGGCGGCCGTCCCGGGCCGTGAACCGAGGTTCCCCCGTCGGGCCCCGCCCATGGTGATCCGCTACGCCGCCCGGCGCCTCCCGGAGCTGGTCGCCGGCGTGGACCGGCTCGAGCTGGTCCCCTACGGGCCCCTCGACGACGCGTCGCCATGGCGATCGAACAGTCCGCCGCGCGGGCCCGAAGGGAGGGGCGGCGCCCGGGCGCTGGTCCGGCTCGGCCTGCTCAAGCGGCTCGAGTCCAGCCCCGCCGCGGCCCGGGTCAGCCTGGAGCGCCTGCGCGGGCTCTGCCAGGAGTTCGTCCGTGCGGCGGAGAGCGGTCGTGTGATCGCGCCCCGTGCCGCGACCCGCCGCGCCGCTGATGGCGATCCGCTCCAGCTCGTGCTCACCGACCTGGTCGCCGACCCGGCGGCGCCGGGCGTGGACCTGCGGGCCGCGGCGGCGTCGGCCGACCGGGATCTCCGCCGCGTCGAGGCCCTCCTGCGCTCGCTGGACCGCGACGATCCGAAGCTGGCGGCGCTCGAGCGGCTGCTCGACGCTGTCGCGCCCGAGCCCGTGATCGTGTTCACCGAGTTCCGGGACACGGCGGCCTACCTCCAGCGGTCGCTGCTCGACCGCCGGGTCGCACGGATCGACGGCGCGGGCGCGTGGCTGGGCCGGCACCCGGCGGGGCGCCGGAACGTCGTCGAGCGTTTCGCTCCCCGCGCCAACGGCCGGCCCCCGCCGCCGGCCCGCGAAGCCGTGCGGGTCCTCGTGGCCACGGACGTGGTGGCCGAGGGGCTGAACCTCCAGGACGCCCGGCTCGTGATCAGCTACGACCTTCCCTGGAATCCCGTCCGGCTCCTCCAGCGAATCGGCCGGGTGGATCGCCTCGGGTCGCGGCACCTCGAGGTCGTGCCGTACCTGTTCGCGCCGGACCGCGGCCTGGACGCCGTCCTCGGCCTCACCCGGCGGCTGCGCGCGAAGCTCCACGGCATCGTCGGCGCGCTCGGCGACGAGGGCGGAGACCTGCTGCTGACAGCGCTCACCAGGGAGCCATCGGCGCTCCAGGACGCGATGCATGCCGTGGAGCGCGCCCGTACCCTGGACCCCCGCGAGACGCTGCGGACGCTCTGGATCCGGGAACGCGGCCGGGGGCCGGTGGTCGGGTCCCCGGCGTCCCCGGCGTCCCCGACGTCACGGGACCCCGGCCGGCCCCGGACGCGGCCGGTCCGGCAGGAGCCTTGCAGCGCCCGCCACTCGATCCCGACCCATCCGGAGCCCCGGGTCGCTCACCTCCCGGTCCCGCCCCGGCACCCCGCGGCGGGCATCGCCGCGCTGGCACTGCTCGCCCGGGGCCCGGGCACCTGCCTGGTCGAGATCACCGCGCGCGGCGACGTCCGGGAACCCGGGGAAGGCGCGGTCGCGGCGCTGGAGACGGCCCTCGGGTCCGGGGCCGACCTGGACCCCTCGGCGGTGCCGGCGTCGGGCCCATCGAGAGGAGGGGGTGAGGAATGGACCGGCACGGCCACGGGTCCCGACGTCGGCGAGGCGGGCCGCTCGGATCCGGGCCCGAGCACCGACGGCAATGCCGACGGCCCGCTCGATGCCGTGCTCCGCGCCGCGCGCCAGTACCTGGACTCCCGGACCCTCGCGGGGCGGGCCCCGGCTCCCCTGCCGGGCCGCAACCCGGCCTCCCGGCTCAGCCGTCTGCTCCGCACGTCCCTGGCCCGGGCCGGCTCCGCCGCGCACCCCGGGCTGCTGGGCCGGGCAGAGGCCGCGCTCTCCGCGCTCGCCACCCCGCTGCCCCCCGCACTGGAACACGACGCGGCGGCCCTGCTCGCCCCCACGGGGGCCATGGAACCGGGCGAGCTGCTGGCTCGGATCGAGCGCCTGCTGGAGCACGGGGGCCGTGGCGGAAACCGCGCCGATCACCGGACGGCCGAGCGGGCCGAGATCGTGCCGCTCGCGGTGCTGTGGATCCGGGTCCGGACGCCCCCACGGCCCGGTTGACGACCCCTGTGCCCCCGGTTACCTTTTTCCGTCTGATATTCCCGCGTAGCTCAGCTGGTAGAGCAGGTGGCTGTTAACCACCGAGTCGCAGGTTCGAGTCCTGCCGCGGGAGCTGAACGACGGCTCCAAGTCGCTGCATACAACGGGTCTCGGAAACGCTTCCAGGTCGACTGGGGTTTCGGAGGCCTGTTCTTTTCCGCACCGGGGTACGTCCGCCCTTCCGGTTCCCGTGCCCCACCTCCCACCACTCCTTCGTTCCCCGCCCCGGGGCGCTCGTCGCTGCATCCCTGTCGGACCGGCCCCGCGCAGGGCATTGACTCCCTCGTGCCCGACCGGGGGCCCGGGTCCCGGCGGAGGGGCCCCGGGTCGCGCCGGGCGGGCGGCCGGGGCCCTCGGGCCGGTCGGGCTACAGGGCGAGGCGCAGAGCGTAGATCTGGTTCTCGCTCTGGTTCGCCACGAACAGGGTCGACCGCCGTGAATCGAAGGCGATCCCCTCGGCCCGCCGCGCGCCGGTGCCGGGCACCGCGATCGTGCCGCGGATCATCATCGTCCACGGGTTGAAGACGGTGATCACGCCGGTCTTCGAGTTGGCGCTGAACAGGAGGCCGCGGCCGAAGGTCAGCCCGTGGCACTCGCCGCCGGGGGCCGGGAAGGAACGGATGAGGAGCCCGTCGGAAGCCCTCAGCTCGTGGATCCGGCTGATGGTGGAATAGAAGATCCGACTCCCCACCACCGCCAGCCCTTCACCCCGGCCGGGAGGCGCCGGGATGCTCCCGGTCTGCGTACCGGTGAACGGGTTGATCCGGTTGATCGAGCCCGCGCCGGTAGTGACGTTCGCCACGCGGATCTGCGCGCCGTCCCAGTCCAGGCTGCCGATGGTGTCGTTCAGGACCGGGTCCACGGACCCGCGCACCGACCCGGTCGCCGGGTCCATGAAGTAGATGCTCTCCGAGCCGGCCTGCTGGGTCAGGAACAGCAGCACGGGACGCCGACCGTAGAACCGCAGCGGGAAGCCGCTCACGAAACTGAGCCCGGTGCTGGAGCCCGCGTTCCGCTGCGGGTACCGGAGCTTCCGGAGCAGGTGGGTCCGGATCCTCGGCGCCGGACAGTGGCGCACGGCGCGGTACGCGTTCACCCGGCCGCGGCCGAGCAGCCCCGCGAATCCGGGGTTCTTCGCGTCGATCGGGTCGCAGCTGGCCTCGACGCACTCGCGGACCTCCTTGTTGGAGAGGCCCGGGTTCCGCGACCACACCAGCGCGGCGACGCCGGCCACGTGCGGCGCGGCCATCGACGTGCCGTCCTTGAAGCCGTACGTGTTGTCCGGCACCGTCGAGTAGATGTTCACCCCCGGCGCCGAAACGTCCACCTTGTTCCCGTAGTTCGAGAACCAGGCACGGTGGTCCTTCTGGTCCGTGGCCGCGACGGCGATCACCTCCGGGTACACGGCCGGGTACTGCGGCGTCGTGTCGACGTTCTTGTCGAAGTTCCCCGCCGCGAACACCACCAAGACGTTGTTCTTCACCGCCTTCTGGATGGCGAGGCGGACGCCGGTGTGATCGCCGTTCATATACCAGCTGCAGTTGATCACGTACCGACGGCTCTCCCGATAGTGGATCGCCTGGCTGGTGACGTAGTTGATGGCGTCCGCCCGGTTCTGGTTCATGCCCGACATGAGGTTCACCCGTAGCGGCATGATCCACGCACCGTGGGCTACGCCCACCACCCCGATGCCGTTGCGGCGGGCCGCGATCGTTCCCGCCACGTGGGTCCCGTGCGACCCGCTGTCCCACGGCTCCGGGTCCGCCGCGTCCGCGAAGTCCCAGTCCTCCGAGCCCCGCGGCAGGATGTTCGCCTTCAGGTCGGGATGGTCCAGGTCGACGCCGGTGTCGATCACCGCCACGACGACCCGCTTGGTCCCCACCTCCAGGGTCCACGCGTGCGGCGCGTCGATGTCCGCGTCCGGCGATCCCGTCACGCCGTTCACGGTCTGCCCCACGTTGTGCAGGCCCCACAGGGTGGCGAACTGCGGGTCGTCGGGGAGCGTGGCGTCCGTCTCCACCAGCGATGGCTCCGCCGGCGCGCCCAGCAGCGCCACTCCGTCCTCCTCACGCCCCGCCATCTCCATGTCCAGCTCGTGGACGAGGTCGTCCACGAACATCTGGTCCAGGAGCTCCTGCGAGATGGTCCCTTCCGGGGCCGCCTTCTTCGTCCCCCCACGGGCGCCCTTCGTCCCCGCGCCCGCCCCGCCGCGCCGGCCCGGCTCCTTGCTCCTGGGCGCCAGCAGGTTGTTGAGGCCCACCTCGCTCGGCTCCGCGAACTCGACCTCCTCGCGCTGCCCCAGGGCGTCGATGGTCTCGAACAGCGCCTCCCCCTCCGGCACGCCCACCGTGTAGTACCCGGGGGTCCGCTGCCGGACCAGGATCGGGATCCCCATCTCCTCCAGGATCCTCTCCGCGTCCTCCGGCGACACCCCGTCCTTGAACTGCACCGTCAGCTCGTCCGGCAGGAAGTACCGGCGGCCGCCCTCGTCGTCCTCCAGCACCGGCAGCACGTTCGCGACCGACTGCGTGTCCGCCATGGATGCCATGGTCGTCGCCAGGTCGTCCGCGTCCCCCACCTTCAGGATCGCGAACCCCCGCTCCAGGTCCACCACGTCCACGGCGCTGTCGTCGCGGCCCCAGAGCGCCTCGGCCGCTTCCGTCGTCTCCGCCGTGCCCGCGTCGAACGTCGCGACCACCTCCTCCAGGACCGGGGTGAACTTCCGGGTCTTCCGGGTCAGCTTGTCCTTGTACTGGAAGGCCTGATCCCGCTTCACGCGGGGCCGATTGATCTGCATGGGTTACCTCCGAGGCTGGGCCGCCCGAGCGGCTCGTGGAAAACGTGGGGGGTTCGGATGGACGCCCCTCCCGCGGCCGCCGCGCGGGGAGACGCTGGGGGAAAGGAAGAGGGGCTCAGCACCTCCGGGAATCGTGGGGAGTGGACACACCTCGGCCCCGGGGTACTGGAGGCGGCGTCGCACCGGGGGGCCGGAGGACAGTCGACCGTCGTGCATGCCTTCGTGCACGGGCCGCGCGGGCGATGAACGGGTGAGATGCGAAAGGGCCGCGACCGAGGTCCGGGCTTCGGCGCCCGTCGATCGCGGCCTCCCCTGCACGGCCGGAACTCTACTCTTGAGCGCCGCCCGCTACGCAGTCAACGGTCTCGTTCCGGCCTCACTCCCCGGGGGGAGCATATCGTCGCCGGCGAAGCTGAGCCGGGACCGGGACCGCGGCTGCGAGCACGCTCTCCGGACCGGCGATGCCGGTACCGGGGAGGGAGGCGCCCACCCGCCGCGGGCCGGAGGCATCACCTCCCGTCCTCCATCCGACGACCCAGCTCCTCCAGCCAGCTCGTGACCAGCACGATCCGGTTGGGCTCGGGGAGCGCGTCCGGGTCGCCGGCGCCGACCGTCGAGCGGGTGACCAGGAACCGGTTGCGCTCCCGGTCGTAGCCCTGGGGCCCCGACGCGCCCAGCGTCATCACGGCCGCGCGGTCCACGACCCGGTCCTCGCCGTCCCCGGCCAGCGTCGCCGCGACCACGGTGCCGTCGGACCGCACGTAGAGCAGTCGACGGGAGTCGGGCGTCCAGTGGAGGACCTCGGAACGCTCCAGCACGGTGTCGGTCCCGGTGACCATCACCCGGCCCGACAGGTCGGGCCACCGCCGGACGTAGCCGCGGGGCACGCCGTCCTCGTCGCTCCAGTACGCGATCCGGCGGAGGTCCGGGGAGATGGACGCGCTGCGCTCACGCCAGCGGGCCACGAGCAGGTCGCGGGGCTCCGCTTCGGCTTCGGGCCGGGCATCCACGGCCCGGATGTCACCGAGGAAGGACCCGATCAGCATGGTGCCGTCGGGGAGCCACTCCAGGGGACTGGTGGCCCGGAGGCCCGCGATCCGTCGGGGCTCGCCGCTCCCGTCGGAGGGGGTGGCCCACACGCCCCCGCTGAGGTCGTCCCGGTAGGCGATCTCCCGCCCGTCCGGCGACCACACCGGGTCGTGGTGCCCGCGACCGACCTCCCGGTCGGTCCCGAGGTCGAGATCGAACACGCGGAGCTCTCCATCCCGGGTGTAGGCGATCCGTCGCCCATCGGGGGAGACCTCGCCGTCGGTGTGGCCCTCCACCTGTTCGATGGGGATCCGCCGTTCCCCGTCGGCGTCGACCCACCAGTAGCCGGCCCGGCCCCAGCGCGGAACGGCGGCGCCGGTCTGGTAGACGAGGAGGCCGGTCGTCGAGAGATCGAACTGGGGCGCGCTCATGGAGACCCCGTCCAGGACCTCCCGAGCCGGACCGGTGACCTCGAGCCGTTCGGGCGAGAAGGGAACCGCGAACAGGGACCCGCTGGCGTGGGTGTACAGGACGTGCCCGCTCGGCGACCAGCGTGCCCTCCGCCCGTCCGGGGCCACCCGGACCGAATCGCCCGACTCGAGGTCGAGGACCCAGACGCCGCCGCCGGTCAGCAGGAGCGCCCGCCCGCCGTCCAGCAGGTCACCCGGGGCGCGGACGGCCGCCAGCAGCGTGTCCACGGGGCCGCCGTTCTCCGGGATCCGGAGGACCCCGCCCATGCTGCGGAAATAGATCCAGCCGTCCTCCCCCCAGACCAGGTTGTCGGCGGACGTCGCGTCCAGCAGGGTGACCACGTCGCCCCCCGCCGCCGGGATCTTGTACAGCCCCGCTTCCGCGTCGCCGAAGGTGGAGAAGACGATCCACCGCCCGTCGGGGGAGGATGCGAGGCCGTCCACCTGCCGCGGGTCGGTGTGGAGCGTGGTGAAGGCGAGGGCCGAGGGCGACCGCACGCGGATCTCGTTGTCCAGCGCGGCCAGGACGGTCCCATCGTCGGTGATGGCCAGGGTGGCGTGATCGCCGCCGATCTCGGCCAGCTCGAAGGCCAGGGCCGGGGCGGGCGGCGGGCGGACCCGATTCCCGGCGGGCCAGAGCGCCGCCCCCGCCAGGACCACGGCCGCCAGCCAGCCCAGCAGCGCGGCCGCCCGACCGTACCGGCGACCGCCGCGAGACCCGGCCGTGTCGGCCGTGGCGTAGCGGAACCCGGGATCCCGGAGCGCGTCGGCGAACGCGCCGGCGCTCTCGAACCGGTCGGCCGGGAGCTTCTCCAGGGCCTTCCCCACGGCCGACGCGACGTGGGGCGGTACGGATTTCCGCGCCCGGGTGACCGGCTGCGCGTCCTCGGCCAGGATGCGGGCGACCACGGCCTGTCCCGTGGGCCCGGTATGAGGCGGCTCGCCGGCCAGCATCTCGTAGAGCACCGCGCCCAGGGAGTAGACGTCGGAGCGGGGCGTGAGGTCCCGGTCCGCGGTGGCCTGCTCCGGACTCATGTAGTGGGGCGTGCCGAGGCTGAGCCCGGTCTCGGTCATGCGCCCGCCGCCGGCCGCGCTCACCGCCAGGGCGATGCCGAAGTCGGCCACCAGCGGCCGCCCGTCCTGGAGCAGGATGTTGGCGGGCTTGATGTCCCGGTGGATCACGCCCTGCCGGTGGGCGTAGTCCAGCGCGTCGGCCACGTCCGCGGCGATGCCCACGGCCTCGTCCACGCCGAGCTGGGTCTCCCGGTCCAGCCGGTCCCGCAGCGTCTCGCCCTCGACGTAGGGCATCACGTAGTACAGGAAGCCGTCGGCCTCGCCCGAGTCGAACAGGGGGAGGATGTGGGGGTGCTGGAGCTTGGCGGTGGTCTTGATCTCCTGGACGAAGCGCTCGGCGCCGA
>JABAOG010003599.1_pt1 | contig 22910 bp, 23 predicted proteins | sample 7062131 | NCBI WGS metagenome assembly JABAOG01 (sample SAMN14538629, study PRJNA623070) | marine sediment metagenome | biome: marine biome [ENVO:00000428]; feature: marine pelagic biome [ENVO:01000023]; material: deep marine sediment [ENVO:00002113] | place: India: Arabian Sea | collected... | reverse complement strand
CATAGTTAATAATATGCCCCAGAAAATTAAATATCTGGTCGAAAACTTCGATTAGACTGAGCTGGGTGGTCAACAAAGCGCCAACAGCTTGCAATGTTTTTGCAAGATGCAGCTGCTCCTTTTTCTCGGCAAACAATCGGACATTTTCAATAGCGACGGCCGCTTGCTGGGCCATTGCCTGAACTAAAGCAATTTCATCGCTGGTAAAATCCCGAATGTAACGACTTTCCCATAATTCCGCGAAGCCAACGGACTGCCCCTTGACGATTAACGGCACAATCATGATCGATTTAGCTCCGTATTCCAGATAATGCTTTCTTGATTGTTCTTGCAATCCAGGGGTGTCAACATGCTCCATGCGGATGTCCCCCAAATGCAACCAATCCTGATCATCACCGAAATCATCACCCAGATGATAGGTCACACCGAGATCAGAAACACTTTCTTTCTCGCACGCCTCAGGACTAACATACTCAGCAATAACAGTTGCCGTTCCTTTTTCCGGGTTCCAGTCAGAGATATAGGCACTGGTAACCTGAATTGCCCTGGCCATTTGTTCGGCCAGCTTATTCAGGACAACATCCAACTCCAAACTCGACGAAACCGCATTACTCACCGCCAATAATGCATCCTGCTCCATTAACCTTTGCTGCATAGCCTCATAGAGTTGCGCTTTTTCAACAGCCACGGCCAACGTTCGCGCCAGCGTCTGCAAAACGGTCAAGTCGCTCTCATCAAAGAAAGCCTCTTGAGAATTATCCAACATCAAAACGCCGATCATCTGATCATACGCTATCATAGGCACCGCAATGAAGGAACGCACATGTTCAGCGCCGGGAATCCACATCCAACCTGGTAATTGGTTCACATCAGGGCTGAGAATCGGTCGATGATCCTTTGCCATTTGGCTCAGAATGGGACTTTCTTTCAAAACCTTGGCGCTAACTAGATTGGTGTATTCTTCGTTCTTATAACCCACTCCCACAGCCAACTGCCACTCAATCCCCCTGGAAAAAAGAGCAATCGTAGCCGTATCAAATTCAATCACGCGGCCTATCTCTTGCAAACAGCGGCGGAGAACCGTATCCCGGTCAAGGATTGCAGCAACAATATTAGCTACTTCAGCTAAAAGCTCAGTCTGCAATCTTTCTCGATTATCAGGTATTTTTTTGAAATGGGGAACAACACTCATATTATCTTCAGCACTAAAATAATACCATAAACAGAGTTGCCTGTTAAACAAGTCCAGCTAAAATGATGCTGTGCCAAAAAGAAAAAAAGGTTGGGTTATGTCTCAAAATAAACCAGGGCGATTAAGATCATCCTTGCCACTTATATTGGGGGGTATACTTTTAACTTTTCTCATTTACCAGTATGGAGAAAAGTGGCTTCGGCATATCCTCATCTACCTCTCTCATGCCGGCTGGGCCAGAGATATGGTGAGCAGTCTGCCGCTTGCCAAACAGGTGGCAGGCAGGTTTGTTGCCGGGGAAACGGCCGCAGAAGCGATGTCAACTGCCCAGGAGCTGAACAGTCAAGGACGGCTTGTCACTTTGGACTATCTGGGAGAGAGCGTCACCGATTCGGCCGAAGCCATCGCCTCCAAAGACGAAATTCTCAGCCTATTCAAAATGATAAATGACACCGGCGTCCAGTCAAACGTCTCAATCAAACTCAGCCAGCTTGGTCTTAAGATCGATAAAGATTTAGCCCTTGACAATCTGTGCCAGATATTGGCGGAAGCCCGTAAATACAACAACAAGGTTCGGATCGATATGGAGGAAAGCCAAGTTGTAGATGACACCTTTGAAATATACCGGACCGTTCGAGACATAGAAGGCTTCGACAATGTCGGCGTTGTCATCCAATCCTACCTCTATCGCAGCGAAAAAGATGTTCGTCGACTGGTTGAAGAGGGAGCCTGGGTTCGTCTATGTAAAGGCGCTTACGCCGAACCACCAGAAGTTGCCTTTCCAGACAAGGCAGACACGGATGCCAACTACATTAAGTTGACCAAATTGATGCTGAGTGAAGAAGCACGTCAAAACGGTGTCTATTTAGGTCTGGCCACCCACGATGTTAACATGATTCAAGCCGCCATTCAATACGCACAAGAACACAATATCTCGCCGGATGAGTTTGAATTTCAAATGCTTTATGGCATCCGGCGTGAGTTGCAAGACTCCCTGGTACGTAATGGGTACAAAGTTCGGATTTATGTGCCTTATGGGACGGCCTGGTACCCTTACTTCGTCCGCCGGCTTGCTGAAAGACCCGCTAATTTATGGTTTTTCATCAGTAATTTTTTCCGTTCATAAAAAAGCTATCACAGGAAAGTTATGCCCACCATCGAAGAATCTCAAAAAATATCCGGCGTCATGCTTGTTCAATTGAAATCTTTTGCCGACAGTCGAGGACGCTTCATGGAAACCTTTCGAAAAGAATGGTTTCCCCAACGCAGCTGGCAAAAAATACAGACTAACCGCTCCGATTCTCAACCCAATGTCCTTCGCGGACTCCATTATCATCACAAACAGGTCGATTACTGGTATGTTGCTGCGGGCAAAATCAGAGCCGGTCTGGCCGACCTACGCCCTGATTCGCCCACTTATCAGGCAACCCAAACAGTAGAGATGTCGGCCGAAAATAACCTTGGTCTTTTTATCCCAATTGGCGTCGCTCACGGCTTTGTCACCCTTGAACAGGCCACGCTGATTTACGTTGTCGACAACTACTACGATGGCAACGATGAATTTGGCATCATCTGGAACGACCCAGATTTAAATATTGATTGGGGCGTGACCAATCCCATCCTCTCTCCCCGTGACGAAAACAACCCCCGCCTGAAAGAGATACCGCCTGACAAACGCCCCCAATGACCCCATAAACGATTACCCCAACAGTCGCTCCCACAATGGCGGCCCTAAAATCAGCAAACCAATAATCACCGCCCCCAAAGCGCCAACTAAAACGGCCGCCGCCGAAACATCTTTCGCCACCTTCGCCAGTGGATGAACCTCCGGCATGGTCATATCTACCACCGCTTCAATGGCCGTATTCATAAATTCGGCCATCCAAACTGCCATAATTGTCAAAATCAGTATGGCCCATTCCTGGGTTGACAGCCGCAGCCAAAATGCCACAACAAAGACAGAAAGGCTAAAAACCGCGTGAATCCAGGCATTATGCTGCGTCCTCAGCACATACCACCAGCCCTCAAAGGCATATTGAAAACTCTTGGCCCGATCATATATTTCAGATGATTGTTGCTGGTTATTCATATCTTGGATTTACTCACACTAAAACCCAAACCATCATCTAGGCAGGAACCTTCACCTCAACGTCCAGGGATTTTAAAGCCGCTTTCTGGGCTGCCCACATCGCCGCCTTTTCCGCTGGATCGTAATGGTCATAACCGAGCAAGTGAAGCACGCCGTGAACGGTTAGAAGTTGCAACTCGGCCGTTAATGAGTGGCCCCCTTTTTCTGCCTGCCGTTCCGCTTTCATCACTGAAATCGCAATATCGCCTAAATAACCATCCATCTCTTCCAATAACAAGTCAGCTCGCGCACCATTCCCACCTTCACTCATGGCGAAACTCAATACATCTGTCGGCTCATCCAACCCGGCATAATCGCGGTTCAACAGCCGCATCTGTTCATCATCGGTTAGCAAGATAGTTAACGAAGCTCCGCCCTCTACCTGTTCCTGGCTCAGAACAGCCAATACTGTTTCGTGCAAAATTGATTCAACCGGTATTTCTAGTGGAGCCTCCACCAGAATATCAAGTGCCAGTTGGATCATTGGCAACCTCAGACTGCCCTCCCTGGTCCACAGAAGCAGGTTGAGAATTACGGCCGTCCCTGATCATGAAAGGCTCGCCGGACGAAGACAGCGCTTCTTGCAATTCTGCCGGCCGGTAGCCAATTTCTTCATTACCAGGATATTTGACCCGGACATGGAAGCGGCCTTTCAACGTCTTTATGAAGGATTCTTTTACAAGTTTAATATCGCCTAACGTCAGCCCGGAATTATCTAGCTGGTTTTCCTTTAGATGATCATTCACAATTCCGGTCACCAACCTCTCAATCTCTTCTTCGGTACTCGGCCGTAATGCCGTCGAAGTCGCTTCAATCGAATCGGCCAACTGGACGATACCTGTCTCTCTTGAACGAGGCCGGGGTCCCTTATGCTTAAAGCGGGAAATATCGACTATCTCATCCTCGTTGGCAAGTTCCTGCGCCCGATTATAAAACACCTTGACGACCCGGTTGCCGTGATGTTCGGCAATGAAATCGTGAATGCGACTGGGCAGCCGGTAGCGGCGGGCCAATTCCAATCCATCGCTAACATGGCTGATGATGATGCGGGCACTCACATAGGGATCAAGATGATCGTGCGGGTTGCCACCATTTTGATTTTCGCCGAAGAATGGCGGCCGGTTCATCTTGCCAATATCATGATAAAAAGCGCCTACTCGAACCAGGGTGCTGTTCGCCTTAACCTTTTCGGCCGCCTGTTCCGCCAGATTAGCAACCATGATGCTGTGATGGTAAGTGCCCGGCGCCCGCCGCAGTAACTCCTGAAGGAGAGGATGGTCAAGACGGGACAATTCCTGAAGCTGAATCATAGTGATAACCTGGAACACACTGCCAATGGCAAAAATGCCGGCCAGGCTAAACCCGGCCGAAAGAATCACACCGTTAAAACCACCAAAGAGGAACAGGGTCATCAATTCCGCCAGTTCTGGATCATTTGGCAGCCGGAAGAGCAATATGACGGCTATATTCACCACCGAAACCAATAGACCTGCCCGGAACAAGGCATTCAGACGTTGGGTATCACTCATCGACAAGACCGCCAGAATACCGCCCGCGGCCGAATAAAAGGCCAGTTCCAACGAATCCTGGGCGATATAGCCTACCAGAAAGGCCAGCACGATTGTCACCAGCAGGGAAAGGCGGACCTCGAAGATAGCAGCCGTAATCAAGGACAAAGCAGCAGCCGGAAACAGGTAAGCATATTGGGACTGCCCAGGAACCAATATCTTGGCACTCAATACAAACAACAGCAGCAAGGCTGTTAAAATGCCCAGGTATCTGAATGAGCGATAATGGCGGCTGGTAAAATGGGCCCAATACAAAGCCACGGTGGAAACGGACAAGAAAGCGATCAATAACGAACTGATAACAACCTGCCAATTCGTCGTTTGCTGCAACAAGCCGAAATGTTCTAGCGTTTCAATGTCCTCTTCACCAATGATTTCCCCAATCCGGATAATATCCTGTCCCTCTGTGACATTCTGAAAAACCGGTTCGACTGACTCTCTGGCCTCAGCCCGGGCCGCCGCCGTGGCCTCTTCATCAAAAAAGATGTTCGGCACAATAAATTGGGGGGCCAGATTGGTCACGATCCGTTCCTGGGCGGGGGTCAGATTAAAATTCGCACCGAGCGAGGCTTTGCGATGGGCTTCCGCCAGTTCGTTCTCCACCACGCCCTCTCGCATCGTATCTTGAATAATTTGGGAAACGTTATCCCGAACGGCCGTAAACTCGTTGGGCGTCAGCGTCAAGAAATCATTGGCCACCTGAGTCGTTATCGACAAGGTTTCAATATTCTGAATATAACTCTGCTTTAGGTCTGGCGTGGCCAGCGGGTCGGCTCGAACCACTTCAATGAAGCTAAAAACACTCAAGGCATAATTATTTTGCTCCCGGCCAATTCCCAGATCAATTGTGGTGTATTCGTCGGATACGGCGGCAACGGCCGCTTCTCTGGCCCGTTCCGTTAACACCTCGCTCAGAAATGATGTTGTTTCCGGGGCCACCACCCCTTGAGGCGCCGGTTCCCCAAACATAACCGAAACCTGTGGTCCCCGCACCAGATTAAAGGACAGGATGACAGCAATACCCAGGGTTACAACAATAATAAACAACCATAATTGTGATTGCTGGGTAATATTTTGCCAGCGCGAATTAACAGGAATATCAGATTGTCCGTTCATATATGCGCTTGGGATACATTATCCCTGTAACAGTTGGCGAACGACTTTACTAACAGTACCGCCATCCGCTTGCCCCTGTAATTCGGGCATCAACTGTCCCATCACTCGCCCCATATCTTTCATATTGGACGCGCCAACCGCGGCTATAACTTCCCCGGCTATAACCCGAATCTCTTCCTCGGACATCATTTTGGGCAAATAAGCTTCGATGATAACTAATTCGGCTTCTTCCGCTTTCGCCATCTCAGAACGGCCGGCTTTGGTAGCGTGTTCCATGCTTTCCCGGCGCTGCTTTGCCTGTTTCGATAAAACCGCTTGCACACCTTCATCATCCAGGGTCACCTGCTCATCGACTTCGACTTGCTTGATTGCAGCCAGCAACATCCGAAGGGTATTCCGTTTATCCGTATCTCCTTCACGCATTGCTGTTTTTAAATCAGCATTCAACTGTTCTTTCAGATCCACGTTTATATTGCCTCGACAGAGAATGGGTTATTAATAGTCTAAATGCCCACCTCTTCCTCACCAGATTTTAACATTGCCCATAAATCTGTGTCAAACCGACAGTATGGTATACAGGTTCAAATTCCCTTCCCGGCCGTCGCTCCGAAACTGTGCCAGACATTGTAAACCAGCCGCCGCCGCCAACTCGGCCATCTCCACCCCGTCAATAAAAGTAACATAGCGGTAGCCAACGCCATCCCGTTTCCAGGTCAGCAAATAATCATTCGGCCCAACTGCCTCATTCGTAAGCCCAACCTGCTGCCACGACGTTATCTTTTTGCGCTGGCGATCGCTGTCTAAAAACTGCCAGTTAGAAAGAATGATCCGGCCGTCTGCCGACAGATGGGCGGCCATTTCCTTTAACAACCGCAGCCGGTTATCCCGCCCCGGGATGTGCTGCATCGTCGCCAGGCAGCTAATCAATTCAAAATACCCTAATCCCTGCAAGCTGTCCGGCTGGCTCAAATCCCTTTGGAGGAATTCACCCGTTTCCGTCAATTGGCGGGCCGCTGCCAGCATCGCTTCACTAAAATCGACCCCGGTATAGCGCGCCGCCAGTCCATGTTCCAGAAAAAAACGGCCGAACCGCCCATCCCCACAACCCACATCAAGCAGATGACCGGCTGATCGAGGTAAATAGTCCAACAACTTAAAAAATCCCTCTTGGGGTCTGGCCCGCGTTTGGACAAACGGCTCCGCAAATTGCCGGTAAAACTCGTGGTTCAGCGCCACCAGCCGCTCAACAACTGCCTCATTCATCCAGTTTTACCTTGCGAATCCGCTGCCTGTTCGTCACAAACCAATGGCTTCCACCATTAATTTCAACCCAAACCCCCGGATTATCGTGCTGAATAACCCGGCCTGCCCGCCAACGCTCCCCCTCTATTGTCTTGAGATAAATTTCAACCTGGTCATTTATCCCATACATTTCAACCAATCGCTTTTTCATCCTGCTAATCAGCACCCAAACTGTCGTAAAATCCGCTCAACAGAAGCGACATAGCTACCACCAAATAAACGGACATGAACCAAAAGGGGATAGAGGTTGTATAAATGCCGCCGCTCCTCAAAGAAACCGGGTGCAATTGGCCGCAACGATGTATACCGGTTAAAAAATGGTTCCCCAAACGTACCAAAGAGCGTCGTAAATGCCAACTCAATTTCCGCATCGGCGTAATAAATAGCGGGATCAACAAAACCGGTAATACGGCCGCCTTCGGCCAGGATATTCCCCGTCCAGGCATCACCATGAATTAAGGACGGCCGCTCCGGTTCCGCCAACCACCTTTCAAGACGGCCGCCCAAAGTCTCGATTCGGGCCAAGACAGCCGCCGGCAAACGGCCGCTTTCTACCCCCAGCCGCCCCATATACAACAAGCGCTGCTCCCGAAAAAATTCAAGCCAGGAATCGGTCCAGGGATTAGGCTGGTGCAGGCCGCCAATTAACGTATCCCGTTCCAGACCAAACCGGGTTGAACTGACATCATGCAGCGCCGCCAAAATATCGGCCGCATCCTCCTGGGCACCCCCCGAAAAAGTATTCCGGCCTGGCAGGTAGCTCATCAGCAAAAAGCCCGGTTCGCTGTGCAAAACGGCCGGAACAGGCAGCTCGCTGTTTTCAGCCAAATAGCGGAGCATGTAACCTTCCAGGCCCAGCTGAGGTTGGGAACTATTGTCTACCTTAGCCACCAAATCAGAACCATTTTCCAGCCTGAGCCGGTAAACCTCCCCGACGCAGCCCCCACTCAACGGCTCAACAGCAACTGCTGTTTCTCCGGTTATATCCCTGACTTTTTCAGCTAAATTCATGCCAGTTTTATAGCGCGATTTGGCAAATCGCCTCAACGAATTGCCAAATCGTTCCACAATTACTACTTACTAGATCGGCGTATCATCAAGATACCCGCCAATATTACCACCAAAGCTCCGGCCACAAAGCCAATCAGGACCACAATCAGAATGGCGTTTCTAAATCCACCAGAGCTGCTGGATTCTGTGTTATTGCTATCAACGGTTCCGGCCGAATTATCATTCCCCGATGAACTGTCGCTGTCGCTGCCGAAGAAGGGAATATTAATAATGCCGCCACCAGATTCTTCAGCATTACTTTCCGAATCAACCGGCTGGAAATTGGGATCCCGGTCACATTCATACAAATCTTTGTCATATTCTGACAAATCCCGGACGTTCGACACATCCACCCGGTTGGGATCATATCCAAAAACGGGATCCAACGTCATCTCTTCCGGCGAAATAACCGTATTTAGCCGGGTCAGATAAGGGTGCTTCGTAGCCAGTTCAACCAACAACGGGTCTGTGAAAGCGAAGTTATTTGTTGGCCCTGCAAATTCCGTCACAAATGCCTGTCCATTGAAGCGATCGGCCGTTGTGCCAATGAGCGACCGGTAATTATTACCGCCCCAGATGAAGAATCGCAGGTCATCGGTGGGAATCTGCATGTGAGTGTAATTCGCCGGAACGGCCTGCTCGTTGGCAAAGAACCAGGTCAGGACAGCCATATCGGGGTTTGCGGCCACGGCCGTTAAGCGCAGTGGAATCATCGGCTCCGGCGAATCATATGTCACCTTCACCGGCATAATATCCTGCGTTCCCTGGTCGGGCAGCAGCCGCATGGCCAGGAAGACAAATTGTTCCTCGACATAGACGTTGATAAGTGGCTCCATCTGCTCTTCGACCCGGTAGTTATTGTCCCGCAGCCAGACAATGAGCGCGTTGGGGTCTTCCGAACCAATAACGTCAAAGCCAAAGGGGCCGACCTCACCGCTGGCAAAAACTTCGACCCCACCGGCTTCGGCTGGGACGGCCTCCTCAGCCAGTTCAAACTCAACCATAATACAATCTTCGGGAATGGGTGGGGGAATGAAGCGGACGTTGGTCATCTGTTCCAACTCGGTAAAAGCGGTCATTCCCGTTTCCGGCACTTCGATATCTTCGGCCGTAATCGGCGTCGACAGCGGCAATATCCAGGAAAAATCCTCCGCAAAGCCAGTATATTGAATCTGGATAATGGCCGAAACAGAACCATCCTCATTCTGGGTAAAGATGATCCGCTCCGCATTCTGGTCTACCGGCGAATTTTGGCAGAACAACCCCCCACAGGCTGCGGCCGAATCCGCAGCAAGTCCGGCCAGGAACACGGCTCCTAATATCGTCAGGCCAAGCAAAACAATTCTTTTCATTGGTCTCTCCTTTTTATGGAAAATTGCCAGGAATTAAAACAGAACCCAGGACAAGCAGGATTCTTATCTCAGACGCTGATTTTAATCGTTGGCAACTTGGTCAAACCAGCCAGCTATATTATTTCAGGCGACCGGGAGGCAGCGAAAGTTCCCATCACGGCCGTTGAATTACAAGATTATCGAAAGAAACGCTCAATCCCGCCTGTCCAAATGTTCCCCCGGCCAGCGCGATGTTACCCTCTCGATATCCAGGGTCGCTAAATTGATGCAGCAGTTCGCCATTGGCATAAACGGCTATTTCCTCGCCATCGGCCATCACCCGCAGCAAGTTGGTCTGGTTGAAGCCCTGTTTCAAAAAACCGGACAGCGGCCAATCCTCAACAAAATGGGTCCAGGTACCATCAGCATTGTACCGGTCAACCGTAAAATGGCCATTGCCGGTAATATCAAAACGGTAAAATTCCTGGGTCGACTGCATTCTAAATAGAATCCCAAAGCTGCTCTCAAGACTGCCTGCCAACTGAGTCACCTCAACTTCCATCACAAAATCTGAAAAAGTCTGTTCCCGCAAGGTGGTGTATTGAATCGTGTGCTGGGCATTTACTTCAATCAGCATTCGCTCGCTGAGAACGGCCGTCATGCCAAACTCATCCGCTTCTGTATGCCAATCCCCGGTGCGGCCGACCGCGAAATTTTCAACCAGCAGCACCTTAGAATCCTCAGCCTGAAGGGGCACGGCCGTCGGCGACGGCGCCTCTTCCCCACAGGCCGCCAGTCCCAAGATCATCAAAAGCAAGACAATAATCCAGAAACGACCCTCAATTGTCCAACCACCAAACTGCCAATGACCAGTTACCAATTACCAATTACCCCCTACGGCGCAATTACCTGGATATTATCAAACTGGATTACGGCCGTTCCCGGCTGGAACGTACTCGCCGCCAGACCAATATCACCAATGACAAAAGTCGGGTCATTAACCGTTGCCAAGGGAATACCGTTTACCGTTAGACTCAATTCACTGCCGATGCAGCTGGCCCGAATCTCATTAGCCGCCGCCCCCTGATTGATCACTTCAGTAAAAGTATATTGGCCCTCGCCCGTTAGATACACAATTTGGTCATTGCCTGTCTGATACTTTCCAATGGCATAATAGCCGTCTCCACTAATCAAGAAAACGTAAAAATTCTCCTCACTCTGGTAACGGCAAATCACCCCATAAGCATTATCATTTGGTCCGCCAATCTGCCGCGCCTGAACAGTAATAATCGTGTCTTCCATATTCCGCTCAGCGTTTGACCACCAGATTTGACCGGGCTGGCTGGTGCTCAGCCGCAAAACCCCGTCGCTTATCTGAGCCGCCGCGCCTGACCGATCATATAAGACCCAACCACAATTCTTCGTCCCTTCAAAATCATCGTTCAGCAAAGTCCCCCCTTCATTACAGGGGTCCGGCCCCGACACATCTTCGGGCAAACAGGCTGATAAAATGAATATCAAGAACAGAATTGCTATAAACTTTTTCATTTATCCTCTTCAAGGTCATTCAATTGTGATCGGAGCTTTTCAATTTCATCCGCCAGATCGCCTTGCTGCCGGGAAACAAAATAATAATAAATCATCGCCCCCAACCACAGCACGATTATGATAATCGCGACAACCACAAGACTGTCAAACATTTATACCCTCCAATTCCCTTAGGGTGCGTTTACAAATAAATTTTGACAAGAAAACGCACTCTTAAAGCTTAACTGTTTCACCAAAATCCAAAGATAAAAACGGTTAAGCCCTTACCAATCTTTTTCGAGTAAACCTCCAAATATGGAGGCCAACGCTTTAAAATAGAAAGTCAGTAAAATGATTACGCAGCGTAGTTTACCCGAAATTCAACTTACAAGGTAACAGCGCTTACTATCAGCTGCTGACGACGGCCGATTTCAAACTATCCACTGTTTACCAAACCTAGGCCAGTGTATCCCACAAAGGTTCATCAACCCCCCGCTCCTTATTTTCATAACGGGCCATCGCGAATAACAGGTCGGAGAGCCGGTTTAGATAGGCCAGGACATATGGCCCAACCGATTCTTCCCGGCGCAGCGTGACAACCTCTCGTTCAGCCCGGCGGCAAACGGTTCGGGCGACATGCAAATGGGCAGCGCCAACTGTTCCGCCCGGCAAAATGAAGTTTTCCAAAGGGCCAACGGCCGTACTCATCTCATCCGTCAATTCCTCCAGCCGGGTCACATGCTTTTCCTCCATCTGGGGAATTTGAAACGTCTCCTTATCTTCCTCCGTAAAACACAGATCGGAGCCAAGATGAAACAGTTCATTCTGAATGACCGGCAGCAATTCTGCCAGGCGGGCCGATAAACCGTGAGCCAACGCCACCCCGATCGTCGAATTTAACTCGTCAACCGTGCCATAAGCCGCCACCCGTAAAGCGTCTTTAGACACTCTTTGATTGCTCCCCAACGCAGTCATACCATCATCCCCCTTCCGGGTATAAAGTTTAGTCAATCTAGGCATTTCTTTCTCCAGTCTAACTTAAAATTTCGGCCGACTTGTATTGTCATCAACCTATCAGAACCATGTTACAAAAACTTTAGCCGAAATATTATGTCCAGCAATTCTAAATCTAAAGCTGTTTCTCTTATTCACCACCTGTTAAAACCGATGGCCGAGACACAAAACCAGGAAAATTGACTGCTGAATGGGTACTGCTACATTATGTCAACTATATTTGACAATTTTAAACTTTTTGCTATAATCCCAATTCGTCATTGCGGGGTAGAGCAGTGGCAGCTCGTCGGGCTCATAACCCGGAGGTCGCAGGTTCGAATCCTGCCCCCGCTATCAAAAAAACGCCCCAATATTGGGGCGTTTTTGTTTTCCCGGTAAGTCAGGCTCTTGTCTCATCCTCAAGAAAAACCCTTCTCAAAGAACAAAACTTAACCCATTCAACCCGCCAACGTTTCCATTTTCGCCGCCAGGTCCAAATCTAAGGTACTCAAAGCCCCTAAATCATGAGTCATCAAATCAACCTGGACTTTATTATAGCCATTACACCAATCGGGATGATGATCTAACTTATCAGCGTAAATTGAAACACTAACCATCCAACCCATTGCTTCTGCAAAAGAGTCAAATTGATAACTTTTATGCAACTTGCCATCTTTTACTTCCCAGCCTGGTAAATCTTTCAATGCTTCCTTAACTTCTGCCTCAGTTACTTTTCTTCGTGACACAAATACTCCTTCAGTCCGAGTAATTCGAAACTCGTAAATCAATTACCCATTTACTAATTACAAATTACCAATCAACAAGTCAATCAAACTAGCCCTTTCATTACCCCCGGCCAAATAACCGGCTCAGGAATGACTGCTTTTTCGGTTTTTCATCTTCATCAGGCTTCGTATCAAACATCTCAACAATCTGGGCCCGTACATGGTTAAACGCCCTGCCAAGCGGCCGTCCTGCTTCCTTCCCCAACACAACCGGCACGCCCCGGTTAATCGCCTCTCTGGTCACGGGGCCATCATCAGGAATAATGAAGGGGGACGGCCGTTTCAAGGCTTTAGCCACGTCCGCCGGGGAAATCCCCTGTTTTTGCTGCACCCCACTAACAACCAGCTTCACCTTATCCTTTTCATATCCCAATTCATTAGCCAAATCCAAAAAACGGCTGGCATGGGTAATGGCGGGCAGTTCCGGCTGGACTACCAGTAAAACCCGATCCGCGCCATCCAACCAGGCCAGCGTCATATCATCCAGCCGGGCGCTGGTATCAACAACCACAAAGCTGTAAAGCTGGCTAAGTTGTTTGACGAGAGCTTCAACATGGTGAACCTTTACCGCCTCAGCCATTTCCGGCCGCGGTGGGGCTGTCATAATCTTTAAACCACTGGGATGAGAAGTGACCACGCTGGTGATTAACTCAGCGTCCAATTCTTCACTCCGTTCAACCAGATCTAAAATCGAGGTTTTCGATTTCAGATTCATCACAATATTAATATCCCCGAACTGTAAACTGCCGTCCACCAAAACGGTTGAATACTTATTTCGAGCTAAAGCAGCGGCCAGGTTCACCGCCAGGGTCGTACAGCCGGCCCCACCCTTCGGACTGTAAACAGCAATCACCTTGCCCTGATCTGTCTTTTCCGATGGCAGGGCAATTCCAGTCGCGCCATCAATTGCCGGACGGGCCTGAACGGCAGGCGCCGCGGCCGGCATATCCAACCGGCGTTGATGCGCATTGTGAATAGCGGTCAGCAGTTCATCAAGTGAAAACGGCTTTGTCAGAAAGTCCCTGGCCCCCGCCACCATCGCCCGCCGGATATAATCTGTTTCACTCTGAACAGACATCATAATAATCTGTGTATCAGGAAACTCACCCGTGATGCGTTGACTGGCAGTTATACCATCCATATCAGGCATATTAATATCCATCAACACGATATCCGGCCGGTGTTTCCTGACCTTTTCAATGGCTTCCAGGCCGGTTCCAGCTTCCGCCACCAGGGTCACATTTGGCTCAAACTGCAATAACTTTACCACACTCTCACGGGTTGTAATCAAATCGTCAACAATAATGACTTTAATTTTTTCACTCATATGCGCTAAATCCCTGCTATTTTCTTAACCCAAACCGGCATCTGATCCCCGGTGCGGTCAAACCCAAACTTCTCATAAAGTCGGTGAGAAGGAATGTTATCTAATTGTGTGTTTAAGGACACCCGATTGAAACCCAGTTCACGATATTTCAAAACGGCCGCTTTCATCAAGACACTACCAACCCCAGCCCCTTGGACAGAAGGATGAACGGTTATCCGAACCAGGTGTGCACCCGTACCCTGGCGATTTGAGGCACTATATTGAAAACCTACAATTTTTCCATCAATTAAAGCTACATCAAAACAAACAGATTGTCGATGGGCCAATCTAAGCCCCACAACACTATGCCGCCAAAGCGGCTCAAAAGCCTCAGCTTCAAGGGTGGCTAATGCTGGCATATCGGCCGCCGTCACCGGCCGAACTTGAATCCCATTTTCCCTGACTTCAGGCATTTCCAACCCTTGTTTAACAAAGGTTATTATCCAATTTTGTCGCCGAAAACCAATCAGCGGCAGCATCTTATCCGGCCAGGACTCAACTGCCAGCCAACCCAGTTCTGTAACCCCGTTTTCCTGCAGAAAGGACAGTACCCTTTCTAACATGGCCGCCAGGGTTTCTTCGGCCAATATTCTGCGGCGAATAGCCGCCACTCTTACCCAGGCTGCCGGATATGGATCCGCCCCAACCGCCAGACAAGCCAATAATTCCGGTTTCATTCGGCCGAAATTCGTCAACGAATTAGCTGGGATCTCACCCTCCGAAACGACAAAACCAGGCGTGTCCAACCAATCTCCCGGGGCATGCCAATCGGCGTGAATATGCGTGTATACGGCCCCATTTATTAATCGTAAAATTTCCTGTGCGTCCTTGCCTGTAGCCGGTCTAATGACAGCCCTATCAAGGTTTGCTATTTCCATAACGCTATTGTACACTACATTGTTATCTTTTCGAGTATTCGTATAGCAGCTTGAGAAATAAATGGATAAACAAGGTCGAAACCGTCAATTAGAATCTACCCTCGCAACCATCCAAAAACGGTTCGGAGAGGGGGCCATCATGCGTTTAGGTGATGCCCAACATCTTCAAGTTGAAGCCATCCCAACCGGTTCAATTGCTTTGGATATTGCCCTCGGCGTCGGCGGTGTCCCCCGTGGCCGGGTCATCGAAATCTACGGCCCTGAATCCTCCGGCAAGACTACTCTAGCCCAGCACATCATCGCCGAAGCCCAAAAACAAGGCGGCGTCTGTGCTTTCGTGGATATGGAACATGCCCTCGACCCCCACTACGCCGCCCGCTGTGGCGTCGATGTTGACAACCTGTACGTTTCCCAACCCGATACCGGCGAACAAGCCCTCGAGATTGCCGAGGCCCTCATCCGCTCCGGCACCATGGATGTCGTCGTCGTCGATTCCGTGGCCGCCCTCGTCCCCCGCGCCGAAATCGAAGGTGAGATGGGCGACTCCCACATGGGTCTCCAGGCCCGCCTGATGTCCCAGGCCCTGCGTAAGCTCTCCGGCGTCATCAAGCAGACCAACACCATCGTCATCTTCACCAACCAGTTGCGGATGAAGATCGGGGTCATGTTTGGCAACCCGGAGACGACCAGNNCTGAAAGTTGGCGGCGATGTCGTCGGCAACCGGACAAGGGTCAAGGTCAAGAAGAACAAGGTTGCCCCCCCCTTTACCGAAGCGGAGTTTGACATCATGTACAATGAAGGCATCTCAAAGGTGGGTGATGTCCTCGACCTGGGTGTTGAATATAATATTTTGGACAAACGAGGGGCCTATTTTCGGTACGGTGAAACATTATTAGGCCAGGGACGGGAGAACGCCAAGTCGTATCTGGCAGAAAACCCGGAACTGACTTTTGAAATTGAAAACCTGATTCGACAGGAAGCAGGTTTGCCTGTTTTGGCCGAGTTTGAAGATCTCGAAGCTGCTGCGTAACACTTGAGGAGATTCTGACAACCAACGGCTAAGAAAGACGTAATGCATCTGCATCTTTGCAGGCGTTGTAAGCGTTCAGACTTTTGTTTTTTTGTATGCTAAAGACTTAGGTTGATGGAGTTCAAAAAAACAAAAGTCTTTAGAATGACTGAACGTTTACCAGGTGTTGAGTAATGCATTAAAGACCAACACGATACAAGTAGCGCTGTATTTAGCCGTGGTAGCAATGCCACGGCTATTTTTTTTACCAAAATATTAGGAATTGATGGAATAAATGGCACGACATCCACTGGCTGGCAAACCAACACCGCCTGAACTGTTAACGAATATTCCGCGGCTTGTTTCTGCCTATTACACCCACGAACCAAATGGGAATATGCCCGGACATGCGGTCAAATTTGGCACATCAGGACATCGAGGTAGTTCATTGGATTACCGCTTTAACGAGGATCATATCCTGGCCATCAGTCAGGCCATTTGCGAGTATCGGCAGGCGCAGGGAATTGATGGACCATTGTATTTAGGCATGGATACCCATGCTTTATCGGAACCGGCTATGTATACGGCCGTCGAAGTCCTCGCCGCCAATAATGTCCAACTATATATTCAGGCCGGTATGGGTTACACCCCTACCCCGGTCATTTCCCACGCCATTTTAACCCATAACAAAGGGCGCCAGACAGGCCTGGCCGATGGCATTGTCATCACCCCCTCCCACAATCCGCCCGACGATGGCGGCATCAAATACAATCCGCCCTCTGCCGGTCCGGCCGGAACAGCTATCACCAAACAGATTCAGGATAGGGCAAATGAAATTTTGGGTAATGGCTTGCGCGACGTAAAGCGCCTGTCTCTAAAAAAGGCACTCCAGGCAGACAATGTCCACGAATACGATTACATTTTACCCTATGTAGCCGACCTGGGCAGCGTGGTAAATATGGACGCCATTGCAAAAGCCGGCCCCAAAATAGGCGTTGATCCGATGGGCGGCGCCGGTATCGCCTACTGGGAACCCGTCGCTGAACGGTACAACCTGAACATCGAAATCGTCAATCGACATGTAGACCCTACCTTTTCATTTATGACGGTGGATCATGACGGCAAAATTCGCATGGATTGTTCGTCGCCCGATGCCATGGCCAGTCTGATTGCCTTGAAAGACAAATTTGACATCGCCTTTGGCAATGACCCTGATTATGACCGGCACGGCATTGTTACCCGCAGTGTGGGGTTAATGAACCCCAACCATTATCTGGCGACCGCGATCTGGTATCTGTTCCAAAATCGGCCGCAGTGGGGACCTGATGTGGCGGTCGGCAAAACATTGGTTTCAAGTTCGATGATTGACCGGGTTGCTGCCCATTTAGGTCGGCGGCTGTGTGAAGTCCCGGTCGGCTTCAAGTATTTCGTCGATGGTCTGGTCAGCGGCGAGCTGGGCTTTGGCGGTGAAGAAAGCGCCGGGGCCTCTTTCCTGCGTCATGATGGCGCCGTCTGGACAACCGATAAAGACGGCATCATTCTCGATTTATTAGCGGTCGAAATTTTAGCCACCACCGGTCGCGATCCTGGCCAACATTATCAGGACCTGGCAGCCCAGTTTGGCGAAGCCGCTTACGAACGAATGGATGCCCCGGCCAATGGTCCCCAAAAGCAAGTATTATCCAATTTATCACCAAAAGCCGTGTCGGCCCAGGAATTAGCCGGTGAAACGATTGTGGCCAGGCTGACTAAAGCCCCCTGTAATGACGCCGCCATTGGCGGTCTGAAAATTGTCACTGAAAACGGCTGGTTTGCCGCCCGACCGTCCGGCACCGAAGAAATCTACAAAATTTATGCCGAAAGCTTTAAAGGCGAAGACCATCTGCGGCAAATCCAGGCCGATGCCCAGGAAATTGTGTCCCAAGCCTTTAAGGATGCAGGCTTGTAGGAACAATTACGGCGATAACCCGCCAGGAAACCAGACTTTTGTTGTTTTTACCGCAGAACAAACAACAAAAAGAAGATATCCAAACAACAAAAGTCTCTTAAATATATGGGAACAATTACGGCGATAACCCGCCAAAAACGGAATAAAGAACGGGTCAACATCTTCATAGACGGCCAATATGCCTTCAGTCTGGCAGAAATTACGGCCGCCTGGCTGAAAACTGGCCAGGAAATTACCCCGGAAGAGATCGCCCGGTTAGATGCCGCCGATGCTGTTGAGCAGGCCAAGCAGAGCGCCTATAACTATTTGAGCTACCGGCCACGCAGCACGGCCGAAGTCCGGCGTAACCTCCTTAAAAAAGAGTATGACGAAGCCGTTGTCGAACAAGTATTGTCCCGGCTAACTGAATTAGATTTATTGAATGACCGGAAATTTGCCCGGTATTGGATTGAACAAAGAGAAACTTTCAAGCCACGCAGCCGGCAGGCCTTACGACAAGAACTCTACCAAAAAGGTATCAGCCGCGACATCATCGATGAAGCTGTTTCCGAAGTTGACGAAGAGGCCGCGGCTCGTAAAGCTGCCCGAAAAAAAGCACGAACATGGAACCAGCTGCCAAGAGAAACTTTTTTCTCAAAAATGGGTGGCTACTTACAGCGGCGTGGCTTTAATTACGCTATCACAAAGACTGTCACCAAAGAACTATGGCAGTCAGCACAGAGAAAGGATAGCCCCAACAATGAACCAAGCAACTAGAAGGAGAATCCAACATGATAGATATAGGCATTGCTGTCGTGGGCCTGCTAATAGGCGGGGCCATCGGCGCTGCAATCATGTACTATTACCTGAAACCCAAACATGATGAAGAATACGAACGAGTTAGGAAGGAATTAGCAGAGCAGCGAGAAACGGCCGAAAAAGAATCAATGGCTATCATTGCCGCTTCCCAGGAAGAAGCCAAAGAGATTCGACTGGAAGCGGAACGCGTTACCGAACAGCGATATAAAGATCTGGCCCGGGCCGAAGAACGACTCGACAAACGCCAATCCAGCCAGGATAAACTAGCCCAACGACTGGAAGTCCGCGAACAAAAACTGAACCGCCGCCAAAGTCAGGTTGACAAAATGCGGAACGAATTAAAGAAAATGGAGTCTGAACGACTGGCAGAATTGGAACGCGTAGCCAATATGACCATAGACGAGGCCAAACAACATCTACTGGATGCGGTGGAGACTGAGGCTCGTCAAGATATGGCTCGAATCATGCGGGAGATTGAGGATAGAGCCAAAGAAGATGCTGAAGATAAAGCCCGAGAACTCATCGCCCAGGCCATACAACGGGTCGCCAGCGATCACGTTTCTGATATCACCGTCTCAGTTGTCCCCCTGCCCAACGACGAGATGAAAGGACGCATCATCGGCCGTAACGGCCGTAACATTCGCGCCTTCGAGATGGCCGCCGGGGTTGATGTTGTCGTTGATGACACCCCCGAAGCCGTCACTGTTTCCAGCTTTGACTCCGTTCGCCGCGAAATCGCGCGCCGGGCGATGGCCAAACTCATTGTAGACGGCCGAATCCATCCCGCCCGCATTGAAAAGGTGATCAAAGACGCCCAAAAAGAGGTCGACAAAGACATCAAAGAAGCGGGTGAATCGGCCGCTTATGAGGCCAACGTTCATGGCCTCCATCCCGAGATACTCAAGATGCTCGGCCGGCTCAAATACCGCACCTCCTATGGTCAGAACCAGCTCCACCACGCTGTTGAAGCCTCTAAAATCGCGGCCGTTCTCGCCTCCGAGCTGGGCGCCAACGTCAATATGGCCAAGATGGGCGCCCTATTGCACGATCTCGGCAAAGCGATGGACCATGAGCAAGAAGGTACCCATGCCCAGCTTGGGGCCGATTTTGCCAAGCGATTTAATGTGCCGAACATAGTCCTCAACGCCATCGCCTCCCACCACCATGAGGTCGAGCAGGAAAGCGTCGAGGCCATCATTGTAGAAGCGGCCGACGCCATTTCCGGCGCTCGCCCCGGCGCTCGCCGCGAAAGTCTCGAAAACTACATCAAGCGCGTCAAGACCCTGGAAGATATCGCCCACTCCTTTGACGGGGTTGACAGTGCTTACGCCCTCCAGGCCGGCCGAGAAATCCGCATCCTGGTTAAGCCCGGCTCCATCGACGATCTGGGCGCCATGCGGCTCTCCAAAGACATCGCCAAAACCATCGAAGACAGCATGCAGTATCCCGGCCAGATTCAAGTCACCGTCGTCCGCGAAACCCGCGCCGTCGGATACGCAAAGTAAATTTTGTTGATTAGGTTGATTGGGTTGATTATATAAACCCAATCAACCCAAACCGCCATTCCTTGATCAACTTGCCCTTCTAGCCACTTCCCCAGGTTCAGGTAAAATACACCAAAGAAATAACATCTTTCCAAAATCTTGGTGATTATGTCAAATTACCAATTACTGATTACCAATTACCCAACCTAGCGGAGGAATTAAATGCGTAAACCCATCATCGCCGGTAACTGGAAAATGAATAAGACCGTGGCCGAGGCCATCGATTTCATTCGAGAAATTCGCTACGACCTCAACCAACTCACCAACGAAGTCGACAGCGTTGTCTGCCCCCCCTTCGTCGCCCTGCAAGCCGTCTCCGAAGCCCTGCAAGCGACCCGGATCGGCGTCGGCGCCCAAAATATGTACTTTCAGGAAAAAGGCGCTTATACTGGCGAAGTCGCCCCCAACATGATCACCCCCTTCTGCCAATACGTCATCCTGGGCCACTCCGAACGGAGAGGCTACTTTGGCGAAACGGATGAAGGCGTCAACAAAAAAGTAAAAGCCGCCCTGACCCATGACCTGATCCCCATTATTTGCGTCGGCGAAAGCCTGGAACAAAATGAGGCCGGCGAAACCCACAGCTTTGTCACCAGCCAGGTTATTGCCGCCTTTGCGGGCTTACCCGCCGAATTAGCCGTCAAAGCCATCATCGCTTACGAACCGATCTGGGCCATCGGCACCGGCAAATCGGCCAGCGCCGCCGACGCCGGGCGCATTATCGGCGTCACCGTTCGTGGCGCCATTGCCAACCTCTACGGCGAAGAAACCGCCCAACAAATCCGCATCCAATATGGCGGCAGCGCCAACCCCAGCAACATCGCCGACTATATGTCCCATCCCGACATTGACGGCGCTCTCGTCGGCGGCGCCAGCTTAAAGGTGGATTTTGTGGAGATGATTAGGAAGACGGCCGAACTTTAATGAGCGAAACCCTAATGCCCTTCATCTGGGTAGCCCTGTCGCTGCCCATGCTTATGATTACCCAGCGCTGGATTCACCGCCATTTGCAGGGCATTGCCTTTCTCGCAACCGGCCGAAAAACTTGGGCCATCATCCTCTACGCCATCATCCTCTTTCCCGGCGTCCTACTCCACGAACTGAGCCACTGGCTTATGGCCGGTATCCTGGGCGTCAAAACCGGCGGTTTTTCCGTTCTGCCAAAGCTAAAACAGGACGGCTCCATCCAACTGGGTTATGTCGAATATTACAAATCACAGCGGTTAGGCCCGATCCGGGAAAGTCTGGTCGGCAGCGCCCCATTAATCAGCGGCACGGCCGTCGTTCTCCTCATCGCTTACCAGATCTTCAACGTCACCACCGTCGGCGAAGCTCTCCTGACCGGCGACGTAGCCTATTTAACCGATGCCATCACTGGCCTCTTTGCAACCAGCGATTTCCTCATCTGGCTCTATCTCCTCTTTACCATCAGCAACGCCATGATGCCCAGCGCCTCCGACCGCCGGGCCTGGCCTGCTTTCATTTTGATTATGATGGTAACGGCCGTTTTCCTCTACATCGCCGGTCTTCAAGAACTGCTTCTGCTGGGGCTGGCCGGACCGGTTGCGACCGTATTCGGTTATCTGGCCCTGGCCTTCTCCCTCATTATCGGCGTCAACCTTTTTGCCATGTTCATCATCTATATTGTTGAATGGCTCTTGAGCCGCGTCAAAGGCGTTGACCTCGTTTACAGCAAGACTGACATCCCCCCTACCAGCTAGAGGCCGCCCCCTTGGTTCGCTCGCCGCTGCACCAACAAATAGACTCCCTGCCAGAGATGCTGGCCGAAACAATTGATCCCCTCATCGCCGCCAACCGGTCTTTATTCACCCCCGCTCTATGCGCCCCGTTGGAGCGGGTCTATCTCTTTGGCTGCGGGGACAGCCACCACGCCACTCTAAACGCCGCCCTTGCTTTCCAACAACTGGCCGGTCTGGCTTGCCAGGCGCTCTCCGCCATGCAGTTCGGCCGCTATACGGCCGCCTACCTCCCAGACCACAAACCGGAAAGCAATCTCGCCATCGCCATCTCNNCTCTGGCAAAAACGGCCGGCCACCTCCTCCCCGCTCTTGCCCCACCCTTCCAAACAGCCCCGCCCGTCCCCGCCATTCCCGGCGCCCGCAGCTACATCCTCTCCCAACTCGCCCTCTATTTAGCCGCCATTCAGATAGGCGAGATTCGTGGCCGACTGATCTCTAAAATCGCCAATCAATACCGCGCCGAACTCGCCGGCTTCGCCGAACAAATGGAAGCTACCATCACCGCCTGTGATCCCATCACCGCCCAGGCCGCGGCTGCCTGGCAAACGGCCGAACAATTCATCTACTGCGGCTCCGGCCCTAATTACGGAACAGCCCTCTTCAGCGCCGCCAAG
>JABAOG010002569.1_pt1 | contig 22926 bp, 22 predicted proteins | sample 7062131 | NCBI WGS metagenome assembly JABAOG01 (sample SAMN14538629, study PRJNA623070) | marine sediment metagenome | biome: marine biome [ENVO:00000428]; feature: marine pelagic biome [ENVO:01000023]; material: deep marine sediment [ENVO:00002113] | place: India: Arabian Sea | collected... | reverse complement strand
GCCGCCTCCAGCTTCGTCGCCACGACCTCCTCTTCCTCCTCCTCCGTCTGCCGCGAGGCCGCGGGACCGGGCGCCCGCATCACCGCGTCGGCCACGCGGTCGGCCTCCCGCTCGTGGGTGTCGCCGGGCTCGCTCACCCGCAGCTTCGGCTGTACTGCGGGTCTGGCCAGCCGCCGCTGGAACTCCAGGTTGCCCAGCGCGGCACGCAGGTCGGCCAGGGGACCGCGCCCGGGCCGGGCGAGCCCGCGCTCCGTCCGGCGGGGCACCGGCTTCGACCCGGACCCGGACCGGCGGCGGAGGTCGCGCTCAGGCATGACCACCTCCCGCTTCCATCGCCCGCGCCGCGATCCGCCGGGCCAGCGCGCGGGCGAGTTCACGGAGGTCCAGCGGCTGGGTCAGGGACAGGGGCTGGACGGAGGAGACCGTCCCCTCCCGGAGGGCCGAGTACGCGCCGCCGGCAACGATCGGCCGCAGCTCCTCCTCGACCAGCCGCGCCAGCTCCTCGCCCCGCTCCGGCGGGAGGTCCAGTCCGTCGACCACCAGCCGATCGACCACCAGGTCTAGCGCGCCGCGGCTCATCGTGGCTCCTCCGCCGGCTTCGGCAGCGGCCCGGCCCGGGTCGGCACCTGGTCCAGCTTGGCGAACTCCCGCTCGGCGGCATGGGACAGGTGCTCCATGGTGATGACCTGCCCGTCGGCGGCGGCGAGGAAGGCGGCGTTCAGCGCGATGCTGCGGATGTTCCCGCCGGCCAGCTCCATGCGGGCGAGGGCGGCGAAATCGAGGTCGGCGCGGGGAGCCGTCTCCGGAATCGCCCGCTGCCAGATCCTCAGTCGGCTGGCGGTGGCCGGGAACGGGAAGTCGACGAGGAACCGGAGCCGGCGGAGGAAGGCGCGGTCGAGGGCGGTGCGGCGGTTGGTCGCCAGGATGGCGAGGCCGGTGTAGGACTCCATGCGCTGGAGCAGGTAGTCGACCTCGATGTTGGCGTAGCGGTCGTGGCTGTCGCGGACCTCGCTCCGCTTGCCGAAGAGCGCGTCGGCCTCGTCGAAGAAGAGGATGGCACCGCTCTCCTCGGCCGCCTCGAAGATGCGACGGAGGTTCTTCTCCGTCTCGCCGATGTATTTGCTTACGACGCCGGCCAGATCGATCCGGTAGAGGTCGAGGTCCAGCTCACCCGCGACCACCTCGGCGGCCATGGTCTTGCCGGTGCCGCTGGGCCCGGCGAAGAGGGCGGTCACGCCGCGGCCGCGGGATAGCTTGTCGCCGAACCGCCAACGCTCGTAGACCGTGGCGCGGTGGCGGACCTGGGCCGCGATCTCCTCGAGCTGCCGCTGGACGTCGGGCGGCAGGACGATGTCGTCCCAGCCGAAACGGGAGTCGATCCGCTGCGCCATGCCGCCCAGGCTGCGACGCCCGTGACGGCGGCACGCCCGCCACAGCTCGTCGGGGGAGACTGCTCCTCCGCGGAGGCGCGCCGTCGCCAGGGCCGAGGCCGCGACGCGCGCCACGCCGTCGGGGTCCAGGCGGAAGTGGTGGACGATGCGATCGAGCGCCTCGTCGACTTCACTTCCCGCGCCGAGCGTCTCGCGCCAGACGTCGCGGGCGGAGGCGGGGCGTGACGGGGGCACTTGGACGGCCAGCAGCGGCCGGTCCAGCGCGACCGGGTGCGCGCTCCAGAGGAGGAGCGCCGGACGCAGCGACTCGACCCGCTCCCGAAGCGTGTCGGCCGCGGCACCCACCTCNNTCGCGTAGCGCACTCTCCCGCTCGAGGTAAGCGTCGCAGCCGCGGGGGTCGGCGGTCGAAGGGAGCGCCGCGGGGCGATGGACGGAGCGGGCGAGCCCGCGGGCGATCGCCGCGGCCAGGGCGTGCGCCTGTCCCCGCGTCCCGCCCACGAGGTTCACCGCCGGGGCCGGCCGTCCCCCGTCTTGGCCCGCCGCGCCACCCGCATACGTCCGCAGCGCCCGGATCACCGGGGCCGCGGCGGCGCTCACTTCCTCGGGCGCGGGCACCGCCCGCACCGGGATCAGGCGCACGTCCCCGGCCCCGTCGTCGTGGTCTACGGCCCGGAGGAGCCGGGCCACGCGCCGCTCGAGCCGGAGGGGCGTGACCGCCTCCGACACCTCGGGGTCCCCTGGCTGGAGGAGCCCGAACCGGGCCAGGGATCCGTCCGGGCCGAGGGCGTCGTCCGCCGGGGACGGCTCCCCGAACAGAGCCACGGCGAGGGCGGGCGTCGGGTAGCGGCGGGCGGCGTCGTCATGAGCATAGGCGTAGAGTCGCTCGAACGAAGCGTCCAGCTCGGGGGCGAGGGCCAGGACGAGCACGTCGCGCGGGAACGGCCCCAGGCCGAACACCTGGCACAGTTGGTCGAGCGGGAACGGGGTGCCGGCCGCGGCCATGACCCCGGCCCGCTCCCGAAGCTGCCGGTCGAGGGCGGCCGCCTGATCGGCCAACGGGGCCGCCGCCCGGGAGGTCCGGTAGAACTCCTCCTCGGCCACGGTCTCCGAACCCCGGAGGGCGGCGGAGACCTGCGCCTCCGTGATCGTCCACGCCGTACCGTCGAGGGGCGGCCGCCCGAGGCGGTGCTCCAGCCACGCGATTCTGCGCCGGAGCAGGATCTTCAGCCGATCGAGCTGATCGCCGTGCTGGTCACGCAGAGCGCTCCGCCAGGACGGGTCGGCCCAGTGGGCGGTTCCGCGAAGCGTGCTCATGCCGGCAACGGAATATGGGTTTCGTCGCTGCTCTCCACCCCGCCGACCCTGGCGCGGACAAGGTATAGTCCGGACAGTTGGAGTTCCGCCACCGTGCCGGCGTCCCTCCCCGTCGACGGACCGAAGCTCATGTCGCCGTCGACCCCCGGAAGGACCCAGAGCCGGTCCTCGGCGGCGGCCACGCGGGCCGCGGCGAAGCCGGACGACGGGTCCGCCGAGCGGATCGCCGACTCGAGGAGGGCGGCGGCCTCGGCTAGGGAACGGGGGTGGCTGTTCAGCGCCACGCGCGCGGCGGTCCCGGCGATCTCGAGCTCGACTTCGGGCGCCGTGGCCGAGAGGCGCGGGAACGGCCGCAGCAGCCCCGAGACGTGGACCTGGCGCGGGCTGCTGCCGCCCGACAGCTCGAGGGCGTTGGCCAGCGCGCCGGAGCGGAAGCGGACAGTCGATTCGAGATCTCCCGCGACCACCACGAGCCCGTCCGGCGTCGCTGCCACCACCGCAGCGGTGAAGGCGCGGCCCGGATCGGCCGCTCGGATGGCGGCTTGGAGCAGCCCGGCCGATTCCGCGATGGATTCGGGGATCCCGTTGAGCGTGGCTGTGACGGGTCCGACGCTCCCGATGGTCACGCGCACGTCGAACGACGGCGGTAGCGAGGGGAAAGGATCGAGATCGCCGGACACTCGGGCCGGGACCGGGAACGCGGGCAGCGTCGCGGGGAGCGGGACGTCGATGGCCTCGGGAGTGCTTCCCGCCCCGTAGGCGGAGCGGTCCACGACCGCGTCCCCGATCACCACCTGCCCCGCCAACTCGTCGGCCAGGAGGCGCGAGCCGGTGAGGGTGAGCGTCCGTCCCGCTACGCTTGCGCCGGTCACCGCCGGGATCAGGACGAAGGCCGCATGGCCGGAGCCCAGGGTTACCCCCGCCAGCCCGGGCGCCGGGGCCGCGACCTCGATGGACCGGGTGCCCGGCTGGAGGCGATCCGCCATCGGTATTGGCGTGCCGTCCGGCAGCTGATCGTCCGGCACCACCACCTCGAGGCGATCCCCGGCGGACGAGACCGAGGCCGGCGGCAGCTCGACGGAGTCGAGGCGCACCCGCAGCCCCTCCGCCAGCCTTTCCCCCTCCACCACGAGGGTGTCCCCGATGCGCGCGAACGGGACCGCCCGCTCCGAGTCCGGCGGGTCGCCGGCACGGCGCACGGCGATGGACCGGATGCGGGGCCGCCGGAGCGGCGCCGCGACGACCCGGGGGCCGGCCCCCGGGGTCTCCTGCACCGGGCGGGGATAACGTCGGGGTCGGTGGCTCTCGATCTGGACCACGCTCACCTCGTACGCCACCGACAGCCGGTAGGAGAGCTCGAGCGAGGTCCAGACGTTCGACAGGTCCTCGAGCCCCAGCGGGTGGAGCGTGAGCTTGATCCGCTCGAGCTCCCCCCTCAGCGCGGGGTCCAGGACGGGAACGCCCGCCGGCGCGCGCGTCGTCACCACCCGGTCGGTGATGATCGCGTGGTCGTGGAGCACCCGCATGGCCGATCCCAGGAGCCGGTGGGCCGGCGTCTCATCGAAGAACGTGCCGTTCACGGTGGAGCCGAAGACGGTGAGCAGGTAGTGGAGGTTCAGGCTGAGCGGGGGGTGGCCGTAACTGCCCCGGCTCCCTTCGCCGGGCNNCTGCCCCGGCTCCCTTCGCCGGGCAGTTCCTGGTTCGTCAGGAACGGGTTCTCGCAGACCCGGAACAGGAACAGGTTGACCCGCGCCTCTTCCACCGACCCCTCGGGGTCGCGCTCGGGGACGGGGGCCCCCAGCGTCACCGGCACGGTACCGTTGCTACCGTTCGGATTCTCGAGGCGGTCCGCGAGGAGGTTCTGGAGCGTCAGCCCTACGGCTCCGACGGCTTCGTACGTCGCCATTCACCGCTCCCAGCCCCTGTAGTCGCGGAGCTCGCCGTACTCATCGAAGCCCCGCGGCTCGGGGCGCCGNNAGCGGCGGCGCCGCGGCCCGGATCTCCACCGCGCCGATGCGGACCTGTACGGGCCGGTCCGTAGCCGACCGGCCCTGCTCGTGTGCCGGCGGTGCCGGGGCTGCGGCCGCCCGGGGCCCGGCCCGCCGCGGGGCCGGGACGGGGACCTGGATCGGGGTCTGGTGCGCCGCCGCCTCGGGGCGGTCTGGGTCCGCCCCTCGCAGCTCCGGCACGGGCGACCACAGGCGCGGCGCCCGGTCGGGCTGCACACGGGTCAGCGGCGGTTCCGGCATTCCGGCCGCCGGGGGCGCCTCCCGGACGGCGACCTCCCTGACGGGAACCGCCAGCCGCGTTTCCATCCGCGTTTCGGCCGGCGCTGATTCCCCCAGCGCGTCCTTCATCGCCCGCGGGCCCGGGCTCGGGTCATCCTCTCTGATCTCGCCCGAACCTGGCTCCGGCGGCACGACTTGCGGGAGTGGAGCGGGCCGCCCCGTGGGCGGCGGTGTCTGCCTCTGCCGGGACCCACCCAGGTCCGCGTCGGGGAGCCGTGGCACCGGGACATCGTCAGGGCGCGGGCCGGGCTCCAGCTCCCCGCGCACCAGCCGTGGCAGGGAGTCGATCACGGCGTCCGGCGTCGCGTACCCTGGCGCCGTGGGCTGCACCGGTCCCGGCCCGGCGGAGGTTTCCCCAAAGGCCGGTGGCGCGGCCGGCGGCGCCGCCGCCGCGGCTTCCTCTTGCGCCATGAGCGGCATCGGATCGCGCGAAGCGTCGACGTCAAGCGTGCCGCGGGACGGCTCCGGCGGCTCCGGCCGCGGCCCCTGCACGGGTTCGCGAACAGCGGTCTCGTCGTGTTTCACCTGGGGGCCCGCCGTCGGCGGCGTGGGCGCGGAGGCGTTCCGTTCGACGCCCGGTTCGAGCGCCGGCGCCCCGTCCTGCGCCTCGGCGGCGATCCGGGGGGCGGCGCGGCGACCGTCGCGTTTCTCCGGCGCGTCCGCGGCCGCCGATCTCCTTACCGTGTGTGGCGCGGACGGGGTCACGGGCCTGGCGGGCGCGGCTCCGACGCCCGGCTCCTCGGAGCGCGCCACGCCGGCCGGCGGGGGTGGAATCTCCACGGTCGGCGGCCGCGCGGCTCGGGGTGGGTCGGGCGCCGTGAGCGGGGCGGCGGCAGGTTGCCGGAGCCACTGGAAGGTGCCGGAGCCCGCCGGCTCCGGGGGTAGCTCCGGGCCGGGCCGGTCGGTGCGGGGGGTGGGCAGCCGGGGTCCCTCGTCGGCCGGCGCCGTGACGCCGGCGCCCCGCATCGCCACCTCCATCAGGTACCGCATCATGCGCTCCTGTGGGTGGCCGGGGCCGCCGAACGCTCGGCGATCAGGTCCAGGTACCGGCGCCGCTTGGGGGCCGTGAGGCCGAGGATCTCGCTCTCGCCCCAGTGGTACCAGCAGGCCAGCGTGTGCACCTCCTCATAGAGGGCGTCGGGCGATGCGCCGACCTCGGCCATCAGGAATGTGGCGGTGTCCAGGAGCGCGTCGATGCCACGGCCGCAGGACGGGCAGGTGACATCCAGGCGCAGCTCCGCCTGCGGGTCGAGGCGCGCCATGCGCGAGGCGACGGCGGCGGCCGTGTCGGCGGACAGCTCGACCGGCTCCTCCCCCGCCTCATCCACCAAGCGCTCGACACACCGCTCCAGGATCACGTGCGCCGCACGCAGCGGATCCCGGCGCGCGAGGGCCGCGACCGCCTCCTGGTCCGCACCCGTGGGGAGGCGGAATCGGACGCGGACTCGACCGCTCCCGGTCTCGAACCACTCCTCGTACCACTCACGCCATTCGTCGTACGCCGGGAGCAGCAGATCCGTCGTTCGCAGTCGAACGTCCAGCCGCTCATCGCAGGAAGCCTCGGGGCACCGCAGCACGCAATCGAGGGCCTCGCCGGTGGTGGCCCGCCGGAGCTGGAGGAGCAGAGACTCACGGTCCCCGAGGCAGAGGGCCCGGATCCCCTCCGGCCCCGGTCGCTCCGGGCCGAGCCGCTCGACGCACGCCGCCAGCAGCGCCGTCGTCCGCAAGGCCGGCGCGTCCCCCTCGGTGGCTGCAAGCAGCTCCTCCTCCCGGCCGGTGAGGGGCCGCAACACCGCCTCCCGCTGGCGTGCGGCGCCGGAGGCGAGGCCGCCCGGCAGCCTGGCCAGGACGGTTCCGGTCAAGCTCATTCGGGATCCATGAAGCTCGGCTCCGCCGGCTCCTTCACCGCGGGATCCAGATCCCAACCCTCGTTCTCCAGCTTCAGGGTCTGGATGGCCACCGCGTTGGCGTTCGCGTCCATCTCGGGCAGCGCCTGATACTCTGAGACCCAGGCCCGATAGACCCGGTAGGAGAGCACCTTCTGGCCCGCCTCGTTGAAGACGTCGATGATGACGTCCTTCCGGAAATCCTTGAGCGACATCTCCTTCGTGCGCTGGTCGGCCGCGGCTTGGGCGTTCGCGTAGTCCCATACCTTGTTCGCCCACTGCTGGAACGCCGGATCGTGCGTCACGCCCCGCTCCAACGTCACGGGCTCGTACTTCGACCGGCCGGGCGACTTGCGGACCGTGCTGGGATCGCCTCCCTCGCGGTGCTCGATGACCTCCGTGGTCCGCTTCAGCGCGCTGACCTTGCTGACGCCGGCGACGTACTTCCCGTCCCACTTGACCCTGAACTTGAAGTTCTTGTACGGGTCGAACCGCGTCGCGTTGGTGCTGAACTGTGCCATTCTCTCACTCCGGTGTCGGGCGTCAGCTCTGGAGCTGACCGGCCAGTTGCTGGATCCTCACGAACACGAACTCCGCCGGCTTCAGGGGTGCGAATCCCACGAGGATGTTCACGACCCCGCGGTCGATGTCTGCCTGGGTCGTCGTCTCGCTGTCGCACTTGACTAGGTACGCTTCGTTGGGCGTCGGTCCCTGGAAGGCTCCCTGGCGGAAGAGGTTGTGCATGAAGGAGCCGACATTGAGCCGGATCTGCGACCACAGCGGCTCGTCGTTCGGTTCGAACACCACCCACTGGAGTCCGCGGTAGAGACTCTCCTCGATGTAGAGGGCGATGCGGCGGACGGGGACGTACTTCCATTCGGAAGCCAGCTGATCNNGCGGGCGCCCCACACGATGTTCCCGATCACCGGGAAGGTGCGGAGGCAGTTGACGCCCAGGGGGTTCAGCCGGCCGTTCTCGCCATCCGTGAGCGGCAGCGACGGCTCCCGGACGCCGGACATCGTCGCGTCGGTCCCCGCCGGTGCCTTCCAGACGCCGCGGCGGGCATCGGTCCTGGCATAGATCCCCGCGATGGCGCCGCACGGTGCGAACGTGTTGATCTGGTTCTTCAGCAGCGGGTCCGCGGCGCGGATCCGCGGGAAATAGACGGCCGCGTTCTCATCCCGGAGGTTGAGCGCGTCGACCCCGCCCACCGCCGCATCCACCGTGGTCCACGTCGCGGGCGGGTCGAGGATGAAGAAGGCCCGCTGGTCCTTGCAGTACTTCAGCGCGGCGTCCCGTGTGACGGCCCCGATGTCGGTCCCGGGCGCCAGCGGCGGGATGCAGAGGAGGTTGAAGAGGTCGGTCTTCTCGAGGGCCCACAACCCCTGCTTCACAGATTGCAGCGACGAGCCGCTGATCTCCGCATCCGTAATCGGCTGGCCGTCGCTCCCCCCCGAGAGGGCGAGCCCGCCGGTGGAGACGGCCGGTAAATTGGTGCCCGGCGTCCGGACGCGCACCATGGTCGACCGGCTTTCGAGCACGCGCCCCACGTACAGCGGCGACTCCTGGTCGATGGAGACGTTGTAGTACTTTTCCGACCGCACCGGCGGCGTCGTGGGCGGGAGCGCGGGGTTCGTCTCCTCGATCTCGAGGTTGAAGACCTCGGGATCGGAAGGGTCCGCCACCAGGTGGTCCACCTTCACCACGAGGTTGTTAGCCCACGCCCCGGGATCCGCCGCGGCCAGGGTGAAGGACACGGGGTCCACGCCCGCCCGGGTGGTGCCGAGGGTGGCGGCGTCGAAGCCGTTCGTCCCGGCGGTGAAGTCGCCCGTCGTCTCGATGGTGTTGCCGGCGGTGCCGATCTGGCGGGCGGTCAGCTCCAGGTCCGGACCGTCGAAGCTGGACGCGGCCTCCACCTCCGTGTTCGCGCTGGTGGACGCCGCGTAGCGGGTTCCCGGTCCGTCCCCCAGCGTCAGCGCCGCAACCAGATTCGTCCGCGTGTCGGCGACCCCGCCCCCGATCTGGACGTTGCCGTCCGCGTCGGTGAGCGTGCTCTGGAACGTGTAGGTCCGGCTCCCGATGGTGATGCTGTCGCCGTCGGCCGGGTTATTGGCCAGGGTGAGCGTGCCCTGCGCGGCCAAGCCGCCCGTCGGCTGGATCCCCGGCCGGACCCCACCGAGCGTCGTCTCGTCGAAGCCGTTGTCGTCGGAGGTGAATTCCGATGTCGTGCCGATGCTGTTCCCGGCCGTGCCGGGGGTCCGGGCCGCCAGCCGGAGCCGGCTGCCGGAGAACGACGCGGCGGCCGCCACCGTGGCGTGCGCCGAGGTGATCGCGGTCCCGTAATCCGTGCCCGGCGTGCCGGTCGCCCTCAGGGCGGCGACGATGTTCGCCCGGGTCGCCTCCAGGTCGCTGCCGATCTGGATCCCATTGGCGGACGAAAGCGAAGCCTCGAACGTGTAGGTCCGGGCATCGATCGTCATGGTGTCGCCGTCCGTCGGCTGAACCGCGATGGTGAGCGCGCCCACAGCGGAGCCGACGTGCGCCGGCAGGACCCGCGTGGCGATGCCGTCCGCGGCGGCGCCGGCCGTTACCTGGGTGGCGCTGGGGTTCCGGTAGACGCGCACGATCACGGCATCCGTGCCGCCGTTGAGGAAGAACTGCTGGACGGCGTACGACATCGTGCTCTCGCGCCACAAGCCGCCGAACCGGCGCTCGTAGTCGGAGAAGCTCTGGATCGTGACCGGGGACTCCCGGGGATGCTCGTCCAGGGTGCCACGCACCGCCCGGCCGATGAAGGCGGTGATGGCCGTGGCCACTCCCGCGATCGTCCGGACGCCGCTGGGCACCTCCTCCACGTACACGCCGGGATAGGTCGGCTTGATCGGCATCGAGTGTTCTCCTCCCGTATGCGCGCGACACGCTGGGAGCGCCGCGCTCTTGGTATTTGCTCCCCCTGGCGATCCGCTAGCCGTCGTCGTCGACGGGGGCCGGCCCTCGGGGGCCTACGTCCAGGATCGCCTCCATCAGCTCGTCCGGTGAGACGTCGCGCAACACCGTCCGGCTCGGTATCAGGCGGTCCACGTAACACACGCGCCCGCCCTCTGCGACGGTGAACAGCCGGAGGCGCGGCCGACTGAGCAGCAGTGCCTCGAAGTCCGTTGGCGACGAGTCCACGGCCCTGGTCATCACGATGTCCGCCTGATGCGCCTCCACCACCGCCTCAAGGTCCGCCTCGACTCCTACACGGGCGACCACATGCAACCGGGGCTCTTCGGCGGCCAAGGCGCTCACCACGTCGCGCAGGAGCGGTGGCAGGCCTGCCATCAGCAGGCGAATTCGGGGCAACGGGGTCCTCTCACGATCGGCTCCGACTACGATTGCACGTGGATCGGGCTCGCGGATGAACCGGGAGGAGGAGTCGAGGATGCAGGAGAAGGATCAGGCTGGATTCAGGAAAGGCCCGGGAAGTTCGGCCCACCGAGGGTTTAGATCGTTCGGTCCATCCGGGTCCGGTACCCACGCCGGAGGGGCAGGCGCCGGAAGGTCGGGAGGGACGGGGTCACATGCCGTAGTCCGGCTCGGAGGGAGCCGGTGCAAAGATGCGGTTCCGCCAGAGCATGGGTAGGGCGCGCCGCGGGGGTGGGACGCTGGTTAGCCGTTCCGACGGCCGGTGGATCGCGCCTGCCTCCCGCGTTGCCGGACGAGGGCGGCGGCGGCGCCCCGGCGGCTCACTCCAAGCTTGCCTAAGATATTGTGCACGTGGTTCTTGACCGTGGGGACCTTCACGCGGAGTTGCCGCGCGATCTCCTTGTTCGACATTCCACGCTCCACGAGGCCAAGGATTTGGCGCTCCCGTTCAGTGAGCGAAGCCAGATCGGTGTCCGGGGGCCGCTCCCCAGCCAGCTTCGCGACGCGGCGAAAGAGCGAGCCGGCGACGCGGGCGGAACAGTGGCCTTCGCCCCGGGCCGCGGCCTCCACAGCGGCCACTAAGTCGTCCAGCGAAGCGCTCTGGGTGACGTAGCCAACTGCGCCTGCCTCCACGAACTCGAGGACCGACTGGGGATCGTCGCTGACTCCAAGGGCCACGATCTGGACGTCCCGAGCCGCGGTGGATAGGCTTGAGAACAGCGCCGCTCCTTCGGGCGCCGCGATGTCGAGGAGCACTACGTCCGGCGAAAGGGCATCTACCCGCTCGAGCACCTCGCTCGTGCCAGAGACGTGTACAGCCCACCGGCCCTCCAGGCTCCGCCGCAGTCCATCGCGGTACAATCGAACGTCGCAGGAGATCAGTACGCTGATCATCACGGGGCGAGATTAAACACGTACGGGCCGCTAAGAGCTGCCACGGTCCGGCGACGCAACCGGTGTGCACGAATGATCGCGCCGAATCCCGCTGAGGGGGTTGGGGGCTGCCGATCGAGCAGCGGGCGAGCCCGACGCGGGGGAGAGCGGCCGGGCCACCCGACTCGGCCGCGTTCTTCGTAATATGTCCCGCCACCGATGTGGCCGCAATCCTGCCGCTTTGGCCCACTGTAGCATTGGAAGAAACGGTCCGCCATGATTGAAATAGGAACGTCCTCCTTCTGGATCGTTCACCACGATGCAATCCCGCAGCGGCAAGGGCGGAAGGCATTCAGATCATTCAGATCAGAACGGATTGACGCAGATCGGTGCGGGCTCGTTTTCGTTCGGCCGGTGGGGCGCACATCCGTGCCCATCCTCGACGAGGACGGCAACGGGATGGTGAACCTTACGGCGACGCGGGTGACCTTCGATTCGCCGACGACGGCCGGGCTGCCTCTCGCCTACGATCTCGTGCCGCCGCTGATCGTCGGCCTCGCTCGGGCCGGCACGCGGACGTCGACGTGGGTGTCAACGACGGCGCCGTGGGCGTGCCTGCTCGAAATGGCGACTCCCTTCGATCTGCGTCGCTCGTACGTCGTCCTCCTCCTCGTACATCGGCCGGATCTCGATCTCGCCATGCCAGTTCGGCCAGTGAGCGCGGTGCAGCTCCATGAGCTTGCGGGCTTCCTCGAGCGCTTCTTCTTTCGACGCGACGTCGAGGATCGAGAACCCGCCGATCACTTCCTTCGACTCGGTGAACGGGCCGTCGGTCGTGATGATCTTCCCGTTCGTGATGCGCAGGCGCGCGCCTGACGACGAGGGTTTGAGACCGCCGAACGAAACCATCGTCCCGTTCTTGGTCGCTTCCACGACGAGCCTGTCGATCGCTTCGATCAGCGCGGGCGGCGGCGGTCCGGACGCGGCGAAGCTCTCTGAGCCGCTCACGATCATCATGTGGCGCATGGTTGGTTTCTCCCCGGGCGGTTGAAGGCGGTGAAGGTCGACGTTGCNNTGCGTGTCGCCTCCTTACCCTTGCGTCGAACGAAGGTGGCTGACATCGACACCCCCGAAATGGAAGCCGGTACCGGCCAAGGCTACCGGAAGACATGGTGCTGCCGTGCTCAGGGGGACTTGCGGAACGTTCCGCGCGCGTGTCGTGGATGCCGCGGGATCGCCCCCCTGACGCGGGGATCCCCGGCCCCGTCACGGGGGCGGGGCGTGCCCTCGGCCTCGAGATCGTGAGAATAGCGTCCGAGGCGGTCCCCGCCGGCGGGTCAGGGCAGGGTCGGGTCCAGGGCGGCCAGGGTGTCGAGGACGCGGCGGGGAGGAGGCCCCAGGGACCGCCACATCCGGAGGGCGTCGCGGGCGCCGTCGACGATGCAGGGGCGCCACGGTCCCGCCAGGTCGGGGAGGCGGTGGGCGTGGCCCAGCGGGTCGCCGGCGAACGCGCACGCGGTGCCGACGCCCCGCCACCGCGCATCCTCATGAGGAGCGTCGCCGATGAGACGGGCGCAGAGGTCGGCGTTGCCGGCGGCGACGAACCACAGCCCCCGACCGCGCCCGCGCTCGACCTCCGGCGTGGTCGGCCGGCCCCGGGGGTGCCAACCGCGCTCCATGAGGCCGAGCTGGAAGCCGTAGCCGTCGCGCACCGCGGGCCCCTCGGGGAGCTCGTGTCGGAGCTTGGCCAGCGCGCAGCCCACTCCCAGCGCCAGGAACGGATGCCAGCGCGGGTCACAGGCGGTCCGCAGCCGCTCGATCCGTCCGGGACCGGCGCCCCGCTCCTCACGGAGCTTCAACGCCATGGCGGCTCCCTCGTGGGCGAAGGGGGCGGCCGCCGGGTCGAGGGCTTCCAGCGCCGCGGCGAGCCCCCGCACGTCGCCGGCCGCCGGCCGCTGGAGCGCGAGCCGGTACCCGTGCAGGAACGCGGCGCTGGCGCGGGCGAGGCTCACGCGCCTTCCAGACGCCGGGCGACGGCCTCGAGCCTTGCCATGGACGAACGGAGCTCCCCCGCGACGGCCCGGGGGTCGGGCTGCTCCCTGGCCCCGAAGTACGGGGCCATGAGCCAGTCGATGGCGCCCCATTCGACGGCGCCGGCGGAGGCGTCCACCAGCGGAACGAAGTTCCCGTCCCGCAGGCGGCCCTGGACACGGGCCTGCAGCCCCTGGACGGCGCGTACCTCCGGGGCCACGGCGGTGAGGAAGTCCGGGTCGCCGAACAGCCCGTGGCGGAACAGGAGCGTGTGGTACCCGAAATAGAGGGCGCTGTCCCAGGTGACCTTGGTGGCGACGAAGGACGGTGAGCCGAAATGCCGGTACTGGCCCCGGTACACGTCGGCGAGCCCGTCGGCGAAGCCCCCGAAGACCCGATCCGCGACGGCGCAACGGCCCGCGATGCGTTCCCCCGCCAGGTCCCGCTCGATCAGGTCGGCAAGCAGCGTGTTGCCGACGGCGATGAGGTCGCCGCCGGGCGAGTACAGGACGTCGACCGCGGCGGCGGCCTGCCCGATGACGGCGGTGCGGTGGGGGTGGAAGCACCGGTCGGCCCGGAAGGCGTCGAGGTCGGCGGTGTGGAAGTCGTCGTGGACGGGGCGGGTGTCCGCCAGGGCCGCGGCGAGGCGGGGGTCCCGGGGCCGTAGCCAGTCCAGGAGCTCCGCGTAGTCGCGTGGAGGCGCGGCGGATGTGTCGGGGGCCGTGACGACGCCGACGCTGGTCACGCCGGTGGGCAGCGGAATCACCCACGCCCAGTAGCCGGGGCCCATGAGGTGGTTGGTGCTGAACCGTCGCAGGCCATCCAGGGTACGGCCCGCGTACCCGGGGTCCGTCGACCAGGAGCCGACGTCGAGGTCGCCCTCGACCCGCGTCCACGCCGCGCGCACGCGGTGATCCAGCGAGCGCCGCTCGATCGCGAGCCCGGCGCTCCGGCCGCCGCTCGCCACGACGACCCAGCGGGCGGAGAGCTCGCCGCCGTGGTCGCCCGACATGAGGACGGTGTGGCCGGCGTCACCCACGCGGACCTCGTCGACGCGCGTCCCCGGTCGCTGGGCCACGCCCGCCCGCTCGCAGCGGCGGGCCAGCTCGTTCTCGAGCCGGCCCCGGTCGACCTGGTGGGTTCGCAGCGGCAGTCCCCGAAAACGGCCGCCCTCCATCTCGCAGATCCGGGGGTGCAGGGGCCCGATCTCGAACCGGTCGCCGAAATCCCACTGGTCGCCCACGAAGAAGCGGAGCCCGAACTTCGGCAGCTGGTCCGCATCCAGATGGTCGCCGAGCCCCACCGTCTCACGGAGGTAGTGGGCGCCAACCTCGGCGAACGACTCCCCGACGGTGGCGGTACGCTCCGCAACGGGCCGCCGAACGGGGTCCACGACGACGACGTGGAGGTCGTCGCGTCGACGCGTGAGCTGACACGCGAGGGTGAGCCCGGCGAGGCCTCCACCGAGGATGGCCACATCGACGATAGGATCCAACCTTTGCACGGGTGGCGACCCGCCCGGGGCCGCTCCAGCGGCGACCTCCGGCCGCCGCATCTAGCTTGACACGCGCTCGACGGTCGAGCAATGATGTTCCCACGCGCGGACCCGGAATGACCATTGTCCGTGATGAGTTCCGTCCGGAGGCGTCGCTCGATTCCCCACTGACGCCCGCTCTTCGCCCTCACACCCCCGGGAGCCCCGATCATGGACCGACGTTCTTTCTTGAAGAAGGGGGCGGTCGGCGCCTCCGGGCTGGCAGCCGGCAGCGCGGGGTGTGCGCCCCTCCTCACCGGCGCGGGCCTCGGATCCGGCGGGACGGACGTGTCCGCCTACCTGGAGCAGTTCGATCGCGCGACGCTCCGCCTCCAGGCGTGGGACTTCTCGACCGCCTTCCCCGACTATCGCGGCGACCGCGCGGCGCTCGACACGGTGGGCCGGAACGCGATCCGAACTCTTTACGTCACGGGCATGTTCGGCGACCTGCCGATCGAGGGGCAGGTGCACCCGGCGGTACAGGAGCGGATGTGGGCGGCGCAGCCGGTGCTGGACGGGACCATCGATGCGATGACGACCCTGCTGAGCGGCATGACGCCGGAAGACCACGCCCGGCTCCAGAGGGGAGTTCGCACCCACCCGGACGTGGTCGAGCGCCTCGTCGAAGTGGTGGACGCCCAGGCGGCGGTCTCCGGACTCTCCGAGGCGCGCCGGGAGCAGTTTCGCTCCCAGGTCCAGCACGTGACGTGGCGGCTCGAGAACCAGCCGCCGCGGCTCCTCATCGACGAGTACCTCACGAAAGTCCGGAAAGTGTCGGCGGCGGAAGTGGAGACCGCGGCGTATCAACGGTGGCTGACGGCCCGGGTCGGGGAAGAAGCGTTCTGGCAGGAGGAGCAGAGCAAGCGCGACCGCCGGATCAGCGGCGGGCTGCGGACCATGGGCATCGGCGCCATCATCCTCGGGGCCAGCGGTCTGCTCCTGCTGGTCGCTTCCGGGGCGGATATCGCCCTGGGGATCGGAGCCGTGGGCGCCACCGTCGGCTCGATCTTCATCCTGGTCGGGCTGATTCGTCTGCTCCTGGGCCTGGCCACCTCTCGGGACGCCGGCTGAGCCGCGCATGCGGCCCTCTCCCCGGGACTGCGTCGTCACGGGCGTGGGGGCGGTGTGCGCCGTCGCTCGCGACCATGCGGAACTGCTCGACGCGATCGAGCGCGGACGCGATGGCATCCGGCGGATCGGCCGCTTCGACACCGTCGAGTTCCACGTGCACACCGGCGCCGAGGTGCCGGACTGGGACGGCGCGGATCCGGCCGAATCCGCCTGGGACCGGTGCCTCCGGTTCGCCCTCCGGGCCGCCAGAGAGGCGGTGCTGGATGCAGGAATCAGCGGCGTGGCGCCGGAGCGGATCGGCCTGGTGTTCGGCACGGGACTGGCCGACCAGGACCGAGCGGTCCACGAGCTGGCGGAGGCGTTGGCCGACGCGCTCGGCGTGCGCGGCCCCGCCGTGACCATCTCCACGGCGTGCTCCTCCTCGGCCACGGCGGTCGGTATCGCGAGCGACCTCCTGGAGGGAGCCAGCGCCGACGTCGTGGTCGCCGGCGGGGCCGACGTCCTGACGCCGGAAGTGTTCGCTGGATTCCACGCCCTGGGGGTCCTGACGCCGGGGAAGTGCGCTCCGTTCAGCGACTCCTTCGGGACCACGCTGGGCGAGGGGGCGGGGTTCATGGTGCTGGAACGGGCGGACACGGCCCGCCGGCGGAAGGCGACCCCGCGGGCTGTGCTGGCGGGGTATGGCCTTTCGGCCGACGGCTACCACGAGACGTCCCCGGACCCGTACGGGGGCGGGGTGCGCCGGGCCGTCGTTGCGGCTCTCTCCGATGCGGCGCTGACGCCGCCGGAGGTGGGCTACGTGAACGCGCACGGCTCCGGCACGGAGGCCAACGACCCCGCAGAATGGCGGGGGATCTCGAAGGCGCTTTCCGGCAACGACCGCGTGCCGGTGAGCTCGTCCAAGGGAGCGCTGGGGCACGCGCAGGGGGCGGCGGGCGCGCTGGAAGCCATCGTCACGATCCTGGCGATGTCGCGGGACCGGCTGGCACCCACGCTCCACTTTTCGGGGCCCCGGCGTTTCGCGCCCCCCGATCCGGTCCCGGGCCCCCGACCGCGGCCCGCCCGCTACCGTCACGCGTTGTGCCTGAACTCGGCGTTCGGCGGATCCAACGCGGCGCTCGTGCTGTCCCGTCCCGCCGGCGGGGGTCCGGAAGCCCCGTCCACGGCCCGGGCGCGCGCGCCCGTCCGGATCCTGGGCATGGGCCTGGTCGGTCCGTTCGGGCTGGGGATCGAGGCGTTCCGCTCTGCCCCGCGTCCCACGGCGGGGACCGTGCCCGACTTCGAGCTCGGAAGCCTGGCGCCGCGCCTGGATCCGCGGGGGCTCGATCCCATGAGCCGGTTCCTGACGGCTGCGGCGTGGCTGGCGCTGGCCGACGCCGGGATCACCGTCCGCGGGCGTCTGTCCGAGCGGACCGGGCTGATCACCGGGTCCGTCCGGTCGTCGCCCGAGAGCCTGGACGACTTCCGTCGCAGCATCGAGGATCGCGGCCTCCGGGACCTGTCCGCGTCGGCCTTCGCCCGCATCGTCCTCAACGCGCCGGCGGGATTCTGCTCCAAGCTCCTGTCGCTCCGGGGGCCACTGACCGTCCTCTCCACGGGAGCCGGGAGCGGGCTCGCGGCCATCCTGTACGCGGCGGAGCTGCTGAGCACGCGCGACGACGTCGACCTTCTGCTCGCCGGCGGCACCGACGAGATGAGCCGGGAGACGCGCGTCCCGGAGATCGAAGGAGCCGCGTGTCTGCTGCTGGGACGCGGCGGCCCCGACCGCGACGGGGGCGTACGGCTGGTCGGCTGGGGTCTCGCCGGCCCTTCCCGCCTCGATGAGGCGCGTGCCCGTGCGCGATTGCGCGCGGGGTGCGACGAGCCCGTGACGGAGGTGTTCGACGAGGCGGACTACGCGGGGAATTCCTCGGCGGCCACACCGTCCGCCCTGGCCTGCGTCGCCGCGGTGGATGCGATCCGGCGCGGGGACGTGGCGCGCGCCTGGGTCACCTCCGACCGCGGCACGTCCGCGAGCGTGGCGCTCCTGCTGGGGACATGAGCATGGAGCCGGGGCTGGAGGCGAGGCTCGCCCGCCGACGCGCGATCCTGGATCGGATCAGGGCCATCCTGATCGAGGTGCTCGACGTGCAGCGTGAGCCGGACGAGATCGACCCGGACACCCCGCTGTTCGGCGCGGGCCTGGCCCTCGACTCGATCGACGCCGTCGACCTGGCGATCCACCTCAAGACCGAGTTCGGGATCGAAGTGATCGAAGACGAGGGTGCGCGGGGGCAGCTGCGCACGGTGAACGCGCTGGTCGACCTGGCGCTGAGCGCCGTGGAGAAGGCCGATGGGGCCGCGTGACGGCGTAGGGGCCATCCGGACGTCGGTGGGGTTGAGCCGCCTGGACCACGTCTCCTACGTGCGGGTCCGGGGGCCTGCCGCGTTCGAGCTGGTCGACCGGGTCTTCCCCCGGGAGCTCTATCTGCGCGACGGCCAGCTCGTCCAGGGGCTCCTGCTGGATGAGCATGGCGGGATCGTGGCCGACTGCTTCCTGGCAGCCGACGCCGACGATTTCTTCCTGCTCGCCGAGGGCCCGACCACGGCCGCGCTGGTCGAGCACATCGCCGGCGCGGCCGGGGAGGGCGAAGAGGTGGAGGTGGTGGGAGGGGACGAGACCCACGCCTGCATCGGCCTCGACGGACCGTACGCGTGGGAGCTGCTCGCCCGGCTGTTCGGGCAGGAGGTGATCGGGCTCCCCTACCTGACGTTCTTCCATTTCCACGACATCCTCTGCTGCCGGGCCGGCAAGACCGGCGAGTTCGGCTACGTTCTGGTGACGCCCCGGGAGGACGTCGAGGCCACGTGGTCGCAACTGCTGGAGGCCGGGGATGCGCTCGATGGGAGCGTGGTGGGCCTCGAAGAGCTGGACCGCTGCGCGCTCGAGAACTGGTTCTTCAACATCCGCGCGGAGGGCCGGGCGCCGGTGACGCCGCTGGAGCTCCAGCTTCAGTGGCGCCTTTCGCGACGCAAATCGTTCATCGGGTCGGAGGCGCTCGCGGATCGCAGGAACGCCGGAATCACCCGACGGATCACCTGTCTGGTGAGCCCCGACCCTGTGGCGGTGGGCGACGCGGTGCTCCGGGACGGCAGGCCGGTGGGTAGCGTGGTCAACGCCGGGTTCTCGCCGGCCCGGGGCGAGTGGGTGGCGTTCTCCCTTCAGGACCTCGTCCTCGCCCATCCCGGGATCGACGGCTTCGTCCTCGGCGATGGCGCCGCGACCGCTCGCTCCGTCAGCCCGCCCGTGCTGAACAACCGCAGCCTCTACGTGAACCCCCAGGTCCACAGCTACGCGACGCGTCACGAGTACGCGTTCCCGGACCTGGTCCCCAACGACGGTTGACGTCGTGAGCGGAACTCGCTTCGCCGACCGAAACGTCATGGTCACCGGCTCATCCCGGGGTCTCGGGCGGTCCATCGCGGCGGCGTTCGGGGCCGAGGGCGCGCGGGTCGGGGTCACCTACCGCTCGCGCGCGGCCGACGCCGAAGAGACGGCCGACATGGTCCGCTCCGCCGGGGGAACCGCCGTCACGCTACAGATGGACATCCGAGACGGCGACTCGGTCGCCGCCGCGTTCCGCGACTTCTGCCCCGCCACCCCGCTCGACGTGCTGGTGAACAACGCCGCAGAGACCCGCGACCACCCGTTCATCACGCTCGCGCCGCACGAGTGGGAGCCCGTGATCGCCACCAACCTCACGGGCACCTACCACTGCTGCAGGGCGGCGGCGGCGGGGATGATGGCGCGCCGGCGCGGCGTGATCATCAACATCGCTTCGGTGGCGGGGATGCGGGCCAGTCCGGCCCAGGCGAACTACGCCGCCTCCAAGGCGGGGGTCGAAGCGCTGACCCGGACGCTGGCCGCCGAGCTCGCCCGGTACGGCGTGCGGGTGAACGCGGTGGCGCCGGGACTGCTGGAGACCGGTATGGGCGCGCGCCTGGACCACCGGATCGCGGAGCAACGGAAGGAGCGTATTCCTGCGGGCCGGTTCGGGGCCGGGGAGGAGGTCGCCGCGGTGGTGCTGTTTCTCGCCTCGGACGAGGCCGGCTACGTGGTGGGGCAGTGCCTCGCCGTCGACGGGGGGCTCTCCATCTGATGCTGGCCGTGCTGTTCGCCGGTCAGGGCGACGAGATCGCCCGGCTCCTCCCGGACTGGGAGGCGCGCTCGGCAGCCGTCCGGCGTCTCCTCGAGCTCGCCGCCGCGGAGGTTGGGATACCGCGTGACGGCCTGCACGCGCGGGGTGGTCGGGCCCTTCACCGGACGGAGATCCTGCAGCCGGCGATGACGGCGCTCTCGCTCGGCATATGGGAAGAGCTGCGTGCGCTCGGCGTCGAGCCGGGCGTGGTCGCCGGTCATTCACTCGGGGAGATCGCCGCGGTCTCCGCCGCGGGCGCGTTCTCGCCGGAAGACGCGGTGAGCTTCGCCGCCCTCCGCGGGCGCGCCATGGCCCGGGAGGCCGCGCGCCACGCCGGCGGCATGGTCGCGTGCCACGGATCCGCGGCCGCCGTGGACCGGGCACTGCAGGCTGCCGGGCTCACCGGTGCGGTCGACATCGCGGCGTTGAACACCCCGGATCAGACGGTGGTCGCGGGGCCCATCACCGCTCTGCGCCGGCTCGGGTCGGTGATCCCCACGACCCGGCTCGACGTGGCCGGTCCCTGGCACCACCGGGACATGCGCGGGGCCGTCGCGGAGGTCCGGGCCGACGCGGAGCGGCGCATCCGCGGACCGCTCCGGATTCCGTGGATCTCCAATCGACACGGCGACCCGGTGGAATCGGCGTCCGACGTGGCCCGCCTGCTCGCAGAGCAGCTCGTATGCCCCGTCCAGTGGGTTCGGACCGTACGTACACTGGGGGACCTCGGGGTCCGCCGGATCATCACCGTGGCCTCGAAGTCCCTGCGAGGCCTGGTGCGGGACTGCCCGGGCCGCCCGGCGGTCCACAGTGTCACCCGACCGGATGCGCTCGCGACCCTGATTCCCTCGCCTTCCCCATGAGCCGTCGCTCCCCCACCGACTTCTTCCTGGGCGCCGGAGCGGTGCAGCTCCTGGTCCGGCAGCGGCGGCCGATGCTGATGATCGACTTCGTCGACTCCTTCCGCCGGGAGCCGGTTCCCACGTTGACGGCCGCACGCCACATCTCGACGAACGAGATCTTCTTCGAGGGACACTTCCCGCAGCTGCCGATCTGGCCCGGGGCGCTGACCATGGAAGGGCTCGGACAGGCCGCGACGGTGCTGACGGTCCTCACCATGTGGTCCCGCGAGACGGAGGCGAAGGGCGGGGACCCGGCGACGATCCTCGAGGCGCTCCGGAACGTCGACCGCGGCTATCGGCTCCACCCCGGTTATCGGCCCGAGGAGGTGCCCGAGGCGCTGGAGGGCCTCCGGACCGCCGCCACCTACCTGGCCGTGGGAGCCTCCGTCGACCTGAAGTTCAGCCGACCCGTCTTCCCGGGCTGTCGCCTGGACTACCACGTGGCGTGGACGGNNTGTCGCCTGGACTACCGCGTGGCGTGGACGGAGACCGTCGGCGACATGATGCGGTTCGCCGTGGAGGCGAGCGTGGACGGGGACATCGCGGCCAAAGGCTCGCTCACCGGTGCGTGGACCCGGTGGACCCTCCCCGGGCTCCTCTGAGGAGGGGAGAACCGTGCGCCGGGGCCCGGGCGGTGTCGCGCTCCTCGTCACCCTGTCCGTCGCGTGCGGCCCCCCCGCCGCATGGTCCGGCCTGAGTCCCGATCATCGCACGAGCTACGAGGTCTCCCGACGGCAGGGGGCGACCTGCGTCCGGGTCGGCGAGCGCGAGGACGGCTGCTTCGATGCCGTCGCCTTCCACCGGATGACGTTCTCCGCCGACAGCCGCGGCGCGGCCTATCCCGCCCGGGTCGGGGACCGCTGGTTCGTGGTGTGGAACGGCAGGAGCGGCCCGGCCGTGGACGGCATCGGAGAGATCGTGCTCTCGCGTGACGGCCGCCGTCTGGCCTACGCGGCGGAGCGGGACACCGCCTGGTACGTGGTCGTGGACGGCGTATTCGGGGATCCGTTCGATTCCCTCATCGCAAACACCCTCTCCATCGACCCGTCCGGCGAGCACGTGGCGTTCGCGGCATCACGGGACGGACGGGTCGAGGTGCACGTCGACGGCACGCGCGTGGCCACCCACGACGGCATCGCGGACCTGAGCTTCCGACCCGGTCGCGATGACGTGGTGTTCGTCGCAGTGGACGGCTCCGACGTCACGATCAGCGTAGCTGGAAGGCGGGGCCGCCGGCACGACGCCATCCCCGAGTACGCCGCAGGGCCCGACGGCGCGATCGCGTACATCGCCCGGGACGGGAGCCGGTGGTGGGTCCGGGAACCGGCCGGGGACCGGGGGCCCTTCCCCGGGGTCCGCTCCCTCCACCTGGGCGCGGACTCGAAGGCCACGTTCGTGGTCCACGATTCCGCGGGCGAGCGCGTATTCCACGGCGGCGCCCTCGGCCCGCGGTTCGGCCGGATCCAGGGTCCCGCCGTGAGCGCCGATGGAAGGCGATGGGGGTACATCGGGCGGACGGAGGGCGGCTTCGTGGTGATGCTGGACGGCCACGTACACAGTGAGCACGCCCGGGCTGGCGACCTGACCTTCTCGCCGGACGGAGAGCGGCACGCGTTCCTCGCCCGGCGCGGCGACACCACGTTCGTGGTTCACGACCGCGGCCGGGAGGCGTTCGACGTGGTGGTCGACGGGACGCTCCAGTTCACGGATCGGGGATGCTGGACCGCTCTCGTCGGCGAGTGGCCGGAGCGGACGCTCTCCGTGGTGGTGGAGGACCACCGGCGGAAGCGGCCGTTCGACTGGTGGGACTTCAGTGGGGAGCTGGCGGGCATGCCGGTCGGTCCCGGGGCCACGGACGCTGCCGAAGACGCGCTCGGGTCCTGGGTCGCCGCCGAAGCTGGACTGATCGAGGGACACGGGTGCGCCGGTCCTGGTCGCCGGACGGCACCACGCTCGCCCGGCATCCCTTCCGCGTCCACTCACTCCCGTGTAGGGTGGGGGCATGGCACCCCGATCCCCTGACGGGCTTCTCCTGGACCTGGATGGCAC
>JABAOG010009313.1_pt1 | contig 22979 bp, 23 predicted proteins | sample 7062131 | NCBI WGS metagenome assembly JABAOG01 (sample SAMN14538629, study PRJNA623070) | marine sediment metagenome | biome: marine biome [ENVO:00000428]; feature: marine pelagic biome [ENVO:01000023]; material: deep marine sediment [ENVO:00002113] | place: India: Arabian Sea | collected... | reverse complement strand
TTCGCCGCCGCGTGCCTCGCGGAGTTCGGCGCCGACGTCATCAAGATCGAGAAACCGGGCATCGGAGACTCGCTGCGCCAGCTCGGCACCGAGAGCGACACCGGCGACACCTACTGGTGGCTGAACGACGCGCGCAACAAGCGCTGCATCACCCTCGATCTCAAGCTGCCGAAGGGGGCGGACATCTTCCGCCGGCTGGTGGCGCAGAGCGACGTGGTGATGGAGAACTTCCGCCCCGGCACCCTGGAGCGCTGGGGGCTCGGTTTCGAGTCCCTGCGAGAGGTCAACCCGGGGCTCGTGATGCTGCGGGTCTCGGCCTACGGGCAGGAGGGACCGAAACGCAACCTGCCGGGCTTCGCGCGTATCGCCCAGGCCTATGCGGGGCTCTCCTATCTCACCGGAAGGCCTGACACGCCGCCCCTCATTGCGGGCTCCACGACGCTTGCCGACTACCTGAGCGGATTGTACGGAGCGTACGGAGTGTTATTGGCATTGCGCGCGCGCGACAACAGCGGTCGCGGCCAGTACATCGACATTGCTCTGCACGACGGCATTTTTCGATTCCTCGACGAGTTCGCCGCCGTCTACGACAAGACCGGCTACGTGCGCGAACGCAACGGCACCGAGACCGACAGCTCCGTGCCCCACAGTCACTACCCGACCGGCGACGGAAAGTGGGTCGCCATCGCCTGCACCAACGACAAGATGTTCGAGCGCTTCGTGAAAGTCATCGGCAATCCCGATCTCGATAACCCGGAGCGGTTCGGCACGCGCAAGAAGCGTGTCACCGAGCGCGAGGCGATCAATCGAATGGTCAGCGCGTGGACCACCTCGCTGACGCGAGACGAGGTTATCGCACGCTGCTGTGACGGCGACGTTCCCTGCGGTCCCATCAACAGCATCGCCGACATCTTCGAAGACGAGCAGTTCACGCTCCGGGACACGCTGGTGCGTGTGAAAGACAATCGCATCGGCGATCTGGCCGTGCAGGGCGTGGTGCCGAAGCTCTCCGAGACGCCCGGGCAAATAAAGCATCTGGGCGCCGACATGGGCGCGCACAACCACGAGGTCTATTTCGGCGAGCTGGGGATCGGCGAAGACGAGCTCTCGGCGTTGCGGGAAGAGGGAGTTATATAATGAGTGTTACGCGATGAGGTTTCGACTGATCGGCGCGATAGCCTGCTTGATCGCCCCTGGGCTCGCGTCGTCACAGGGCACCGAAGCCGGTAAGGATGTGTTTCACGCAAAGTGCCTTGCATGCCACGCGATCTCTTGTAACAGGGTCGGACCGAAACTGGGGGGCATCATCGGCCGTAAGGTCGGAAGTCTGCCGGACTTCGAAGGCTACAGCGCCGAAATGAAATCCGCCGAATTCGTCTGGTCCGACGAGAAGCTGGACGAGTTCCTGGCAGATCCCACCGGTACGATCCCCGGTACATTGATGGCCTTCGCCGGTAAGCTGGAGAATCCGAGTGATCGCCGGAATCTGATCGAATTCTTGAAGACTGGCGATACATCTCTCGATCTCTGCTTCTGAACCGAAATGTACCTTTCGGCACTCGTCGATCTCGTTGCCAGCACGGGATTTCTGGTCGCGGTCTGCGTCGCCATGGTGGCTGGCTTCATGCGCGGCTTCGTCGGCGTGGGCTCGGGAATGCTGATGGCGCCCGTGTTTGCCATTCTGTTCGGGCCGCTGGAGACGGTCGTCATGATTGTCCTCATGGAGGTGGTGGTGACGGCCCAGCTGCTGCCATCGGTGCACAGGCTCATCGAGTGGCGCGTGATCGTGCCCATGGGCGCCGCGGCGGCGGTGTTCATGCCCGTCGGAACCTGGCTGCTCGTCACCGTGGACGCGGATCTGATGGCGCGCGGGATCGCGGCGGTGGTGCTGGTGTTCGTGCTGCTGCTCATGACCGGCTGGCGTTACCAGGGCCAGAAGCGCCTGGGATTCACGCTCGGTGTCGGCGGTCTGTCGGGAACGTTGATGGCGGCCACCAGCCTCGGCAACCCGCCGGTCATGCTCTACCTGCTCTCCAGCCGCGACAGCGCGGCCACCAATCGCGCCAACTTCACCGGCTATTTCGGCATTACTCTGATCACGCTCATCACCATGATGGCCGTGAAAGGTTTGATCGTCGCGCCCGCCGCGATCCGCGCAGCGGTCATGCTGCCGGCGTTCGCGGCGGCGGCGTGGCTGGGCGCGCGATACTTCCGCAAGGCCACCGAGCAACTCTATCGGCGGGTCGCGTTCGGATTGCTTTTGTGCGTCTCCGTTTTCGGTGTGATTCGCTGAACAGGACCTGTTCTCGTGCAGTGGCTCGGTGACGGCTTCATTTTCTGGGAAAAAGATTTGCGTGTCAGCGGACCCTGCGAGGTGGCGACCGTTGCGCAGAGGATTCGATCGCTCGTCACCGTCAGCGGAATCACCATCAATGAGCGGCTCATCGGCGCCATCGAAGGCGACAGCATTCGGGTGTGGAGGACGGCACCGCTCGCGCAGGCTGGCGACATCGTGGAGTTTCGAGGTGTGCTGCGCACCCAGGGCGACGAGTCGGTGATCGAGGGCAGCGTCGCATACAATCTGCGCACGAAGTTTCAGTTTGTCGGCTGTCTCGTGCTCGGGCTGTTTCTGACGCTGATCGGCTTGGTCAACTGGATGCGCGATCTGACGCCGGGCATGAAGCTCGCCGCCGTCGGCGCCATCGTCACCGTGGCGACGCTGCTGTGGATCTATTCGAGCAGAAGGCTCGTCTGGAAGCAGATCGCGTTCATCGAGGAGCAGCTCGCGAAAGCCGTCGCGGCCTGATCAGCGCGCGCTGTTTCTTCTCAGGATCCGTCCCGGCCGGCTGCCGGTCCAGGCGCTGCCGCGCCACACGGGACGGCCGTTGACGATGACCTCTCGAATTCCGGCGGACTGTTTCTTCGGTGACGCGAAGCTCGCGGCGTCGATCACCGTGCTCGCATCGAAGACCACCAGGTCGGCAAATGCGCCCTCGCGCACCACACCGCGGTCCTGGAGCCCGAATACCCGCGCCGCCACCGCAGTCATGCGCCGCACCGCCTGCTCGAGCGGAAACAGGCCCAGGTCGCGGCTGTAGTGCCCGAGCACGCGGGGAAAGGTGCCCCACAGGCGCGGGTGGGGAAATTCGTCGTGGGGCAGGCCGTCGGAGCCGATCATGGCGTCCTCGAAGGCCAGCACGCGGCGCAGATCGTCCTCGTCCATCTGGTAGTAGATGGCGCCGGCCGGCTGCAGACGCGCGATCGCCTCTTCGACGCTCACTTCCCACTCCCGGCGGATGTCTTCGAAGTCGCGACCGGCGCATTCGGGATGGGATCTCGACCAGGTGATCAGGACGCGTTCCGACATCGCCACCGATTTCGCGATCAATACCGTGNNAATACCGTGGAGCTGGCGATGTAGGGATAGACATCGAGATCCACGCACTGATGGGCGCGCGCTTGTTCGATGGCAGCCAGGGTTTTCTTCACCAATCCGTAGTTTTTTCGACCGCAGCACTTGTGATGGGAGATGACCACCGGAACGCCGGCGCGTCGACCGATCTCCAGGGTCTCNNACGCGCTCGCCTTCGTCGCGCATGTGCGTGGTGAAAATTGCGCCGTGGGGCTTCAATCGCTCCGCCAGTGCGACGACCTCGTCGGTGGGCGCCGCGATGGCCGGCGCGTAGGCGAGGCCGGTGCTCATGCCGATGCACCCGGCTTCCAGGGCCTCGTCGAGCAACGCGCGCATGCGATGGATCTCGCCGTCGCCGGCCGGGCGATCCAGCGAGTCCATGGTGGCGACGCGCAGGGTCGTGTGTCCCACCAGCGGTACCACGTTGACCGCCGGCGGCGAGGCTTCCACGTCCGCCATGTAGGCGCCCATGCTCGGGTAGCGGTACGCGTCGGCACCGCCGAGGAGATTCAGCGGCGGCACCGGCTCGCGGTTCGCGAGCGGGGCGAGGCTCACGCCGCAGTTCCCGGTGACCACGGTGGTCACGCCCTGGCTCACCTTCGGCGTCATGTCCGGCGTCGACATCACCGCGCGGTCGTCGTGGGTGTGGGCATCGATGAAGCCCGGAGCGACGACGAGGCCGTCGGCATCGATTCGCGCGCGCGCCTCCATGCCGTCGAGATCGCCGACGGCCGCTATCCGCTCGCCGCATATGGCGACGTCGGCGCGCACGCGCTCGGCGCCGCTGCCGTCGATGAGCTCTGCGCCCTCGATGAGCAGATCGCAGGTGGTGGGGTCGGTGCCGGTGCTGGCCATGACCGTGCAAGTATCCCCCAGTTTCTCGACGATCGTCGAGTTCCTGCTAATCTTGGCGCGAATAAGGGGGGCTCGTCTTCAATGCTGGCCAGACACTGGGGCGCGCGCATTGCCATACTGACCATGGCGCACGTCATGGGCACGGTTCCCATCGTCTCGGTGATGGCGATGGCGCCGGTCATTCAGCAGGATCTGGCGCTGAGCGTCACCCAGGTCGGCCTGCTGGTGAGCGGCTACTACGCGGCGCAGACGATCGGCGCACTGCCGGGTGGCGGTCTCGTGGATCGCATCGGCGTCGGCAGGGCGTTGCTCGTGTCCCACGGGCTGCTCATCGTCNNCACCGTGGTCATGGGATTCGGCTACTCCATCGTCAACCCGTCCACCGCCAAGGGTATTCTCACCTGGTTCTCCGAACGGCGGCGCGCCACCGCCATGGGCTTCAAGCAGACCGGCGTGCCCCTCGGCGGTGTGCTCGCGGCATCGAACGGTGCCCTGGTCACGGTGTTCAGCTGGCAGAGCATTTTCCTGGGCGTGGCCGGCCTGGTGCTCGTCAACGGCGTGCTCTGCCTCATGCTGGTGGAAGCGCGTCAGCGCGGGGCCTACCAGGGCATCACGGCGACCCTGCGCGCCATGCTGCAGGTCTGGCGCGTCACCAACGTGCGCGTTCTATTCCTCGCCAACATTCCCTGGAACATGGGTCAGACGACCTTCTTTTCGTATTTGACCATCTTCATGCGCGAGGCTGCCGGCGCCAGCCAGCCGGTGGCCGGCATGGTGCTGGGTCTCGCGCAGGTGTCGAGCGCGCTCGGGCGCGTCGGCTGGGGTGTGGTGAGCGATACGCTGTTCCGAGGCGGTCGCAAGTGGGTGACCGTGGGTCTCTGCGGCACCTCCGCGGTGCTGATGCTGGCCATGACGGCGGTCCAGCCCGGTGCGGGCCTGTGGCTGGGCGTCGCCTTGGCGCTCGGCCTCGGCATCACCATCGCGTCGTATCCGACGCTGGCGCAGACGCTCGCCGTCGAGTCGGTGGAGCCGGCGCAATCCGGGGCCGCCATGGGTTACAGCCTGGTGGGCACCTCCATCGGCGGCGTCGTCGGCCCGCCCGTGTTCGGCGCCGTGGTCGACTACACGGGCGATCTGGCCGACGGCTGGATTACCACGGCCATTCTGGTCGCGCTGGGCGCGGTGATGGTGGCGCTGACGGTCCGCGAGCGGCGGCGTGAGTCCCGCTGAGCGGGACGCCGAGGACGCCGGCGGGCGCGGCGACGTGCTGCGCGGCGCGCTGCTGATGGCGGCGGCGGCGGCCTGCTATGCGATTCTGCACGGCAGCGTTCGCTACATCTCCTCCGACATCCATCCCTTCGAGGTGACCTTCTTCCGCAATCTGTTCGGTTTTCTCGTGCTGCTGCCGTGGTTCGTCATGCACGGCCTGCAACCGCTGCGCACGCGGCGTTTCGGGCTGCACCTGCTGCGCGCCGGCAGCAACGTGGTCGCCATGCTGATGTTCTTCATGGCGCTCAGCATGACGCCGCTGGCGCTGGTGCAGGCGCTCGGCTTCACCGCGCCGCTGTTCACCACGGTGCTGGCGATCTTCATCCTCGGTGAGCGCGTGCGCCTGCGTCGCTGGACGGCGCTCATCGCGGGATTCGTCGGCGCGCTGGCGATCATCCGCCCGGGGCTTCAGCCCGTGGACACGGGATCGTTGCTGACGCTCGGCTCGGCCGCCGTGTGGGGCTTCACGCTGGTGATCATCAAAGTGCTCTCGCGTACCGACAGCGCCGTCACCATCACCGCGTACATGGTGCTGCTGATGTCGCCGCTGTCACTGATTCCGGCCTTGTTCTTCTGGACGTGGCCGGACCCCGCCGGCTGGTTCTGGCTGGTGGTCTGCGGTGTCTCCGGAACCGCCGCGCAGCTGCTCATGGCGCAGTCGTTCCGCGTCGCCGAGGCCACCGTGGTGCTGCCCTTCGATTTCACCAAGATCGTCTGGGGGGCGCTCATCGGCTATGTGGTTTTCGGTGAGGTGGTGGACATCTGGACCTGGATCGGCGCCGCGGTGATCTTCGCCGGCGTCACCTACATCACCTACCGTGAGCGCAAGCTCGCGGCTTCACCGGAGCGCGCCTAGCCGCGGATGCCATCACGGCGCCGTCACTGCGCCCTCTCCATGAGCACGTGCGTGAGCACGGTGCAGCCGTCGGCCAGGTCCTCGGGCGTGGCGTTCTCGCGCTCGTTGTGGCTGATGCCGCCCTCGCAGGGCACGAAGATCATGCCCGTCGGCGCCGCCAGCGCCAGATGGCAGGCATCGTGGCCGGCGCCGGAGTAAATGTCCCGGTGCGGGATCGAAAGTCGCTCTGCAGCGGTGCGCACGCTGCGCACGCAGTCTGCGTCGAAGCTGACGCTGGCCCGCATGCTGACCGGCTCGACGGCGACCGCCACAGCGCTTTGCTCGGCGACGGATTGGCACGCATCGCGCATCTGCTGCTCCACCGTTGCCAGCACGGCATCGTCCGGGTGGCGGCTGTCGATGCTGAACCTGGTCTGGCCCGGAATGGTATTGGGTGAATTCGGTCGCACCTCCAGCGCGCCGACGGTGATCACCGGATGCGGCTCGTGCCGGAATGCCACCGCGTTGAGGGCGTCCACCATGCGCGCGGCGCCGAGCAGGGCGTCCTTGCGCAGCGTCATCGGCAGGGTGCCGGCGTGCCCTTCTTCGCCGGTCACCGTAACGTGGAAGCAGCGCTGCCCCTGGGCGCCCATGACCACGCCGATGGTCTTGTCCTCGGCCTCCAGGATCGGACCCTGCTCGATGTGGGCCTCGAAGAACGCCTGCGGCTGCTCCGCGCCCACCGGCTCGGTCCCCGCGTAGCCGATGGCCTCGAGCGCCGCCGCCATGGTCACGCCGTCGGCGTCGCTGCGCGCGAGCGCGTCTTCCAGGCTGTAGACGCCGGAGAAGACACCCGACGCCAGCATGCCCGGGAAGCGTACGCCTTCCTCGTCGGTCCAGACCACCACGTCGATGGGCGCGCGGGTCTCGACGCCGGCGTCGTTCAGGGCGCGGATCGCCTCGAGGCCGGCGAGCACGCCGTAGATGCCGTCGAACTTGCCGCCCAGGGGCTGCGTGTCCAGGTGACTGCCGGTCATCACCGCCGCGAGGCTCGCATCGGTGCCTGCGCGGCGCGCGAAAATGTTGCCCATGCGGTCGACGCGCACGCGGCACCCGGACGCCTCGCACCAGCCGACGAACAGGTCACGCGCCTGCCGATCGAGATCGGTGAGCGCGATGCGCCCGACACCGCCGCCCGGGGTCGCACCGATGCGGCCCATCTCCATGAGGCTCTCCCAGAGCCTGCTCGCGTTGACCCGAATCGGTTCTTTGTCCTTCATGGTCTGTCTCCCGGTTTCATTTGCGAGGTGCGGCGACCACGTTGACGGGATTGCCGCGGGCGTAGCGCACGATGTTCTCGATGCTGATGTCGAGAAGCGAGTGCGTCGCCTCCGGTGTGTTGTATGCGACGTGCGGGGTGAGCAGCACGTTTTCGAGCGCGACGAGAGGATGCCCTGCGGGCAACGGCTCCTGGTGGAACACGTCGAGCGCGGCACCCGCCACGTGTCCCGAGTCGAGCGCCGCGAGCAGCGCTTCCTCGTCGATGATCTCGCCGCGGGCGGTGTTGACGATGAGCACGCCCGGCTTCATGAGTTCGAATGATGCCGCGTCGAGTAGACCGCTCGTCTCAGGCGTCAGTGCCGCGTGCACGGAAATGACGTCGCTGTCGCCAAGGAGCGTTTCGAGCTCGGCGAACTCGATGCCGTGCCGTCGGGCCCGCTCGGCGCTCGGATGACGCGTCCACGCGCGCACCTGCATGCCGATGCCGCGGGCGAGCTCCGCCATGCGTGCACCGATGCCGCCGAAGCCCACCAGTCCGAGCCGCTTGCCGCGCAGCTCGATGCCCGCCAGGCCCTGATTCCATCGACCGGCGCGCAGGTCGCGGTCGAGGCGCGCCACGTGTCTCGCCAGGGCGAGCATCATGGCGAGTGCGTGCTCGGCCACCGTGTCGTCCGCGTAGCCCGGAGTGTTGCACACGGTGATGCCCTGTGCCGCCGCCGCGTCCAGATCGACGAAATTGCCCGCGCCGATTCCGACGAAGGCGATGAGCTCGAGATTCGTTGCCGCACGCATGACGTCGCTGGGCAGCCCCCAGCCGAGCATCAGGGCATGAGCATCGGCGATGCGTTCGATGAACTGCGCGTTGCTCTCGGGCCGCTCCATGTGGATGGCGAAGTCGCCGGCCTCGCGAATGCGCGCCAGGCGCGCCCCGCTCATGAGCTCGGCAATCGGCGCGTTGGCATCCGGGTAGACGATGCGCATGGAATGCTGCTCACGAGACACATTGCCCGCGTTCGTCACGACCCTGCCTCGCCTGCCTTCGTTGTCGTCGCGNNATCGACGGCACCCCCATGAGCGTCCACATGGCGGAGAAAACCGCATTGCCGGTGGAGCCGAGTCCGAGCGGTGCCTCGCCCGGGGCTGCCAGGGTTGCGAGAGCGTCGTAGTCCCGGAACACCTCGCGCAGGCGCGCCCTCTGTTGCTCGACGCGCGCCGTGGTGCGGATGTAGCTGCTTGCGGAAAGGGTGAGGCCGCTGCGCACGCGCTCGCGGGTGACGGGCTTCAAGTCCAGGGGGCGGCTGCCATAGGCCGCGCCGAGATTGGCGGCCAGGTTGGCATCCAGAATCAGGCGCTGGCAGTCGACGGCGTCGTCGAAGGCGGCGCCGAGATCGGCATCCGCGCTGCCTTCCAGATGCCTCGCCCAGGCGTCGAAGCGGCTTCGCGCATCAGCGCTCGCCTGTTCCCACACGGGCGCCCGCACCAGCCCGATGCGGATGGGATCCTGCGCGCCGAGGACCTCGGGCTCACCGGTGCGCGCGCGCGCCAGCACTCCGGTGACCAGGGCGATGTCGCTCACGTCGCGCGCAAACACGCCCACGTGATCCAGCGCCTGCGCGAGGATGTGCATGCCGGCGGTGGGGATGGCAGCGAAGGTCGGCTTGAATCCGAAGATGCCGCAGTAGGAGGCCGGCCGGATAACCGAGCCGGTTGTCTGGGAGCCGATGGCGAGCGGCACCATGCGATCGGCGACGGCGGCCGCAGAGCCGCTCGACGAGCCCCCCGGCGTGCGTTTCAGATCCAGGGGGTTGGCGGTCGCTCCGGGCGCCGAGAGGGCCAGCTCGGCGGTGACCGTCTTGCCGAGAATGACCGCGCCCGCCTCGCGCAGCATGGCCACCGCCGCCGCGTCCTGGCGCGGCCGCCGACCCCGGTAGAGCGCGCTGCCGCACTCGGTGGGCATGTCGGCGGTGTCGAAGATGTCCTTGATGCCGACGGGCACGCCGTGCAGAGGCCCGAGCCGGGTGCCCGCATCGCGCGCGGCGTCGGCATCGCGGGCGGCGGCGAGCGCAAGCTCCGCATCCACGAAGGCCCACGCGCTCACCAGGGCGTCTCTACCCTCGATGCGTTCGAGGCACGATTCCACCAGCGCCAGCGAAGTGATTTCCCCGCCGGCGATCGCCGCCGCCGCGCCGCTGGCGGAGAGCTCGTGGAGCGACAGGTCCGTTTGCATTTCGGTCGGAATTGACAAATCAACGCGTGAGCGCCGATTGTATACGCTATCCGGGTGGAGGTACCGACCCCATGCGCTATGTAACTGCGGGCATCGTCGTGGTGCTCATGCTTGCTCTCACCGCCTGTTCACAAATGGAGACCAAGGCGTTCGCCGTCGATGTGAGTCCCTACAGCATCGAGCAGACACCNNACCCGGCATGATTCACAGCTATCTCAGGTCCCGCGGCTTTCAGCGTGTGAAATTCCAGGACTACGAGAGCGGACTGGTCATTTACGAGAAACGTAACTCCGAGATCGACGAGCAGCGGTTCGTTTTGAAATCCCGGCCGCAGATAAGGGTGATCGTCCGCCTGGAGAAAAACAGACATACGTTTGAAAAGTCCAATCCCAGAGTCATCGTCTGGTTCAGCGAGAAAGGCACAAACAAGCTCTCGTCTTTTGCAGAGGGAGAATACAATCGCTTGCTCGCCGAGGTGACCGAGCGGGTCGGCGACGATCGCGTCAAGGTATGGCCGAATCAGCCCCGCGGCTCAGGTGAGTGGTAACATCACGTACTTTTGAAAGCCCGGCCGCTGCTTGAGCCGCTCGTGCCAGGCCTCGACGTTGGCGAGGCTCGGTCGCTCGGTCTGCATGTTGTACCAGCGCCAGGCGGCCGTCCCCAGGGGAATGTCGGCCATGGTGAGCCGATCACCGCACAAGAACGCGCGATCGGCCAGATGCGCATCCACGACTGCCCAGCTCTCGCCCAGCCGCGACGCGGCCGCGGCGAGCTTTTCCGGGTCCTGATTCGCCTTGAGATCGCGCACCACGGCCCAGAAGATGAACGTGATGTCGGCGTGGACCGTCGTCTGCTGCCAGTCCATCCACTGGTCGGCGAGGGCGCGCTCGCCGGGATCCTCCGGACTCATGGTCCCGGCGCCGTACTTGGCGCACAGGTAGCGCACGATGACGTTCGACTCCCACAGAATCAGACCGTCGTCCTCGATGGTGGGCACTCGCCGATTCGGATTGAGCTTCGCGTAGAAGTCTTCACCGACGACGCCGTACTGCATGCCCGCATCGACGCGCTCGTGCGCGATGCCGAGCTCGTCGACGCACCACATGACCTTCATGACATTGATGGAATTCAGCCGACCCCAGATCTTGAGCATTGTCGTATCCGCTGTTAGGCGCGCAGGCGCACTTTCTCTCTATATATCACACAACCCTCAGCCTGCCCGCGGCGCATCCTGATGCGGCAGCAGGTAGACGAGCAGGTTCGCCACCAGCATGGTGGCGGCCAGCATGTAGAACACCGTGCTCAGACCGTAGGCGTCGGCGATCAGCCCGCCGATGGGCGGAACCGCCGCCGAGAGCAGCGCCTGGGTGCCGAACATCAGACTCGTCGCGCTGCCTGCGAGGTTCGACGGCGCCAGATCCATCATCCAGCTGTGGATCACCGGGCGCACCGCGAACAGCGCGAAGCCCAGCACCGAGACCGCCGCCACCACCACGGCGTCGTTCTGAATCAGGGTGAGGGCGACGATGACGACGGTGGTCACGCTCAAGCCCGAGAGCACCACGGGGCGACGGCCGATGCGGTCGGACCAGGTGCCGGCGATGGGGGCCGCCACCAGGCCGCCCATCTGCATGGCCATGATGGCAATGCCCATCCACAGCGGACCGGTCTGCAGCTCGTCGACCAGGAACAGCGGCAGGAACACCAGCAACCCGTTCTGAGCCATGCTGCGGAATCCGGCCATCAGGCACAGGCCGAGCACCAGCCGGTTGGCGACGATGCGCTTGAGGCCCGCGACATATTCCGACAGGCTCATGCCGCCGGCGCGCGCGGCGTGGGCGCTCTTCTCACCGCGCAGCAGCAGCGCAGTGATGGCGATGGCCACCAGCACCACGGGCGCCGAGCCGCTCGCCGCGGCGCCCTGCCAGGTGAGCACGGCCAGCAAGGTGCCGGCCGCGAGCGGCGCCAGGGTGTCGCCGAGATTGGCGCCGAGGGCGTGAATCGACAGGGCGTAGCCCCGATTGCCCGGGTAGATGTCGGACAGGTAGGCGATGGCCGGGGGATGCCAGAGGTTGTTGGACGCCCCGATGAGGGTCACGAGCAGCGCCAGCATTGCGAGCTCGCGCGTGACGCCGAAGGCCAGCAGGGCGCCGGCGCCGACCAGCAGCGATACCACCTGGAACAGCACGCGGCGCCCGGTGACATCCACCAACAGGCCGCTGCCGAAGTTCGCGAGTAACGAGCTCACGTGAAAGACCGCCACGAGCAGCCCCGCTTGCGTGTAGCTGAGGTCCAGATCGCGGGTGATGTAGGGAAGCAGCAGGTAGAAGAATGCGGCGATCCAGTGGGTGCTGGCATGGCCGAGGCCGACCAGGAAGGCCGGCCCCTGACGGTTCCAGTGCACCCCGCTCACACGGCTGATAAGCTGCAGCAAAGACGTCTCCCGGGGTTACCTGAAAGCTCTGCAAAATAGTCCAATGCACCGTGGAATGAAACTCCGCGCGGTGGCGGCCAACCTGCCGCTGCAGGCCGCGTTCGAGTCCCCCCGCGAGGCAAAGCTGGACCTTTGCGCGACATTCGATAATCTTCGCCGCTGGGGCGGAGCGCGCCGTATCCGGCCGCAGCCGCCAGAGTGAATCTGCAGACCGATGAAGGGTGATCGCCCATGAATGAAAGCTCCGAAGCCCTGCCGCTGGCGCGCTTCACGGTTCTCGACCTCACCCGGGTGCGTTCCGGGCCGACGGCGGTGCGCCAGCTCGCGGACTGGGGCGCGAACGTCATCAAGATCGAGGCGCCGGCGAGCATCGACAGCGCAAAGGGCATGGGCGGTGCGCGAAACGGTCCGGACTTCCAGAACATTCATCGCAACAAGCGCGGCATCACGCTGAATCTGAAAATGCCCGAAGGGCTCGCACTTTTCATGCACATGGTCGAGCAAGCCGACGTGGTGGTGGAGAACTTTCGACCCGACGTCAAGGCGCGGCTCGGCATCGATTACGATGCGCTGGCAGCGGTCAACCCGGGCATCGTGCTGGCCAGCATCTCGGGCTTCGGCCAGGACGGGCCCTACNNCGACCAGATCGCCCAGGGCATGGGCGGGCTCATGTCCATCACCGGGCTGCCCGGCCAGGGGCCGGTGCGTGTCGGTGTGCCCATCGCCGATCTGTCGGCGGGACTCTACGCGGCCATCGGCATTCTCATCGCCCTGTTGCAGCGCGAGGAGACCGGCAGGGGCCAGTGGGTGCAGACCTCGCTGCTGCAGGCGCAGATCGCCATGCTCGATTTCCAGGCGGCGCGCTGGCTGATCGACGACGAGGTGCCGCCGCAGGCCGGCAACAACCACCCCACCAGCATCCCCACCGGCGTGTTCCGCACCAGCGACGGCTATATCAACATCGCTGCCAGCGGCGACATCATGTGGAAGCGCCTGTGCGAGGTGCTGGGTGCCGACGAGCTCTTCGAGCATCCGGATTACGCTGACGGCGCGACGCGACTGACGAACCGCGATGCACTCAACGCGGCGATCGAGGCCTTCACGCTCGAGCGCTCGAGCGACGATCTGGTGGAATCGATGAATGCCGCCGGAGTACCGTGCGGGCCGATCTATTCCATCGACGAGGTCTTCGCCGATCCGCAGGTGCAGCATCTGGGAATGTCAAAACCCGTCCGGCACGGCGAGCTCGGCAAGCTCGACGTGGTCAACAATGCGCTCACTCTGGGAGGCGCCGGTGAGATGACCTATCGCGCCACGCCGGAGCGCGGGCAGCACACCCGCGAGGTGCTGGGCGAGTTCGGATTGAGCGAAAGCGAAATCGACGCGCTCGTCGAGCGCGGCATCGTCTGAGCCGAACGCATCGATTCAGACGAGGCCGAGCGGCGCCGTCGTTCAACCCTTCGGCAGATACGGGATCGTGCCGGCCAGATCCGTGTCATCGATGGCGTGGAAATTGCTCACGCTGCCCTTCTGACGCGCCTCGGCATGGGGTGCGTATTCCGGGTCGTCGACGAAGGCCTGCAGGGCCTCCATGGACGGGAACTGGATCAACGCGACCAGGGTGTTGTCCAGGCCTTTGCCCTCGAGGGTCTTGATATTTCCGCTGCGGGAAAGGTACTTGCCGCCGTGTTTCGCGGCGATATCGTGAACGACCGCGGCGTAGTCGGGGACCCAGCTGTCGTCGGTAATCTTCACGTCGGCAATCAGATAAGCGCTCATTGCAGATTCTCCTCCGGCGGTTATCGTGTCTCTCAGCGACCCTTGAACTCGGGTGGGCGCTTCTCCATGAAGGCCTTGCGGCCCTCGGCGTAATCGTCGCTTGCAAAGCACGCATCGACCATTTCCCTGACCGTGTCGAGATCGCGCGCACCGGGATCTTTCATCGCCTCGGCGACGGTTCGCTTGGCGGCGCGGATGGTGAGCGGCGCGTTCGCGGCGATGCGTTCGGCATACTCCTCGACTTTCGAAGCGAGCGCCGAGCGCGGCACGACCTGGTTGATCAGTCCCATGCGCAGCGCCTCCTCGGCACTGAACTGGCGACCGGTGAAAAGAATCTCCTTGGCGGCGCTCGGCCCGACCAGCTGAACCAGCGGATGGACCTCCTGCCACCGGTAGGCGAGGCCGAGCCGCGCCGCCGGTATGCCGAAGCGCGCATCCTGCGACGCGATGCGAAGGTCGCAGCTGAGCGCCAGCTCCGTGCCGCCGCCGATGCAGTAGCCCTGGATCATCGCGATGGTCGGCTTGTCCAGGTGAACGATGCTCTCGACCGCTTCGTGGGCCATGCGATCGTACGATTCGACGGCCTCGCTGGAGGCGCGCATGGCCTCGAACTCGGAGATGTCGGCGCCGGCGGAGAAGGCTTTTTCTCCCGCGCCGCTCAGGACGGCGACGCGCAGCGCGCCGTCGGCGGCGAATGCGCGCATGGCGTCGGCGATTCCCTGCCACATCTGCGCGCTGATGGCGTTGTGTTTTTCCGGCTGATTGAGAACCAGGCGGCCGACGCCATTGGATACGTCGACGATGAGCTTGTCGGTCGATACCGTCATTGGGTGTCTCCCACGGAACTTCCCCGGACATGTTCGGCAACGGCGGCCGCGAAGGACTCGGTGGTGCCGTCACCGCCGAGGTCCGGAGTATGGTTGACCGTCTCGGCGAGCGCGGCGTCGACGGCGCCCTCGAGCAGGTCCGCGGCCACCGCGAGTCTCGGTCTGTCGTGGCGGCTCGCGAGCCAGTCGAGCAGCATGGCGGTAGAGAGCATCAGCGCCGCCGGATTGGCGATGCCGCGCCCCGCGATGTCCGGCGCCGAGCCGTGCACGGCCTGCGCGACGGCGTGCTCGTCGCCGGCGTTGAGCGCCGCGGCGAGGCCCAGCCCGCCGGTGAGCGCGGCCGCCTCGTCGGAGAGGATGTCGCCGTACATGTTGGTGGTGACGATGACGTCGAAGGCCTCTGGCTCGCGGATGAGGCGCGCTGCCATGGCGTCGACCAGCATCTCGTCGAGGCGCACCTCGGGGAACGCGTCCGCCACCTCGAGCACCTGGCGCACGAAAAGTCCATCGGTGACCTTCAATACGTTGGCCTTGTGCACCATGGTGACGTGCTTGTCGCGGCGCATGGCGAGCTCGAACGCGGTTCTCGCGATGCGCCGACAGGCGGCGGCGGTCACCTTGCGCACCGCCAGCGCCATGTCCTCGGAGGGCTGAAACTCGCCGCTGCCGATGAACATGTTGCGGTCGGCGTAGAAGCCCTCGGTGTTCTCCCTCACCACCACCAGATTCATGTCGGCGGCCACGTTCCGCACCCCGGCGCGCACCCGGCTCGGGCGTATGTTGGCGTACAGATCGAGCGCGATGCGAACCTGCGCCGATGGGTTGATGCCGCCCTGGTCCGCCGGCGGATAGTCGTAAGTCGAAACGGGAGCGAGAATCACGCCTTCGGCGGCGCGCGCCGCCTCGAGCACCTCGGTCGGCAGGGTGCTGGCGTGGCTTTCGAGGGTCGCGAGACCCATGGGGTGCTCATCGAGATTCAGGCCCAGCTCGAGCTTCTCGTCGAGCGCTTCCAGCGCCTGGCGGGTGGCCGCGGTGATTTCAGGGCCGATGTCGTCTCCGGGCAGAATGGCGATGCGCATCATCGGCCTCCGGCGAGCTTCTTTTTCAAATGCGGAATGAGGCCGCCGTCGGCGACCATCTCCACCAGGTGAGGGGGCAGCGACTCGCACGCAAGCGTCTCGCCGCTGGTGAGATTCTCGACCACGCCCGCGGTGGCATCCACGCGCAGACGGTCGCCGCTGCGAATGCGATCGGTATCGGCGCACACGAGCGCCGGCATGCCCAGGTTGAGGGCGTTGCGATAGAAGATGCGGCCGAAGGATTTCGCCAGCACCGTGCGGATGCCGAGCATTTGCAGCGCCTGGGGTGCCTGCTCCCGCGAGGAGCCGATGCCGAGGTTGTCGCCGGCTACGAACACGTCGCCTTCTTTGACCGATCGGGCAAAGTCCGGGTCCAGGTCCTGCAGGCAGTGCGCGGCCAGCTCCTCCATGGAACCCTTGAGATACGCAGCCGGCGCGAGCAGATCCGTATTGATGCCGTCGCCGTAGACCCAGGCGCGTCCGCTCTCGCTCACAGATAGTCCCGCGGATCGGCGATGTGCCCCGCCAGTGCCGTGGCGGCCACCGTGTAGGGCGAGGACAGATAGGTCTGCGAGGACGCGTCGCCCATGCGTCCCTGAAAGTTTCGCGAAGAGCTCGATATGCCGACCTCACCGGCTCCGAGTCGCGCCGGGCCGAGCCCGATGCAGGCGCCGCAGGCGCTCGGCAGGATCGCCGCGCCCGCGGCGCGCAAGGTGTCGAGAACGCCTTCGCGTTCGGCTTCCTCGTTGATGCGCACCGATGCCGGCGCGACGAAGAATCGCACGCCCTCGGCGATACGTCGGCCATCGACTATCCGTGCCGCCATGCGCAGATCGTCGAGCTTGGCGCCGGTGCAGGCGCCGATGTAGGCCTGATCGATTGGCGTGCCGGCGTGCGCGTTCACCGGTGCGCTGTTCTCGGGGCTGTGGGGGGCGGCTACCTGCGGCGCGAGTTCGGCGGCATCGACGACGATCTCGCGCGCCACCGGGGCGTCGTCGTCGCTCTGCCAGGTTTGCGCGTCCGCCACGTCGACGCCGACGCCGGCGAGCCACGCGCAGGTGACATCGTCAGGGGCGACGATGCCGCACTTGGCACCGAGCTCGACGGCCATGTTGGCGAGCACCATGCGCTCGTCCATGACCATGGCGGCGACCCCGCTGCCGGTGTACTCGGCGGTCATGTAGTTGGCGCCGTTGATGCCGATGCGGTGGCAAATGGCGAGAATCACGTCCTTGGCCGCGACGCCGTCGCCGAGAACGCCGTCGACGCGCACCCGCAGCGTCTGCGGCACGCGCACCCAGATGCTGCCGGTGGCGAGCACGCCGGCCATGTCGGTGGCGCCGATGCCGGTCATGAAGCAGCCGAATGCGCCGCCGGTGGTCGAGTGGGAGTCACCGCCGACCACGAACATGCCCGGCGCGAGATGGCCGCGCTCGGGCAGCACGACGTGGCAGATCCCCTGAGCCTCGTGGTAGCCGCCGAGATTGCGCTTTGCCGCCCAGTCGCGGGTGAGCGACTGTATCTCGATGCTCAGCTCGTCGCGCTCGCCGACGAAGTGATCGGTGATGAGCACGACCTTCGCCGCATCCCAGACGTCGACGCCGAGCTCGGCGAGCTTTGGAATCTGGCGCCTGGGGCCGCTGGAGTCGTGCATCATGGCCAGATCGACCTCACAGGTGACGATTTCCCCGGGCCGCACGCGCTCGCGACCGGACGCCCGGGCGATGATTTTCTCGGCGAGGGTCATGGACATGGGTGTCTGGCGAGCGGCGTCGTTATCGTTGTGTTTGCCGGGCATTATACCGGCATTGCGCTCACACTCTCGGCATTCGCGCGAGCACGACCGTTCCGACGACGGCGAGCACGGCCACGCTGATGAAGGCGGCGGTGAAGCTGTCGGTGCTCATGACCAGCAAGCCGAACAGCGGCGGCACCACGGTGATGCCGCCGAACATCACCACCTGCATGCCGGCGGTGGCGTCCACCGCGAGGCCTTCGGGCGCATGCGTCGCCACCTCCGAGAGCAGCACCCCATTCCAGCCGAGGCTGCTGGCGCCGAGCACCGTCGCCACGGCGATGACGGCGAGCAGCGGCCAGCCGCTGTGCATGAACGGCGTGACCACCAGGCACGTCGCGGTGACGAGACCGATAGCCACCAGCACCGCCCGGGGCGCACCCAGCCTCGAGGCCACGCCGCCCCAGACGAGGCGCCCGGCGAAGCCGCCGGCCTGCAGGCACGCGAACACGCTGCCGGCGAGCACCAGGCTCATGTCCACGGCACGGGTCAGGAACACCACCATGAAGGACATGACGCTCAGCTGGCAGCCGGCGTAGGCGAAGGCGGTGAGGGTATAGCCGCGCAGGCGCGGCTCCATGAGCGCCAGGCGCACCGGCTCCAGCAGACGGCCCGCATCGAGCTGGATCGGCGCGCCGCGGTCCGCGTCGATGCCGGCGCGCAGCCCCTGCAGCAGGACCATCATCACCAGCGCGACGGCGCCGACGGTGAGCGCGCCGCTCTGCCAGTCCGACCACACGACGATGGCCGGGATCAGCGCGCCGGTGAGCGCCCCGCCGAGCGGCACCCCGGTCTGCTTGATGGAGAACACCAGCGGTCGCCAGCGCGGCGTCGACAGCCGCCAGAGCACGTGGGCGCTGGCCGGGTTGAACGGCCCATAGGCGCAGCCGAGCACCACCGCGCTCGCCAGGGCCCAGGCGATGGATGCCTGGGCGAAGCACAGCATCGCCAGCGCCGCCAGTGCCATGGTCGTCTGACATACGCGGATGGCGCCGAAGCGATCCACGAGCGGCCCGGTCACGGCGCCGGAGAGCGTCGCGAACACGTAGACGATGGCGGTGTAGGTGCCGATGCGGGTGGCGTCGACGCCGATCGCCGGCGCCGCCTCCGGGGCGAGCACGGCCACCACCGTCACCGCCATGCTGGAGGTGGTCAGCACCGTCAGCATGGCCGATAGGGGAAACAGGATCGGCGTTGTCCCGGGCCGGTGAATTGGCCTACTCTCTACGCTTTGCGAGCGCGCCAAGCTACCACAACCGGCACGCCGCGCGTCGCCTTTATAACGCCCGTCTGGACCGATAACGATACCGAGGCCCGTGATGTTGCCCGACCTGAGTATTACGCCTGCGACCCACAGCCGGCTCGCCGACGTCGACTTCGACGATCTGGGATTCGGGAACGTGTTTTCCGATCACATGTTCAGCATGCAGTATCGCGACGGACGCTGGCAGCAGCCGGCGGTCCTGCCCTACGGGCCGGTGGCGGTGGATCCCGCCAACGCGACGCTGCACTACGGACAGGCCGTGTTCGAGGGCCTCAAGGCGTTCATGGGCGGGGACGGCACGGTGCGCATCTTTCGTCCGGATATGAACTACAAGCGGCTGTGCGACTCGTGCGAGCGGCTTTGTATTCCGGAGCCCGACGCGGAGCACTTCTACGGCGCCATGGAAGCGCTGATCCAGCTCGATCACGCCTGGATACCGCGCCGGCGCGGCCAGGCCCTGTACATCCGCCCGCTCATCTTCAGCGACGAGTCGCATCTGGAAGTGCGTCCCTCGCAGGCATTCCGCTTCCTGGTCATGACCGCACCGGTGCGCGCCTACTTCGACGAGTCGGCGGCGGCCATCGAGCTCAAGGTCGAGGAGCAATACACCCGCTCGGCGCCGGGCGGCACGGGCGCCGCCAAGACCTCCGGCAACTACGCCGCGAGCCTCTACCCCGGTGAGCTGGGTCGCAGGGAGGGATTCGCCCAGGTGCTGTGGCTCGACGGGCGCGAGCACCGCTACGTGGAGGAGGTGGGCGCCATGAACATCTTCTTCCGCATCGACGGCAGGGTGGTAACGCCGTCGCTGGTGGGCACGATTCTGCCCGGCGTGACCCGCGCCAGCGTCATCCAGCTGATGGCCGACGCCGGCGATCCGGTGGAGGAACGCCGCATCGAGATCGAGGAGGTCGTCACCGCCATCCGCGAGGGCCGCATGCAGGAGTGCTTCGGCGCCGGCACCGCCGCCATCATCGCCCCGGTGGGCGGCATCGCCTACCGCGGCGAGCACCTGACCATCAACGACGGCCAGGCGGGGGACGTGACCCGCAGGCTCTACGACGAGCTCACCGGCATCCAGCTCGGCGAGATCGCCGATCGCCACCGCTGGAATCGTCTCGTGAAGATCGACGCCGGCGAGAGCGCCAGGCGCGCCGCTCGCTAGACACCGAAGCAGCAACGCGCTCGTCCCTGGGAAGGGAAAGCCGGCGCCTCTTTTTGACTTTGCTCAGTCCGGCCAGACGACGGTCTTGGCCAGATCCGGCCAGCCGATGGGCGCGCCGGCCGCCTTCGCTGCCCGCGCGTCGTCGAGGCCGGCATCCCACAGGGCGGCAACGAACCGTTGTCCAGTGACCCCGTCCGAAGCCGTCGACGCCAGCCAGCGCATGGGCGGGCCCATGATGGCGGGCCTGAGCATCTTGTCCCGGGGGATCCCCGAGTCGTCGCCGACGAAGGGCGTATCCGTGGGGCCGCCCGGAACCAGCACATTCACGCTGATGCCGGTGCCTTCCAGCTCCTTTGCCCAGATGGCCGACATGGATTCGAGCGCCGACTTGGAAGCGCCGTAGGGCAGCACGCGCAGCATGGTGAAGAAGCTGGTGGTGTTGTTGACGATGCGCCCCCAGCCCCTCGCGCGCATGGGCGCGAGCGCCGCCCGCACCATGAGCAGGGGCCCGGTGACGTTCACCGCGAAGAAGCGATCCCAGAGCGCGCGATCGATCTCCTCGATGCTCGGGTGGTTGCGCTCCGCGTCGGGTCTGATGGAGCTGACGCCGATACCCGCATTGTTGACCAGCACGTCGACGCTGCCGAAGCGCTCGACGCATGCGGCGACGGCGTCGTTGCAGCAACCCTCGTCGGCGACGTCGCCGGCGATTGCGATGACGCGCTCGGCGCCGCAGCGCGCGTTGATCTGCGCGGCGACGCCTGCCGCGGCCTGCTCGTCGATGTCGAGGATGGCTACCGCGAGGCCGTCATCGATGAGAGCTTCGGCCATGGCGCTGCCGATGCCGCCGGCGCCGCCGGTGACGAGGGCTGTCCTGGAAGGTTCGCTCATGATCAAATGACTCCTGAAGCGCGCAGGCGCTCGCGACGCCGCTCATCGTAGCCGAGCGCGGCGAGCAGCGCATCGGTGTGCTCGCCGAGCGCCGGCGCCGGGCGCGCAGGGGGCGGTTCCCCCGTGCGCACCGGGGGCGCCACCAGTCGGTACTCGCCCGCGCTCGGATGCACCAGCGTCTGCAGGCGATCGTGATCGGTGACGAAGGGGTTCTCGAGCGCTTCGGCAATGTCGTTGACCGGCGCCGCGGGAACGCTGCCGGCGAAGCGCGAAAGCCACTCGGCGGTGTCGCGCCGGGCGAGCGCCTCGTCGAGCAGGCCGGTCAGCGCGTCGCGGTTGGCGAGCCGGTCGGCGAAGGTTTTGAAACGTGCGTCCGTTGCCCACTCCGGGCGTTCGACCCGCTCACACAGGGCCGGCCAGAATTTTTCCTTGTTGCACATGATGAAGATCCAGCCGTCGCGGGTGGGATAGAGCTGGCACGGCGTGAGCGACGGGTGCGCCGAGCGTGGCAGGCGCTCCTGTCGATGACCCTCGTTGAGATACCAGCCGGCGAGGTAGTTGGTGTTGGCGAGGGCCATGTCGAAGAGGCTGACGTCCATGTCGCGGCCATCGCCGGTCGCGCGCGCCGCGGTGAGCCCCGCCAGCACCGCGTAGGCGAGACCGAGCCCGGTCATGAAGTCCACCACCGATAGCCCGAAGCGCGCCGGCGGGGCCTCCGGCTCGCCGGTCAGGGAGAGAAAACCGGCCTCGGCCTGCATGAGGTAGTCGAAGCCGGGCCAGCCGGCGCGCGGGCCATCGCGCCCGTACGCGGAAAGGTNNATAGCCGGCCTCCGCCTGCATCAGGTAGTCGAAGCCGGGCCAGCTCGCCCGCGGCCCGGTGCGGCCGTAGGCGCTCAGGTGCGCGCAGACGATCTTCGCGTTGAACTTCTCGAGGTGCGCATAGGTGAGCCCGAGCTTCTCCGGAACGTCGCCGCGCAGATTCGAAGTGAGCGCATCGGCGCTCGCCACCAGATCGTGCAGCACCTCCTGGCCCTCGGCTTTGCCGAGATCCAGCGCCATGCTTTTCTTGTTGCGATTGAAGCTGTGATAGAAAACGCTGTCGTGCTCGGCGAAGAAGAACGGACCGACGTCGCGCGCGATGTCGCCGCCGTCGTGGGGATTCTCGATCTTGATGACCTCGGCGCCCTGGTCGGCGAGAAACATGGTGCCGAAGGGGCCGGCGCCGTACTGCTCGACGGTGAGCACGCGAACGCCCTCGAGCGGCAGGGTCACGCCGGGTTCCGCTCGACCAGCTGCCTGGCGATGATGATGCGCTGCATCTCGTTGGTGCCCTCGCCGATGGCGAGCAGCGGCGCGTCCCGGTAGTAGCGCTCGATGTTGAACTCCTTGGAGTAGCCGTAGGCGCCNNGCGGTCTCGGTGGCGAACAGCTTGGCCATGCCGGCCTCCATGTCGCAGCGCCTGCCCTCGTCGTAGGCGCGCGCGGCCGCCTCGGTCAGCAGTCGCGACGCCTCCAGGCGCGTCGCCATCTCGGCGAGCTTGATCTGGATCGACTGGTGCTCGCAGATGGGCTTGCCGAAGGTCTTGCTCACCTGCGCGTAGGCGACCGACTCGTCCAGGCACGCGCGCGCGATGCCGACGCCGCGCGCGGCGACGTTGATGCGCCCGAGCTCGAGCCCCGCGAGGATCTGATTGAGGCCGCGGCCTTCCTCTTCACCGATCAGATTGTCCACCGGCACGCGGCAGTCGTCGAAGACGAGCTCTCCCGAGTCGATGCCCTTGTAGCCGATCTTCTCGAGCTTGCGGCTGACCTCGAATCCGGGGCCTTTCTCCATCAGCAGCAGGCTCATGCCCCGACGCGGCGGGTCCGC
>JABAOG010006751.1_pt1 | contig 22984 bp, 20 predicted proteins | sample 7062131 | NCBI WGS metagenome assembly JABAOG01 (sample SAMN14538629, study PRJNA623070) | marine sediment metagenome | biome: marine biome [ENVO:00000428]; feature: marine pelagic biome [ENVO:01000023]; material: deep marine sediment [ENVO:00002113] | place: India: Arabian Sea | collected... | reverse complement strand
TCCGCCTCCGACCCAGGCTCGGCCGCCCGCCGACCGCCGACGGCCGACCGACTCCGACGACCGACGACCGACGACCGACGCCGACGACCGAGTCAGTCGTCTTTCGAGGAACGCATGCCGGCGAGGACCGCACCGAAGCTCTTCTTCTCCGGTACCTCCGGCTCGGGGAGCTCGCTCAAGGGCAGCTCGCTGAGCACGGTCGGCGCCCCATCGCCGGTGCCGATGACCAGCGCCTTGTCCCCGACGCGCACCAGGTGCAGCGAGCGCCGTGGGTCGAGCGGCAGCCGCTCGAGCACCTCCATGCGCCCGCCTCGCTTGCCGACGCCGTAGCCACGCTTGGACGCCCAGCGCAACACCAGCCACGCCAGGACGCAGACCCCGAGCAGCGAGATCGCCGCCTGCAGCAGGGCCCAACCGTAGCCCCCGGGGAGCTCCGCTCCGTTCGGGGCCGCGGTTTGAAGGGCGACCGTCTGCAGGGCGACGAGGAAGGGCACCTGGGCCCTACTCGGCCGCTTCCGGGACTTCCTTGGGGATGCCGACGCCGACGGCCTCGGCCAGGAGCTCGGCGATGTCGAGCTGCCGGATCTCCTCGTCCTTGTCCTCGCCCTTCAACCCGTCGGTCAGCATGGTCATGCAGAAGGGACAGGCGCTGGCGATGGTGTCGGCGCGGGTCTCGAGGAGCTGCAGCGTGCGCTTCTTGTTCACGCGCGTACCGCCGGTCTCCTCCATGAAGTACTGGGCGCCGCCGGCGCCGCAGCAGAGGCCCTGCTCCTTGGTCCAGTAGTCGACCTCTTCGAGGACGACACCTTCGATCGCCTCGAGCACCTGCCGCGGCGAGTCGTAGACCTTGTTGTAGCGGCCGAGGTAGCAGCTGTCGTGGTAGACGACCTTCGCCTGCACCGGGCGGCTCGGGGTGAGCTTGCCGGCCTGCAGCAGCCCGTTGAGGAAGTCGGAGTGGTGGACCACGTCGTAGTGGCCACCGAAGTCCGGATACTCGTTGAGCAGCGTGTTGAAGCAGTGCGGGCAGGCGGTGATGATCGTCTTCTTCTCCGCCTCGTAGCCGGCGAGAGTCTCGATGTTCTGCTCCGCCATCATCTGGAAGAGGTACTCGTGGCCCACGCGCCGCGCCGGGTCGCCGGTGCAGGTCTCCTCGGAGCCGAGGACGGCGAAGTCGACTCCCGCTTCCTCCAGGAGCATGGCGGTCGCGCGAGCGATCTTCTGCGCGCGGTCGTCGTAGCTGGCGGCGCAGCCGACCCAATAGAGGACGTCGGCGCCGGGGTTGTCGGCGATGAGCGGGATGTCCAGCCCCTTGGTCCAGCCGTCGCGGTCCATCGCGGACTGGTTCCAGGGGTTGCCGTTGGTCTCGATGCCGTTGAGGGCGCGGGCGAGGTCCGGCGGGAACTCGCTCTTGTTCATCACGAGCTCGCGGCGCATGCCGACGATCTTGTCCACGTAGGTGATCATCACCGGGCACTGCTCCTCGCAGGCGCGGCAGGAGGTGCAGCTCCAGATCACGTCCGGGTGCAGCACGCTCGGCACCAGATCGACGCCCGGCTCGTCCACGAGGAAGTAGGCGTTCTCCGGCGGGTGCGGGAAGGTGTGGATCTCCTCGCCTTCCTCGATCTCGTCGGGAACCTGGGGCTTGGGCGAGCCGACGCCGTCGTTCGGTCCGAACTGCTTGTCCTCGGAGGCGTAGAGGTGGTCGCGGATCGCCAGCGTCAGGTGCTTGGGCGAGAGCTTCTTGTCGGTGATGTAGGCCGGGCAGTTGTCGCTGCAGCGGCCGCACTCGGTGCAGGTGTAGAGGTCGAGGATGTGGCTGTAGGTCAGGTCGCTGACCTTGGCGATCCCCAGGCTCTCCTCCCGCTCGACCTTCCCCTCGAGGTCCTCGACGACCGGGAGCGCGTTCGCCCGCATGTCGTAGGCGAAGACGTTCGGCATGACCGTGAGGATGTGGAAGTGCTTCGAGTAGGGGAGGATGTTCAGGAAGAGCAGGACCCAGGAGGCGTGCCACCAGAAGCCGACGTGCTCGAGCACGACGACCGTCGAGCGCTCCATGCCGTAGAAGACGGTGCCCAGGGCGCTGCCGAAGGGCGCCCACCACTTCCAGTGCGGCTCCTCGCCGGTCACCTGCCAGTGGAGGGCGTCGTAGCCGCCGACGTAGAGGAAGTCGGCCGCCATCATCGTGAAGATGATGCCGAGGATGAGGTTCGCCTCGAAGCCGAGGGTCATCCGCGGCTTGTCCTGGACCTCTTCGGGGTCGGCGCTGTCCTTGCCCTTCTTGCCGAGGCGCAGGTACCAGAAGGCCAGCGCACCGGCCATGGCGCCGGCGGCGGCGAGCTCCTTCACCAGCGAGTAGAGCTTCCCGACGATGTGCCCCTCGTCGAGGATGCCGAACATCGTCCAGTCGTAGTCGAAGCCACGGCCCCAGAGCAGGACCGAGTTCAGCAGCAGCACGTTGAAGGCCACGAAGATCAGGACGTGGGAGAGACCGGCGACCGAATAGGCCGTCTTCTTCACCATCTTCTCCTGGCCGAGCGCGGTCAGCAGGACCTTCTTGGTCCGGGCGACCACCTGGCTGGGAGTCCACTCGAAGCGTGCGTCCGGCACGCCGATCTTCATCTGGCGGTAGCGACGGAAGACGGACCAGGAGAAGAAGGAGAGCGTGCCCACGAGCACGAGTGTCATCGCGATGGAGCTCATCGAATCCTCGGTAAAAGCGCTAGGTTGTGGCGGCCTGAACCGGCCGCGAAGGTGCAGCCGTGCCGTCAGGCGTGGGGATAGGGGGCCACGGCCGGCGAGTCAATCGGCGGAACGGCCCGGGCAGCTCCGCTATTGCGGTAGCTTGGCGTCGAAGAAGGCCTTGAGCTTGATCAGGTTCTTCTCTTCGCGAGCGAAGGCCGGGGACTCGTAGCTCTTGGCGAAGCCCACCACGTCGGAGAGGAGGGCCTTGCGGATCTCCTCGTCGCGCAGGATGTCGTCGACCGAGCGGCCCCGAGCGGCGCCGTTGCGCAGCCCCCGCACGTAGGCCTCGAGGCGACCGTAGTCGTCGCCCAGGAAGTCCTTGACGACCATCGCGTCATCCGAGAGGCGAGAGATGGTCTTGAGCATGTCGGCGTTGGCGTCGCCGGTGTCCTCGTGAGAGGCGAGCTCGGCGGCGACGCGCAGGACGAAGGCGTCGTCCAGGTAGCCGATGTCGTCGATCCCGTCGGGGATGAGGTCGAGCGACTTGAAGAGGTAGTTCAGCCCCCCGGCGATGGTCTCGCGAGCGTCGTGGGCGACGCTCTCCTCGGTCAGGAGCTCGGACAGCTCCTCGGCGTCGTGGCCGAGGTTCCGAAGCCAGTTCGGGAAGGTATCGAGGAACTTGGAATCGTCGCTCTCGCTCATGGACTCTTTGAACTCCGGAAGGNNCCGCGCAGCGGGCCGGATGATAGAGGGGTCCGCCGTCGCGTTGCAACCGTCGTCGGTTCGCGAGCTCGGGAACCTCGTGAGCACGGTCTCGCCACCCCTGGGGGCCGTTCGCCGGACCGGGCGCATCTCGGGTATCGTCCTGCCGCCGATGAACGATGGCTCCCGCGATCTCGACGTACTGAAGGCCCTGATGGACGAGCTGCCACTGGGGGTGATCGTCCTGGACACCGCCGGCGAGGTCGTCTTCTACAACCGCTACGAGGAGCAGCTGGCCCAGCGGGACCGGGTGAACGTCATCGGGCGGAACTTCTTCCGGGAGGTGGCCCCCTGCATGCGGGTCGCCGGACTGGTGACGCACTTCGAGCGCCTCGGCGAGCAACCGCTCCACGTGGATCTGGACTTCCAGTTCGACTTCCCCTTCATCCCCCGCCCCCGCGACGTCCGGATCCGGCTCCGCTCCTTCGAGGCCGACGGCGCCCCCTACGGCGTCCTCTACATCGAGGACTGCTCGGCCGAGGTCGCCATGGAGCAGATGCGCGAGACCCTCACCCGGCTCCTGGTCCACGACCTCAAGAGCCCGCTCAGCGTGCTGCAGCTCTCCCTCGAGGAGCTCGCCAAGCGCGAGCTGGAGGACGAGGACCTGGCAGCCGTCGGGGACGCGCTGCGTGCCAGCCAGCGGCTGGACCGAATGGTGATCGGCCTGCTCGATCTCAGCGCCATGCGAACGGGGCTGGTCCCGATCACCCGCCGGGTGACCGATGTCGCGGAGCTCGCGACGACCGCCGTCGGCGAGATCGAGCCGCTGGCGAAGCAGGCATCGATCGACCTCGCCGTCGACATCCCGGACGACGCCATCGAGGCTCCCATCGACCGAGACCTCGTCCGGCGAGCCATCGACAACCTCCTCGACAACGCCATCCGCCACGCCCCGCCCGAGGGGCACGTGTCGGTGGCGGTCGAGCCCACGGACACCCACGTCCTGGTGCGGGTGACCGACGACGGGCCGGGCATCCCGGAGGCCGCGCGCGCCATCCTCTTCGAGCCCGGCGGCCGCGAGCTCGCCAGCCGCAACTATGGCCTCGGGCTCACCTTCGTACGGCTGGCCGCCCGGGCCCACGGCGGCGAGATCACCGTGCGGGACCCCGAAGAGGGGACCGGCACCATCTTCGTGCTCTCACTCCCGCGGCTGATCGGCGACTGAGCGGCGGACCTCCGCGGCGAGCGCGGGCCGCCCGCTCGCCTCGGCCGCTTCCGCGACGCCGCTCGCGCCGTCGCTCCCCGCCACGGTGGCCCGAGCGAACGCGCCCGCCGCCGCGCCGGGCCCCTCGAGNNCCTCGAGCTCGAGCAACGCCCAGCCGAGGGCCTCCGCCGCCCCCGGCGCGCCCTCGGTGACGCCGACGGCCGCGATGTCACGGGCCATGGCCGGCCGCCCCGCGGCGAGGAGCAGTCGCGCCTGAGCGCCGCGACCGCCGAGGGCCTCCGGGGCCGTCGCCAGAACCAGGGCCTCGGCGGCCTGGGGCTGACCGAGCGCGAGGAGCACCCGGGCCCGCAGGGCGAGCACGCCCGGCTCCCGGTCGAGCGCTGGATGGGCGACGAGCCGGGCGGCGATGGTCGGCCGACCGGCCTCGAGGGCGGCTCGAGCGGAGGCCACGACCTCGCCGGCGGCGAGGGGAACCCGATCGGCGAGCGCCTCGGCCGCCGTGGCCGTCGCCGTCGGATCGCCCCGCTCGAGGGCCAGCGCCAGCCGCGCCCGCAGGACGGCGGGCTGGTCCGAGGGCCCCTCGGCGAGGAGCGCCAGCGCTCGCTGGGCGGCCCCCTCTTCCTCGAGGCGCGCGGCGATTCGCAGGACCGGAGTGGGCGAGCTCGGCGCGAGGCGCGCCGCGCGCACCAGCGCTTCCATCGCCCCCTCGGTGTCCCCTCGGGCCTCGCGCAGCGCGGCGACCGCGAGCCAGAGCTCCTCGGTGCGCGGCTCGAGCGCTTCCGCCTCGGCGAGGGTGCGTTCGGCGGCGTCGAGGCGACCCAGGCGGATCTCCGCCTCGGCCTGGCGTGCCGCGACGTAGGCGTCGTCCTGCGCGCCGGCGCGTGCCAGCTCGTAGAGCTCGACCGCCGCCGCGTCGTCCTCGTGGGCCACCGCGAGCTCCGCCCGAACGAAGTGCTCGTAGGCGAAGGGCGAGACGAAGGCCCCGACCTCCCGCTGCCCGTCGATGGTCCGCGCGACCTGCGGCATCCGCGGCGCGCAGGCGCCGACCAGCGCGAGCCCCAGGATCCACGCCACCCTCATGGGGTCGGCGTCTGGCACTCCGTCTCGTAGCCCACCCGGCACAAGAGCTGGATGGTCGGCAGGGAGCCGGGGTCGGGCGGCCAGGCCAACCCGCTGGCGCCCTCGCCGATCGGCTCCTCGCCCAGCCCCTCGATGAACTGGACGAAGAAGACCCGCACGGTGGGATTGGCGGGCACCGGACCCTGCATCCCGTCGATGTAGAGCGGGATGTCCACGATCCAGCTGTTGTCGGTCATCTGCAGGTTCCGCTCGATCCACCCGCGCTGGAGCGCGAGGACGTACTCACCGGCAGGCGAGATGCGGACGGTCACGTCGCCGTCTTCGAAGGGCGGGTAGGTCACCGGGTCGAAGCTGACGTTGTCCGCCGGATCGATGACCACGTCGATGCGGTCGACCGCCCCGGGCACGATGGCCGGGCCGGCGCCTTCCATGCCGCTCGGCGCGCGCGCGCGGAGCGTGAACGTGTCGAAGGTCGAGCCGTCTCCGCAGGCGAGGAGACCGAGCAGCGAAGCGAGGAGGAGACGGCGCATCACATGCTCTCCGGGATGGGCGGCACGGGGAAGCCTTCCTGCTCGCCATCGCCGCCGCCGGCGGCGAGCGCCACGGCGGTGATGAAGGCGGTGAGGACCACCACGCCCCCACCGATGGCCGCCCAGACCCACCACTTCTCGTACCACTCGCCCTCATCCTGGCCGTAGCCCTCCGCCTGCTCCGCGTCGCGCGCGGCGAGCTGGGCCGCCTGATCCGCGGTGGGGTCGAGGTAGACGTCCACCCGAAGCCCCTCGGCCGGGACCTCGATGGAACGGGAGTAGGTCTCGTACCCGACCCCGCGGATGGCGAGGGTGTGGGTCCCGACGGTGAGCTCGACCGGGGCGATGGGCGTTCGGCCGACCGACTCGCCATCGACGACGACCTCGGCCTCGTCGGCGTTGACCGCCACGAGGACGCGAGCCGTCTCCGGCGCCGCGGGCGGGGCCGCCGGGAGCGCGCTCGCGACGGGCTCGAGGATGGCGCCGAGCACGGCCTGCGCCGCGGCCGGGCTCGTCACGGTGGCCGCCGGAAGCTGGATCGCTGCCGCCTCGGCCAGGGCCTCGCCCCCGGGCACGGCTACCGGCTCGATGGAGAGCTCGACCACGCCGCTCGGGTCGGGACGGGTCATCCGGACCAACACCACGGCGTAGCCGCCGGTCTGCTCCACGAGCTCGGCCCGGCAGGCCGGCTCGCCACACTCGGCGAAGGCGGCCACGAGGGCCTCGTCGCCGGCGACCTCGAAGCGCGCGGAGGGCGCCGCCGTGGTCAGCGCGCCGCGCACCGCCTGGAGGATCGGCCGGCCGACCGCCGCGTCCACGTTCTCGCCGGGCACCGGGACGATCGCCACGTGGGGGGCCTGCGCCGCGGCGGAGCCGGCGAGGAGGGTGAGGGCGGCGAGGGCGCACGTGGCACGCACCACGGCCGCGTCGAGAGTCCGTCGAGTCATCGACCGACCCTCAGTACTCGCCGAAGAGATCCTGGATCCGGACGTCGAGGGCGGTCGCGATCTTGAAGAGCGAGCTGATCGAGGCGCTCGACTCGGCGCGCTCGATCTGGCTCAGCAGCGACACGGACAGGCCGGTGCGGCGCGCCATCTGCTTGAGGGTCAGGCCGCGGTCCTTGCGGAGCCCGCGGATCGTCTCGCCGATGACGCGGTGCAGGTTCTCCTCCGGCGTGCGGAGCAGGCCCTTCTTGCGCATCACCCGGTCGACGACCTCGCGGAACTCGTCCGGGTTGAACGGCTTCTTGAGGTAGTCGACCGCGTCGAGCTTCATCGACTGCACGGCGGTCTCGAGGCTGGGGTGGGCGGTGAAGATGACGACGGCGACGTCCGAGTCGACCTTCCGGATCTTCTCCAGGGTCTGGACGCCGTCCATGCCGGGCATCATCAGGTCGAGGACCACCAGGTGGTAGCCCTCCTTCTTCACGGCATCCGGAGCTTCAGTGGGGTCCTGCAGGGTGCGGACCTCGAAACCATCCTTTTCCAGGAAGGTCTCCATGAACTCGCAGATGGCCTCGTCGTCATCGACGACCAGTACCTTCACTGGCGGGAGCGGTTTGGCCATGGGTGGGTTCCTCCGGGTGGATGGTCCCACTTCTCGACGGCCGCCGGAAGAGGGATGGTCGGGGCGAGAGGATTTGAACCTCCGACCTCACGGTCCCGAACCGTGCGCGCTACCAGACTGCGCTACGCCCCGATCCTTGGTTGCAAGGAGGCGCGTTCTTAGTCGCCGGCGGGGAGGCTGTCAACCGCGAGGAGCGACAGAAGACGGAGCCCCCTGGGACGGGTGGGCGTTCGTACGCGGTCTTCCAGGCCCCACGCGGTCCCTCGTCGCCACTTTCGGCCGAGATCTCGCGATTTCGGGGGGTGGGAGCGCCCCGAGGAGGGAGCATTCCGAGAGGCCGGGCGACTTTTTTTGGGGCGGACGCGGCCCGGGAATCGATGACGCGGTGCGCGATGGTGACTTAATGCCTCGGCCGTGGAGGGGGCGATGAGGCGGGGGACAACCTAATTGAGCGCCCCACAAGCGGCGTCTACTATCGATTCGTTAGGAAAACCGACCCTCATGCCAGCCAAACGAATGTAGTACATCCACGTACCAAAATGCATCGCGGGTGAGATTCTTTGTTGACGCGCCGCGTAAGGGCCTTCAGTCTAACTGCGTGATGAGGCTCACGAACCGCAATGAGGCGCGCGCGCTGGCTCTGCCGGCGACGAACGACTCCGCCAGCTTCGAGCTCATCGTAGGCCTGATCCTGCTCGTCCTACTCATTGGACGCGCGGGGACGGGCGCGCTCTAGCCACCGAGCAGAGCAGACGCTTCGAGCCCCGCACACCGCAGCCGGTGGCGGGGCTTCGTCGTGTCCGCCCCCCAACCCGAACCCAATCCCGAACCGAGAGCCAGCAGACCCATGAAGAAGACCGAACAGACCCGCCCCGCCCCGACCGACGCCACCGCCGATCGCGCCGCGCCGCCCCTCCCCAACTGCCACGAGGTCCTGCGTCGCTGCCGCGAGGAGCGCCTGGGTCACCGTTTCGCCGAGAAGATGTTCTGAGCGAGACCGTCCCCACCTAGCCAAGTCCACCCCGCGTCGCGCGCCCGACCCCCCACGAGCCCGATGACTCAGACCACCACCGCCCCGACCACGACCCCCACCGCCAAGGCGAAGGAGCGCCACCCGGCACTCCACGCCCCCGGCACCGTCCTCAGCGGTGCCGAGATCCTCTGGGAAGTCCTGGTACGCGAAGGGGTCGAGACCGTCTTCGGCTACCCGGGCGGGGCGATCATGCCGGCCTACGACGCGATGGCTCGCTACCCGATCCATCACGTCCTGACCCGGCACGAGCAGGGCGCGTCCCACATGGCCGATGGGTACGCGCGCGCCTCCGGTGACGTCGGCGTCTGCATCGCCACCAGCGGCCCCGGCGCGACCAACCTGGTGACCGGCATCGCCACCGCGATGCTCGACTCCATCCCGATGGTCTGCATCACCGGCCAGGTCCCCTCGCCGCTCATCGGCACCGACGCCTTCCAGGAGACGGACATCACGGGCGTCACCCTCCCGATCACCAAGCACAACTACCTGGTGACGGATCCGAAGGACCTCGCGCGGGTCCTCAAGGAGGCGTTCTACGTCGCGCGCTCGGGCCGCCCCGGTCCGGTCGTGGTCGACGTGACCAAGGACGCCCAGCAGAAGAGCGCCACCTTCGAGTGGAGCGACGAGCCGGTGAAGCTGCGCGGCTACCGGCCCGAGCACACGCCGCTGAGCGCCGAGCTCGAGCGCGCCCGTGAGCTCATCGACGGCGCCGAGCGACCGGTGATCCTGGCCGGCCACGGCATCGTGAAAGGCAAGGCCACCGGGCTCTTGCTCGAATTCGTCCGCAAGACGGACATCCCCGTCGCCCAGACCCTGCTGGGCCTCGGTGGCTTCCCGGCCAGCCACGAGCGCGCGCTCGGCATGATGGGCATGCACGGCGAGGCCTGGGTGAACCAGGCCATCCAGGAGGCCGACCTGCTGCTCGCCCTGGGCATGCGATTCGACGACCGAGTGACTGGCAACCTGGCGAGCTACGCGCCCAAGGCCAAGAAGATCCACGTCGAGCTCGACCCCGCGGAGATCGACAAGAACGTGAAGGCGGACGTGCCCATCGTCGGCGACGTCCGCGAGGTGCTCGGCTCGCTCCTCCCCGCCGTCCGCGAGTCGAAGCGCACCGCGTGGATCGAGCGCATCGACGGCTTCCGCAGCGAGTCGGCCGAGCGCGACATCCAGAGCCACTCCGGCGAGGCCCACCTCTACGCCGCCCACGTCATCAACGACCTGTACCGGCTCACCGAGGGCAAGGCGCTGGTCGTGACCGACGTCGGCCAGCACCAGATGTGGGAGGCGCAGTACTACAAGCACGAGCGGCCGCGCACGCTGCTGACCTCCGGCGGCCTCGGCACCATGGGCTTCGCGCTGCCGGCGGCCATCGGCGCGCGTTTCGCGCGCCCCGAGGACGAGATCTGGGTCATCGCCGGCGACGGCGGCTTCCAGATGACCGCCTGCGAGCTGAGCGTGTGTGCGCAGGAGAACCTGAACCTCAACATCGCCATCGTGAACAACGGCTTCCTCGGGATGGTCCGCCAGTGGCAGGAGCTCTTCTACGAGAAGCGCTACGTGGCGACTCCCATCGGCGCGCCGGACTTCGTGCTGCTGGCCCAGGCCCACGGCCTCGAGGGCATCCGGGTGACCAAACGCTCCGAGGTGGAGGCCGCCGTCCAGCACGCTCGCAAGGTGAAGCACACCGTGGTCATCGACTTCCGCGTCGAGCCCGAAGAGGTGGTCTACCCGATGGTGGCCAGCGGCAAGCGCCTGGATGAGATGATCCGTCGCCCCCGCCTCTCCCCCGAAACCGATCCCCACGACTCCGTCGTGCCGCCCGCGATGGGCACCGAAAAGAAGAAGGACTGAGAACCAACATGACCGAGAGCAAGCAGCGCCGTACCTTCGTCGTCCACGTGGAAGACGAGCCCGGAGTGCTCAACCGAGTCGCGAGCCTCTTCCGACGAAGGGCGTACAACATCGACTCGCTCAACGTCGCGCGGACCCACGAGAAGGGCGTCTCGCGCATGACCATCGTCTGCATGGCCGGCCCCTCGGAGGCGCGCCGCATCGAAGCGAACCTCTACAAGCTCGTCGACGTGCTCCGCGTCGACGAGGTCACCGACCAGCAGAAGATCGAGCACGTGCTCTGCATGGTGAAGGTCGGCGTCGACGCCAATCGCCGCCCGGAGGTGCTGCAGATCCTCGAGGTCTTCGGCGCCCGGACCCTCGATCTCAGCCCCGAGTCGCTCGTCGCCGAGCTCACCGGCGGCGTCGATGTCGTCGAGCGCTTCTTGAAGGTGCTCGCCCCCTTCGGGATCCTCGAGGTCGCCCAGACCGGCGCCGTGGCGATGAGCCGCGACGCCGAGCGTCCCCAGCTCCACGCCGTGGAGGCGGACGAGCCCACCAAAGGCTCCTCGGCCCACGCGGCCTGACGCCATCCACTGAACGAACCTCCGCGCCCCAGGCTCACTGCCGGGGGTGACGGGCCCCCTTTCACCATCGAATACCGAGAGAACGAAGAACTCATGGCACGCATCCGATACGACAAGGACGCCGACCTCGGCCGCATCAAGGGCAAGAAGGTGGCGATCATCGGCTACGGCTCCCAGGGCCACGCCCACGCGCTCAACCTCAAGGAGAGCGGCGTGGACGTCCGCGTCGGCCTCCGCGAGGGGAGCTCGAGCAAGGCCAAGGCCGAGGCCGAAGGGCTGACCGTGAAGTCGGTCCGCGACGCCGCCGCCGAGGCGGACGTGGTGATGGTCCTCGCGCCGGACACCGCGCAGCGGGCGATCTTCGAGGAGCACATCGCGCCCGGGCTGAAGGATGGCGACACCCTGATGTTCGCCCACGGTTTCAACATCCACTACGAGCGCATCCAGCCGCCGGCCGGCGTCGACGTCTCGATGATCGCGCCGAAGGGCCCGGGCCACCGCGTCCGCGAGACCTACCAGGAGGGCGGCGGTGTTCCGGCGCTCCTGGCGGTGCACCAGGACGCGACCGGCGAGGCCGACGCGAACGCCCTCTCCTACGCCGCGGCCATCGGCTCGGCGCGGGCGGGCGTGCTCGACACCACCTTCCCGGAGGAGACCGAGACCGATCTCTTCGGTGAGCAGGCCGTGCTCTGCGGCGGCGTCACCGAGCTGGTGAAGGCCGGCTTCGAGACGCTGGTCGAGGCCGGCTACCAGCCGGAGGTCGCCTACTTCGAGTGCCTCCACGAGCTGAAGCTCATCGTCGACCTGATGTACCGCGGCGGTCTGAGCTACATGCGCTACTCGATCAGCGACACCGCCGAGCGCGGCGACTACGTCTCCGGTCCGAAGGTCATCGGCGACGCGAGCAAGGCGGCGATGAAGGAAGTGCTCGGGAAGATCGAAGACGGCAGCTTCGCCAAGGAGTGGATCGCCGAGGACGAAGCCGGCCGCCCGGAGATGAAGGCCGCCCGCCAGCGCGAGCGCAACCTGCAGATCGAGAAGGTCGGCGAGCAGCTCCGCTCGATGATGCCCTTCGTGGACCCGATCGTTGCCCCGGAAGAGTAGAGCGATGACCCATCCGAACGACCCGAACTACGTACGCATCTTCGACACCACGCTCCGCGACGGCGAGCAGTCGCCGGGCGCGACGATGACGAGCGACGAGAAGCTCGAGGTCGCGCGCGCGCTCGGAAAGCTGGGCGTCGACATCATCGAGGCCGGATTCCCGGCCGCCTCGCCGGACGACCTGGCGGCGGTGAAGCAGATCGCGCTCACCGTCGGCAAGCAGAAGCGCGGGGAGAAGGCGCCGCCGGTGATCTGCGGCCTCGCTCGCGCCGTCGAGGGCGACCTCGACAAGTGCTGGGAGGCCATTCAGGGCGCCGAGCGTCCGCGGATCCACACCTTCCTGGCGACCTCGCCGATCCACCGGGAGCACAAGCTGAAGCTCTCCAAGGCCGAGGTGCTCGCCCAGATCGAGGCGATGGTGAGCTACGCGGTCAGCCTCTGCCCCGACGTCGAGTTCAGCGCCGAGGACGCCGGCCGCACCGAGCTCGACTTCCTCTGCGAGGCCTTCCAGGTCGCCGTCGACGCCGGGGCCACGACCCTCAACGTGCCCGACACCGTCGGCTACCTGATGCCCCACGAGATCGGCTCGCGGATCGCGACCATCAAGGAGCGAGTGGTCGGGGACCGCGAGGACCTGGTCATCAGCGTCCACAACCACGACGATCTGGGGCTGGCCGTGGCCAACTCCCTCGCCGGCGTGCTCAGCGGCGCGCGGCAGGTCGAGTGCACGATCAACGGCATCGGCGAGCGCGCCGGCAACGCCTCCCTCGAAGAGATCGTGATGGCGCTGCACACCCGCAAGCCGGCCCTCGGCCTCGAGCACGGCATCGAGACCACCCAGCTCACCCGCACCAGCAAGCTGGTCAGCCGGGTCACCGGCATTCAGGTGCAGCCGAACAAGGCCATCGTCGGCGAGAACGCCTTCGCCCACGAGGCGGGCATCCACCAGGACGGGATGCTCAGGCACCAGAGCACCTACGAGATCATGGAGCCGGAGACCGTCGGCGCGCCGAAGAGCGCGCTGGTCCTCGGCAAGCACTCCGGCAAGCACGCCTTCGCGGCGCGCCTCGAGGAGCTCGGCTACCAGCTCGAGCCCGAAGCGATGAAGAAGGCCTTCAAGCGCTTCAAGGAGGTCGCCGAGAAGAAGAAGCAGATGACCGACGCCGACCTGCTCGCCCTCGCCCAGGACGAGCTGCACCGGCCGGTCGAGCGCTTCCAGCTCGTGGCGCTGCAGATCAGCTGCGGCACCGGCGACCTGCAGACGGCCACCGTCCGCCTGCGCACCGAGGACGGCGAAGAGCCGACCTGCGCGGCCATCGGCAACGGCCCGATCGAGGCGGTCTTCGAGGCCATCGAGATGGCCGCCGGCCTCCAGCTGGATCTCCTCGAATACAACGTCCGATCCGTCACCGGCGGCGAGGACGCCCTCGGCGAGGCGAGCGTGAACGTGCGTGGCCCGGCCGGCACGCCGCAGGCCGAGAAGGTCTTCCACGGCGCCGGCGCCGACGTCGACGTGCTCGTCGCGAGCGCGAAGGCCTACCTGGCCGCCCTGAACCGAGTGCTCGCGGCCCGCGAGGCCGAACGAGCCGCTGCCTAGTGTTCAAAGGGGCTGGCACCCAGCCCCTCTCTCCTCGGCGAGGCCTCGTCGATTCACCCGAACTCCCCCGCCCAATACGGATTTGCCCTCTCGATGACCGATTCCCCGAAGACCCTCTACGAGAAGGTCTACGCCGACCACGTGGTGGCCGACGCCGGCTACGAGCGCGACGTCCTCTACGTGGACCTGCACCTGGTGCACGAGGTGACCTCGCCGCAGGCCTTCAGCGTGCTCGCCGAGCGCGGACTGAAGGTCCGCCGGCCGGACCGCACCGTGGCCACGATGGACCACTCCATCCCCACCAAGCGGACCGATGGGAAGCTGCAGGTGATCAACGACGCCGCCAGGGCGCAGCTGCAGGCCCTCAGCGAGAGCTGCGCCAAGCACGGCATCCCGCTGCACGCGATGGGTGACGAGGCTCAGGGCATCGTCCACGTGATCGGCCCCGAGCTCGGGCTGACCCAGCCGGGGATGACGATCGTCTGCGGCGACAGCCACACCTCGACCCACGGCGCCTTCGGCGCGCTGGCCTTCGGCATCGGCACCAGCGAGGTCGAGCACGTGCTGGCCACCCAGACCCTGCTCGAGAGCCGCGCGAAGACCTTCGCCGTCACCTTCGAGGGCAAGGCGCCCGAGGGCGTGAGCGCCAAGGATCTGGTGCTCGCCTTCATCGCCGAGGTCGGCGCCAGCGGCGGCCAGGGCTGCGTGATCGAGTACCGCGGCGAGGCGATCCGCGCGCTCTCGATGGAGGGGCGCATGACGGTCTGCAACATGTCGATCGAGGCCGGCGCCCGCGCCGGCATGATCGCGCCGGACGAGACCACCTTCGCCTACCTCGAGGGCCGCGACCACGCGCCGAAGGGTGACGAGTGGGGCAAGGCCATGGAGCGCTGGAAGGCGCTGACCACCGACGAGGGCGCGACCTTCGACCGGGAGATCACCATCGACGCCAGCCGGCTCTCGCCCCGGGTCACCTGGGGCACCAACCCGGGGATGGGCGTGGGCATCGACGAGCCGCTGCCCTCCCCCGCCGACGCCAAGGACGACGCCGACAAGCGCGCCCGCGAGCGGGCCCTCGAGTACATGAAGCTCGAGGCCGGCAAGCCGCTGCTCGGGACCAACGTGGACGTGGTCTTCATCGGCTCGTGCACCAACGGCCGCATCGAGGACCTGCGCGAGGCCGCGCGGATCTTCGGGAAGCACAAGGTGGCCGACGGCACGCGCGTGCTGGTCGTGCCCGGCTCGCGGCAGGTGAAGACGGCCGCCGAGGCCGAGGGCCTGCACGAGATCTTCACCGGCGCCGGCGCCGAGTGGCGCGACCCCGGGTGCTCGATGTGCATCGCCATGAACGGCGACAAGATCGAGCCCGGTCAGCTCGCGGTGAGCACTTCCAACCGAAACTTCGAGGGCCGGCAGGGCCCCGGCGGCCGGACCATCCTGGCCTCGCCGCTCACCGCCGCCGCCGCCGCCGTTCGCGGCGCGGTCGCCGACCCCCGGGAGCTCTTGCGATGACCACCTTCCAGTTCCGGTCGCAGGTCGCGGTGCTGATGCGCGACTCCATCGACACCGACCAGATCATCCCGGCGCGCTTTCTGACCACCACCACCAAGGCGGGGCTCGGGAAGCTGCTCTTCAACGATTGGCGCTACGACGCCGATGGAGAGCCGAAGGCGGACTTCGTCCTCAACCAGGCGGACCCGGAAACCACCAAGGTGCTGCTCGCGGGCGAGGACTTCGGCTGCGGCTCCTCGCGGGAGCACGCGCCCTGGGCGCTCGTCGACTGGGGCCTCCGCGCCATCATCGCGCGCTCCTTCGCGGACATCTTCCGCAACAACGCGCTCAAGAACGGCCTGCTCCCGGTCGCGCTGCCCGCGGACGCCCACCAGGCGTTGGCCAAGGACCTCGAGCGGGACCCGAAGGCCGAGGTGATCGTCAGTCTCCAGAACCAGGAGGTCACCCTCCCCGGCGGCTCGAAGGTCTCCTTCGAGGTCGATCCCTTCGCCAAGCACCTCTTGCTGAACGGTCACGACGAGCTCGACTTCCTCCGGACCTTCAGCGACGCCACCGAGACGTACGAGGCGGGGCGGCCGTGACCACCGTCGCCCTCTACGACACGACCCTCCGGGACGGGACGCAGAAGGAAGGGCTGGACCTCAGCGTCGCCGACAAGCTGCACCTCGCCGAGCGGCTCCACCGGCTCGGTCTCCCCTTCGTCGAGGGCGGTTTCCCCGGCTCGAATCCCAAGGACGCGAGGTTCTTCGCCGAAGCGCGGCAGCGAGCCTTCGCCGAAGCACTGACGGCCTTCGGCTCCACCGCGCGGCCGGGCGTGCCCGCGGCCGACGACCTGCAGCTGCGCTCGCTCGTCGAGGCCGGCACCGGCGTGGTCACCATCTTCGGCAAGACGGCCAAGAGCCACGTCGAGCGTGTGCTCCGCACCCAGCCGGAGGAGAACCTCTCGCGCATCACCGAGTCGGTCGCCTTCCTGGTGGGCCGCGGCAAGCGGGTCATCTACGACGCCGAGCACTTCTTCGACGGACTCGCCGAGGACCGCGCCTACGCCCTCGCCTGTCTGGAGGCCGCCGCCGACGGCGGCGCCGAGGTGCTCGTGCTCTGCGACACCAACGGCGGTCGCATGCCCTGGGAGGTCGCCGAAGGTGTCGAGGCCGCCCTCCGCTTCGGCGCCGTGGGCGTGCACCTGCACGACGACGGCGGCTGCGCCGTCGCCAGCAGCCTGCAGGCGGTGCGCGCCGGCGCGACCCACGTGCAGGGCACCCTCCTCGGCTGGGGCGAGCGCTGCGGCAACGCCGATCTCGTCGCCATCGCCGCCAACCTCGAGCTCAAGATGAACACCCCGGTGCTCGCCGAGGGCGGCCTCGCCGGGCTCCGCGATCTGGCGCGCTTCGCCGCCGAGCTGACCGGCCTGCGGGTCCCGAGCGGCCACCCCTACGTGGGCCGGAGCGCCTTCGCCCACAAGGGCGGCGTGCACGTCTCGGCGATCCGCCGCATCCCGCGCGCCTACGAGCACATCGATCCGCAGGCGGTGGGCAACGAGACCCGCGTGGTCGTCAGCGAGCTCAGCGGGCGCTCGAACATCCTGGCCAAGGCCGAGGAGCTCGGCCTCGACGCCGAGGGCTCCGAGCGCGAGGTGCTCGAGCTGATCAAGCGCCGCGAGGCCAACGGCTACGCCTACGAGGCCGCCGAGGCGTCGGTCGCGCTCATGCTCGAGCGGCGGCGCGAGAGCCACGTGCCGAGCTTCGAGGTGGTGGACCACCACGTCTCCGCCGGCCGCCGCGGCGGCGCCGAGAGTTACGCCGAGGCGACGGTGAAGGTAGCCATCGAGGGCGAGGTCCGGCACACGGCCGGCGACGGATGCGGCCCGGTGGCCGCGCTCGACGAGGCGCTCCGCAAGGCGCTGCTGCCTGCGCGACCGGAGCTCCGGGAGATCCGGCTCAGCGACTACAAGGTCCGCATCGTCGACACCCACGACGGCACCGACGCCACCACCCGCGTCCTGGTCGAGTGCTCCCGTGGCAGCCGCCGCTGGCGCACGGTCGGCGCATCGCGCAACGTGGTCGCCGCGAGCCTCGAAGCGCTGGTCGACGGCTACGAATTCGGCCTGCGCTTCACGTCGTCTCCAGGGGCTGGCACCCAGCCCCTCTCTCGTCAGCGAGGCCTCCTCGATTCACCCGAGCTCCCCCGCCCAAAGCGCTGCCGCGCGCAAGGAGCCGACGCGGCGACACGGAGTGACGAATGAACGGAAACATCACCCTGCTACCCGGTGATGGCATCGGACCGGAGATCGTGGCCGAGGCCGACAAGGCGCTCCGCGTGGTCGCCGAGGTCTTCGGCCACCACTTCGAGACCCGCAGCGAGCCCATGGGCGGCGTCGCCATCGACGAGACCGGCGACCCGCTTCCCGCACAGACCCTCGAAGCCTGCAAGAGCGCCGACGCGGTGCTCCTCGGCGCCGTCGGCGGTCCGAAGTGGGACGGCGGCGGCCCGCGGCCGGAGGCGGGGCTGCTGAAGCTCCGCAAGGAGCTCGGCCTCTACGCGAACCTGCGACCGGTGCGCGGCTGGGCGGGCCTCGAGGACGCCTCGCCGCTGAAGGCGGAGCGGATTCGCGAGGTGGACCTGCTCTTCGTTCGCGAGCTCACCGGCGGCATCTATTTCGGCGAGCCCCGTGAGGAGGGCGACGAGCGAGCCCTCGACACGATGGTCTACACCGACCCGGAGGTCCGGCGGATCGTGAAGAAGGCCTGCGAGCTGGCGAAGCTCCGCAAGAGCCACGTGACCTCCATCGACAAGGCGAACGTCCTGGCCTCGATGCGCCTCTGGCGGAAGGTCGCCACCGACGAGGCGGCGAAGCACGAAGGCATCACCCTCGACCACCAGCTGGTGGACTCGGCGGCGATGCGCCTGGTGACCGACCCGAGCAGCTTCGACGTGGTGGTGGCGCCGAACCTCTTCGGCGACATCCTCAGCGACGAGGGCGCGGCCATCACCGGCACCCTCGGTCTCTTGCCCAGCGCGAGCGTCGGCGACGGCGGGCCCGGCGTCTACGAGCCCATCCACGGCTCGGCGCCGGACATCGCCGGCCAGGGCATGGCCAACCCGGTGGCGACCGTGCTCAGCGTGGCGATGATGCTCCGCTTCGCCTTCGATCTTCAGAAGGAAGCGGACGCGGTCGAGCGAGCGGTGGCCGAGACCCTTCGCGAGGGTGTGCTCACCCCGGATCTCGGCGGCAGCGCGACCACTTCGGAGATGGGCGACGCCATCGGCGCGCGCATCGCGAGAGCCGCTGACTGAGAGACGCCGTGGCTGACCAGAGGCTCTCGCCCTACTTCGATCTCCGGAAGCATCCGGATGGCCGCCGCTACATGGAGGTCTACCTGGATGGGATCGCCCTGCTCCGACTGGTGCTGACCAACAAGGGCACCGCTTTCACTCAGGAGGAGCGGATCTCCCTGAAGCTCGACGGCCTCTTGCCGCCGCAGGTGGAGACCCTCGAGATGCAGGTGAAGCGCGTCTACGAAGGGTTCAAACGCCAGCAGGACGACATCGAGCGCTACCAGTATCTGCGCAACCTGCAGGAGCGGCAGGAGATCCTCTTCTACGCGCTCCTGGTGGAGCACCTCGAGGAGATGCTCCCCATCGTCTACACGCCGACCGTCGGCAAGGCGGTGGAGGGCTTCAGCGCGCTCTACCAGAACCCGCGGGGGCTCTCCTTCTCCCCGATCAACATCGACCGGGCGATCCAGACGACGACCAGCTACCCGATGGACGACGTGCGGATGATCGTCGCCACCGACGCCTCGGCGATCCTGGGCATCGGCGACCAGGGCTACGGGGGCCTGGCGATCTCGATCGGCAAGCTCGCCCTCTACACCGCCGGCGGCGGGGTGAGCCCCTTCCACACGGCGCCCGTCCTCCTCGACGTGGGGACCGAGCGGACCGACCTGATCAGCGATCCGTACTACCTCGGCGTGCGCCAGCGGCGGCTCGTCGGCGAGGAGTACGACGAGTTCCTCGACAAGTTCGTCGACGCGATCGCCAAGCGCTGGCCGCGGGCCGTCGTGCAATGGGAGGACCTCGCCAAGGGGGTCGCCTTCCGGGTGCTCGAGCGCTACCGCGATCGGGTCCCGAGCTTCAACGACGACATCCAGGGCACCGGCGCGGTGGCGCTGGCCGGCGTGCTCTCCGCCTGCGCGCGCAAGGGCGAGCCGATCACCGACCAGACCGTGGTCATCCACGGCGCGGGCGCCGGCGGCATCGGCGTCGCGGACGCCATCGTCAATGGGATGGTCGCTCACGGCGCCAGCCGCGACGAAGCACACCGACGGGTGCTCGTGCTCGACTCCCGCGGGCTCGTCGTGGAGGGCCGGGAGCGGGTCGACGAGTACAAGGCCCCCTTCGCCCAGCCCCGCGCGCTGCTCGACGAATGGGGCCTGGACGCGGCGCCCGGCCTCACGGAGACGATCGAGAAGAGCGGCGCGACCGTGCTGCTCGGCCTCTCCGGTCAGCCCGGCTGCTTCGACGAGACGGTGATCCGCGCCGTGGCCTCGAACGGCGAGCGGCCCATCGTCTTCCCCCTCTCGAACCCGACCGACTCCGCCGAGGCGACGCCGGCGGACATCCTGCGCTGGACCGAGGGCAAGGCCATCGTCGCCACCGGCAGCCCCTTCGACCCGGTGGAGCTCGCGGGGACGACCCACCCCATCGGCCAGGGCAACAACGCCTTCATCTTCCCCGGCCTCGGCTTCGGCGCGATCCTCGCCGAGGCATCCCAGATCACCGACGGCATGGTCGCCGCCGCCGCCGAAGCGCTGCACCACTACACGGAGGAGCGCTACCTGGACGAAGGGCTGATCTACCCGCCGATGAACGATCTGCAGGCGGTCTCCAAGCGGGTGGGCGCGGCGGTCATCCGCCAGGCCATCGCCGACGGAGTGGCCCGCCACGAGGGGCTCGAGGAGATCGCCGCGAACGACGAGACGCTCGCCGCCCACATCGAGGAGCGCTTCTGGACCCCGACGTACGAACCCTTCGTACGTGGGGTGTCCTGATCACGATCTTGCCCGTTCGGGCGGGCGAATCCGTGGCGCAAACCTGGTAGGTTGGACTCCATGTTTTGGCAGCCTCCGAGATGTGGCGGCGGACCGTCTTGGTGTGAGGGAAGTCGATGAAGCCCCCCTTCGACTTCGAGGAGCTCTGGCTCCTGCTGGAAGAGGCCACCTACGGCGTCTGGAAGTGGGACATCGACGCCGACGAGGTCGCTTGGTCGCCGAAACTCTGCGAGACCCTCGGCGTGGACGCCCCGAACGCCTACGCCGGCTTGGCCGCGGTGCTCCACCCCGACGACCGGGAGCGTCACGACGCGACCGTGACTCGCTACGTCGAGGCGCCAGGCATCTACACGCTGGACGCGCGCGCTCGATTCGCGGACGGCGAGTACCACTGGATCACGATCCGGGGCGTGGCCGAGCGCGACGACGCGGGCCGCGCGACGAAGATGCTGGGCTGGGTCATCGACCTCAGCGAGGAGCGGGCGAAGGTCGACGCCAGCGCCCGCGGCGAACGCCTCCTCGAGACCTTCCTCGACGCCTGCCCGGCCGCGGTTTTCATCAAGGACGTCGAGAGCCGAATCCTCTACGTGAACGACACCGCGGCCCGCATCGTGGGCACCCCGGTGGAGGAGATCCGCGGCACCCGGACCGAGGACCTCTGGCCGGAGACGGGGGCCGAGCTCCGCGCGGACGACCAGCAGGTGCTCGAGACCGGCGTGGCCAAGCAGTGGGACGCGACGCTCCCCGCCAAGGACGGGAAGACCCGCTACGTCCTGGGCACGAAGTTCCCGTTCACCGATCTGAGCAGCGGTGAGATGCGGCTCGCCGGCTTCGCCCTCGACACCACGGAGGTGCAGGAGGCCCGCCAGCGAACGGAGGCCGCTCAGCGTCTCGAGAGCCTCGGCGTGCTCGCCGGCGGGATCGCGCACGACTTCAACAACCTGCTGATGGTCATCCTCGGCAACGCCGAGCTCGCCCGCGCCGAGCCCGCGTCAGCGCCCTCGGCGGCCGAGCAGATCATCGACGTCGCCCGAAAGGCATCGGACATCTGCCGCGAGCTGCTCGCCTACGCCGGCGACCAGTCCATTGCCATGCAGACCATCTCGCTCGAGGAGGTCGCGCGCGCTTCGGCGGAGCTGCTGCACATGTCGGTCGTCGGTGGACCCGAGCTGACCACGACGGTGGCGCCTTCCGCACCCACGGTCTCCGCGGACCCGAGCCAGCTGCAGCGAGTGCTGGTGAACCTGGTGCTGAACGCCAAGGAGGCGGGATCCCGGAACGTCGCGATCGTCTTCGACTCCGCCACCGCCATCCCGGACGATGAGGGAGCGTGCGTGCGCTCCTCGCTCAGCGGCGAGGAGTCCCGCCTCGGCCGTATCGCCGTGGTGGACGACGGGGAGGGGATCCCGGCGGACCAGCTCGAGCGGGTCTTCGAGCCCTTCCACACGAGCAAGGACGCCGGCAGCGGGCTCGGGCTCTCGGCCGTCCACGGGGTCGTCCGTCGGCACGGGGGCGCGATCCGGCTCTGCTCCCAGCCAGGGGAAACCCGCTTCGAGATCTATCTCCCGGCCAGCGCCCCCAGCCACGCGGCCGCCCCCACGGAGGAGGCCGCGGCCCTACCGTTGGCCGGCAAGCACCTGCTCATCGTCGACGACGAGCCGATGATCGCGCGTGTCACGACGCGGCTGCTCGAGCTCCGAGGCATCGCCGTGGACACCGCCGACTCGGGCTTCGCGGCCCTCGAGCGGCTCGCGACCGAAAGCGAACGCTTCGACGCCGTGCTCCTCGATCTCTCGATGCCGGGGATGAGCGGCACCGAGGTGCTCCGACGACTGCGCAGCGACTTCCCCGAGCTGCCGGTCATCGTCTCGAGCGGCTTCGGTCGCGACGCGATCGAAGGCGGCCTGCGGCGCGATCGAGAAGCCTTCCTGCCCAAGCCCTACACCGGCGACGAGCTCGACCGCGCGCTGAGCATCGTGCTCCAGGACTGAGGGGAAGGTCCGCCGCCGAGGGGCGCTGCGGCGCCGTCCATCCCGGGGGCGTGATCACCGTGGCCGGCGGCGAGCCCCGAGAGCACGCGGTCCGGGCGCGACCGCGGCCGCCTTCGGCGCCGACGGATCGCTGCTCGTCGGGACCGGAGATGGCGAGCTGCATCGCCTTCGACGCCGAGGGGAATCCGGGCGGAAGCGCGCGGGTCCCCGGCGCCGTCGCCGACATCGCCTACAACGCCGGCGGCTTCTTCCTGGTCGCCAACGGCGGCGCCGTGCACCGGCTCGACGGACTCGAGGTGAGCCACGTGACGAACGCCCCCGAGGGCGCGCCCGTCCGAGGCGTCGCGAGCTCGCCCGATGGGCGCCGCATCGGCCTGCACGTCGGGGACACTCAGGTCTTCGTGCTCGCCTACCCCTCCCGCGAGATGGAGGGTCACGCCCAATACGGCGACCGAACGGATGAGCTGACCCGGCGCGCCGCTACTCGGCGG
>JABAOG010005279.1_pt1 | contig 23127 bp, 20 predicted proteins | sample 7062131 | NCBI WGS metagenome assembly JABAOG01 (sample SAMN14538629, study PRJNA623070) | marine sediment metagenome | biome: marine biome [ENVO:00000428]; feature: marine pelagic biome [ENVO:01000023]; material: deep marine sediment [ENVO:00002113] | place: India: Arabian Sea | collected... | reverse complement strand
TCCAAGGCCACCGGCGTGCCGCTGGCCAAGGTCGCCGCCAAGATCATGGCCGGCCAGAAGCTCGCCGACCTGGGCATCACCCGCGAGGCCGTGCCCGATCACGTCGCGGTGAAGGAGTCGGTCTTTCCCTTCAACAAGTTCCCCGGGGTGGACACCATCCTCGGCCCGGAGATGCGTTCGACCGGTGAGGTCATGGGCATCGCCGACAGCTTCCCCGCGGCCTTCCTCAAGGCGCTCATCGCCGCCGGCTCCAAGGTCCCGGACAGCGGCCTGGTCTTCGTGAGCGTGCGCGACGCGGACAAGCCCGCCGCCTGCGACCTGGCTCATCGGCTCGTCGACCAGGGCTTCCAGATCGTCGCCACCCGCGGCACCGCCAGGGCGCTCGAGCGCAACGGCGTGAAGTCCGAGGTGGTCAACAAGGCCAGCCAGGGGCGGCCGCACATCGTCGACCGGCTCCGCAACGGCGACATCGACATGGTGATCAACACCACCGAAGGCGCCCGCGCGATCCGTGACAGCCGCTCACTCCGCCGGCAGACGCTGATGGCGGGGATCCCCTACTTCACCACCATCGCCGCCTCGACCGCCGCCGTGGCCGCCATCGAGGCTCGCCGCGAGAGCGACGCGCTCACGACGGTGAAGTCGCTTCAGGAATACAACGGCTGACCCGGAGCGCTTGCTCCGCGCCACCAGATTTTCTAAGCCCTCCAGATGGATCGGGTACCGATGACGCCGGAGGGCCACCAGGCCCTGAAGGACGAGCTGGCGAAGCTCAAGGCCGAGATGCCGAAGATNNCTCAAGGAGAACGCCGAGTACCACGCCGCCAAGGAGAAGCAGGGGCTGGTGCAGGCGCGGATCAACGAGATCGAGGACAAGCTCGCCCGCGCCGAGGTGATCGACACCAGCAAGCTCTCCGGGGAGCGGGTGAAATTCGGCGCGTACGTCGAGCTCGAGTCCCTCGACGGCGAGGTGGTCAAGAAGTACCGCATCGTCGGCCAGGAAGAGGCGGACGTGAAGAACGGCACGATCAGCGTCACCTCGCCGGTCGCCAAGGCGCTGATCGGCCGAGAGGTCGGCGACGAGGTCAAGGTGAAGACCCCGGGCGGGCTCCGCGAGTACGAGATCGTCGACGTCTCCTGGGAGTGACGCCGTTCGCCCCGTCTGGGGGCGATTCCGGTAGGATCCACGGCCACCGATGCCCGCCTCGTCGAACGACGCGATCGATCTCCGCCGGCCGCTGGTCGCCGGGCTCTGGCTCGCGTCCTTCGAGGTGCTGCTGGTTCTGGGGCTGAGCTGGGACGCCTTCCTCTCCATCTTCGAGCGGCTGCGCTATGCCGCCGTGGCGATGACCGCCATCCCCGCGCTGGTGGTGCTGACCCGCTTGCTCGCCGAGATCCCCGCGCGGATCGCGGGCCGCTTCGAGGACTCGGAGCACCACCTCGGGCGCTGGGCCGGCGTGGTCGGCGCCGTGGGTGCGGCGCTCCTCGGCTGGGCGCTCACGGAGGGACGACGGGTCCGCGACGCCAGCTGGCGGGAGCTCGGCGTGATCCTCTTCGCGCTGGCCGCCGGCGGCGGGGCGATCGTGCTCGTGCGTTTCTGTCACCGCCGCTCGCCGCGAGGCTGGGGCATTCCCTGGACGATGATGCTCGGAGCGCTCGCGGCGCTGGCCATCGACCAGTTGGTGCTCGTGCGGCTCTATGGCCCCTTCCACTTCGGCCTCGGGGTGGTCGCCATCACCCTCGCGGTGGCCGCGGGGACCCAGCTGCCGCTGCAACGGCTGGACGCGATTCCCACGAGCCGCTGGACCTCCATCCTCTTCAGCCTCGCCACGGTGGCGCTCTCGGCGGTCGCCATCTCCGCGCTCGAGGATGCGCCGAGCGCCCGCTACGCCACCGAGACGAGGGCCCCGCTCTCGGGCAAGGTGATGACCGGCTTCGACCGGCTCTTGTTCAGCGGTGAGGAAGAGCCCCTCCCGGAAGAGGTGGAGCCCGACGAGACCGAGGCGGTCCACGTCGAGGGCATCGACCTGCGGGACCAGGACATCCTGCTGATCACCGTCGACGCGCTCCGGGCCGATCGGCTGGCCAGCTACGGCGGGGAGCCCGGGCTCACGCCGGCGATGGATGCGCTCGCCGCCGAGGGCGTGGTCTTCGATCGGGCCTACACGCCGACCCCGCACACGTCCTATGCGCTCACGAGCTTGCTCACCGGCAAGTTCATGCGCGAGGTCCTCGAGCTCGATCGCTCACCGCAACGGACCGCGCCGGCCATCGCCCTTCCGCAGCTGCTGCGCGACTACGGATACCGCACGGCGGCCTTCTATCCGCCGGCGATCTTCTTCGTGGATCGCGCGCGCTTCCAAAACTTGGCGGAGAACGGGTTCGGCTTCGAGTACCGCAAGGCGATGTTCGCCCCCGCCGCCGACCGCGTGGGACAGCTCGAGGCCTACCTCGACGACGTCGAGAGCGGTCATCCGCTCTTCGTCTGGGTGCATCTCTTCGAGCCGCACGAGCCCTACGATCCACCGGCCGCTTTCGCTCGCGGAGAGGGCACGGTGCAGCGCTACGAAGGCGAGGTCGCCGCCGCGGATGCCGCCGTCGGCGAGCTGGTCCGGACGTTCCGGGAGCGTCGGCCGGGCGCCACGGTGATCCTGAGCGCGGACCACGGTGAGGAGCTCGGCGATCACGGGGGCTGGTACCACGGCTCGTCGCTCCACGAGGAGCAGGTGCGCGTGCCGCTGATCTGGTCGTCGCCGGGCATCGCGTCGCCGGGCCGGGTGGGGCGTCCGGTCGAGATCATCGACATCGCGACGACCATCCTCGCCACCGCCGGCATCCCGCGCGACGCGCGCATGCGCGGCGACGACCTCGGCCCCCATCTGGCGGGCGCGGACCTCGACACGCCCGCCTACGCCTTCGCGTCGATCGACACCGAGCGGATGGCCACCGATGGCCGCTTCAAGCTGCTCTGCGATCCGCAGGGGCGCTGTCGGCTCCACGACCTCGAGGAGGACCCGCTCGAGCGCGCGGACCTTTCCGCCGAGCGGCCGGAGCAGGTGGCCGCGATGCGCGCGGCCCTCGGCCGCTTCGTCGGGTCGATTCCCCGGATCGAGGCGCTCGCGATGGAAGGGGAGGTCGGCTGGCCCGACGCCCTCGCGCGCGCCGAGCTCGGGGACTCGAGCGCGGCGTCCGACGTGGTGCCGCTGCTGCGCGACGGGCGAGCGCCCATTCGCATCGCCGCGGCGCAGGCGCTCGCCCGGCTCGACCACCGGCCCGCCACCGCGGCGCTCGCGCGCCTGGCCCAGACGGATGACGACGAAGCGGTGCAGCGGGAGGCGGCGCTGGCTGCGTTGGCGCTGGGCGCCGAGGAGCTGGTGTCCCGGGTGGCGCAGATGGCCCGCACCCAACCGGCCGACGCCGAGTGGACCCGGCGGGCCGCGGTGGTCCTGACCGCTCACGACGAGGTCGTCGCGGCGCCGCTGCGAAGCCTGGTCGCCGACACCGAGGCGGCCGAGGCCGATCGACGGGCGGCGGTGCAAGCCCTCGGCGTCGCCCGCGACCCCCGGGCCCGGGACCTGCTCATCGAGCTGCTCGAGGACGTGCGGCTGCGCGCGGACGCGGCGACGGCCCTCGGCGCCATCGGTGGCGCGACGGCGGCGAACGCCCTGGCGCTCTCGCTCTCGAACGAGCGCTACCTGCCGGCGCGGGAAGCCGAGGCGCGCGCGCTGGTCGGGATGAACGACGGACGGGCGGTGCCGCTCATCCGTCGCTTCCTCGGCGTGGACCGTCCGCTGCCGAACGGCGTCGGGCTCTTGTTGGCGGCCGGGGCGCTGCGGCCGCCGAGCGGCGGCGGCGCCCGCACGAGCGCGGCGCGGGTCCGCGAGGGGATGTGGGAGTGCGACGACGGCGGCTGCCGGCCGGGCGCCAACGCGGTCATCGTGTTGCCCGAGCGCGACGCGCCCGAGGAGCCCGCGCAGGCCATCGTGCGGGTCTGCGCCGATGAAGCGGGTCCCTTCCGGATCGGTGGCGAGCCCTTCACCCTCACCGAGGGCTGCTCGGAGCTGCGCGTCGACGCCCCCGAGGGTCCGGCCCGTCGCTTCCCCGTGCTCGGCCGCGCCCGGGTCGTCGCCCTCGCGGTCGTGCCCAAGACCGAAGAGATCCCCCCGCCTCCCCCCGAGCCCTGGGAAGAAGAGGGCGCCGAGCCCCACCGCGACCAGTGATCTCGCCGGGCCTTTGCCTCGCACAGAGTCACGGAGCCACAGAGTTCACAGAGGAAGGGGATTTGTTGCGGTGATTTCGACGCGACCGGACAGGGCGGTGCGCGCGACTGTGTTCACTCCCCCAGTCGCGAAGCGCCACGGTCACGTCCGACCCATGTCTGGCGTCGACCTGAAGCAATCTCCTCTGTGGACTCTGTGGGCTCCGTGACTCTGTGCGAGGCAAAGGCGACAGTGGGTCGAGTGGGCGACGCTAGGGGGTGAGGAGGCCGGCGCGGTAGCTTTCGAGGAGGGCGACGACGGCGTCGGCGGGGGCGCCGAGGAAGGCCTCGTCGTAGCGGATCGGGTTGCGGTCGCCGTCCCGCTTCAGGATGACGCGGCGCCGGCGGGTCCAGCCCTCGAGGACGGTCAGCGCGGGCTCTTCGCGGATGCCGATCCCCTCGAGGTGCGCCCACGAGGCGCGCAGGATGCCGTCCCGCGTGCGCATGAGGATCTCGGCCGGCGTCGCGACCAGCGCGAGGCCGCGTCGGGGGCGCACGTGGCGCAGCGCGATCACGATCCATCCGAGGGGGATGGCGGCGCAGATCACGACCCCGACGATCGGCAGCAGGCCGAGGTAGCCCATGTCGAGCGCCGGGGTGCGGAACGCCCCGTCGAGGAAGACCGCCGCCGCGAGCACCGCGGCGAAGGGCATGCGGCGCAGCCAGCCGAGGCCGTGGCGGACGACGGCCATGCCCTCGCCGATGCTCCCTTCCGCCGCGGCGTCGTAGACCTTGCTGCCCTCGCGGGCCGGCTTGGGGTACGCCACCGTCGCCGGCGCCTCGACCGGCCCGCGCCACGCCTCGATGCGTTTCGCGAGGGCGGCCTCGGACTCGTCGAAGACCGGCGGCAGGCCGGTGAGCGCCCGACCTTTCTCGGGCCGGTGCACCAACCACACGCGCGGCAGCTGCAGGTGACCGTCGCCGACGTGCACGCGGACGATCGCCTCGCGCTCGATGCGCTGCTCGCCGTCGGGGCTGGTCCAGACCAGGGCGTCGTCCTCGAGGCGCAGCCGATGGCGCCCCGCGACCGCCGCGAGCCTCGACCGCCGCGCCAACGCGGCCAGGGCGGGCAGGCTCCGGAGCGCGAGGGCCATCGCGATCGCCCGCAGCCCGAGGGCGATCGGATCGAGGGCCGCCTTCATCGCGCTCTCCCGATCGAACGCGAACCAGACCAGCGCGGCCGCCGCGAGCGGAAAGAGCAGTCCGCGCCACCCCTCTCCTCGGAGCAGCGGTGGCCGATGACCCTTCAGCGTGTCTTCCACCCGGCGCTCCTCAGGGGCACTCACAGCGGGCCGCCGCCGCTCGGTACTGCGCGCAGCGATCGCGCGCGAGCTCGCAGCGTGCCTGAGCGTCCGCGTCGGTGACCGACGTCGCGATCTCGCAGATGCGATCGGCGGCCGCGCACCCGCGAGCGGTGCCCTCGCAGACTCTCGGGCACTCCCCCTCCGACTCGAGCACGGCCACGCGCACTTCGTCCTGGATCGCCTCCTGCCGCTGAATCGCGTCGAAGTGGGCGGCGGTCGCCGGCGGCGGCGGCTCGCTGGAGGCGCACGCCGCGAGCGCCGCCACGGCGGCGAGGAGGAGGGCGCGAGCGGTCGAGAGGAGCGTCACCGGGGACCGGTTAGCAGCGCGGGCGAGCCGGTGCCAAGCGCCCCCGGCGCGCGCCACCTCGATTGACGGCAGCACGGTAGATGTGTACCCCGAGACTCTGCGATGCCGATGGTCAACCACGCCGGGCGCGAGCTCCATGTGAAGGTGGTCTACTACGGACCCGCCCTTGGCGGGAAGACCACCAACCTCGAGTACATCCACTCGAAAACGAAACCGGATCGGCGGGGGAAGCTCATCTCCCTGAATACGGAGTCGGAGCGAACGCTCTTCTTCGATCTCCTGCCGATGGATCTGGGTCGCTACAAGGGCTACGACGTCCGGGTCCACCTGTGCACCGTCCCGGGGCAGATCGCCCTCGACGAGACCCGGAAGCTCGTGCTCCGACACGTCGACGGCATCGTCTTCGTGGTCGACAGCCAGATCGGCCGCATCGAGCAGAACGTCGAATCGATCCGCAACCTCTACGACAACCTGCGGCTGCAGGGGGACGACCCGGACCGGATGCCGCTCGTCGTCCAGTACAACAAGCGCGATCTGAAAGACATCCACACGACCGAGGAGCTCGCCGAGGCCCTCGCCGTGCCCGACGAGGTCACGCAGATCGAAGCCAGCGCGCTGAAGGGCAAGGGCGTGCTCGAGACCCTGCGCACGATCACCAAGGGCTGCCTGCGGCTCGTCGCCGATCCGGACCGCATGCCCGGCGGGCGCTCGCCGTCGATCCTCCCCGGCAAGCGCGCGTCGCTCTTCCGCGGCCTCGAAGGGGAGGGCGAGCGCGTCGAGGTCGCGATCCCCAAGGCCGCGCGAGTCCCCCAGCTCGAGGACTAGGGCACGATGCGCGTCTTCGTCGCGGCCACCCATGGGACCCGCCTGGTCGTCGAGCGGCGGCCCCGGCCGTGCGCCCACGGCGCCGAGCTGCTCTCGCTCCCGGAGCGGAGCGGGGATCCCGGTGTGGCGATCGTCGAGCGCGTCGGGGACGTCGAGGCGGGACCTTGGTCCCTCGTCCACGAGGCGGCGGACCCGAACGACCCGCGGCTCGAGGAGACGAGCGTGCTGCTCGAGGCCTTCGACGCGGGAACCCTCGCGGCGGCGCCGGAGGTCGTGGTGGCGCTGCGCGACGCCGAGCCTCACGCGGACTGGGCGATCGCGCCCGGCGTACGGCTGGCTCCCTTCCGCACGCCGACCCTGCTCCCGGCCACCCACACGAACTCCTACCTGCTGATGGATGGGGAGCGCCCCTCGGTGCTGGTCGAGCCGGCCCCCACGGATCGGGCGGAGATCGAGCGCCTCGCCCACTGGGCGGCGGGGGTCGACCGGATCTTCGTCACCCACCACCACGCCGACCACGTCGGCGCGCTCGAGGAGCTCGCCGAGCGCCTCGACGCGCCGGTGCTCGCTCACCCGTCGACGGCGAGCCGACTGCGGGGCGCCCGCTTCGAGCATGTCGAGGACGGCGCCGAGCTCGAGGTCGGCCCGCGCCGCTGGCGGGCACTCCACACGCCGGGTCACGCGCCGGGCCATCTCTGTCTGGTCGACGAAGCGGCCGGCACGGGCATCGTCGGCGACATGGTCGCCGGGATCGGTACGATCCTCGTCGAGCCGGGGGAGGGCGACATGGGCCAGTACCTGGCGTCCCTCGAGCGCCTGGCCGCGCTCGAGCTGCGCAAGGTGCTCCCGGCGCACGGCGGGCTGCTGGTCGGCGGCGAGGTCTTCACTCGCTATGCGACCCACCGGCGCATGCGCGAAGCGAAGGTGCTCGCGGCGCTCCGGCAGGCACCCGGTCCGGTCGGCGGGCTCGTGCCCATCGCATACGACGACGCGCCAAAGGCCGTCTGGCCCCTGGCGCGTCTGAGCGTCGAAGCGCACCTGCTCCACCTGCAGGAGCAGGGGCACGCCGAGCGGACGGCGGCCGGCTGGGCCGCCGTCGACTGATCAGCCGTCGATCGAGCTCTCGCCGTCGATCCGTCGGCTCAGGTCGGCGAGGGTCTTCGCCGTGGCCTCGAGGGTGTCGGCGGCCGCCTGCAGGGTGCGGTCGGCGACCGTGAGCCCGTGGGTGGCCCACAGGCGGCCGACGCGGAAGGCGGTGCCTACCAGCTCGGCGGCGGCGGACTCGGTCTCGTCCAGCAGCTCGTCGGTGTCGTTGCGTTCGGGGGTGGTGGTCAGGGTCATGGCGATTCCTTTCGTCGAGTCGGGGTCGGAGGGCGAGGGGCTCCCCTCGGGCGCCGGGCTGGCGTCCGTGGAGGCGGTCGTGGTGGGTGGGCTCAGCTCTTGTCGAGCAGGGCGCGGCAGGCGGGGGCGACCACCAGCGGTGGGCGCCCATCGGCGAAGTGGACCAGGAGCGCGTCGTCGCCCTCCTTCAGTGTTTGGCCCGTGACGCCGCATTCGGAGTCGGAGACGAGGGTCAGCTCGGTCACGCCGAGGGCTCCCTCCAGCGGCGCCGAGGGGCTCGGCGTAGTCCGCTCCGCCCGGGGCCGCGGGGCCGCGGGGCCCAGGCGGTCGGTGAGGCTCCGGAGCTCCGACTGGGCGCGCTTCTCGGCGGCGCTCATCACATCGATGGCGTCCTCGAGGAGGGTACGGACCACGTTGGAGACCGGGACCCGCCAGGAGCTGGCGAGCTCCTTGAGCTCCTCCTCGAGCACCTGGGGCACGCGGGTGTGCAGGACCTTGTCCTTCTTCGCCTTCCGCTTCCGGCGGGGCTGGGCCTCCGGCTCGGTGGCCTCGCCTTCCTGCGCTTCGGTGGACTCCTCGTCCGTCATGAGAGCTTTGTATCACATCGTGTTCGGGACGCAAGGGGTTTGTGTCACACGTTGTGTAACACGGCGACCCCTGGCGTTGGCGGACCGGCTGCCCCATCATCGCGGCGATGCGCGATTTCATGGGCGAGCTCTTCGACCTGGTTCAGGACGATCTGGACGGCGTGACCCTCACCCCGGACGGGATGCGGGCCATCGTCGACGGCCGCTTCGGCGAGGTGACGGTAGCGGTCGAGCACGACTCCGACGCGGAGATGCTCCGGGTCTGTGCCGCCGTTCCGCCGCCGGCGGGCACGGGGCGCTCCTTCCTGCTCTGGTGCCTGGCGATGAACGCGCGCTACTGGGACGTGAAGATCGGCCTCGACGACAGCGGGCTGCTCTTGATCCACTCCGACTTCGACATCGAGGACGAGCTGGGCATGGACGCCATCGCGGCGGCCATCGTCGAGCGCGCGGACACCGTGGTCGACCTGATCGACGACGATCTCGTCGACTGGCTCCTGGAGCACGGCTTCGGCACGCCCAACCAGCGAAAGCGCTGGGAGGTCCGTACCGACGAGGACGACGAGGGCTAGAGCCGCACCCGCGGGGCCACCCACTCCACGATCCGTTCGGTCAGCTCGTCGAGCGTCGCCGCCGGGTCCACGTCCGCGGGCGGCTCGAGCACCAGCCGGGTCAACGCCGCGTCCACCAGCGTGACCACCAGGAAGGAGACCTCCGCCTCCCGATCCTGGCGCACCTGATCGCCCGCCATCCGGTAGGCGGCGCGGGCCAGCGCGAGGTGACGGCTCCACGCCTGTCGCCGGTGCGGCTCGCGGAGCTCGAGGGGGACGTCCGAGTCGATGGCTCGCAAGAGCGTCTCCCGGGAGCGAATGGCGGCCAGGAGGGCCTCGAGCCAGCGGCGGATGGCCACCGCGGTCGGCGCGTTCTCCAGCTCCGCCAACGGCCTCGCGGCGTCTTCGGAGAATCCCCGGGCCGTCCGCCGTACCACCTCGTTCACGATCGCCTCCTTCGAGCCGAAATACTCGTAGAGCGAGCCGATCGAGACCCCGGCGAGCTCGGCGATGTGGTTGGTGGTCAGCCCCGCGTAGCCGCGCTCCACCAAAAGCCGAGCACCGGCCTCCACGATGGCGTCGAAGGTCGCCTTCGAACGGGCCTGCTTGGGGACCTTCTTGGGCTCGTAATCATTGGGCATTGTCGCCATCTCGCGTCGTCTTTGCGGCCGCTCGGTGGTGAATCCGAGTAAAACCGAGTGATTGCTCAGTTTATCATGATCGCCGATGACGACGCCCACTCCGGTCCCCTCCCGTTGGCGCGGCGAGCGCCTCAGCGGCGGTCCGAATCGCTACCGAACGATCGGCCGCTTCCTCGGCATCACCCTCCGCCCGGACGACCCCGACGTGCTCGCCCTCCGGGACGGGCTCACTCGCGGCGACCCGGTCGCCGACGTCTTCGTGCAGTGGGCGTCCGAGAACCCGCGTCGGGCGCGGGAGCTCTTCGACCGGGCGGTCGAGCAAGGGCTCGCCGCGGTCCCGGATCCGCCGCCGGCTCTCGCCCGCTGGTTCGAGCCCCTCGAGCGTGAGCCCGAGTGGCTGGACCGGGAGCGGGTCCGCCTCGGCTGTCGGGTGATGCGGCGCGGTGGCCGATCGGCGGCCACCGTCCTGAGCGCGATGGCCCTCATGGGTGGCTACCGGAGCAGCGCTGCGGTCAAGCCGCTGGCGATGACCGGCGCCCTCGACCGGATGGTGGTGCGCCGCATCGCCGAGACCTCCCGCTTCGCCCTCGACGTGATCGAGTCCGACGGGATGGGCCGCTCCACGGAGGGCTTCAAGAACGCCTGCCGGGTCCGGCTCATGCACGCGATGGTGCGCCGGAGCCTCGCCCGCCGCGACGACTGGGATGCCGACGCCTGGGGCGCTCCGATCAACCAGACCGACACCGCCGCCACCCAGCTCGAGTTCTCCGCGGTCTACCTCACCGGGATGAGCATGCTCGGCTTCCGTTTCACCCGCGCCGAGCGCGACGCGGTGATGCACCTGTGGCGCTACGTGGGCTTCATCATGGGCGCCGACGACGAGCTCCTGGCCCACGACTACCGCCAGGGGCTGAGGCAGATGCTCATCCACGGGCTGACGAACCCCCACGCCGACGCCGACAGTCGGGCGCTCGCGAAGGCGCTCCACGAGCTGCCCGAGCGGCTGGCCGAGACGGCGGGGCAGCGCCTCCTCGCCCGGGCGGCGATGCGCTACCGGGTCTGCGTGTCTCGCCTGACCCTCGGCGACGAGGCGATCGACGACATCGGCCTGCCGCCGGCGCCCGAGCACCGGCTGCTGTGGGGGCTCAGCGCCGCCCGCTTCGGCGCCGAGACGCTGCGTCGCCGGATCCCGGGCGCCACGGCGCTCGCCGAGCGAGTCGGACTCTCGCTGCAGCGGCGAGTGAGCGAGGACCTCGTCGGGACCGAGAAGGTCCACTACGTCCCCTACGCCGAGCGTGGCCCGGAGGGCCGCCGAGCGCCGCTCAGAGCCGGATCAGCGTCGCGCCCCAGTTGAGGCCGGAGCCGAGGGCGAGGAAGCAGCAGAGGTCGCCCTCCTTCACCTTCCCCCCTCGGCGGAGCTCGTCGAGGAGGATGCCGATGGTCGCCGCCGAGGTGTTGCCGTACTCGGCGATGTTGGACGGGACCTTCTCCGGCGGGAGCTTCAGCGCCTTGGCCACCGCGCCGTTGATCCGGTCGTTGGCCTGGTGGGCGATGAACCAGTCGACGTCGTCGAGGGTGACGCCGCACTCCTCGCAGACCGCGCGGACCGAGCGGCTGAGCTCGGTGACCGCCACCTTGAAGAGGTCGCGCCCCTGCATGCGCGGGATGTGCTCCTCGCGCTCGTACATCTCGGGCGTGAAGTAGGGGCGGCTGCGGAAGCCGCCGGAGGCGATGTAGATGCGGTCGAAGAGGCGACCGTCGGTGTGTAGGTCGGCGCCCAGGAAGCCCTTCTCGTCGCCGCCCTCGCGCAGGACCATCGCCGCCGCGCCGTCGCCGAAGAGGACCGCGAGGCCCCGGTGACGGGTGCCGCGGTCGAAGGCCTCCTCGCTCACCTCCCGGTCGACCTCGCCATAGAGGACGTCCCAGTCCTCCCAGGGCATGAAGCCCGCGTGGGCGTCGGCTCCGACCAGCAGGACCGTCTTGGCGGCGCCGCTGGCCACCAGGCCGTTGGCCACCTGCAGCCCGTAGGGCATCGCCGCGCACTGCTGGCGGATGTCGAGGGCCGGTACCCGGGGGATGCCGAGCTTCGCCCCGAGCAGGCCGCCGGAGCCGGGGAAGATGAACTCCGGGGTCATCGTCGCGAAGACGATGAAGTCGATCGCCTCCGGCTCGAGGTCCGCGTCGGCGAGGGCCTTCTGGCAGGCCTTGAGCGCCAGGTCGCTGACCCCCTCGCCTTCCTCGACGAAGTACCGCTGCTTGATGCCGGTCCGCGGATAGATCCACTCGTCGCTGGTCTCCATGACCTTCGAGAGCTGGTCGTTGGTGACCGGGACCCCCGGCACGTAGTGGCCGGTACCGATGATGGTGATGCCCATGTGGGCCGGACCCCTACCAGAAGCGGCCGGCGGAGTCACTGGAGGGGCTCACGGTGGAATGGGCGCGAGGCCCCGCCGGTTCCCCGAGCGTGCAGCGTTGTCACCGCCCCCCGCTGGTCTTAGTGTGGCAGGACGGCCTCACTCGGGGCCCGGTGGAGGTCCATTGAGCGAGTTCAGCTTCAATAAGTACGTAGCGAAGCGTGAGAGCGGCGCCCTCGGCGGCACCGACGAAGAGACCCGCTACGCCTTCGGCCCGGACCTGAAGATGCTCCGGGGCTTCAAGAACTTCCGGCCCCTCGAGCTGGTCGTCGCTTCGCTCGTGCGGGGCCAGAAGCACCTCATCCAGCACCGCTACACCGGCCGAGCCCTCAAGGTCGGCCCGCGGCAGCTGCCGAAGGTGCACCAGATCGCCAAGGAGTGCGCCCACACCCTGGGCATCGCGATGCCCGCGCTCTACCTGACCAACGACCCGCGGATGAACGCCTTCACCTTCGGCACGCAGGAGGACTCGTTCATCGTGGTCCACTCGCAGCTGGTGGACCACTTCACCGACGACGAGCTGCGCTTCGTCATCGGCCACGAGATGGGCCACATCCAGAACAAGCACGTGGTCTACCTGACGACCATGATGCTCCTCAGCCAGCTGCCGGCGATCCTCAAGCCGCTGCAGCCGGTGGTCACCGCCGCGCTCCGCACCTGGTCGCGGCGCGCCGAGCTCACCTGTGACCGCGCCGGCCTGCTCTGCTGCCAGGACCTCGACGTCGCCGAGAAGACCTTCGTGAAGATGGCCTCCGGCTCGACCAAGCACTACGCGGACATCGACGTCGAGGCCTACATGGACCAGCTCGAGGAGAGCCAGAAGGGGGTCGGCCGCTTCACCGAGGTCTTCGACTCCCATCCGCTCCTGCCCAAGCGGGTCGCCGCGCTGCGCATCTTCGCCGAGAGCGCCTACTACCGGAAGGCCGCGGGCCTCGGTGAGGACGGGCTGGACATCAAGACGGTCGACGAACGCACGACCGAGATCGTAAAGATCGCCGCACCCAAGCGCTGAGCGCGGGGACGAAGGGAAGACGATGAGCGAGAACGCCTACGGAGAGCTCAAGAAGGACGCGTTGCGCAGCCTGCGCGACGTCGCGGCCCTGGCCGACGAGGCCGGCGCGAAGTCGCTGGCGCGGAAGCTCCGCGACGACCGGATCCCCCGGCTGCGAGACGAGCGCTTCCACCTGGTGGTCCTGGGCGAGTTCAACCACGGCAAGACCACCTTCGTGAACGCGCTCCTCGGGACGCCGCTCCTGCCGATGGGGGTCACGCCGACGACGGCGGTGATCCACCACGTGGCCCACGGCGCCGACAAGAAGGCCAAGGCGGTCGGCGAGGGCACCGAGAAGGAGCTCGCCATCGGGGACCTCGAGCAGTACGAGGTCGGCGGCGCCGCGGTGGCCGACGAGGTCAAGCACGTGGACGTGGAGTACCCGGCGCCCTTCCTCGAGGAAGGGGTCGTGCTGGTGGACACCCCGGGCGTGAACGACATCAACGAGGCCCGGGCCGAGATCACCTACGGCTACATCCCGCGCTCCGACGCGATCCTCTTCCTGCTGGACGCCGGGCAGATCCTGAAGGAGTCGGAGCGCGGCTTCGTCTCGAGCAAGCTGCTCGCCCAGTCGAGGGACAAGGTCATCTTCGTGGTGAACAAGATGGACATCCTCGACGAGGAGGAGCGGGAGGAGGCGCTGGCCTATGCCCGCCTCAACCTCGGCAAGCTGATGGACGACCCCGTCGTCTTCGGCGTGAGCGCCGAGCAGGCCCTCGAGGGCGACCGCGCCACCAGCGGCATGGAGGAGCTCACCGACCACCTGAAGACCTTCCTGCGCGACGAGCGCGGGCGGGTGCTCCTCGACAACGCCCTCGGCGACGGCATCCGCACCGCGGCGACGCTCAAGACCGGCATCGAGGTGCAGAAGCGGGCGCTGGCGATGGAGCAGGACGAGCTCGAGCGCCGGCTGAAGGTGCTCGAGGAGGACCTCGAGCAGAGCGCGGAGCGAATGGCCGAGCGCAAGGCGCGCATCAAGGAGTCGGTGAGCGCGGTCAAGGCCGTGGTCCGCGCGGACGTGGAGGGCTTCGCCCGCCGCTTCGCGGACCAGCTCCCCGGGGAGATCGATCAGAGCGACGCCAAGGACCTGCGCAAGCACCTGGCGGGCTTCATCGAGGAGAAGTTCAAGGACCTCGCCGAACAGCAGGCGGAGGCCATCGCCATCCGGCTCGAGAAGGTCGCCGAGGAGGCCATCGCCTTCGTCACCGAGGACGCGAGCGCACGGGCGGAGCACCTGCGCGCGGTGCTCGGGGACGACTCGACCGAGCTCGATCTGGACGTGAACACCTTCGCCTACGACGTGGGCGTCTTCGCCGTCGGCGCCTTCGGCGTGACCCTGATGGTGCTCTCGAACGTGCTCGTCGGCGGCGCGCTGGCGCTGGCGGCGCCGGTGCTCGCGCTGGTCTTCCGCGGCCGGGCCGACAAGCAGGTCAAGGAGCGCGCGAAGGAAGAAGCGCCGAAGGTGGTCCTCGAGGCGGCCGGCAAGATGGCCGACGCCTTCGACGAGCGCATCGACGAGTTCGGCGAGCGGCTGATCGAGTTCGTCACCCGGGCCAACGAGGAGATGACCCGCAGCATCGCCGAGCTGGTGCAGCTCGCCCGGGACGCCAAGAGCCAGGGCACCGAGTCGCAGACCAAGCTCGAGGGCGACGTGGGCATGACCCTGGTGCGCCTCGTCGAGGTCGAGGGCCGGATGCAGACGATGCGCGCCGGTCTCTGGACCGACGGCGACGACCCGGCGTCCGCTGCCGACGACGCCGAGCCCACCGTGCACTGAGCGCCACTGCATTCTTCCGCTCGGTGTGTGCCGAGCGGCTCGCTGGCTCGAGGTTCGTGGTTGCGGCGCGCGCCGTGACCACCGAAGCTCGAGTCATGCGTGCGTCTGCGTCTCTTCTCATCGGCTTCCTCGTTCTCGGCGCGTGCGACTGCGACAACGAGCTCGGCAGCGACACCATCACCCGGGACGGCGGCGGCGGCGGTGACGACGACCTGGGGCCCGGCGGCCGGGACCTCGGGCCCCGGCCGGACTTCGGTCCGCCCCGCGACTTCGGGCCGCCGGAGAGCTGCGACGATCTCGAAGCCACCATCCGCGACTTCCGCTCCGACCATCCGGACTTCCAGGCCTTCACCGGGGACGGCCCGACCACCGGTCTGGTGGAAGCCATGCTCGGCGCCGACGGAAAGCCGGTCCACGCCGCGGCCGGCGCGACCAGTCAGACCACCGGGCCGGAGAACTTCGACCAGTGGTACAACGACGTCGACGGCGTGAACATGGCCTTCACCATCGGCCTGCCGCTGATGGAGACCTCACCCGGCGTCTTCGTCTACGACGACTCGACGTTCTTCCCGCTCGACGGGATGGGCTTCCCCGAGGAGTTCGACGGGCACAACTTCCACTTCACCACGGAGATCCACGCGACCTTCGAGTACCGCGGGGGCGAGACCTTCACCTTCCGCGGCGACGACGACGTCTGGGTCTTCGTGAACGACCGGCTCGCCCTCGACCTCGGCGGGCTGCATCCGGCGGTCGAGGGAAGCATCGACTTCGACGCCCAAGCGGCCACCCTCGGCATCGAGCCCGGCAACCGCTACGACTTCGACGTCTTCCACGCCGAGCGGCGGACCAACGAGAGCAACTTCCGCATCGAGACCTCCATCGACTGCTTCATCCTCCGCTGACCGTCCCCCTCGCCCCAGTCGGGCCCTGGTGCCTCTGTGCGAGGCCAAGGGCTCGCTGGGGCTAGAAGCGCTCGCCGGCCCAGAGGGACTCGGCGTCGCCGCGCTCGCGGACCAGCCGGGTCTCGCCACCCTCGCAGAGCACCTCGGCGGCGCGCGGGCGGGCGTTGTAGGAGCTGGCCATCTCACGGCCGTAGGCGCCGGCGCCGAGGATGGCGACGAGGTCGCCCTCGCTCACCGGCGGGAAGGGGCGGCTGCGGGCGAAGAAGTCGCCGGACTCGCAGACCGGACCGACCAGATCGGTCGCGATGGGCGCGGCGTCCGTCTCCACCACCGGCACGATCGCGTGGTGGGCCTGGTAGAGCGCCGGACGGATCAGCTCGGTCATGGCGCCGTCGAGGATCACGAAGCGCTTGCCGCCCTGATCCTTGACCGCGATGACCCGGGTCAGCAGCGCGCCGGCGTCGCCGACCAAGGTGCGGCCGGGCTCGGTGATCAGGTCGAAGTCCTTCGCGCCGGCCTCGTCGAGGCCTTCGCCGATGGCGTCGCCGAAGGCCTCGTCGCTGGGGTAGGGCGCGTCCTCGTTGCCGTAGGTCAGCGGCCAGCCGCCGCCGACGTCCAGCGAACGGATCGGGGCGCCGGCCTCGCGGCACTCGAGGGCGAAGCGAGCGAGGAGCGTCACCGCTTCACGGAGGGGGTCGACGGTGCCGAGCTGGGAGCCGATGTGGCAGCTGACGCCATCCAGGTGGAAGGTGTCGTCCTCCACGATCGACGGCAGCAGCGCGCGGGCCACGTCGATCTCGAGGCCGAACTTCGTCGAGTGCAGCCCGGTCGCGATGTAGGGGTGGGTCTCTGCGTCGACGTTCGGGTTCACGCGCAGGGCGATGGTCGCCTTCTTCCCGAGCTCGCGGGCGACCTCGCCGAGGAGCTTCAGCTCGCTCTCGCTCTCGACGTGGACGGCGCGAATCTCCGCTTCGAGGGCGGCCTTCAGCTCCGGTCGGGACTTGCCGACGCCGCTGTAGACGATGCGGTCCGCGGGGACCCCCGCCTTCAGCGCGCGGAGCAGCTCGCCGCCGCTGACGATGTCGGCCCCGCAGCCGAGGGCCGCCAGCCGCTTCAGCAGAGCGAGGTTGCCGTTGGCCTTGATGGCGTAGGCGATGAGGGACTCGCCGCCGCGCTCCGCGCGCTTCATCGCTGCTTCGATCGACCGGTAGGCCGCGTCCACCCGTTCGGCGGAGTAGACCCAGGTCGGCGTGCCGTGGGCGTCGGCGATGGCGCCGAGATCGACCCCGCTCGTGGTGAGCGCGCCCGACTGGTAGGCGAAGGCCTGGCTCGGCAACGGCATCACGGCTCCTTCCGGGTGCTGGCAGCGATGGCGTCCAGATCGACGTCGCGCCCGCCGAGTCGCTCGCGGAGCTCGGCGATGGCGGCGCGCACGCGGCCCTTGGCGGGCCCGCCGGGCAGGTCCCGTCGCTCGACGGCGGTCTCCATGTCGAGGGCGTCGTAGGCGCTCTCGTCGAAGGCCTCGTGCTCGCCCTTCAGCTCGTCCAGGCTCAGCTCGCCGAGGGTGCGCCCCGAAGCATGGGCCTTGGCCACCAGGTGGCCGACCACGTGGTGGGCGTCGCGGAAGGGCACGCCGCGGGCGGCGAGCCAGTCGGCCAGCTCGGTCGCGTCGAGGAAGCCCTCGCGGAGCGCGGCCTTCATCTTCGCCGGCTGGAAGGCGGCCGCGGCGATGGCCCCGCTGAGCACGTCGAGGGTGTCGTCCACCGTGTCGAAGGCGTCGAAGACCGGCTCCTTGTCCTCCTGCAGGTCGCGGTTGTAGGCGAGGGGCAGCCCCTTGAGGGTCACCAGCAGGTTCACCAGGTCGCCGATGACCCGGCCGGTCTTGCCGCGGACCAGCTCGGCCACGTCCGGGTTCTTCTTCTGCGGCATGATCGACGAGCCCGTNNTTCTTCTTCTGCGGCATGATCGACGAGCCGGTGGTGAAGGCGTCGGTCAGCTCCACGAAGCCGAACTCCTGCGTCGACCAGAGCACCAGCTCTTCGGCGATGCGGCTCAGGTGCACCGCGGCGCAGGCCAGGGCGCCGACCGCCTCGACCAGGAAGTCCCGGTCACCGACCGCGTCCAGGCTGTTGCGCATCGGCCGCGCGAAGCCGAGGGCCTTGGCGGTCATGTCGCGGTCGAGGGGGAACGTCGTCGAGGCGAGCGCTGCGCAGCCGAGGGGCGACTCGTTCATGCGCTCGGCGGCGTCGAGGAGCCGGCCCCGATCGCGCTCGAGCATCTCCGCCCACGCGAGCAGGTGGTGCGCGAGCCGCACCGGCTGCGCGCGCTGCAGGTGCGTGTAGCCGGGCAGGAGCACGTCGACCGTGCCCTCGGCCCGGAGCGCCAGGATCCCCATCAACCGGTCGATGCGGGCGGCGGTCCGCTTGCACGCCTCCCGGGTCCACAGCCGCATGTCGGTCGCCACCTGGTCGTTGCGGCTGCGCCCGGTGTGGAGCTTGCCGCCGACCTCGCCGACGTCGTCGACCAGCGCGCTCTCCACGTTCATGTGGACGTCCTCGCGCTCGTCGCTCCAGGCCATCTTCCCCGCGCGGATGGTCTCGCGGACCTTCTCGAGGCCCGCGCGGATCGCTCGTGCCTCGTCCTCGGAGACCACGCCGACCTTCGCCAGCATGGTCACGTGGGCGAGGGAGCCCTCGATGTCCTGCTCCGCGAGCCGCTGGTCCACGTCCACGCTCGCGCTGTAGCGGAGCGCCACGGCGTCCATCGGTTCCTCGAAACGCCCTCCCCAGGTCGAGGAGGTCTCGCTGGGTGCTTCAGGGTTGTCCTTGGCCATCGCCGCGGGTGCTAGCACCGCGAGCCCCCTTCGGCAGCCCGACTCCGACTCCGGTTCAGCGCAGCGGAATCCGCAGCGCCACCCGGTGCAGCAGCCGTGCGCCCGCGAGCAGCGCCCGCCCGTCGATCAGCAGCGCGCCGATCGCGGCCGCCGCGGGCGCGACCCAGCCGAGGGCGGAGCCGACCATCAACAGGCCCCCGGCGCTCGCCGCGAGCAGCACGCCCCGCCAGGCCTCGCTGCGGGCCGCGCGGGCGATCCAGAGGGCGGCCGCCGCGTCGCGGACGTCGTCGGTCGCCAGCGCGATGCCCCGCTCGCCCTGAGCCCCGCCGGCCGCGTCGAGGAAGATGGGTACGTCCGCGGCCGCGAGGACCTCGCCGTCCGTGCGGTCGAAGCCGACGGCGGCGACGTTGCCGCCGGAGCCCCGAAGGCCCTCCACCGCTTCTCCCTGCTCCTCCGGGACCAGCTCGGCCTTGACGTTCTGCACGTCGAGGGTGCGGGCGAGGGCTTCCACCGTCGCGCGGTGGTCTCCGCTGATCAGCACCACTTCGATCTGCTGGTCGAACATCCGCTGCACCGCCGCTCGGGCGCCGGGACGGATCTCGTCCCGGAGCGCGAGCACGGCGCGGACCCGGCCCCCGAGCCCGACGAAGACCGCCGTCTCGCCGCGCTCCTCTGCTCGCGAGGCGGCGCTGTCGGCGACCGCCACGCTGATCCCCTCGTCCAGGAGCAGCTGCCGGTTGCCCACGACCAGGGCCTCGCGCCCCGGCACGAAGGCGGTCAGGCCTCGGCCGGGCTGGTGCACCACGCGGCGGACCATCTGGGGCTCGATGTCGTGGGCGCGCCCGTAGCGCTCGATGCCGCGCGCGTAGGGGATGTCCACCGATCGGCAGGCGCCGGCGACCATGCCCAGCAGGTCGCGCGTGTCGGTGTCGCCGAGCGGCGTGACCTCGACGACCTCGGGATCGGCGACGGTGACGGTTCCGGTGGTGCAGAGCGCGGCGGTGCTCACCCGGCCGGCGGCGTCCAGCGTGCGTCCGTCGCTGAAGACGATGCCCCGACTCGCGGCGCTGGCCGCGGCCGCGACGAAGGGGGACTCCGCCGCTCGGCGCGCGGCGAGCAGCGGGGCGGCCAGGAGCACGGCGCCCGCCGCTGCGAGCGCGCCCGCCAAGCCGGGCGTGTCGGTGAGGAGCACGCTGGCGCCGGCGAGGCCGACGGCCACCAGCCCACCGATGGTGCGGATCCGGTCGGCGAGGCGAGGCATGCCCGCGGCGCGCCGGCCGGTCACCAGACCGAAGCGCGGGATGCGCAGCAGGGCCCGTTCGGCGCCGACGCGGCTGGCCCGCACCCGGAGCGCGCCGCTGGTCACCTTCGCGCCGGCGAGCATCGGATCGCCGGGGCCGCGCTTCTCGGGGGTCTGGGCGCCCGGGTGCAGGAGCGCTTCGGCCTCGCCGGCCTGCACCACGCCATCGACGCCGAGGGTCTCCCCCTCGACGACGAGCACCACCTCGCCGGCCCGGACCTCGGTCGCGTGCACCTCGTCGTAGCGGGTCCCCTCGTTGGCCTCCCGGGCCGGAACGCGGGCGCGGGTGGGCAGCGGTGCGAGGAGCGCGCGGACGGCGTCGGCCACCGGCGCGCGGCCGCGAGCGTCGAGATGGGCCCGCAGCGCCATCGCCGCCGCGGCGACCCCCGCGCCGGCGAGACCGAGCCACTGGGTGCGGTCGGCGTGGAGCGCGAGCCAGCCGCCGGCAGCCGCCAGCACCGCGCCGAGCGGTCCGGCGGCCCACGCCAGGTAGCCGATGTCGCTGCGCGCGCTGGCGTGGTGTCGGAGCGTCAGGGTGGCCGAGGCGGTCACCAGCAGCGCCGAGAGCGCACCGGTGAGCGGCGCCCGTGCCACCGCGGCGACCACGATCCCACCGATCGCGGCCACCAGGCTCGCCCAGGGGATCGGCTCCTCGCCGACGTCGAGCAGCGCTGGCCGGCGGCTGGTGCTCGCGCTCGCGTCCGCCGGGTCCGGCAGGATGATCGAGGGGCGAGTCGCGTCGCGCACCCGCTGGGGCACGGTGACCGGCGCCGGTCGGGCCTGCTGCTGGAGCTGATGGGTGCGGACCGACGCCAGGTACTCGTCGCGGCAGTCGTCGTCGCAGAGGTAGCGCGTCCCGTCGGCGACCACGATCATCCGCGGGGCGCGGAGCGGGTCGACCAGCTCCCCGCAGGCCGGGCAGGGACGGCTCGGTAGCTGTGGACGCGCCGGGTGCACCTGGCCCAAGTAGGCCGCCCCCCGGGCGCGGTCAAACGAAGGAGGGCGCTACTCGGTCACGTAGACGGCGGTGCCCGGATGCGCGCCGGTGGCGAACACGCCGTGCCACGACGCGGGCAGCTCCGGTCCGGCCCATCGGAAGAGCCAGCGGGCGTCGGTGGGCGCGAGGTTCACGCAGCCGTGGCTCCGTCGCCGACCGAAGCCGTCGTGCCAGAAGGCGGCGTGAAGGGCGTAGTTGCCCTCGAAGTACATCGTCCAGGGCACGTCCTCGATGAGGTAGGACTCGTCCGGATCGGTCAGGTCGTCCATGGTCGTGGACACGTGCTTCGACTGGATTCGGAACACCCCGGTCGGGGTCTCGAAGCCCTCGCGGCCGGTGCTGACCGTCGTCGCGAAGGCGGGGGTGTCACCCTCGTAGGCGACGAGCACCTGCTCGGAGAGCCGGACATGGACCCAGCGCTCGTCCTCGCCGATCTCGGCGGGACGCTCGACGGGCTCGGCCCAGCGCAGCGAAGCGCCGCGGACCAGGTCGCCGCCGCGGGTGACCGCGTAGCGCTGCCCGTGCCGTTCGAGGGTGTCGAGGACGCGCAGCGGCGTGTGCTTGTCCAGGCGGCCGACCTCGCGGAAGCGGTTCGAGGTGCCGATGCGGCGAAGCTGGCTGGTGTTCCCGCGGTAGACGAAGGCCACCGGCAGCTGCCACTGGCCACCGAGGGTCACGCCCCGATGGTCCGGCGGCTCGTTGGGCGCGACCGCGTCCGCCCGCACGTAGGCGCCACGGACCGTCCGATAGAAGTGGCGGGAGCCGTCGCGCTCCTCCCGGTCGAGGCTCACGTAGAAGCCCCGCTTCATGCGCAGGCGGACGAAGTCGGGGACCTCGAGCGGGTCGACGGCGGGCTCGTCGACGGCCGCGAGGCTGGTGTCGGGCTCCGGCGCCTCTTCCTCGACGGTCTCGTCGCCGGCGCTGCCCGGCGGAGGCGGCGCCTCGATGGAGGTCTCGTCGACGGCCGCCTGCTCCACGGTCTCCGGCTCCTCGGCCTCGGGCTCGGCCTCGGGCTCCGGGGCCGCCTCGGCACGCCGGGTGAGCTCGGCGAAGATCTCCGAGACGCGCTCCTCCTCGGCCTCCGTCGGCAGGTGCCAGTACTGCGCGGTGTCGTTCCGCGGGACCCAGGCGTAGGCGTAGGGGAGGGCGTCCTCGAGGGCCGGCGGCACCGGCGTGGGCTCGAAGGAGGGCGGGTGGCCGCCGATGAGGAAGCCCTCGCCGCGGCAGACGAAGCCCTCGCCGGGCACCTCGAACCAACCGCGGGCGCAGCCGACCCCGGGCACCCGCTCGCTCGCGCGGAAGCGGGCGCCGCGGCGCATGTAGCCGACGACCGGGGCCGATTGGTTCGGCTCCGCGCGGACGCGGGCCAGGAAGTGGAAGGTGATCCCGTGGTTCGGGAAGCGAGCGTCGAAGGCAGCTCGCGGGTCCACCGGCTCGGGCGCCGGCTCGTGGGTCTCGGCGGCGGCGGCGGCGGGCACCTGCTCGATGACCGGGACGGGCTCGGGGGCCTCGACCGGCTCCACCGGCACGGCGGTGACCCGGCCGATGGGCTGCGCATCGACGTCACCCGCGGCGGGATCGTCGCAGGCGACGAGGACCGAGAGCCCGACGGAAGCGAGGCCGGCGATGAGACGACGCATACCTCGGCGATGCCACGCCGTAGGCGTGTGCCCCAAGTTTTCTGCAGCCGCCGATGTCGACGGGTGCCCTGCTCCTGCGAGGGGCCGCGTCGTGCCGCGGCGCCGACCCGCTCAGATGAAGCCGAGGCCCTTCTTGAAGGCGGCGTCGAGCTCGCCGTCGGTGGCGTAGATCTCTTCGACGGCCTCCGACTCGACGGTCGCCTTCACCAGCTTCTTGAGCAGGTGCTTCGGGCTGCGGGCCTCTTCGGCGACGCGCGTCAGCTCGTCGAGGAGCATCTCCCGCTGCAGCACCTCGAGCTCGCCGGAGTCGATGAGCTGGCCGATGACCGCGTCGACGCCGGCTCGCAGCTTCTTCTCGAAGGTGGTGAGCGGCTCCGGCTCGGGCTCCGGCTCCGGCTC